>ERZ795030.5052-NODE-5052-length-12450-cov-9.709399_pt1 | contig 12450 bp, 15 predicted proteins | sample MGYA00375122_ERZ795030 | MGnify/ENA primary metagenome ERZ795030 (study PRJEB30165, sample SAMN05720146) | activated sludge metagenome | isolation source: anaerobic digester from wastewater treatment plant | place: Japan | collected 2015-04-20 ...
CGCTTTGGTTTCAACAAGATGACGTTGCGGCTCTGGCTGGCCGACCTGTTGAAGTCGACGCTCATGGGCCTGGTCATCGGGCTGCCCATCGCAGCACTGATTCTGTGGCTCATGGGATCCGCCGGGCGTTACTGGTGGTTGTGGGCCTGGGGTTCATGGATGGGCTTCAACCTGCTCCTGTTGCTGATCTATCCGACCTTCATTGCGCCGCTGTTCAACAAGTTCCAGCCCCTGGATGACGAATCGCTCAAGACCCGCGTCACCGCCCTGATGCAGCGTTGCGGATTTGCGGCCAAGGGTCTGTTCGTCATGGATGGCAGCAAGCGCAGTGCGCACGCGAACGCCTATTTCACCGGTTTCGGCGCATCAAAGCGCGTGGTCTTCTATGACACCTTGCTGCGCCAGCTCGAACCCGGTGAAGTAGAAGCCGTGCTGGCCCATGAACTCGGGCATTTCCGACATCGGCACGTTCTCAAGCGAATGGCCAGCCTGTTCGCACTCAGTCTGGTCGGTTTTGCGCTGCTGGGCTGGCTCTCGGGTCAATCCTGGTTCTACGCAGGTCTGGGAGTGACGCCCAACCTCGGCAACAAACTGGGTGCACCCAACGACGCGTTGGCCCTGCTGCTGTTCGTCCTGGCGGTACCGGTGTTTTCCTTCTTTGTGGCTCCCGTTCTGGCCCAGTTCTCGCGCAAGCACGAATTCGAGGCCGACGCGTACGCCATCGCCCAGACCAGCGGACACAGCCTGGCGCAGGCGTTGCTCAAGTTGTACAAGGACAACGCCTCGACCCTCACCCCCGATCCGCTCTACGTGAAGTTCTATTACTCCCATCCGCCGGCTTCCGAGCGTCTGGCGCGCATGGTGGCCTGATGCAGGCCACTGAACATCCAGATTCCGGAATATTTTGACCTCACCCAGCACCAATCGGCCACTAGGCGCTACTGAAATAGTAGCGTCTCTGGCGCGTCTGGAAGGATGGCGCCTCAGCGGTGACGGCGCGGACGTAGCCATCGAAAAGACCTACCAATTTGCAGACTTCCAGGCCGCCATGGCGTTTGCCAACATGATCGCCTTCATCGCCGAGGCCCGAAACCACCACCCTGAACTACGGGTGAGCAGCCGGGGCTGCACAGTCCGCTGGCGCACCCACGACTGTGACGGCATCTCCCGTGCAGACCTGGACTGCGCCGCGCGCGTCGATGCGCTGCTGGCCTCCTTTGCCACCTGATGAAAGCCATCGTTTGAGCACCCCCTCCCCGTTGCTGGAAACTGGACTCGTCGTGGCCGGGCATGGCCGCCACTGCGTGGTGGAAACGTCGGACGGGCGGCGCATCATCTGCCATCCCCGCGGGAAGAAAAGCCAGGCGGTGGTCGGCGACCGGGTGCTGTGGAAGGCAACACAGGACGAGGGAACCATCGAGAAACTGGAACCACGACGCAACCTGTTTTACCGACAGGATGAAGTCCGGACCAAGTCGTTTGCCGCCAACCTGGACCAGGTGCTGATCCTGATCGCGGCGGAGCCCGAGTTTTCGGAACACCAGCTCTCGCGCGCCTTGATCGCCGCCGAGGCTGAGCACATCACGCCCATCATCGTGCTCAACAAGAGCGACCTTCCGATCCCGTTTTCACTGGCCTGGGAACGACTGGCACCGTACCGTGCCATGGGCTACCCCCTTCTACCGGCCTCTCTCAAAGTGGCCACCGAAGAGCAGATGCGTCTGCTAGAAGAAATTCTGGCGGGAAAGACCACGTTGGTGCTCGGCCCTTCGGGCTCGGGCAAGAGCACCCTGATCAACCGTCTGGTTCGGGGTGCGCAGGCACAGACCCGTGAAATCTCGCAGGCGCTCAACTCCGGCAAACATACGACGACCAGCACCAACTGGTACTGGGTCGACCGCGACCGCGGTACCGCCCTGATCGACTCGCCAGGGTTTCAGGAATTTGGCCTGCACCATCTCGATCCGATGCAACTGGCTGCCTACATGCCCGATCTCAAACCCCATGTCGCCAAGTGCAAGTTCTACAACTGCACCCACCTGCACGAGCCCGGCTGCGGCGTGCTGGCTGCGGTGGGAGCCGATGAAGGCGTCAATCCTCGTCGCCACCGAATCTACAGCGATCTGTTTGCTGAACTGAACCAGACCCGGTATTGAAGAACGGGGCGCTCATCGCCAGCGGATTCAGCGCCAGCTAGCCGAGCAGGCGCGCGAGCGTCAGCAAGGCCAGCAGGACCAGCCACATGACCACCGACCGCCAGACCAGGCCGACCACCTGCGCCAGATAAGCCGGCTCGGGCTCCCGGCCCTGGTTGGAGATGAAGTCCGCGGTTTCGCCGGCGTCGAGATCGGACTGCCCAGGGCCGGCGCGTGTCACCGGCACCTTGGCCCCCCCATCCCCCAGCCGGACATTGATGGCGCCAGCCGTCGCGGCCAGAATGACACCATCGTTGTCACCCGGAAACCGTTGAACCTGGTTGCGCCAGCTGTCAATCGCCTCCTCAAAGCTGCCAACGACTGCAAATCCCAATGCCGTGATTCGCGCCGGAAACCAGTCGATCACGCGCCACGCCTCGGCCGCTGCGGCCTGAACAGCCTCGCTGACCGGTTGCTGTGCGACCGTCCCCTGGTAACGCCAGTAACGGGACACAAACTCGCTGCTGCGGTACAAAACAGCGCCGGCTGGCCCCAACCCGAACGCCGCCAGCACCGAATACCAGGCCAAAACCCCGAAAACGTGGCGGTGCGCCTGCAGCACCGAATACTCGATGACACAACGAACCAGTTCACCACGTGGCAGTTCGCGAATATCCGCCTGGCGCCATTGCGCCAGAAGTTCGCGTGCGCGATCCTCGTCGCCGGCGTCCAGGGCATCCCGTATGTCCGTGAAATGGTGGCTGAACTGGCGAAAGCCCAGCGTCACGTAGAGCAACGCAGCACTCCAGATGGCCGCAAAGGGCCAGCCCAGCAAATCCGACAGCAACACGTGGATGGCAAACGCAAGAAGCGAGGGCAATCCCACCGCGAGGCTCCAGACGATCCATCCGTGATTCGCCCTGCCCGCATCGAAATTCCGGTTGCACCAGCGAGCCCAACTGCGCATCGCCGCATGCACCGGATTGCCGCGTGGCAGCGGCCGAACTTGCTCCAACAACAGGGCAAACAGAATGGCGAAGAAACTCATGGGCGCATCATACCGAGCGCCGGCCGGTGCGATGCCCCGATGCCCGGTGCGCCTCAGGCTGAAAGAAAACGGTAGAAGTTGCGCAGCATCCCCGCAGTGGCACCCCAGATGAAACGCTCCCTGACCTGGTGACCCACAGTTTCGTGAAAGGGCATGGAGAACCATTCGCGACGCACCCCCTCCCACTCAAACGCATGGCGGTGATGGTTGGCCGGATCCATCAGGAATGCCAGCGGCACCTCGAAGGTATCGGCCACCTCGAAAGCATTCGGCTGCAACCTGAAGTCCGGCTGCACGAGGGCGACCACAGGTGTGACCTGAAATGCCGTACCGGTGACGTAGACCGGCAAGGTGCCGAGTACATCGACATAGCGGTATTCAAGCCCGACCTCTTCGTAGGCTTCGCGCAACGCGGCAGCCTTGACATCCGCGTCACACTCGTCGACCCGCCCTCCAGGGAAGGCAATCTGCCCGGAATGGGTCGAAAGATGGGCGGTACGCTCCGTCAGTAGCACAGCCATGGAATCGGCACCGGCGCCACGCATGACGAGAGGAATCAGCACCGCCGCCTGGGCCGGCTCACGGTCGCTGAACCGCACTTCCTTGACCACCTCAGGCTGCCAGGCCGGTGGCGAACGAAAACGCTGCCGCAGTGCATCAGGCGCGAACGTACCGGCGTCGATCCGTGGCAGGTGGGCATCGGTCCCGCTCACCGGGACGAGTCGCGGATCGAAGTGCGGCAAACGCGACAAAGGGGTCGTGGACATCGGAGCCAAAATCAAAAAGCCGCCTGGCGATTCGCTTCAGGCGGCTTGGATGTGCTTTGCAGCAACGGGTTACGCGGCAGCAACCTTTGCAGCAGCCATCTTCGCGCGGTTCGGCAGTTTTTCCTTGATACGAGCCGACTTGCCGCTGCGATCACGCAGGTAGTACAGCTTGGCACGACGCACATCGCCACGACGCTTCACTTCGATGCTGGCGATCAGCGGGCTGTAGGTCTGGAAGGTACGCTCCACACCTTCGCCGCTGGAGATCTTGCGGACCGTGAAGCCACTGTTCAGGCCGCGGTTGCGCTTGGCGATGACCACGCCTTCGTAGGCCTGAACACGCTTGCGGGCGCCTTCAACCACGTTGACGTTCACGATCACCGTGTCGCCGGGAGAAAATTCAGGGATGCTCTTGCCGAGACGGGCAATTTCTTCCTGTTCGAGAGTCTGGATCAGATTCATGTTTACCTCTTGGGATCATGCCCACGCTACACAAAAGGCGGCAAGGTGGTGCGTTTTGCACCGAACACTTGAAATCCGCGGCTGGACAGAGGATCGAAAAGCTTTTGATTATACAAACTTTTTTCCTTACGTCGGCTTCGAGGCCAGTGCGGTCAGGATACGCTCATCTGTTTTGTCCAGTCGCCCCGCGGCACGTGCCGCCTCAATGAGGTCCGGCCGGCTCCGCAGGGTGGCCTCGAGCCGGCGGTCCCGGCGCCAGCGTTCGATCTGCGCATGATGCCCCGACAGCAGGACTTCCGGAACGTCTTGCCCCTGCCACACTTCGGGCCGCGTGTAATGGGGGCAATCGAGAAGTCCGTCAAGCGCCGGATTGAAACTGTCGAACTGGTGGCTCTCCTCGTCATTGAGCACACCGGGTTGCAGTCGGGCCACGGCATCCAGCAAAGCCAATGCGGCAATTTCACCGCCCGACAGCACAAAATCACCCACGCTGATCTGGACGTCGACGTTCTGATCGATGAAGCGCTGATCAAGGCCTTCGTAGCGGCCGCAAATCAGCACCGCGCCCGCCCCGGAAGCCCATCCGGCAACGCCGACATGATCCAGTTTTTCGCCAGTCGGCGAAAACAGCACCACCGGCGCACGATCCACCCGGTCGGCGCGGATGGCCTCGAGGCAGCGCTGCAGTGGCTCCGCCATCATCACCATCCCCGGCCCGCCCCCGAAGGGACGGTCGTCCACGCGCCGGTAGTTGCCCTGGGCATAGTCCCGAAGGTTCCAGAGCCTGACGTCGACCCGTCCGCTTTCATACGCCCGGCGCGTCACGCCACAGGTCAGGAACGGACCGAACAGTTCGGGGAACAGGGTGATGATGTCGAAGCGCATGCCGTCAGGCCCGGCCGCTGGGCCGAAGTGCCCCTTCAATAATCAGGCTGCCAGTCAACCAGGATGCGACGTCCCGGCACGTCCACCTGATCCACGTAGGCGGAAACAAAGGGAATCATGCGCTCCCCGGCCCGACCCGGCTCGCCGCCGTCATCTTTGGGGTACTCCAGTACGAGCACAGTCTGCGGCCCGGTTGACAGCAGGTCCTTTACCTCGCCGAGAGCGACGCCTTCGCGGTTGACGACGGGCAATCCGATCAGGTCAACCCAGTAATACTCGTCAATACCTGCGGCGGGAAAGCTCGATCGGGACACAAACACCCGGGCCCCTTTGAGCCGTTCTGCGTCGCTGCGCCCGGCCACCTCGTGCGCAGCGGCCACCAAGGAATCCGAGTGCTCCTTGGCCTCTTTGATGGACAACAGGATCGTCCCGTTGAAAGTCTTCGCACCCCGTTCGGAAGGCTGCAGGTACCAGCGCTTGGAAGAAAAAAGCGCCTCGGGTGAGGCGCTGTGGGGCAAGACCTTGAACCAGCCTTTGATGCCCCAGGCATCAGCGATACGACCCACCTCGATGGCGTCCGCCGGCAATTCGGCAGGCTCCAACCCAGGCACCATCGCTGGCAATGGCCTTAAGCCGCCTTGGGAGCCTGGTTGATCAGGCGTTCGACGGTGGGAGAAGCCTGGGCACCCACGCTTTTCCAGTAGGTCAGGCGATCCTGGGCAATGCGCAGGCTTTCCTCGCCGCCCTTGGCGATCGGGTTGTAGAAACCGATGCGCTCGATGAAGCGGCCATCACGGCGCTCGCGCTTGTCGGTCACGACGATGTTGAAGAAAGGACGGCCTTTGGAGCCGCCGCGAGAGAGTCGAATCACAACCATGATTTATCCTGTGGGTGGTAAATGTGTTTTCAGCGTTGAGACACGCGACATGGCCACCCGGCCAGCGACACACTGAAAAGCCTTTGATTATAACGTCATCCCTCCTTATGCCCACGATCCGCCCCAGCCGCGACGACGATATCGACGCCATCACCCTCATCTATGCCCACCATGTCTTGCACGGAACGGGAACCTTCGAGGTGGATCCGCCCTCGGTCCAGGACATGCGCGCGCGCCGGGCCGAGGTGCTGGCGCGCGGTCTGCCGTGGCTGGTTGCCGAATCCGACAACCAGGTCAGCGGTTTCGCCTACTGCAACTGGTTCAAGCCAAGACCCGCCTACCGGTTTTCGGCCGAAGACTCGATCTACCTGGCGCCTCATGCCAACGGGCAAGGGCTCGGCCGCGCGCTCCTGGCCGAACTGACCACGCAGGCCGAGCGCGCAGGTGTGCGCAAGCTGATCGCGGTCATCGGCGACTCGCGCAACACCGGTTCGATCGGCGTTCATCGCGCTCTGGGTTTTCAGCATGTGGGCGTGCTCGCCTCGTGCGGCTGGAAATTCGACCGCTGGCTTGACGTGGTGCTGATGGAGCGGTCTCTGGGCCTGGGTGACACGACTTCGCCGCAATAATGGCGATATGAAAAACAAGACACTGGCGGCCTGGCTCGCCTTTCTGGGAGGGCCGCTGGGGCTGCACCGCTTCTACCTGAACGGCCTCGGCGACTGGCTGGGCTGGCTGTTGCCGATTCCAACCTCGCTCGGTCTGTATGGCATTCAGAGGGTTCAGGAGTTGGGCCAGGACGACGCTCTGAGCTGGATTCTCGTGCCCCTGCTGGGCTTCACCATCGCCGGATGCGCCTTGCAGGCCATCGTGTACGGGCTGATGACTCCCGAGAAATGGAACCTGCGATTCAATCCAGGCGCCAGTCCGGATGCAGCAGCGGGCCAAACCCGTTGGCTGACGATAGGCGCCATTGCGCTGTCACTGCTGATCGGCACCGCCGTCCTGATGGCCAGCATCGCCTTCAGCTTTCAACGCTACTTCGAGCACCAGATCGCCGAGGCGCGCAAGATTTCCCAGTAACAACCGAGTCGATCCGCCTGCCGCTGCCCTCACAAACACCTGGAGAAGCGGCAAGAGCACCGGGGAATGCCGGCTAATACAACTTCAGGCTGATCCAGTAGGCAATCGCCGCGACGAAGGCGCTCGCCGGAATCGTGAAAATCCAGGCCCAGACGATGTTGCCGGCAACGCCCCAGCGCACGGCACTGGCTCGCTGAACCGAGCCCACACCCACAATGGCACCGGTGATGGTGTGCGTGGTCGAGACCGGAATACCGAGCCCGGTTGCCAGGAACAGGGTCAGGGCACCACCCGTTTCCGCGCAGAAGCCCCCCACCGGCTTGAGCTTGGTGATCTTCTGGCCCATGGTCTTGACGATACGCCAGCCACCGAACATGGTGCCCGCGCCAATCGCTGCATAACAGGTCAGGATGACCCAGGTGGGAGGCGACTTGTCAGCAGCCGCCGAGTATCCCGTGGCAATCAGCAGCATCCAGATGATGCCGATGGTCTTTTGGGCATCATTGCCGCCGTGCCCGAGGCTGTAGGCACCGGCAGAAACCAGTTGCAGCCGGCGGAACCACTTGTCGACCTTGGACGGCCGGCTGCGCCGAAACAGCCAGGCCACCACCACCATCATGAGCGACCCGAGCACAAACCCGAGCAAAGGCGACACGAAGATGAAGGCCACCGTTTTCAGGATGCCGGCGGACACCAGCGCGCTGGCGCCCGCTTTGGCGATCACCGCCCCGACAATGCCGCCGATCAGCGCGTGGGATGAACTGCTGGGAATGCCGTAGTACCAGGTCAGCACGTTCCAGGTGATGGCCCCCACCAAGGCCCCGAAGACCACATGGGTGTCCACCACCCCTGGCTGCACAATGCCCTTGCCCACCGTGGCGGCCACACTCAGGTGAAAGACCAGGATGGCCACCACATTGAAGAAGGCCGCAAACAGCACCGCCTGCCCGGGCTTGAGCACGCCGGTGGACACCACGGTCGCAATCGAGTTCGCGGCATCATGAAACCCGTTCATGAAATCGAACAGGATCGCCAGCACCACCAGCAACACCACCACCCACAGAGCCGTCTGTACGGTTTCCATCGTCCGGGTCCCGCTGCTGATCAGGAGTTTTCGAGGATGATGCCCTCGATCACGTTGGCCACGTCTTCGCACTTGTCGGTGATCGTCTCCAGAAGCTCATAGATCGCCTTGAGCTTGATGACTTCGCGCACATCGGGCTCCTCGCGAAAAAGCTTGCTCATCGCACTGCGCATCACGCGGTCGGCGTCGCTCTCCAGGCGGTCGATCTCCTCGCACGTCTTGAGCGCCGCCTCGGCAGTGCCGGGGTCGGCAATCTTGTCCAGCAGCTTGACCGCGTCGCGCAGGCGCTCGCAGCACTTGAGACTCAGGTCGGTCAGGCGCACGATCTCCTCGGTCATATGGTGGATGTCGTAAAGCGCCATGGTCTCTGCCGAGTCCTGGATCAGGTCCGCGACATCGTCCATCGTGTTGATCAGCGTATGGATCTGCTCCCGGTCGATGGGCGTGATGAAGGTCTTGTGGATCGCTTTGTTGACGTCGTGGGTCACCCGGTCCGCGGCACGCTCGGCGTTGTCCACGTCCTGGTTGTACTTGTCGCGAAGATGAAGATCGCTGTAGTTCGCCACCAGCATGGAAAACGCCCGGGCCGCCTCGACGATCCGGTCGGCGTGCTGGTTGAACATCTCGAAATAGTTGCCTTCACGCGGCAACAGCTTGCCAAACAGCATGGCGGGATCCTCCGGGGGTTACAAGGGCCAGGAACCTGGCGTCGTGGACTCGCGGCGAGTGTAACCGTCTGAACCCGCTCCCCCAACGGCGCTTGCAAAGCGCCGGCGGCGACCGATGGCGCGCGCCATGCGGCTCAGCGCGCTGCTTCTGGGCTCGGGGCCCAGGTCGGAACCTGGGTCGTTTGGGCATTCAGGATCGCACCGTGCGAGCAAGCGATGCCTTCGACGGCGACCGGGAAACAGGGCCACCAGAAGCCGGGCACATCCTGGATACTCTATTTTTAATAGCGTCTTATGACCATTCGACGCTGGGATTCGACTCAAATGCCTTGAATTTTGGTGATTTCCTGGTCGCTGAGCCTGGCCAGGTGCTCCGGGCGCACACGATCGGGCGCGATCTCGGCCCACGGGAGCAGCACGAAGGCCCTCTCGGTGATGCGCGGATGCGGCACCGTCAGGTGCGGGCTCTCGATGTGGCCATCGCCATAAGTCAGCAGGTCCAGGTCGAGCGTTCGCGGCGCGTGAAAGTAAGGCCGCTCACGGCCAGCCGCCAGCTCGAGGCCCTGCAATGCCGCCAGCAGTTCAGGCGCTGTCAGATGCGTCTGCACCGCTGCGACCGCATTGATGAATTCCGGCCCGGTCGCCTCGAGCGGCGCTGAACGGTAGAGGCTGGACCGTCGCACCAATCGTGTGCCCGGCAAGGCATCGAGCGCCAAGAGTGCCTGGGTCACCGCTTGTTCCGCAGCGCCGAGGTTGGCGCCAAGCCCGATATAGGCGATGACCGGCTCGGCCCGCACGTTCCCGCCTATTCTGTTGCCGCCGGGCTGCCCTCACCGGATTCACCGCCGCCGGTGGGCTTGCGGCGCCGGCGCCGGCGCTTGCGGGGTGTACCTGTGTCACCCTCCTCAGCAGCGCTGAAACCTTCGCCGGATGGGGTGGACCCGTTCTTCACTGGCGCATGGGCACGTTCTTCGGCTGCGGCGAAGTCGACGCCGACACTCGAACCGCCGCCCGTTGCCGTCGCACGGTGAACCCGCGGCGCACGGGCGTGCCTTTGCTGCTCGGCCTTGACCTGGTAAACCAGGTCTTCGCGGGTGGCATCGTCCGCCACGCTGAACTCCTGCCACCAGTCGGCCAGGACCACGTCGACCTCGCCGGTTTCCGCGCGCAGGCGCATGAAATCGAATGCCGCCCGAAACCGCGCCTGCTCGACCAGACCGAACGGTGCGCTGCCCACGCGTTTGTCGAAACGGGGCTGCATCATCCAGATCTCGCGCATGTCGCCGCCCAGCTTGCCGCGACCGGACACGTCGCCGATGCGTGCGTTGAAGACCTCGTCGATGGCATCCTGCAATGCCGGGTGGGAATGTTCGCGTTGCGCGACACGCCGGGCCCAGCCATCGCGGACATCGGCCCACAGCACGCAAGCGAGCAGAAAACTCGGGGCAACCGGTTTTTCCTCGCCCACCCGCCGGTCGGTGTCCTGCAGAGCCGCGTTGACGAAGGGCGCGTCGGCCCGTTCCACAAACAGGTCCAGCAAGGGATAGATGCCACGCGCCAGCCCCAGCTTGCGCAACTGCTCGATCGAGGCCACGGCATGACCGGTCTGCAGCAGCTTCAACATTTCGTCAAACAACCGGCTTTGCGGCACATCGGCCAACAGCACCAGAGAGTCAGCCAGCGGTCTTGCGGTCTTGGCGTCCAGCGTGAATCCGAGCGCACTGAGCTTCGCGGCGAAGCGCACGGCGCGGATGATGCGCACCGGATCCTCGCGGTAACGCGCCGCCGCATCACCGATCATCCGCAGGGTGCGCTTTTTCGTGTCCTGCAGGCCCTTGTGGTAGTCCACGACGATCTCGGACTCAGGGTCGTAGTACATCGCGTTGATCGTGAAATCGCGGCGCACTGCGTCTTCTTCCTGCGGGCCCCAGACGTTGTCGCGCAGGACACGGCCCGTGGAATCCACGGCGTGCTTCATGCCGGCCAGATCGTTGCGGCTGGTCTTTTCGTTGCCCGCCACCTGTTCGGCAGCGACATTGTCCAGATAGGCCCGAAAGGTCGACACCTCGATGACCTCATGCTCGCGCCCGCGCCCGAAAACCACGTGCACGATGCGAAAACGGCGTCCGATGATGAACGCCCGCCGGAACAGGGCTTTCACCTGCTCGGGCGTGGCGTTGGTGGCGACGTCAAAGTCCTTCGGGCGCAATCCGACCAGAAGATCCCGCACGGCGCCGCCCACGATATAGGCCTCGTAGCCGCCCTGCTTGAGCGTGCGCACCACGTTGAGGGCCCGCTCATCGACCAGTTTGGGGTCGATACCGTGAACGTCGACCGCGATCTCCTCGCGTTTGCCGAACCGGGGCTTGCCGGCACGGGAACCGGTCTTTCCAAGCAGTTTGTCGATGAATTTCTTGATCATTCTTGAATAGGACCCGCGGTCACGCGGGCCGATTGTGGGACGTACCTGTGCTCAGGTCTCGTCGGAAAACAGGTCCAGTATGCGCCAACCCCGCTCCTGGGCCACCGCGCGCAAGCGCGGATCCGGGTTGGTGGCAATGGGTCGGTCGACCCGCTCCAGCAACGGCAGATCGTTTGCCGAGTCTGAATAGAACGTGATGTCGGCACGGCTCCAGTCGAGGCCGTGCGCGGCCAGCCACTGTTCGACACGGCTGACTTTGCCTTCGCGGAACGAGGGCGTTCCACGAATACCGCCAGTGATCCAGCCGTCCGCTCCGCGCTCAAGCTCCACCGCAATCAGTTCATCGACGCCAAATGCCGTGGCAATCGGGCGCGTCACAAACTCGTTGGTGGCGGTGACGATGACCACCCGATCGCCTGCGGCCTGATGCTTGTGCACCAGAGCCAGCGCCTCGGGCCTGAGGTTGGGCTGCACCACCTCGCGCATGAAGCGCGCGTGCGCTTCGGCTGCCTTGGCCGGTCCCTGCAGCCGCACGGCCTCGGTCGCAAAACGGATGTAATCATGAATATCCAGCGTCCCGGCCTGGTAATGGGCGTAGAAATCGTCATTGCGCTGGCGGAACACCTGCGAATCGGTCCACCCGATGTCGGTGGTGAACACACTCCAGCAATAGTCCGAATCGATCGGCAACAGGGTGTGATCAAGATCAAACAGCACCAGTCTGGCTTTGGGGGCGGTCATTCGTTTTCCAGCATGGATTTGACAAGGGGAATGGTCACCGCGCGCTGCTTCTGCAGGGCATAGCGATCCAGTTCATCCAGGAGTTGGATGAGGCTGCCCATGTCCCGGGAGAAGCGGTTGAGCACGAAGTCGACCACTTCGTCACGCAGGAAGATGCCTCTGGCGTCCGCCTGTTGACGCAAGACCGCACGGCGTTCCGACTCACCCAGCACCTGCAGAGCAAAGATGTGCCCCCAGCCCAGCCGCGTGCGCAGATCTTCGCGCAGTTGGAGATCGGC
>ERZ795030.5053-NODE-5053-length-12447-cov-4.586427_pt1 | contig 12447 bp, 10 predicted proteins | sample MGYA00375122_ERZ795030 | MGnify/ENA primary metagenome ERZ795030 (study PRJEB30165, sample SAMN05720146) | activated sludge metagenome | isolation source: anaerobic digester from wastewater treatment plant | place: Japan | collected 2015-04-20 ...
ATCTACCGGCAGGTCTGCCCGGCGCTCAAGGCGGTGAGCCACGCGCTCTCGGCGCTCGGGCACGCGGCGCCCTGATTGACCGCTATCATTGCGAGCGAAGCAGTCTCCAGCCCCGCCGGGTGTAGGGGCGGTTCGCGAACCGCCCCTACAGGCTACGCCATTGCTTCGTTGGCGGTCCGTGCCCTGCACGAACCGCCTCCTCGCAATGACAGGTGCAGCTCGCACCATGGCGAGGGGAGAGAACTCATGGCTTCGTACCTCATGGGTATCGATAATGGCTTGACCGTCTCCAAAGCCGCCATCTTTGATCTGCAGGGCCGCGAGGTGGCGGTGCAGGGGTACAAGGTCGATCTGAGCTACCCGCGGCCGGCGTGGGTCGAGCGCGACAGCGAGGCCGTCTGGCAGACGACGGCGGCTGCCATCCGCGAGGCCATCGCCAAGGCGGGTATCGATGCGCGGGATATCGCCGGCGTGGGCAATTCGGCGCACGGCAACGGCATCTACCTCGTCGATCGCTCGGGCGCGCCGCTGGGTCCGGCGGTGACCTCGATGGACAACCGTGCCAGCGAGATCATCGACGAGTGGTACCAGCCCGGCGGCGTGCACGACAAGAATCTCCCCATCGTCATGATCAATACCTATGCGGCGCAGCCGCCCGCCCTGCTGGCCTGGTTCAAGCGGCATCAGCCGGAGGTGTGGGCGCAGATTGGCCACGCCTTTACCTGCAAGGACTATATCAAGTTGCGGCTGACCGGCACGGTGAGCACCGATTTCACCGATGTGAGCGGCACCAGCCTGTTCGATAGCCGCCAGCGCCGCTACTCGCCCGAGCTGCTCGACCTGTACGGCATTCGCGACATCCTGCCCGCGCTGCCGCAGCCCATCGCGAGCCATGCCATCGCCGGCCGGGTGACGCGCGAAGCGGCGGCCGTCACCGGCCTGGCCGAAGGGACGCCGGTGGCCGGCGGCCTGTTCGACGTCGATGCCTCGGCCCTTGGCGCGGGCGTGATCGACGAAGGAACGCTCTGCATCATCGCCGGCACCTGGAGCATCAACCAGGTGGTGACGCGCGAGCCGCTGGCCGACGAGCGCCTCTCGATGTGCACCCTGTTCGCCGTGCCCGGCTTCTGGCTCGTCGGCGACTATAGTGCGGCCTCGGCTACCAACCTGGAGTGGTTCGTCACGCAGTTCTGCTCCGAAGAAAAGGTTACGGCGGCGGCACGGGGCATCTCGGTGTACGAAGTGTGCAACGAGATTGTGGCCAGCCTGCCGCCGGGAAGCACCGACGTCATCTTTCATCCTTTCCTGTTCGGCTCGAATGTGCAGGCCAACGCGCGGGCCGGGTTCTATGGCCTGGGCGCCTGGCACACCAAGGCGCACGTGTTGCGCGCCCTCTATGAAGGCGTGGTGTACGGCCACCTGGACCATGTCAACCGGCTAAGGACCGCCGGCGCACAGATGAGCCTGGCGCGCCTCACGGGCGGCGGTGCGCGCAGCACTGTGTGGGCGCAGATGTTTGCCGATGCGCTGGAGTTGCCCATCGAGGTGCCCGGTGCGACAGAAATCGCAGCGCTGGGCGCAGCGATGACTGCCGGCATTGGCGTCGGCGTGTATGCCGGCCACGCCGACGCCGTCGCACAGGCGGTGCAGGTGGTGCGCCGGCACGAGCCGCAGGCCGAGGCCACGCCCATGTACCTGGCGCGCTACCAGGAGTATCGCTGCCTGCTCGAGGCGATGCGCGAGCCCTGGCGGCGCCTGGAGAAGCTGAGCTCATCATGAAGCGCTTATCGGACATCCGCCACCTCGTCATCGATATGGATGGCGTGCTGTATGTAGGCGAGCGGCCCATGCCCTGCCTGACAGAGTTCATCGCCTTCCTCCGTCGCCAGGGCATCGGGCACGTGTTGGCGACCAACAACTCCGGCCTCACGCCCACGCAGTATGCGGCCAAGCTGGCCGGCATGGACGCCGACGTCTCACCCGATCACATCCTGACTTCGGCGACCGCAACCGCCGAGTGGCTGGCGCGGCAGTACCGGCCGGCGACGCGCGTGCACGTCTTTGGCGAGGACTCGCTGCGAGAGGCGATGACCGACGCCGGGTTTGTGCTGGCCGATGAGGGGGTCGAGGTTGTCGTGGCGAGCATCGATTGGGGGGTCTCGTACGACAAGATCAAGCGGGCGGCGCTCTTGATCCGCGGCGGCGCGCGGTTCGTGGCGACGAACCTCGACCCGACACGCCCCACCGAAGAGGGGCTGGTGCCGGGGACCGGCGCTATCGTGGCGGCGATCGCGGTGGCCGCGGGCGTCACACCGGTCGCCATCGGCAAGCCCGAGCCGGCGATGTTCGAGCTCGCCATGGCCAGGATGGGCGCCACACCCGCCAGCACAGCCACCCTCGGCGATCGCATCGATACCGATATGGAAGGCGGCGCCCGCGCCGGCTGCGCCACCATCCTCGTGCTCTCTGGGTCGACCACCCGTGAAGAGGCCGAGGCCTATGGCCCCGACTTTTTATTCGAGGATATCGTGGATCTCTTGCGCTGCTGGCAGCGGCAGGTCTAGACTCAGCGTCCTCGTTATTTGAACTGCATTGGGTCCAGGCCTGTCTTGTGTGCCAAGCCGGCGGGGTTGGCCACGAATGACACGAATTGTCACGAAGGGATAGCCGGCTGGAATGCTTCGTGTGAATTCGTGCAACTCGTGGCCTCGTGCCCTGCCCGCATGCACGAGTTGACTGCGCTCGCGCGACGTGCGCAATGTGGTTGAATGCAGTGAATGTGCAGGCCGGTTGCACAACTGTGAATGCCATTGTTGGCAGAAAGCGCTTGCCCACATACAATCGATCGTCGGAGGAGGTGAGTGTGGAAGAAGAACGGCTCGATCTCCTGGCGCAGGTCGCCATCTGGTACTATGAAGAGGGGCTGAACCAGTCCGACATTGCGGAGCGCATCAACAAGTCGCGCTCGATGGTCTCGCGCCTGCTCGACCACGCGCGCGAGGCTGGGCTCGTCGAAGTCCGCGTGCGCTATCCCCTGCGGACCGACGAGGGGCTGGAGCGGCAACTGCGCCAGGCGTTTGGCCTGGCCGAGGTCCACGTGCTGGCCAACCCGCCTGAAGACTATCAGCTCTTGCTGCGGCGGCTCGGCGAGCTCGGCGCGCGCTGCCTTCAGGCCGCGCTGCATCCGGGCGTCATCATCGGCTTGAGCTGGGGGACCGCCGTGTATGCCGTGGTCAGCGCCGTGCCGGCGGCACTCGTGCCAGAGGCAACGGTCGTGCAGCTCATCGGCGCCATCGGCCACGGCGACCCCATGATCGACGGCACCGAGCTGGGGCGCTGGCTGGCCCAAAAGCTCGGCGCTTCATTCCGCTTTCTCTCTGCGCCGTTGCTTGTGGAGGACGAGGCCGTGGCCAAGGCGCTGCGCAACGAGCGCATCAACAAGGAGACGCTGGAGATTGGCGCCCAGGCTGAAGTGGCCATTATCGGCATTGGTAGCCCGGAGCCAGAATACTCGAGCCTGCTGCGCGCGGGCTACCTGAGCCGGAGCGAGCTGCAGGCGCTGATGGCGGCCGGCGTGGTGGGTGACTTGGTGGCGCACCAATTCGACGAGCAGGGCCGCGTGCTCGACCTTCCGGTGAACCGCCGGGCAGTCGCCCTGGATGCCGAGTCGATCCGCCGCATCCCCAAGGTCGTCGCCGTGTCGGGCGGCGTCCCCAAGGCCAAGGCCATCGCGGCCGCGCTGCGCGGCGGTCTGGTCAACTGCCTGGTGACCGACGCGCGCGCGGCGCAGGCGGTATTGCAGCTTCACAGAGAGAGGTGAACGCCCATGTTCGAAATCGAGCGTGTCGCCCAGGTCGAGAGTGAAGTGGGGGAGAGCCCGCGCTGGGATGCTGACGAGCAGGCCCTCTACTGGCTCGATATCTGGTCGAACCCCACCGTCTACCGCCTGGAGCCCAAGACGGGCACCTTTCAGCAGTGGGCGCCCGGCGTTCATGTGACCGGGCAGGCGCGACGCCAGGGCGGCGGCTTTGTCTTCGCCACGCGCACTGGGCTGTATCTGTGGGACGAGCGGACCGGCGCGCTGCAGTTCCTGGCCGATCCCGAAGCTGGCAACCGCCCCGTCCGCTTCAACGACGGCTCGGCCGACCGCCAGGGCCGCTTCTGGGCCGGGTCGACCTATGCCGACGACCAGTCGCGGCCGGAGGGCTCACTCTACCGGCTGGACCGCGACGGCTCGCTGCATACGATGGCCGGCGGGCTGGCCTGCTCCAACGGGCTGGGCTGGAGCCCCGACAGCAAGACGATGTACGTCACCGCCCAGTTCGCCTACGAGCTGCTCGCCTTCGACTTTGACCCGGCGACCGGCGAAATCGCCAACCGCCGCCTGTTCGCCAAGGTGCCCGAGGCGGGGGGGCTTCCCGACGGCCTGACTGTGGATGCAGAGGGCTGTGTCTGGAGCGCGCAGTGGGGCGGCTGGTGCATCACGCGCTATGACCCCGACGGCAGGGTCGAACGGGTGCTCACGCTGCCCATCCCGAACCCGACGAGCTGCTGCTTCGGCGGCCCCGACCTGACGGACCTGTACGTGACCACCGCCTGGGGCTGGCTGACGGCGGAGCAGCGCGCCGCCGCGCCCGGTTGCGGTGATCTCTGGGTGGTGCATACCGACATCCAGGGGCTGCCCGAGCCCAAGTTCGTCGGTTAGGGGTGAAGGCGATGGCAGTGGATCTGATCGTCGTCGGCGGGGGGCCGGGCGGCTATGTGGCCGCGCTGCGTGCTGCGCAGTTGGGCGCCCACGTGGCCCTGGTGGAGGCCGAGCACATCGGCGGGGTGTGCCTCAATGTGGGCTGCATCCCCACCAAGGCGTTGCTCTGGAGCGCCGAGGTCTACCACCTGGTGGCCGATGCCGCCCGCTTTGGTGTGCGCGCCGGCCCGCCCGAGGCCGATTGGCCGGCCATGCAGGCGCGCAAGGCCGAGGTCGTTGCCAAGCTGGTGGGGGGCGTGCGCATGCTGCTGGAGCGGGCTGGGGTGGAGGTGATCGCGGGCCGCGCGCGCCTGGCCGCGCCGCAGACGGTGGCGGTCAGCGGGCCGGAGGGCGAGCGTACGCTCAGCGCCCCACGCATCATCATCGCCACCGGCTCGACCCCGCTGCCCCTGCCCATCCCCGGCGCGGACCTGCCCGGCGTGCTCGACAGCTCGGCTGCCCTCGCCCTCGAGGCGCTGCCGGCGAGCCTGCTCGTCGTGGGCGGCGGCGCTGTGGGGCTCGAGTTCGCCACACTCTTTGCCACCCTCGGCGTGGCGGTGACCGTCGTCGAGATGCTGCCGCGCCTGGCGCCGCTGGCCGACGCCGACGTGGGCGATGCGCTGCGCACGGCGCTGCTCTTGCAGGGAGCCAGGGTGCACGTCAACACGCGCATCACGGCGCTCGAAGCCACCGCGGCCGGCCTGCGCGTCCACCTGGAGGGGCCGCAGGGCGAGACGAGCGTCGAGGCCGAGCGGGTGCTCGTGGCGGCTGGGCGCCGGGCATGCGTGGAGGGGCTGGGGCTCGACGTGGCCGGGGTGCGCTACGATCGCAAAGGCATCCAGGCTGACGAGCGCATGGCCACGAGCGTGTCCGGCGTCTATGCCGTGGGCGACGTGGTGGGCGGCACCATGCTGGCCCACGTGGCCACGCACCAGGGGGTGGTGGCGGCCGAGAACGCCCTGGGGCAGCAGGCACGCATGCGCTATGGCGCCGTGCCGAGCTGCATCTTTACCCGCCCCGAGGCAGCGAGCGTCGGCCTCAGCGAGCAGGCCGCGCGCGAGCAGGGCTACGACGTGCGCGTGGGGCGCTTCCCCTTCAATGGCAACGGCAAGGCCATCGCCCAGGGCGAGGTCGAGGGCTGGGTCAAGGTCGTGGCCGAGGCGCGCTACGGCGCGCTGCTGGGCGTGCACATCGTCGGGCCGCATGCCTCGGACCTCGTGCTCGCAGGCGCGCTGGGGCTGACCCTGGAGGCGACCCTCGACGAAATTGCCGCCACCGTCCATCCCCATCCCAGCCTGGGCGAGGCGCTGGCCGAGGCGGGCCTGGCCGCCCTGGGCCGGGCGCTGCACCTGCCCAGGTCATGATCGGTGACTGCACTATGCCCTGATGTGTGCGGCGGGCATGTGGCTTCTGTTACCGGGCTGGTGCCGAGCATCAGGCCCGGTCGTGGTGTGATGGCTACCTGCCGGCTGTGCACTCGCCTACGCGTCGTGGATGTACCCTCGGTAAGAACCGGTATTGACATCCGCTGTATCTCGCGGTATAATACACAGAATTGGAACGGCGTTCTGCTTCTCGCTGACCAGTCTCGTCTCTTGGTGCTTTGGCACACACCGCACGAACCACCAGGGAGCTGCCCCGCCCCATTGCCGTTTCGCATTGCACAGCAGTAATCGGCCAGGAAGGAGTCTTGTCTATGGAGATCAAACACATAACCGTGGTGGGGGCCGGCAACATGGGGCATCAGATCGCCCTGTGCGCCGCGCTGGCCGGCTTCCGAGTCAAGTGCACCGACATTAGCGCCGAAATCCTCGCCAAGGCCGAGCGGTTTGCCGACAGCTACCTGCCCGAACGCGTGGCCAAAGGCAGGCTCACCGCTGAGGCCGCAGAGCAGGCTCGCGCCAACCTCGCCTTCGTGCCCACAGTCGAAGAGGCAGCCGCTGACGCCGACCTCGTGATCGAGGCGGTCATAGAAAAGCTGGACGTCAAGCGGGCACTGTTCGCACAGCTAGACCAGGTCGCGCCGCCGCACGCCATCCTGGCCAGCAACAGCTCCTACATCGTGAGCTCCAAGATCGCCGATGCGACCGGGCGGCCGGCCCAGGTCTGCAACATGCACTTTTTCAACCCCGCCCTGGTGATGAAGCTCGTCGAAGTCGTGCAGGGCCCCCACGTGTCGGACGAAACGGCCGAGGCGGTGATGCAAGTGGCGAGCAAGATGGGCAAGGTCCCCGTCCTGCTGCACAAGGAGGTATACGGCTTTCTGGTCAACCGCTTTGTGCAAGCTGCCAGGCAGGAAGCCCTGAAGCTGTTTGACATGGGCGTGGCCTCCTATGAGGATATCGATACCGCCGTGGTCAATGGACTGGGGTACCCCATGGGACCTTTCCAGTTGATGGACCTTGCCGGGATCGATCTCGCCTACCACGTGGCCATGGAGCGATACCGCGAGAGCGGTGACCCAGCGCAAAGGCCCTCTCCCACTGTCGTCGAAAAGTTCGTCAAGGGCGAGTGGGGCAGGAAGGTGGGCAAGGGTTTCTACGACTATACCAAACAGTAGCCGGCGATCAGCACGACTGGAGGTGGCGCGCTATGGACTACCGGTACATCCTATATGAGAAGAGCGAGGGGCTGGCGACCATCACCATCAACCGGCCTGAGGTACGAAACGCGCTGACCCAGGCGCTCATGGAAGAGCTGGGACAGGCGATCGATCAGGCAGAGGCCGATGAGGAGGTCCGGGTACTCATTCTGACGGGGGCAGGAGAGCGCGCGTTTGTCGCCGGTGCCGACATTGGCGAGGTGGGCGCCCGCGACACGTTGACCGAGCTGGGCGCGAACAGCCGGGTGCGCCGCGGAGTGTTCTCGCGCCTCGAGCACCTGTCGCGGCCGAGCATCGCCGCCGTGAACGGTTACGCTTTGGGCGGTGGATGCGAGTTAGCCCTCGCCTGCACGCTCCGAATCGCGGCCGACACGGCGCGCTTTGGCCAGCCCGAGATCAACCTGGGGATCATCCCGGGCCTTGGCGGCACGCAACGCCTCACCCGGCTGGTGGGCAAGGGCCGGGCGATGGAGCTGATCCTCACCGGAGACCTGATCGACGCGCAGGAGGCTTTCCGCATTGGCCTCGTCAACAAGGTGGTGCCGGCCGCCCAGTTGATGGAGGAAGCGCGAGCACTGGCCAAGAAGCTGGCTGCCAAGCCGCCGCTGGCGCTGAGGGCAGCCAAGGATGCGGTGGACTATGGCGCCGACATGAGCCTGGCCGCGGCGCTCGAGTTCGAGAACCGCCTGTTTGCCATCCTTTCGGGCACTGCCGACAAGGCTGAGGGGGTTGCTGCCTTTCTAGAGAAGCGTAAGCCCGAATGGCAGGGCCACTAGGTGGCGAACGCTTCGGATTATCCGCTCTCCACCCACAACCTGGAGGACCCAGCCGCGGGCGCGGACGGCGAGCCCAGCGAAGAGCGTTTGCTCTCGGTGAACTTTTGCCTGGCGACGCTGGTCAACTTTTTCAACTCTTTCGGCTCGCAGATGATGAACGCTATCGTGCCCGTGTACGTGCTCAGCATCGGCGGCAACAACGCCGAGGCGGGGGTCGTCGGTGGTGCGGCCGCCATCACCGCCCTGCTCCTTCGCCCGCTCGTCGGCTGGGCGAGCGATGTCTGGAAGCGGCGCCCCCTGGTGTTGATCGGCAACTCTGGCATCGGGCTGGCCAGTGTCGTCTATGCCCTCAGCAACTCGATCCGGATGCTGACGTTCGGCCGTGTCGTCCAAGGCCTCGGGATTAGCTGTTACAGCACAGCCTCCAACGCCTACATTGTCGACATCGCGCCGAGCAGGCGCCGTGCCGAGGCCATTGGCCTGTTTGCGGCCACCAACAGCCTCGGCCGCATCGTCGGGCCGGCAGTCGGCTTTTACATCGTCTCTCTCTTTGGCTATCACCGGCTGTTCAACCTGGTGACAGCGCTCGTCGTCACCGCCGGCCTCGTCTCGCTCCTAACCAGGGAGCGAAGCCGGCCACCGAACAGCCAGCGCCCAGCCTGGTCGCCGCGTACCGGCATCGTGGCAGTCGATGCGCTGCCAATTGCCTGGACCTCGTTCTGCCTCGGGTTGGCCTTCGGGTCCGTCAGCACCTTCATCGCCATCTTTGCCTCCTCTCGCGGCATCGACAACCCCGGCCTCTACTTTGCGGTTCAGGCGATCGCCCTGCTCATCTCGCGGACCTTTTCTGGCCGCCTCGCCGACAAGTGCGGCCGAGCCGCAGCCATCATCCCAGGCGCCATCGTGATGGCGCTGGCGCTGGTTGTGCTCCCGTTGGCTCACGACCTCGCAGGCTTTATCGTCTGCGGCGCGCTCATGGGGCTGGGTTTCGGCGCGGCTCAGCCCGCCTCGATGGCGCTCCTGGCCGACCTGGTGGGCGCCGAACGCCAGGGCGTCGGCCTCGCCACCTACTTTATGGGCTACGACGGGGGCATCTTCCTGGGGTCGGTGGCCTTTGGGGTGGTGAGCGAGCTGTGGGGGTTTGGCGTGATGTGGCCGCTCGCGGCTGTGTGGACGCTGCTGGGCCTGCTGGGTCTCCTTGGGGCGCGCCGCAGTGGCGTTTCGAGGTCTGCATAGTGCCTGATCTCGGAAAAGAGGGAGATCAAAGCGGACCACGTCAGGGAGATCGTCATCTCCACTCCTTGGGAATCCAGGCACTATGAATCGGTCCCAACCCTGGAATGTATATGAGGGCACGTTCGGCCTCGAGTATACGGCAGTGACGGCACCTCTCGACAAGGTCATAGACCTGTCCAGCTATGGCAAGCGGCCGCCTCGATAGCAGTATCTGTCTGAGCCATCGATCGGCCGCAGCTTTTCCCCACCTTTCATGATCTGGGCTGCCAAGGTGTTCACTCGCGTGATACCAGTGCACCATCCCATGACTTCGAGTGTTCTGCGGCCAGGTTCCAGAGTCATGCGGTCCCCTCCCCCCGCGACCTGGGCAAAGACCGCCAATCCGCAATACCCTATTCTACCAGAATCTGTTCCAAACTCGAGATGCACCCGTTTTCACGACCGTTGACATTCTCTGTATTATGTGGTATAATGGCGCAGAATTGGAACGGTGTCTCCAAAACAGCGAGTGCTGTTGTGCTTCACTGCTGACCCGCGTTCAGCTACTGGCAGTATCAGCCATCACCAGAGGAAGAGACCCAAGGACTGCCAGCTTCCGAACAATGAGGAGAACAAGTGAAAGAGCACACGACATCGGTTGCCAAGGATAGGGTATCAAGGCCGGGTCAGTACAGTGGTTACTCCCAAGTTCTTTACGACGGGTACAGAGTAGCATCGCAGCATGTAGCCGTCCGAGACGGCACCAGATTGGCCGTGGATATCATTCGCCCCACCTTGAACGGGGAGATAGTTGAAGAGAAACTACCAGTAGTCTGGATGCATACTGGGTATAATCGGAGGATTGTCAAACACTGGTCGACCGGCCGCAACTATACGTTTGCCAAAGACAGGTTGACCGATGAAGACTACCCGGGCGCCGCGAAGGGTCTAGCTCTGGTGAAGTATGGCTATGTCGTCGTTACTGTGGATATGAGAGGTAGCTATGCTTCGTACGGGTGGGCCATTAGCCCAAGAAGACGGCAGATGTGGCAGCCTGAGGCATTCTGGGATGCCTACGACATAACTGAATGGCTCGCCGCACAGCCGTGGTCCGATGGGAACATCGGCATGTGGGGCTGCTCTGCTACCGGCCACTCCCAATGGCAGGCAGCGGCAACCCAGCCGCCGCACCTCAAGGCCATTATGCCCCTATGCGCACCCAGTGAGTATTATGATATCAATGGTGTTACGGCTACGACACCCCAGGACCCGCCGGCCTATCCTGCCAGTGAACCACCGGCACAGGATGATGCTGCGGTTCCTGTTGATGAAGATACCACTGGGGCGATGTTGGATGAAGCCAGGGACGAGCACCGTTGGAACTTGGGACCGGGCATGAATGAAGTCAAGGATGAGCACCGTTGGAACTCGGTGCCGGGTACCATGCCCTTCCGTGACAGCACTTCCCCTTGGATGGAGGTCCTTCTTGGCAAGGCAGGTTTTCAGTACCACCTGGTGGTGAATACCTTCACTCATTTCCCCCAGATTCAAGAGGCCGGTATTCCGTTCTACCAGTCGGCAAACTGGGGTGAAGATTATCGGGCTAAGAGTGGGGTAATCATCAAGCTGAACTCTCTTTCGAACCCATCGAAGACGCTTCTGGCACCAGGGGCCCATTGTACCTATTGCACCGACTACAAGGCCGAACCTACCAGTGGTTTCAATATCACCACAGAAGAACTTCGCTGGTTTGATTACTGGCTGAAGGGCATTGAAAATGGGATCATGGATGAACCTCCCATTTATTACTATCTGATCAATGCTGCTTCGGAGGACGAGGCGTGGCGATTTGCCTATCAGTGGCCGCTGCCAAATGACAGGAGTGTAGACTATTACTTTGGAGCACCTGGCCCGTCGGATGTTTATCACTCTGGTGTCAATAATGGGACGCTCAGCACAAGCGCGCCTACAGTCGCCGATGCTCATGATCGATATGCCGTCGATTACACCGTTACGGCTGCCAATCGTGATCAGAAGGGCATGACCTACACCACCGATGCCCTGACCTCAGATACGAACGTGAGCGGCAATCCGGTAGTTCACCTCTGGATTTCTTCGACAGCCACCGACAACGATTTTCTGGCTTTCATTTACGACGTTGATGAGAACGGGAATGCAACTCGAATACCGGGGACGGAGGACGGCCAGATAAGAGCATCGCTTCGGGCGCTCAACGACCCGCCGTTCAACAATTCAGGGCTTCCTTATCACCGGTGTTTTGCCGAAGACTACCAACCGCTCACTCCAGGAGAGCCGGTCGAGCTGGTGTTTGACATGGCGCCACTCGCCTACAACTTTGGAGCAGGGCATCGCATCAGGCTAGTTATCTCCTGTGTAGCGATTCCGAGAAGAAACGCCCCAGCCATAACCCCAGTACTAGATCCTGCGCCGGTCGTCAGCTTCTATCGGGATGCGACTCGCAGTTCCTACATCACACTGCCGGTCAATGCTCCCGTAGCAGCGACGGTCGACAAGATGGAGTCGAGCGGGAACAGAGTACAGGCCGTCATTTCATTCCCCAAGGCGATGGACAGCCGTTACTTGCAGGATATCCAGCCCGAGTCCATCAAGTCCCAAGGTGTGCCCGCTGAGTCGGCAGAGGTAGATGGAAACACCCTGATCGTCACGTTCAGCAATGGCGATTTGGCAGAGCATTTGCGAAGTGGAGAGATCATAACAATAGAGGGGAGGTTCGGGAACGAGTTCTACTACGGGGATGAGATGTGCTTCGTGGGCGAATTCACCAAGCCATTACGAGACTGATCTTCTGGCTGTTGTCGACGGTAAGCGCTAGTGTCTCGTCAAGTGGTGCAAAAGGACGTGTGCATCCTCATGGGCCGGCGCGTTGAGAGTCCCCTTTCTATGTACAAGCGGCAGCCGCACCGGGTGTGGCCTGCTATTCGGCAGCGGTCACGATGCAGTGCGCTTGCGCATGGACTCGTGGCTGAAGCTGCGACGCTCAGCCCGTCAGCCGCCGCTGATTTCCGTGAGGGATGGGCTCATCAGGCGCGCGCCCATCTGCAAAGCCGAGGCGCCTCTCGCTCCGAACT
>ERZ795030.5065-NODE-5065-length-12412-cov-16.378652_pt1 | contig 12412 bp, 10 predicted proteins | sample MGYA00375122_ERZ795030 | MGnify/ENA primary metagenome ERZ795030 (study PRJEB30165, sample SAMN05720146) | activated sludge metagenome | isolation source: anaerobic digester from wastewater treatment plant | place: Japan | collected 2015-04-20 ...
GTCATTTCAGGATCGCCGAACCTTCCTCACCGCCGAACCTCATTGTTTCCGCTTCCTGTACCATTCCCTCAGACGGGTGATCTCCGCCGGGACGGCCTCCCTCACCGCCTCGCCATCGAAGTCCGCCAGGGCCGCGACCCTCCCCAGGTGGTAGGGGTCGCGGCTCATGGGGAAGAAGGGTCCCCGGTAGACGACGAAGTCGTCGTAAAGGATCCATTCGAGGAGGCCCGGCGCGAGGTCTTCCTCGGCGTTCAGCACCGGCCCGGGCCCGTACTTCAGCATCAGCGAGGCACCGCGCTCGTCGCCGATGAAGGCGAAGGAGTCGCCCTCGGCCTTCAGGGCCACCAACAGAACGCCCCCCTTCCGGTCCACGAAGATATCGTGGAAGCCCCAGAAGGGGGGGTTGAAGACCAGGATCCTCTTTCCCTTCAGTCTTTTGAAGTATTCCCCCAGGCGCGGAGCCCTCTCGGCCATTTCCTTGAGGGTGAGGGGCGGCCTCCTCCTCCCGAGGAGACGCCCCAGCAGCGCCAGGGGGTCCATGAGATCAACGGGCCAGGAAGTCGGCGAGCTTGCCCGACAGCTCGTCCCAGGTCATCGGAAAGGTCATCACCGAAGCCAGCTTTATGCTGTTCTGCTTTTTCTTGTTCAGGCCCCCCATGAGGCCCTCCCTTGCCTGGTCGGTGGTGAAGATGCTGTACCTGCGGTTCCCCCTGGGCTTGGTGATATCCACCAGGACCCACCGGAAGGACTCCGCTGCGAGGGAGCTCCTGGCGGTGTTGAGCTGCAGCAGTTCCACCTCCGACCCCGAGCCGCTCTGGTCGCCTATCTCGACGACCCTCGGTTTCGCCCCCATGTACATCTTGAGGTTGAAGAAGGCCGACCGGGTCTTCCCCTCCCGTCCGATGAAAACGCCCAGGTCGAAGCCGAAGCCGGGCATCAGGAAGAACTCGTCGATCATGCCGCCCTGCTGCAGTTCAGAGAGCACCTCGAGGACCTCGTGCAGGAAGCCCGTGCGGAAGCTCTCCTCCGGGTGGGCTCCCTTCAGGATCTCGGGCTCTGGGCTGTGTGCCGCCAAGACGATCATCCCCTTTTCGTTTAGGACCATGCCCCCACTCCCGAGGGGCGTTCTCCGGGAGCCTGTCCAGTCCAAGTGAATCCGATTATAACCCAAGGGGGGAAAATGATGAAAAACTCGGCCACCCGCGGCATGGACTATACTTATAGACCAGGTGGGTCACGACAAAATGCCGACCAGCGAGGAGGTACTGCCCATGCTTTTTTCCAGAACTTTCATCCCGACCGCCAGGGAAGCCCCGAAAGGTCTTTCCGACCCTGCGGTGGCGCGTATGGCGAGGGCGGGCTACGCGGCCGCCGACGTCGAGACGGGGGAATTGGGTCTGCTCCCCCTGGGATCGATGCTCTGGGAAAGGGTCGCAGGCGCCTTTTTCGACCTCGCCCGGGAGGCCGGCATCCAGATGGTCGACTTCAACGAAATAGCGGGTGACTCCCTTTCGGTCGCCGCCAGGTACGTCAAGAGCTACCGGCAGCTCCCCCTGTCCTTCGCGTCGGGGAACCCCAGGAGGATCGACGCCTGCGGTTTCGCGGCCGGTGCGGGGGAAGCGGCGCTCCAGCGCGACGGGTTCCTCGACACCGCCCGGAAGGTCTGCCGCGAGGCGGGCCTCTCCCCCCGCGACGGGCGTACCATCGAGGAGGCGAGGCGCTACGTCGCCCTGGCCGTCGACAAGGGGTCATGGCACTCCAAGGAGGGGTTTGTCTGCTCCTCCTGTGACTGGTGCGGCGACGACGCCGCCCCGGCCAACCCCACGGTTCGGCCTTCCGGCGAGGAGGCGCCCCTGGAAGAGGTCGAGACCCCCGGGGCCGACACCATCGCCGAGCTGTGCAGGCAACTGGGCATAACCCCCGATCGGACCCTGAAGACCCTCTTCTACGCGGCGGAACAGGGCGCCGACAAGGAGATCCTGGCCGTCCTCACCAGGGGCGATCACCAGGTAAACGATCGGAAGCTGTCCCATGCCCTCGGCGGCGTCGTGGTCCGCTTCGCCGACCCCCTCGAGATCAGGGAAGCCGTGGGCGACCTGGCCGGCTACCTGGGACCCGTCGGCCTCCCCGCCGGCATCCGCGTCCTCGCCGACCGCCATATCGAGGGCAGCTCCCGCCTGGTCGCGGGGGCCAACAGGCCGGGGTTCCACCTGCTCAACGCCTGCTGGGGGAGGGACTACAGGGCTTCCGACACGGCGGACCTGGTCAGCCTGCAGGAGGGCTTCCCCTGCCCCCTTTGCGGTTCGCCCATAGCGGCATCCTACCTGAGGAGCGTCGCCGTGGCCGTGACTGACCCCGGGCCGTCGCCGCTGACCTTCCAGGGTGAAGGGGGCGCCCTTTCAAGAGGCCACCGCTGGGAGGGGACCTTCTGCGTCACCCCCCTGGCGCTCTCCCTGGCGGGGGGTGAAAGGATCCCGCCCCGGTTCGCGCCCCTGGACGTGAACGTCCTGGTGACGTCCATGAGAAACGATGACGCCGTCGGCCTGGGCAACATCCTGGCCGAAAGACTCGAAGAGAAGGGCTTCAGGGTCCTGCTGGACGACCGGGACGAGAGGGCGGGCGTTAAATTCTCCGACGCCGAACTGATAGGCCTCCCCGTGACCATCGTCGTCGGCAGGGAAGCCTCGGAGGGCGTCGTCGAGGCATGGAAGCCCGACGGGAACAGGGAGGAACTGCCCGCCGACGCCGTCGTGGAACTGGTCTCGCACTGGTCCCGGTAAAACCACCCAGGGGAGGATAAGCCATTTTACCCATCACCTCCGCCGGGGGCGCTGAATATAATGGCGTCAACAGGGTTCAAAGAAAAACACCCGGAGGTGGATGGGATGAAAAAAAGAGCTGTTCTCCTGGCCCTCGCGGCACTGCTGACCATCGGCACGGCGGCTTATGCCTACGGCGGGCCCTACGGCCGGTTCGGACCTGGAATGGATAGCGCTTCTTACGGCCGGTTCGGCGCTGGGATGGGCGGCGGCGCTTTCTGCGGCCCCCGGATGTCCTCCAGAGGCGGCTACTTCAGGGACAGGGACACCAAGAGGGTCGACTACCCCAAGGAGATCCTCGACAAGATAGGCGAACTCCAGCGGACCCATCTCGAGATGAGGCTCGCCCTCACCCAGGAGAAGCCGGACCTGGAAAAGGCCAGGTCCCTTTTCTCCAGAGCTCAGGAGATAAGGAACGAGATCTCCCTTTGGCGTTTTGAAAGTTACATCGAATCGTTGAAGAAATAACGGTACCAACTCCTCCCTTCCGCGGGGCCCCAGGGCCCCGCGTTTTTTATTTTCCCCCAGATATCCCTTGAAAAAAGGGGAAAAACGTGACAAATCAAAAGAAACAAGGTATATTTGCCTTTAACCGCTATATACCATCCTTTCCCATATTGCCTGATGAATATTGACCTATATAATTGTCAGGGTAAAGGTCAACATTAGTCAGGCTTTTCGCGGGTCCTCCCGCGAGAGAGCCTCAAGGGGGAATATTAATGTCTCGTACCGTCGGGATAGATCTCGGCACAACAAACTCGGTGGTGGCCGTCCTCGAGGGGGGCCATCCCACGGTCATACCCAACGCGGAGGGGAGCAGGACCACGCCCTCGGTGGTGGGTTTCACGAAGGACGGGGAACGCCTGGTGGGTATCCTCGCCCGCAGGCAGGCCGTGCTCAACCCCAAGGGGACCGTCTCCTCCATCAAGCGTTTCACGGGAAGGAACTACGACGAGGTCGGCGAGGAGATGAAGATCGTCCCCTACAGCGTCGTCAAGGGGAACAACAACTCGGTCCGCGTCGAGGTGGACGGAAAGCAGTACGCCCCGGAGGAGATCAGCGCCCAGGTCCTCAGAAAACTGGCCCAGGACGCTTCTTCCTGGCTCGGCGAAAAGGTCACCGACGCGGTCATAACTGTACCGGCCTACTTCAACGACGCCCAGCGCCAGGCCACCAAGAACGCCGGCAAGATAGCGGGGTTGAACGTGCTGAGGGTCGTCAACGAGCCGACGGCGGCGGCCCTGGCCTACGGCATGGACAAGAAGAACAACGAGACCGTCATGGTCTTCGACCTGGGCGGCGGGACCTTCGACGTCTCCATCCTTGACGTGGGCGAAGGCCTCTGCGAGGTGCGCTCCACCTCGGGCGATACCCACCTCGGCGGGGACGATTTTGACAAGCGCGTTGTCGACTGGCTCGCCGACGAGTTCAAGAACCACGAGGGGATCGACCTCAGGAACGACAGGCAGGCCCTGCAGAGACTCTACGAGGCGGCCGAAAAGGCCAAGTGCGAACTGTCAAGCCGCACGAGCACCGATATCAGCCTGCCCTTCATCACCGCCGACGCCAACGGCCCGAAGCACCTGTCGTCCAACCTCACCAGGGCCAAGTTCGACGAACTCACGAGGCACCTCGTCGAGCGTACCCTGGAACCCATGAAGCAGGCCCTGAAGGACGCCAAGCTCGAGGCGGGGGATATCGACGAGGTCATCATGGTGGGCGGTTCTACGAGGATCCCCGCCGTGCAGGAACTGGTGAAGCGTTTCACCGGGGGCAAGAACCTGAACATGACCGTCAACCCCGACGAGGTGGTGGCCGTGGGGGCCGCCGTCCAGGCGGGGATAATCAAGGGCGAGGTCAAGGACGTGCTCCTGCTGGATGTCACGCCCCTCTCCCTCGGCATCGAGACCCTCGGCGGCGTCATGACGAAGATCATCGAGAGGAACACCACCATACCGGCCCGCCGGTCGGAGGTGTTCTCCACGGCCGAGGACAACCAGCCGGCGGTGGACGTGGTCGTGCTCCAGGGCGAGCGCGAGATGGCCAGGGACAACAGGAAACTGGGCAACTTCAAGCTGGAGGGGATCCGGCCGGCCCCAAGGGGGATACCGCAGATCGAGGTGACCTTCGACATAGACGCCAACGGCATCCTCAACGTGTCCGCCCGGGACAAGGAGACCGGCAAGGAGCAGAAGATCGCCATAAGCAATTCGACGAACCTGGACGAGAGCGAGATAAACCGGATGGTCGACGACGCCCGGCTCCACGCCGAGGAGGACAAGAAGAGGCGTGGCTGGGTCGACGCCAGGAATGAACTCGAGGCCGCGTCCTACCAGGTGGAGAGGATGATAGGCGAACTCGGCGACCGGGCCCCGGCCCACGAAAAGGCCCGGGGCGAGGAACTCGTCCGGGAGGCCAAGGAGGCCATCTCCAAGGAGGAGGAGACCCCCAGGCTGCAGTCGCTGACGCAGGACCTGAAGCAGGCAGCGGCGGCGCTCGCCCAGCATGAAGGCCCATCCCCTCATGAGGAGACCGGGGGGCCAGCCCCCGAGGGTGGGCCCGGCAAGGAAGAGGATGTAATAGACGCCGAATTCAATGAAGGCTGATGCCGTTGAAAAAGGGGGCGTGCCGTAGGCATGACCGCGAGGTAAAAAGCGCCCCGGTCAGGGTGGAGGGGTTTCGATGAAGTTCAGGGATTACTACGAGATCCTCGGGGTGCCGAGGGACGCATCGCAGAAGGACATACAGAAGGCATACAGGAAACTCGCGAGGAAGTACCACCCTGACGTCAACAAGGATGCCGACGCGGAGAACCGCTTCAAGGAGATCAACGAGGCCTACGAGGTGCTCCGCGACGCCGAAAAGAGGAAAAAGTACGACACCCTCGGGGCCAACTGGAAGAACGGGCAGGACTTCTCCCCTCCCCCGGGCTGGGAGGGGTCCTTCCAGTTCGGCGGCGGGGGCGGCGGGGCTTTCAGCGACTTCTTCGAGGCCCTTTTCGGCAACCTGGGGGGTTTCACGACCATGGAAGGACAGCCCTTCCGCGGCCGTTCCCTCCGCCGCCGGGGGCGCGACCTGGAGTCGAAGATCGAGCTGACCCTCGATGAGCTGGCCGCCGGGGGGAAGAAACGGGTCGAGTTCGAAGTCCTCGGCCGGGGTCCCGACGGGCGGGCCAAAAGGAGCCGCAAGTCCCTCGAGGTGACCATTCCCAAGGGGGTGACCCAGGGCTCGAGGATACGCCTGGCCGGCCAGGGCGAGGCCGGGAGCGGTGGCGGCCCCGCCGGTGACCTCTACCTGGAGGTCCACATAAAGAAGGACCCCTGCTTCGAGGTCGAGGGCCAGGACCTTCGCACCACCGTGGACATCGCCCCCTGGGACGCGGCCCTCGGCGGGAGCGTCCAGGTCCCCGTCCTGGGCGGTTCGGTGACGATGAAGATCCCGGCGGGGACCCAGAGCGGCCAGGTGCTGAGGATCAGGGGCAAGGGCCTGCCCGGCAGGGGGGACTGCCCCGGGAACATACTGGTCACCGTGAGGATCGCCGTGCCCAGGAAGCTCACCGACAGGGAACGGGAGCTCTTCGAGGCGTTGAGGAGCGAGTCGGATTTCAAGCCTGAGACCAAGAAGCGCCGGGAATAGTCAAAAGTGTAGACCTGACCCCGCTGGAGGAGGTTGTCCATGGATCTGAACAAACTGACCCTCAAGTCCCAGGAGGCGCTATCGAGCGCCCAGAACATCGCCGTGACCATGGGCCACACCGAGGTCGACGGGGAACACCTGCTGCTTTCGCTCCTGCGCCAGGAGGGCGGGCTCATCCCCCGGCTTCTAGCCAGGATGGGCGTCCACCCCGAAGAGATATCGGAAGAGACGGAAAGGGAGCTCTCCCGCAGGAGCAGGGTCTCCGGCCCCAGCGTCGAGCCGGGGAAGATCCACCTCTCCCAGCGGCTTTCGAAGCTTCTCGTCTTCGCCCAGGAGGACGCCTCCCGGTTGAAGGACGAGTACGTCTCGGTGGAGCACCTGTTCATGAGGCTCCTCGAGGAGGGCGACGCCTCCGCCGCGGGTAGGGCCCTCGCCAGGGCCGGCATAACGCCCCAGGCCTTCCTCGCCGTCCTGCAGGATGTAAGGGGCAGCCAAAGGGTCCAGAGCGCCGACCCCGAGGGCACCTACGAGGCCCTGGAGAGGTACGGCAGCGACCTGGTGGCACTGGCGAGGTCGGGAAAGCTCGACCCCGTCATCGGCCGCGACGAGGAGATCCGCAGGGTGGTCAGGATACTGAGCCGCAAGACGAAGAACAACCCCGTCCTCATCGGCGAACCGGGCGTGGGCAAGACAGCCATCGTGGAGGGGCTCGCCCAGCGCATCGTCCGGGGGGACGTCCCCGAGGGGCTCAAGGACCGTTCCGTCTTCGCCCTCGACATGGGGGCCCTCCTGGCGGGGGCCAAGTACAGGGGCGAGTTCGAGGAGCGCCTCAAGGCCGTGCTGAACGAGATCAAGGAGAGCGACGGCCGCATCCTGCTCTTCATAGATGAACTGCACACCATCGTCGGCGCCGGCAAGGCCGAAGGGGCCATCGACGCCGGCAACATGCTCAAGCCCATGCTCGCCAGGGGCGAACTGCACTGCATCGGCGCCACCACCGTCGACGAGTACCGCAAGCACATCGAGAAGGACGCCGCCCTGGAACGCCGCTTCCAGCCCGTCCTCGTGGAAGAGCCCACCGTGGAGGACACCATTTCCATCCTCCGGGGTCTCAAGGAACGTTTCGAGGTCCACCACGGCGTCAGGATCCAGGACAACGCCCTGGTGGCGGCGGCGGTCCTGTCCAACCGGTACATCTCAGACCGCTTCCTCCCCGACAAGGCCATCGACCTCGTGGACGAGGCCTCGGCCCTGATACGCACCGAGATAGACTCCCTCCCGGCCGACCTCGACGCCGCCGCCCGCAGGGTGATGCAGATGGAGATCGAGGAGGCGGCCCTCTCAAAGGAGACCGACAAGGCCGGCAGGCAGAGGCTGGGATCCCTGAAGAAGGAGCTCCAGGACGCCCGCGCCGCCGCCGACGCCCTGAGGGCCCGTTACGAGGCGGAGAAACAGGCCATCGGCAAACTCCAGGGGCTTAGGGAACAGATCGAGAGCGTCAAAAGGGATATCGAGAGGGCCGAGCGGGACTACGACCTCAACAGGGCCGCCGAACTGAAGCACGGCAAACTGCCCGACCTCGAGAGGAGGCTCGCCGCCGAGGAGGAGATGCTCGTCTCCAGGCAGGGCGGCGAAAAACTGCTACGGGAGGAGGTCACCGCCGAGGAGATCTCCCGGATAGTGTCGCGGTGGACGGGCATACCCGTGTCGAGGCTCCTCGAGGGAGAGAGGGAAAAACTGCTGCGCCTCGACGATATCCTCCACCAGAGGGTCATCGGGCAAGACGAGGCGGTCCGCCTGGTGGCCGACGCGGTCCTGCGGGCCCGTTCCGGGATAAAGGACCCGAAGAGGCCCGTGGGCTCCTTCATATTCCTGGGACCCACCGGCGTGGGGAAGACCGAGCTGGCCAGGACCCTGGCGGAGGCCCTTTTCGACTCCGAGGAGAACATGGTCAGGATAGACATGTCGGAGTACATGGAGAAGCACTCCGTCTCACGCCTCGTCGGGGCGCCGCCGGGTTACGTGGGGTACGAGGAGGGGGGGCAGCTCACCGAGGCCGTCAGGCGGAAACCCTACTCGGTGATACTCTTCGACGAGATCGAGAAGGCCCACCACGATGTCTTCAACATCTTGCTGCAGATCCTCGACGACGGCAGGCTCACCGACAACCGGGGCCGCACGGTGAACTTCACGAACACGATAATCATCATGACCAGCAACATCGGCGCCACGGACCTCATGGAGGGGATAACCCCCTCAGGCGAGATCCCCGAGGCCGTCCAGGAGAGCGTCCTTCGGCAGGTGAGAGCCTCCTTCAGGCCCGAATTCCTCAACCGGGTGGACGACATCGTCCTCTTCAAACCCCTCACCGTGGGGGAGATCGAGCAGATCGTGGACCTTCTGGCCGCGGGCCTCCAGAAGCGGCTGCGCGACCTGGGGATGACCCTCGAGATAACGCCGGCCGCCAGAAACCACGTCGCCCGCGAGGGTTACGATCCGGTCTACGGCGCCAGACCGCTCAAACGTTACATGAGCCGGGAGATCGAGACCCCCGTAGCCAGGCTGATGATCTCCCAGGCACTGGGCGAGGGGTCGCGGATAGTGGTGGACGAACAGGAGGGGAAGCTGGCGGTGCGGGCTTCGTAAGCCGTCACCGTGGGGCCCTTTTGAACCTGAAGCCCCTTTCGAAGGCCTTGAGGCAGGCCTGGACGACCCTTTCGTCGAAAAGGGTCCCTGCACCGGCATGGATCGTGTCGAGGGCCGTTTCGAGGGGGTAGGCCGGGCGGAAGGGCCTGTGGGAGCACATGGCCTCCATCACATCGGCGACGGAGAGGACCCGCACCTCGGGGAGTATCTGGTCACCCCTGAGGCCCCTCGGGTACCCGGAGCCGTCGAGGCGTTCATGGTGCTGGGATACGATCTGGGCGATGGGCCAGGGGAAGGAGATGCCCTTCAGCGTCTCGCTCCCGACCTCGGGGTGGCGTTTGACTATCTCGTACTCCAGGGCCGTCAGCGTCGTGGGTTTATTGAGGATCTCCCCGGGGATATGGAGCTTGCCTATGTCGTGGATGAGGGCCGCCATCCACAGGCCTTTCAGGACGTCCTCGGAAAGCCCCATCTCCTTGCCGATCGCGTAGGCCAGCTGGGCGACGCCTTCCTGGTGGTCCGCCGTGTAGACGTCCCGGATCCTCATGGTCCCGGCGAGGACCCTCACTGTTTCGTCGAGCACCCTTTCGAGTCTTTCCCCGCTCACCCTGAGAGATTCCTCCATGCGCTTCCTATCGGAGATATCGCGCCCAACGGACTGGTACTCGACAAGGTTCCCCTCGCCGTCGAAGAGGGCCGTGTCGATCCACTGCTGCCAGCGAGTCTCGCCCGAGGGGAGGATCGTCAGTTCCTCGGAGACCTGGGTGGGGGATCCCGGGTCCAGTTTTTTCAATGACCCCAGGATCTCTTCGCGGTTTTCGTCCGGCATGTGGGGCGTCATTGAAGTGCCGATGATCTCATCGGGGGTGGTCTGGTAGTACTTGCAGTAGGCCTCGTTGGCGAAGGTCACCTTCCAGTCGGGGGCGTAGCGCACGATGACCTCCTGTTGCTGCTGGACAATGGCCCGGTACTGTTCCTCGCTCCTCTGGAGCGCTTCCTCGGCCTTCTTGCGGTCGGTGATATCCCTGTACATGGCGTAGATGGCGACCAGCCGGCCTTCCACCACGATGGGCACCCCGAGGGCCATTACGTGGAACCGGGTGCGGTCCTTCCTCTGCCTGACCGTCTCGAACACCAACTCCTCACCCAGGATAGCCCTTTGGGTGCGCTCCGCGGCTTCGAGGTTCAAACTCTCGTCGGTGGCGACCAGGCGGTCGAGGTCGTGACCGATCACTTCCTCCAGGGCGTAACCGAACATCTCGCAGAAAGCCCTGTTGGCCTTGTGCACAACCCCATCAAGTCCCTGAATGACCACCCCCTCCGGGGAGTTCTCGAAAAGACCTTCGAAAAGTACGTCATAATCAGGGATCATCTCGAGCCGCATCGTCTTCGCCTCCTGGAAGAGGAGGATCCTTTATACAAAGGTCAGTATAACATGATGTACACTTTCTATACACCGCCTGAAGGGGGACCCGCTCACCCCGGGAGGCCCAGGGCCTTGATGCCCCCCTCCCGGGGTGATATCATTTACCCGGCGGGGGATACCAGTGACGATCCCTCCCGCCGGGAGGCTGTCCATGAAAGAGAAGAGAGTCATCATTACGAACCTGGCCTGCACTTCCGACCTGTGCTCCCTGGTCGAGTACGACATACAGGTGCTCAGGGACCTCATCGACAACATGGAGGTGGGATGGGTCGAGTCGCAGACCATGGATCCAAAATCCTGCCGGGACTGCAGCTGAAAAAGCCGGCCCCCCTTTACGACAGGGGTGAGATAAAAGCCGGTTCCCCGCTCGAGGGGGGGCCGGTTTTTTCAGCTTTGCCCCCTTGGGACATCAGAAGGCGAATATTCCCAGGCAGAGGATGCAGAACCCCGCGAGGAACAGGATGCCGGCCAGCCCTGTCGTGAAGGTGCGGCCCTTATCCATCAGCGAAAGGGTCACCTTCCGGGTCTGGTCGTACCGGAAGATGAAGCAGTAGGCCTTCACAAGCGAAAGGGTAATGAACAAGGTCATGACCCATGAGAGCGTCACCGGTGACGTGATCTGCATGTACCAGGTTATAAGCGTCAGGAAGGCGGCAAAGGCGCCGGCGGCCCAAAACCACACGGGCTGTTTTTCGGGGATGAGGGCCTCGCTGAACAGGTCGATCCATCGCTGGCCCCTCAAGGCGATCACCGGTGCCAGGAAAACCATCGTCGTCCCGAACAGGAGAGCAAGAAACCGAAAATAAAGCATACTCTCTTCATCTCCTCCCAGGTCATTTGTATCCGTGTTGGGCAGGTTCACAAGACGAATTCCCGCAGTCCATTGCTATTGATATCATTATACATAACTCGCCTGTTTTCCAGCGGGGGTTCTATTTAGGTTCCCCTATCCCCCGCCGGACGAACAGGCCGGGGGGAGTTGATGCTGTTGCGCCCGGCGAGAGGGTTCCTTCCGCTCTTCCTTTCCGCTCTCCTGGCGGCTTCGCTCATGGCGTCCTGCTGTCCCGCCGTTTCGCAGGAAGACCTTTCATCGCTCCGCCCGGGGGACCCGGTGCCGGAGCAGTTCACCTTCGGCGGTGAGCCGCCCTCCCTGGAAGAAGTACGGGAAGCGTTCCTGAGAACCTACGGCGACGACCCGGCCCTGTGGCCGGAGGAGTTCCGCCATATCCACGAGGTCCAGGTGGCCTTCAACCGGAGGGCCATGGCCCACCCGAAATTCAAAGGACAGTTCGACAAGGAGGCCCAGGCAAAGATGAAGGCCCAGGAGACGGACCCCGCCTCGTACTGGGCGCGGTGCCTCTTTGACGGCTGGGGCTTCGAGGAGTGGTTCAACAACGACCACCTGACGGTGCAGGATGTCCCCAGGGGTTTGCTCGATCGCTTCATGATCGAGTTCTTCCCCCTGGCGTGGCAGGATATCAGGAGCATCATCCGGGTCGAGGAGTACATGCTCGGCCTTCCCGACAAGGGGTTCGTCCCCTACAACCAGTACGAAGGCAAGGTGCTCCAGCAGAAGAAACGCGACGTCCAGATGTACAACTCCCTCGTGGAGAAAGCCGCGGAGGGTTATGCCGCCGGTAACGACATCCCCATGCTGCTCCTGCTGTCGGAAAGGACCGACACCAACTGGGCCGGCGACAAGGCCTTCGAGGCTTCTCTCGTGAAACAGGGTCAAAAGCTCTCCCAAAAAGCCCTGGATGGGCTGGACAGGATCGACGGGTTGTTCCGCGCCGCCTTCTACAGGGCCTGCCCGAGGTTCACCTATTCCTGGAACGCCGAACCCTGGTCGGAGGATCACGTCGTTTTCAACGGCAACCCCGTCCAG
>ERZ795030.5069-NODE-5069-length-12407-cov-6.187824_pt1 | contig 12407 bp, 10 predicted proteins | sample MGYA00375122_ERZ795030 | MGnify/ENA primary metagenome ERZ795030 (study PRJEB30165, sample SAMN05720146) | activated sludge metagenome | isolation source: anaerobic digester from wastewater treatment plant | place: Japan | collected 2015-04-20 ...
AATATGTTCCTTTAACAAAAAAATATCTACCTAAAATACCTTCAAAAAATATTGTTGGCGAACCAGCTCTAAGAAACTTAGCACCTGCTGTTGGTTATAACCTAGTAAAACTTAGATCAACTGGTTACAAAGGGCCTGTTGCAATACTTTGGGCCGACCATTTAATAAAAGATGAGAAAGTTTTCATGGACACATTAAAAGAAGCTGAAAAAATGGCCATTGAAAACCCAGATAAAATTATTTTTGTTGGTAAAAAGGCACGATTTGCAAACAATAATGTTGGGTGGATAAATTTTGGTAAAAAAACATCAAAAAATGTGTATGAGTATAAAGATTGGGTGTACAAGCCAGAAACATCTTTATGTGAAAAAATATTTAAATCTGGGGATTGGTTTTGGAATACGGGCTATTTCATAATGGATCTAGATTTTGGTATTCATCTGTACGAAAAATACCAACCTGAGATGTACAAAACTCTATGTAAAATAGAGAAGTCCTTTGGGACTAAAAATGAAAAAAATACAGTTGAAAAATTGTACCCAACAATGGAGAAGATACATTTTGATAATGCTATAGCCATGAATGTCAGACCAGAGGAAGCTTTGGTTATTGAAACAAAAATGGAGTGGTCTGATCCAGGCACGCTTTATGCTTTAAAAGAAGCTACGGTGGAAAAAGAGAAAGATAACTACACAAAAGGAAATGTTGTAGTAAAAGATGTAGAAGACGCTGTTATTATAAATGAAGAAAAATCTAAACTTCTTGTCGCAATGGGTATAAAAGGAATGGCCGTAGTAAACACTGACGACGTTACATTGGTTATACCCAAAGAAAGAGTTAAAGATATCTCTGAGCTTTTAGCAGATCTAGGGGAAGATAGTAAATACAAAAAATATTTGTAGTTTTAGAATTCATAAATAAATAAAGTGTGGCCAAAATTTGCCGATTGGTCTATTTTAAGTACATTTTTTGATTCTTTTCCTGTAAAGGGAAAGTCTAACAAATAAACTTTAGCACCCTTTTTCAACTCTTTTTCAAATTTTTCTTTTAATTTATCTAAATCTCTTACAAATATCCAAAGATAAACATGATCTACGTTTGATAAATCATAATCAAAAAAATTCATAAACTTTATATCAATATTTTTTGCTCCAAAAATGAACCTAATTTTAGAAATTATAAAAGCCAGAAGTGAATTTTCTAAACCAACAAAATGCGTTTCAGGAAATTTTTTTGATATTTTGCATAAAAACCCACCAAAACCACATCCAAAATCTACAAAAATTTCCCCTTTTTTCAGGTGTAAATTGTTAACTATCTCTTCTGTACTTTTGCTTGGGGTGGTAATAGTTGGAGTATTTCCCGTTATGAGAAAAATTATTAAGGATGATATCAATACAACAGAAAATAGAACTGATATGAGGTTAACGGCTAAAATAACCACCGATTATGCCATTATCAGATAAGCTACAAAAATAACAAGTACAACAGAAATAAGGTAGGCAATCTGAGAAATTAAAAATTCTTTTAAGCTTACTTTTATATACCCTTTATTTATTAGGTAGCTTATAAGGATAACAAAAGAAATACTAGCGAAGAGATATACTAAAATACTTGTATGAGAAGAGGCTTCCAAAGGAGAGGATTCTAAATTTGAAAAATATCTTGTTATGTCTGCAACTCCGTCTTTGTCCAAACCAGAAAATATATATCCTGTAACATACATTACAGCAGTAACGATCCAATCTAAAAAGAAAACTTTTAATATATTTTTTATTTTCACCATATCTATAATACTAGCATCAAAAACACAAATTATGTAGTTATATCAATTAATAATTTGGTTTTTCTCCAATGTTGGGGCTAACTGTGCTTAAATTTAGTACCTCTTTGTCAAAAACATTGGAATTATAGGTGTATTTATAAAAAAAACAGATAGTTAGTCACATATCCTATAACTTTTATATACAGGTATTTAGTGGTATAATCCAAGACTGAGCAATAGAAAGCACGTTGATATATAAATATAAAAAATACATATAAAAGGAGAAAGTAAAATGAAAGCCTCAAAATTTCTTACAATTGTGGTTATCCTGATGCTAGCACTAGGATTAACATTCTTGGTGTACGCACAGGCAACCAAAACGATATGGGCAGGAGCCTTGGAAAATCACGGGTGTGATGATACAGAATGGCATTTTGTGATCACTCAAGTAGCTGAACCATCTCTTGCTCCTGCAAGTATAACCGTTGTTTGGGCAAACGGAGCATCGGAAAATGTACCGTTGGAAGAGGTAACAGGAAAAACAGCTCACTACAGAACAACATCAAATCTTGATTCTACTGTGGTTTCGGCCTCGGCAGAGATATATTCTGAGTGGAGTGGGCAGTTCAACCTGTCTCACGGGCCCTGTCCACCTATAACGCCTACACCAACAGTTACACCAACCGAAACTGATGTACCTACACCAACTCCGACGGAGACTGAGGTACCAACTGCAACACCGACACAGACTGACATTCCAACGGCCACACCAACCGAAACTGATGTACCTACACCAACTCCAACGGAGACCGAGGTACCAACTCCTACTCCAACGGAGACTGACATCCCAACGGCCACGCCAACCGAAACTGATGTACCTACACCAACTCCGACGGAAACGGATGTTCCGACACCAACTCCGACGGAAACCGAGGTACCAACAGTTACACCAACAAACACAGATGTTCCGACTGCGACTCCAACGGAGACCGAGGTACCAACTATAACCCCAACCGAGACTGACGTACCGACTGCAACCCCGACGGAAACAGATGTTCCGCCGGAAACACCTACACCAACAGGTACGAATATTCCTACAGAACCGCCAAAGCCTACGGATAAACCGCTGGAACCAACCCCTGTTGAACCCCCTTTGGGTGGTGAAGCCCCCAATCCTGGATCATCAAAAACAGTGGTTGTAACTAGCATTGTAGTGCTTGTGCTTTCAATTGCTCTAGTGGTAATACGTAAAAGGTAAACCACAAACAAAATGGGTGCCGTAATTTATTTATAAGTTACGGCACTTATTCATATTAAGAGGTGATACGATGGAAAGAGCTTTAAACAAATTCTTACGAATGTTTATCTTTATTGTGGCACTTGTTTATTTCATGTTTTTTTCAATAGGAAATGTTAAAGCACCTGCTATAACAATGGGGATTAAAACATATGAAACTCAAGTACCACCAACAAATGAAAACAACAATCGTGAAGAAAATATTGTTGTATATCCTACTCAACAATACAATCAGGTAGCTGACTCTGGCTCGAGAGAATTACCTATCATTGAGGAGATAGAAAAAGAAAATCCTGTTAATCCATATATTTTCACATTGGATAATAATGATGTGAATTTCTCAATAGGATATCTGGAAATCCAGTTTGATGAAGGTTTATTGGCTGGAAAATCTGCAAAATTTAATGTTGTAAGTCCTGACAATTTAGGACCATTCAAAACAACAAGAGATGCCTTAGGATTAGATTCTAAAACAGGTGTTATAAGAAAAGATAACTATGGAAATCTGTTATTGGGTCTACATTCTGGATACCTTCTTGCATCAGGACGCCCATTAGAAGCAGAATTCCTAAGATACTCTTTAGAAGAATGGGGACGGGATACCAAATATGTTGAAAACAAACTTTCCGAAATAATCGGAAGTAGTGGGACAATTACACTCAATGAATATGTGTTTCAAATTGAAGTTATTGGAGCAATAAGACTTCAACATGAGGAGTCAGGAGAAATAAATCTTAATCCTGAAATGGTTTTGGATATAGTTACTAAAACTGTTGATGGACAATATATTTCTTTAGGTAATGTGGAACCTTTTGAAAAGGCAAAATCCGAACACAGGTTAATGATTAATTTCTGTGGTTGGGGGCCTAACAAACAAACCACTTACTACAGGTATGTAATATTAATTGATATTAAAGAAGATGTACCAACAAACTAACGCCTGAATAAATAAAATTATTCGGGCGTTTTTTATGGAAGGGTAAAGGTGTTTATTTATTCTTATTCTTATTTATGAAATCAATTATTCTTTCTTTTGTTTCGTTTTCCTGATCTGTTTTAAAATAGATTTCCAAAAATACAACCTTTTTATTTGTTGGTATATAGGCATAAATAACACGGATACCGCTTTTTGCCCGCCTGCTTGGGCTTCGCCCCCCCCCCAAACTTTTCGGCGGGATTATAAAACCAAACTCCTTTCCAAAAATTCAAAATGTTTTGGGTCTGATTCCTTCACAATGTCCAATAAAATCCTGGTTGCCTCCTTGCTCTCACTTTTATCTTTATATTCTATTGCGCTTGTTGGGTCGGAACTGTGAGAGAACCCATTGACGAGTTTGTGAGCCTTGTCAGTGATAGTTTGAACACTTACTTTTCTCACAGAACATACAACTTCGTGGTCCTTTGAGGATTGTAATATTTTGACATGATTATTTGGCCATTTTATGAAAAAATTTGCGCGCTACGTTTTTATTTTTATACTTCATCTAGTTTTTTTAACTCTTCAATTCTCTCCAAAACAAGCTTGTCATCAATTTTATTCTTCTTGTAAAAATTCAACAACTCATAATGAAAAGCATTATGGATCAGTTTTTGCGAAAGATCATTAAGTTTTTTGATAAATTCTTGTTTGTCGTTTTTACTAAACAGTTTGTAGATTTTTTCTAAATGGGTTGCTCTTGCGTTTTTTAAATAATCATCATCCAAATAACAACCAATCAATTTTGTTTTTTTAGAAAAATCTATGTTTTCTAAAGCAGGGCAAAATAAAGCTCTATTTAATAACGGCGTTCCGTTATCTTTTATATTCGCCAATCCGGACTTATCAAGTAAACCGAGATAGCAATCCACAAACTGCTCAACTTTATTTTTATCCCTTCTGTCTTTGTCCTCTCTCAGCAAATCAAAAATTCTGAAAGAGCGATTGTTGATTAACTCTTCGGTCGTTCTAATTTTTACCTTTTTCTGATTGACCGACAAACCAAGCGAATTAAGCTTTTTTGAAACCTTAAAAATCAATACGTGAAGCTTGTCTTTATCTTCAGCAAAAAGAAATTGGTCGTCAGCATATCTCAAATATTTACAATTGTTTTGCTTGCACAATTCATAAACAATCTTGTCGTATGGTTGCAAATAAAAATTAGCAAGAATACGCGAACAGTCACCCATTGCATCTTGCGGTATGCCGACGGTTTGTTTGTTATACAAATTCACATTTCTATTCCAATAGTTCAAAAAGTGAAATAGCAAACTAACAATATCCGCATGTTCCTCGTTGACGATTTCTCTTATCCTCATTTCCAAAATATCTAAACGGACTGAATCGTAGTAATTCGCTATATCTAACTCTGCAACATATTTAAAATTTCCTTCCTTGGCGGATGCGTAAAGTTTTGCATTCAAATCTCCATACGCTTTCGCCCAAGCCGCCGGATTGAAAGAATACTCGCTAACTGATATTCCATACAATTCAGCGACAAAATCCTCATAGTGGTTGAAGTCTTTCCTCCTTTTCCCCATTTCATCATCTTCATTCTTTCTCATTAATCCGCCTAAAGTCCACCCACCAAAAGTATTTTCAACTCGGTTGTAGGCTATTTTATCTTCAATTTTCTTAATGCAGTAATAATAAACACAATAATCTTTCAACGTAAAAACTGGCACAATTCTAGTAACACCATTCCCCTTATCTCGGTCAATGTATCGACAAGGAATGGACGGATAATATCTCCGCTCCTCAATTTCTCTATACAATTTTTCTACAAAAGCATCTTTCTCTATTTTGTTTTTGGGTATGTTAAAAAAAGACTGCTTGTCCTGAAAAGCGCGCCAAAAATCATGATTAAAATATTGTTTGAATTTCTTAATATCATCCATAAATAAACTTTATGTTTGCTTCAATTTTCCCCTCCATTATCTCAATCAATTTCTTATTGACGTCAATGATCTTTTGCTCCTCTTCCGCTTCGGCGACAAGTTTTTGTTGGATTTCCAGAGATGGAAGAGGGATTTTGATTTCTTCAATTTGTTTTTTATTTATTGAATCAAAAACTGCACCACCTCCTCCTCTTATTTTATCTTCAATTGATTTAAGAAAATAAAATAAAAACATTTTATCTATTTCCTTTGCTCGTATTGAAGCAATTCCTCTACCAATGCATATTTTTTCTGTTGCAATATTTACGGGTCCAACAGGCGCTCGAACTGACATTAGAATATCATTTCGTTCTGCAACTTTTGTAATTTTAGATGTCCATTTTTTTGGCTTTCCAAGATATATTTCCGTAAATTCTGTTTTTCCTTGATAAAAAGGAATTCCTTCGCCATTTTCGTTATAATACTTTCCTTCTGGCGATTGTCCTGCAATAACTTCTGCAACCTCCCCCAACTCCACCCATTCAATCCCCTCTATTCTTCTAAGGCTTGCGCCAAAATACGCGCGCTCTCTCTCTAAATTGCGGATAACTTCTTTGGCGGCATCAATCGCTTTTTGTTTGACTTCAATTTTTTCCACAATTTCTTTTTGAACGGAAAGAGGCGGGAGGGGGATTTTGATTTTTGCTAAATCTTTTCCATAAACATGTGGTTGCCCCATCCCTTTTTGTAACTTATAAATATGTTTTTGTTTTGCTTTTAAATATCTAAAAATATATTTTGTTAATACACGATTTTCATCTTTAGATTTAATGGTTGTGCAATCAGAAGCAAAAATTGGAATTTCAAAAAAATTTACAAAGCCGGCATATGCTCCGGAAGCACTAACTGTTATAGTTTCCCCTTCTCGATTGCTTTGATTGTGATAATAAGCCGGCTGTTGTCCACCTGCAACTACTGGCACATCTCCATGAGAAATTCTTGCCTTAGTAATTGATGTTCCTTTTTCAATTTCACACACCTCCCCCAACTCCACCATCGGCCATTTTTGATTTGCAAAAGTTTCAATCTCCCTATATCTCTCCCCCGTCAAATTATAATCTCCACTTTCGGCAATTTTTTCTTTGGCGACCACTTGCGCCATTTCTTTTTCCGCTTCGGTAAAGTTTTTATTGCTCAATGTCTCGCGGTATTTTTTAATAATCTCTAAAGCCACCGGCAAATCGTTTTTATTAATCTCTCTTCTCTGTGCGCCCAAATCAAAACCGTCGTTGGCTATTTTGACAAACAATAAATTGTCGACCTTTTTGGCAACTTCATTGTCAAAAAGAAGAATGCTGGTTTTCACTCCGGAATATGGCTGAAACACTTCCGAAGGCAAAGAAATCACCGCAACCAGTCCGTCTTCTATTAATTTTTTTCTCAAAGATTTATAGGCGGTTGCCGTTTGAGAGAATAACAAAACGAACATTTTCTGCGTGAGCATATTCTCTTGCTTGTTCTTTGCCGTCTAGCGGATTCTTATCCTCTCTTTTAGCCTCTAAAATAACAAGTGGAAACCCATCCTCATCAAGCAAGAGAAAATCGATAAAACCATTCTTTGTAGTTTCAAAGTCTTCACCAAAGGAGTCAATTTCCCACTGAGTAATTTTAGCGTTTGTTTCCAACGCAATATTTGCAGGACCTTCGTCATTATCAAAAAAACGCCAACCCGCGTCTTCAAGAAGTTTATTTATTTTTATTCGCGCTTTTGCTTCTTTGGTACCTGCCATAACCTTCTTTAATTAAACCCCTACAACTACATATTACCACAGTTACAACAAAACACCCTATAAGGTTTTATTAAAAACATATCCGAACGTGGAAAGGTATACGGCAGGTGATGGGTTTGTGTTTTTGTGATTTAGACAAACAACCCAAAACTACACTGTTTCTTTTGAATCATTTATCACATCTATCTTAGACTTCTCCCTCTTTGAAAACTCCGTATGTAACAACTCTTTTCTTATTTCCATATTGTTAAAAAACTCCTCATATATTTTCTTAACAATTGGGTTTTCATGCGCTCTTTTTGTATCACCAGCACTGTCTATTGAATACAATGAGTCCGCTCTTTTCTTTACAATCTCTGATGTTGTAGGTATTGGTTGGCCCCCACCACCTACACAACCTCCTGGGCAAGCCATAACCTCAACTACATCATAAATTCCAGGATTATTTTTTATTTCCTTTATAATTTTTTCAGCATTTTTTATACCGGAAACAACACAAAGTTTTATTTTTCTATCTCCAAACGATATTTCTTTGGTTTTCACACCTTCCTGACCTCTAATTTCTTTAATGGCGTCTTCTGGTAACTCTTCTCCCATCATTTTAAAATAAGCAGTTCTAAATGCTGATTCAAAAACACCTCCGCTTGAACCGTATATCACTCCAGCACCAGAGGGGCTACATAAAGGATCATCAATTTTTTCTCCATCAATATTCTTAAGATCTATTCCTTTTTTCTTAAAAAGTCTAGCTAACTCTCTTGTTGTTAAAACCATATCAACTGCAAACAAACCACTATCACCCAACTTCTCTCTTTTTATTTCATGTTTTTTAGCAACACAAGGCATTATAGAAACAACAAAAATATCTTTTGGATCAATATTTTTCTTACTACTCCAGTAGCTTTTTACTACACTTCCCAACATAACTTGTGGAGAACGAGAAGTGCATAGGTTTGGTGTAAATTCTGGATAATTAAACTCCAAGAACTTTACCCAAGCTGGGCAACAAGAAGTAAATCCAGGCAATTTTTCATTTTTAGTTAATCTTTCTATTAACTCATCTGACTCCTCCATGGTGGTAAAGTCAGCTCCCACAGCAGTATCAAAAACGTAGTCAAAACCTACCTTTTTCAATCCCGCTACCAGTTTTTCTGTAACTATCTCTCCCGCACCTAAGCCAAATTCTTCTCCTATACTAGTTCTAATAGAAGGTGCAAATTGAACAACAACAGTTTTACCGTTATCTAAAAAGTTTTTTTCTAAAGATTCAAACTCCCCAACACCCTCTATTGCTCCCACGGGACAGTGCAAAATGCATTGGCCACAATTTATACAATCTTTCTTTTCATCTGAAGATGGGGTTACTTTATTTTTTTCATTTAGATGTAAAAAATCTACAGGACACACAGAAACGCAGTTTCCACACCCTATACATTTAGTTTGATCAAAAACAATCTCACCAACTTCAAAAACTTTATCATCATCTTTTTTTGTTCCAGTGGGTTTTAAGTCAAAAGCTCGTGCCAATTCTAAAAGTTTACAACGTTGAAACAGGACACAATCCCCGCACTCAAGAACGTGGTTGTCTAAAATCTTTTCTAAATTTTTCTTTCTTTCTTCTTGGATGTCCTCTGAGTCTGTTGTGATTTCCATGTTTTCTTTTACAAAAGTTGAGCAAGCATTTTTAAAATCATCTTCACCAGAAATTTTTACTATACAAATTCCACAATGGCCTTGGTCTTCGATATCTGGGTGAAAGCAAAGAGACGGGATTTCAATTCCATTTTCTCTAACCACATCAATTATTCTCTTGTCTTTTTCAGTTACAAATTCTTTTCCATTTATTTTTATTGATATTTTACTCATGGTTATTATTGTAATGAATCGCAGGAAAAAGACCAAGGTATTACAATACTGTCTAAGATTCTTAACTTGTTACTTCACCTAGTCCTGTTTTAAGAAAAACATACCCACACATGGAAAATGCATATAATAATTGCTAAGGAAGATTTTCAAACAGATATCAAAATATGAAAAAACTAATAATTTCTACTATTTTTTATATTTTTACATTATTAGTTGCTGGGTATGCAGGAAAACAACCAAAAGAGCACACGAGCCAACAACAATTACAAGAGCAAGAAAAAAGGCAAGAGCATGTGCAGGAGCAAGAAGAGCATAAACAAGAGCAAGATGTGATAGAAGAAGTAAAACAGGAACAACCAAAAGAGCAACAAGAGCAACAGGTACAACGACAGAGAAGAGGACAAAAATATGGTGTATTTTTAGGTATTAATGGAGACGAGTTTAGTAAATTGAACCAATACGATATTGTCGTAATAGAACCGTCGGAATTTTCTGCAAAACAGGTTGAAAAATTACATGCTTCTGGAAAAACAGTGTACGGATATTTGAATATCGGCTCCATTGAGAAATACCGCCCTTATTATGGTAAGTTCAAAAAAGTTACACTTGATGTTTACGAAGACTGGCCTGATGAAAGGTGGATAAATGTTGCATCTTCTGAATGGCAAAACTTTATTATTAATGAGTTAGGTAAACAATATGCAGATATGGGATTTGATGGGTTATTTTTGGACAACATTGATGTTTATTATCAATATCCAAGAGAAGATATATTTCAAGGACTACGCACAATTTTACAAGGACTAAGAAAGTATAATTTGGAACTTATTATAAATGGCGGTGATACCTTTGTTTCAAAATGTATGGATAAGGGTATAGCACAATCTCTTTTTGATGGAGTAAATCAGGAAACAGTGTTTACTTCTATAGATTTTGATGATGAAAGCTATGGTGTTCAGGAAAAAGAAGAAACTGATTATTTTAAAGAGTATCTTTCAAGAATAAAAAATTATGGTTTATCAGTGTACTTACTAGAATACGGAGCAGACCAAAATCTTTCAAATAAAATCAATGCATATTGTTTAGAAAACGGATTTATTTGGTACAACGCAAAAGATCTTGAGTTAAGATAAAAACATACCGCTTGAGTAAAAACTCAACATAAGTCTTCCCACAATCTCTTTGCTTCCTATTCCCAATCCAATTTTTGAATAATCCTTGTCTTTCGGCATCTTCAATGAGAGCCACTCCCTACTTAAGAGGGTTTATGACCCTGTGTGCAAACACGGGGATTTTGTTGACCTCCAATTGTTCGGGGTACTGAGCGTCAAACCCTTCACCGTCTATCAACTTTTGCACCCACTCGTCAAAGAGGGCCTGTTTTTGTGATTTATCTTGAAGAGCCTCGTAGGCCTCTTGCAACCCTCTAATCCATCCTCGGATCTTATAGTGACCCAGTTGTGGGTGCTGCCTTATTAAGTAAGGTATGCATTCTTCGCAGACCCTTAGGTACTGGATTATCCACAAGGTGCTGTCTCCCGTCATATAAACGAGGATTTCCTTCAGATCGTCTAATCCTCTAAGTCCCATGCCGCTCATGACACTCATGACCGTTCCTATGTGAAAAAGCTTTCCTTCTTCCATTCTTTTCTCCTTTTTGTTTTAATTGCGCTATATTGTACTATAGGGTTAATGAGATGTCAATTTGGATAAGCTTTTTAGTGTTGGTTTTTAGGTGATTTCCAAATGGCAACAGTGGTTCTAACTGGCAGAGGGAGGGGGATACCGGAACACTTCGTGTTCCTCAATTCAAGCATAGCCTAACGGCTATTTTGCTTGAATATACCGCATCTGCTCGTTTAACGCTCGTAAACTCGCTACTCGCGGTTCAAACCCACCTACTTCGTAATGTTTCGTCAGTATCCCACATTCTGCGAGATCCTGCCGAATCATGGCGGAGGGAGGGGGATTCGAACCCCCGGGTGGTTTTCACCACGCTTAGTTTTCGAGACTAGCCCGTTATGACCGCTTCGGTATCCCTCCGAATTAAATATGGTGGACCGTAGCGGATTCGAACCGCTGATCTCTGCAATGCGAATGCAGCGCTCTACCAGCTGAGCTAACGGCCCTAATTGTAAACTCTTTGGTGCACCCGGAGGGACTCGAACCCCCGACTTCAGCGTCCGCAACGCTGCGTTCTATCCTCTGAACTACGGGTGCGAGACAATACAGAAAACACTTTGCGGATATTATAACTCAAAGGATAAATTCTTTTTATTAAACTACTTCTTTTCTTGAGGAATCTCTTCTACACCAAACATGTTTATTATTTTGTTGTAAGCATTATCAAAAACAGTTTTGGGCTCTTCTTCTAAGTAATTTAAATACCTATTAAATATCTCCATAATTTTAGGCTTATTTTCCGAATCAAATGGTAAATATATTTTTCCAGGTATTCCAAGGACAGTATCTATAACGATAACTTCGTCTGAAACACCTCTGGGTGAAAAATAATATCTCCTCAACCTATCCCAAAAATACAAGTCGTCCCCTATCAAAATACCGTGATTACTAACCTCGTATCTAACTTTGCTGAACGTCATTTTATCTAACGAGCTAAAGAAAAGAATAATACTACCAACTACCAAAATAAGGGCGAATTCTTTCATAAACAAAAATAGAACACCCAATAATATACCTATTATGGTAGCCGCTCTAACAAAACCACTGTTAAAGACTTTCTTTGAATCTGCAGGCATTTCTTTTTCCCAAGCAAGAAATATTTCCTTTGTGGGAAGGTTGTTTCTATCCATTTCGCCAACTTTTGATGGCCCTA
>ERZ795030.5070-NODE-5070-length-12404-cov-12.151672_pt1 | contig 12404 bp, 9 predicted proteins | sample MGYA00375122_ERZ795030 | MGnify/ENA primary metagenome ERZ795030 (study PRJEB30165, sample SAMN05720146) | activated sludge metagenome | isolation source: anaerobic digester from wastewater treatment plant | place: Japan | collected 2015-04-20 ...
GAGCAGTTGGCAGCTCGTCGGGCTCATAACCCGGAGGTCGGAGGTTCGAGTCCTCCCCCTGCTAGAGTGAAAAATTGGCTTCCGAAAGGAAGCCTTTTTTATTGATTTTACGCACTATTTACAAGCTTTTCTGTTGTATTCAACTTTCTATATATTTGACACTATTTTACTCTTTTTTACTTGACTTTTTGTGAATTTGTAGGCAATATGTAGGCAGATTTAGCAGGTTAGTATAGGAGGCTAGTAAATGGGCGTGAAAATTCGTGAGAATAGAGGGCGTATATTCCTTGACATTTATGACCATGGAGTGCGGCACTGGGAAGCTCTTGACCTTTGGTTGACAGGAGACGCAAACCATGACAAAGAAGTGCGAATGCTTGCAGAAATTGCAAGAGGCAAGCGCATTGAGCAACTGCACGAGCAAGCGAACGGGCTTATCGACAGGATCGCGGCAGAGATGCTTTTAGTGCAATATGCCGAGAAAACGATTGAAGCGAAGCATGAGCACAGAAAGAATCCTTTACCTAAAAGTATGAAATACCTACGTGAATTTGCTGGCAATGTTCGCTTGAAACAAATAACACCTTCTTTTGTGGAGCGCTACAAACAGTTTCTAAAGGATCAGCCTGCATTGAGTGCGGCGACACAACAAAAATACTTCGAGGCTTTTCGCTCACTAATGCGCCGCGCAGTGATGGAGCGCCTTATACCGAGCGATCCTTGCGTTTCAGTCAAGAATATTCGCGTTCCAGCACCACAAACATATAGCTTGACGCTGGCAGAGCTTGAAAAGCTTGCAAAAACACCTTTAGGCGGCACACTTGGCGCTGAAGTGCGGCGGATGTTTCTTTTTGGCCTGTATACTGGCCTAAGAGTGAGCGACATTCGAGCTTTGCAATGGAAGCAAATACAACGCGATCCGCTAAGCATAACGGTGAAGCAACAAAAAACGAGCGAACCCGTACAGATTCCTTTGCATGAAATTGCGTTCAACATTATTGATGATGGAGCTTTGCACCTTGGCGAGGAGTATGTCTTTCCTCATGCAGCGACTACAAAAACAAGCCTGAACCAGTATTTAGTTTTATGGGCAAAGAAAGCAGGCATTGAAAAACCTTTAGGCTTTCATGTGGCGCGGCGAACATTCGGCACGCTCATTTTGCAAGGCGGAAGCGACCTTGCGACTGTATCGAAGTTGCTAGGGCATACGAACTTACGGCATACCGCACGCTATTTGAAGACTGACACAGAGCGTCAACAAGCAGCGATCGCAAGCTTACCAGTGATTGACATTGAACCGAAGCAGGCGGAAATTGTGCAATTCAAGGTTAAATAATTTTTTGCATATTTTTTGCTTTTCCTATTGACAATTTCTGTGTTTACTATACACTGGAAGCATGTACGAAGCGAACCGCAATGCGCTTGATCGCGCGGAGGCATTGAGACTTATTACACAGCTTTCAAAACGTTTCTTTTGGGGCTACAACCTCGATGCGAGCACTATTCGCTATTGCGTTGGCGGCAGTACAAGTCATTGGAGCAATATATTATATAATAACGAGATACCAACAAGGACAGATTTACAATGCTTGCGAACAGTTATAGAAGCAGAAAGCGTTGAAGAGATAAGATCGCGAAGTAAATTCATTAGACAAGCAACAAACACAAAGCAAGCTGTTTCAAAATTCAGCGCAAAAGCGCCGCTAAAGCGCCGTGACGGCTCTACTTACGCCGCAGACGAATGGCGAGCAGCGGATATTGCACTTGATAAGGTGTTCGGAGCGCCTTTGAAGGCGCCATGGTATAGAAAACAGCACGCGTTGCGTGCATAAATAAAAAAAAGCGAAACGCCAAAGAGCGCTTATGCGCCGCGCGCAAGCTTTTGATTCAAAAATGAGCTGAACCGATTAGGTAGGTTTCCCGCTCAAGGGGAGACCTATCATGGCTATATTTCTATCGACTGACCAGGCGTGCGAATTTCTGCACGTCAAAAAAAGCTATTTATACCAGCTAGTCCATAAAAAGAAAATCCCGCACTACAAGCCACTAGGAAGCAAGATACTCTTTGACCAGCAAGAACTTGAGAATTTTATTCTTAAAGGCCGAGTAGACACACGCGACGAGCTTGAAAGCAAAGCTGTAGAACTTCTGAATAACAGGGGGCAGTAATATGAATGCCCCTGTAAAAAATGAGCCCGCATACGCGGCGGGATTAGCGCAAAGAGAAAAGCATAATTCTTCGTACAATAAGAATTTAGCACCACTGTATCGCCGCGTCAACATGCTTTGCAACAAGTGGAATATGTCACGTAAAGACTTCGAACAAGCGGCATCCATGTGGGCGTTCATGCACCGCGATTGTGCACCGCAGGCTGTTCGAATTATGTACAGTGGGCGGCCTTCCTTCTATTCCGAAGATGCAAAACGATTGAGTTTGGCATTTTTGATAGCCTACACCGAAGCCGATGATCGACTGAAAGCGCTAGGAACTGATGGGCTGATGCCTAGCGAGCCTGTTAACGCGCGCGAGTGCTGGAAAATCGCGCTCCACCTTGTTGGAGGCGCACTATGAGCGAACTATACGACTCGATTGCGCGTGAATTAACAGGCGGCACTATTCCCGCGCTTCGCTCAGAAATATTACAGGATATATTCATGCACCTTGAGGCTGGCACAGTGAAAACGGCGTTGTCGCTTGTTCCACAGTTAGGCGATCTAGAATTTGAGCAAAACAGGGGAGAAATTGCGAGACTTGCAGGCGTGCGACCTGCGGTATTGGATAAACTACGAAAAAAGCCTGCACCAGAGCAAGAAAAACTACAAGGACGAGCATTGAGTTTACCTGAGCCTATACCAGCGGCAGAGCCTCAAAACGGCGAACAATTATTAAATGACGTTGCATTTCAGATACGCCGTTTCATTGTCGCAGACTCAAAAAGCATCGATGCAATTACATTGTGGACAGTCTTTGCTCATATAGCACAAAAGGCGGCAGTCTGTCCTAACCTGATATTTTCTTCTGCTGTAAAGGCTTGCGGAAAGAGTACCGCGTTGGATGTAGTTTCTAGGCTTGTGCCGAAGCCGCTTTCTGTTTCCAGCATAAGCGTAGCGGCGTTATTCAGAACCGTGGAAATGCTTACACCGACGTTGCTCATTGACGAGGCTGATGCAATGTTTCGACAGAACGACGACCTTCGAACGCTTGTCAATGCTGGCTTCACAAAAAGCGCCGCGCAGGTTGTTAGAATCGTCGGCGATGACTTTGAGCCGCGGACGTTCACAGTTTACACGCCGAAAGCGATTGCACTTATTGGAAGCTTACCCGATACCATTGAAAGCCGTTCAATAAACATTCGGATGCGGCGCAGACTACCTGACGAACCCATAGAGCGACTACGCAGCGACCGCGATCAAGGCTTCGAGCCGTTACTTGCAAGAATTGCCCGTTGGACAATGGACAACTGCGAGGAGATACTTAAAGTAGAGCCTGAGATTGATTCTGTTCTTTCAGACCGACAGGCTGACGTATGGCGCGAGTTACTACGTATTGCCGACTTGGTAGGCGGCGACTGGCCGCAGCGATCGAGAATCGCGATGCTGGAATTGTGCGCGAAACAGAGCGATGAAGGCGACAATACAATTCGCTTGCTTTCTGACATTCAGCGGATCTTCAGCGAGCAACCTGAGCGTACGAAATGGCCAAGTCAAGCGCTTGTGGATGAGTTAAACAGTATCGATGATGCGCCATGGCATGACTTCAATAACTATAAGGGCATTTCAACAAACCGCCTAGCGCGTATGCTGGCAAGATTCGAGATAAAAACTTGCACACTGCGAGATGGTAGTAAAACGCCTAAGGGTTATATCGTTGATTCATTCAAAGATATATTCGCGCGATACCTACCTAGCAACCGCAACACCGCAACAAATGCTAATATGTCTTTGCCTAACAATGAAATAAAATGTTGCGGGAATGTTTCTGTTGCGGATGGCAACCGCAACATTCAGAGCAACGAGCAACTATTTGATTCAACTGGAGAAGTCTTCGAGGATGAACCAGCATTCACGAATGACGACCTAGCAATTGTCGGTGAGACTTTTGGCAAGCTTGTAGCGAGTGAAAGGGAACGGACTGGCAAAAATACTGTCGGCGTATGCATTGCGGGCTGGCGGCTAGCAAGCGCCGCGGCTGGCGTACCATTCGAAGCTTTTGATGAGGCAAAGACATATTATGACGGGCTTGGTTATTACAAGCAAATGAAGGGCTATGTGCAACTTACTGCATGACCAATTGCTAAAATGTTGCGGATTCAAAACGCAACAGCAACACAACCGCAACATGCTTATGTTTATATGGTATATAGAAATACTTTGTAAATGTTGCGTGTTGCGGATGCTTAGGAGTATGGAGAATATAAGGAGCACGAGGATGAGTAAGAAAAAAGAGCTAACATTTGATGAGCTTACGCTTGACGAGCTTGAGGAGCTTTCACCTGAAGAGATTAAAGAACTTGTACTTAGAGAGCTCAGATACGTAGATGAAGACCTTTCACCTGAAGAGGCTAAGCGGCTTGCGGTTGAACAGCTTGCGCTTAAAGAAGAGATTATGTTTGAACAGCTTGCGCTCAAGCGACCTGCGGACGAAGAGCTTGGCGAGACTATTGTTAACAAGCTTATACACAATGAGCATTCGCTTAATGAGCTTGAAGAGCTTACACTTGAAGAGCTTTCGCTTGAAAGCTACGCTGAGGTGTTAGCACTGCACTTTAACGTACCAACTGAAGGCTTAAAAGGCTTAGAGCTGTTGAGGAACATTTTTGTTACTGTATTAGAGCGCTATGATGCTTCAAGTGTTGAGATGTTGCATATCATGCGCAAAGCAATGGAGTGAATATGTGTAGGTTATATATGGCTTTTGCACAAGGAGGAAGCTGGCAAGTAGGCTTATTTTGCAGGCTAAAAACATGAGGGAGTATTGAAAATGAGTGATGAAATTGTACCAGTAAAACGGCGAGGGGTAGTTTCTGCACCTGAGCGGCTTCCTATGGACACGCTAGAGCACGCGCGGCGGAGTTTGGCGAGGATTATAAAAGCGTACTATGGAGGCAGGCTCGACGAGAGCGTCTACAGGGGCACAGTGTACGGCATGACAGCTCTACTTGCATATTTCAAGGCCGGCATTGAACTTGAGGAAGTAAAGCAGATTGAGGATAGGCTTGATGCGCTGGAAAAACGAAGTGAGGGAAACCATGAATGAGACATTGAAAAAGAGGATCGCGGCACTAGAGCGGCGAACCAGTGATGCAGGCAAGCTTGACGCAATAAAGGCTTGTCTTACAGGGCTTTTTGGCGAGTTTGGCGGCGGTGATGTTCCTGAAGATTTTATTCCTGAGATTGACGAAAAAACGATAAAGGCAGCAGGCAGGGCTGGCGAGCAATTCATTGCGATCTTTGGCTTGGAAAAGTGCGAGGACGGCTTTTATAGAGAGAAGCGGCGCAAACCTACAGAGGACAAGACAGGCACTTAAACAGCTTGCGCTTTGCAGTGATTGCGCTGGAAGTCTTGCCGATGCTTGAGGAAGAAGCGAGAAAAAGGGAATATGCTGGAATAAATCAGTATTCGAGGGGGGTGCAACTAGTTGCACAGGGCTCTACCGGAAAATCACGAGACCACACATACAGTCATGACGATATCGGTTCTAGCGGTGCAACGACTTTTTTAAGGCATTTTGCTGTAGCATCAATAATCTTATGGAATAATATGGCATCGCCTTCAGTATTCATGTTGCAGACATACTTTTTTCTTGCGTGCAGATAGATTCCGATATACAATTAATTATGTTCTTACATAATCTCATAAAGGTAATCCTTATTAAGTGTAGTCTTTAGTGTAAGTATAGGAACCTTTATGATTATCAAGCGCTTCAACCTGATTTGCCTATGGCACAGTTTCGTGTTTATACATGTACCGTGCTTATTACACAGTGCTATGACGGCTTACCTGGTTAAGCGTTTGTTAGCCTCACGAACTGTCGCATGACGAAACCGAAAGGCAGGACATGATGGCACAAAAGAAGAATTCCGAAACCAATTGCCCGATCGAAACCTACGAGCATCGGGACAAAGATCGCGTCAACAACCCACCGGTGGGATTGGTAACGCCAGACACTGACCCAGACACGGGGCAGAAGAAAAAGACCTACACCTACGACCCGCACCTTGACCCACAGCTTGTCTGGGCAGGCAAGGCTGAACACACCTCTTTTGAGGTGCCGACCGTTTCGCTCCATGTCCACGAGCGCATTGACGCCCGCACTATCCTCGAGGCGGTGCGCAAGAAAAATAACAATGACCAGGCATGGCAACCGTCGCTCTTTGATGAGGAGCGCAAAGAGCCGCTGCGCAGCGCCATCGAGTTTTACCAGCACAAGCATGGCTGGAGTAACCGGCTCGTGGCTGGCGACAGTCTGCTTGTGATGAACTCACTTTTGGAGAAAGAGGGCATGGCCGGCAAGGTGCAGATGATCTACATCGACCCGCCCTACGGCATCAGGTACGGCTCCAACTTCCAGCCCTTTGTGAACAAGCGCGATGTCAAAGACGGCAAGGACGAGGACCTCACCGCCGAGCCCGAGCAGATCAAAGCCTTCCGCGACACCTGGGAGCTGGGCATACACTCCTACCTCACCTACCTGCGCGACCGGCTGCTGCTGGCGCGGGAACTGCTCACCGAGAGCGGCAGCATCTTCGTGCAGATTAGCGATGAGAATGTGCACTTGGTGCGGTGTTTGATGGATGAGGTGTTCGGGGTAGCACAGTTTTGCTGCTTAATACCGTTCCGCAAGCGTCAAGGGCGGACTAGTTCACCAAAGCTCCCTGAGCAAACTCATGATTTTTTGCTTTGGTATTGCAAGGATACTTCGAAATTGAAATACCGCCAGCTCTACCTCGATAAAGAGATGACAAATCTTGAATTGTTTTTTGATCGTAATGGACAACAGGTCGCCCTCACACCTGAGGAAAAGCGTGGGTATGCACCTCTTCCTGCTCCTAAGGAAGAGATTTATACGCGAATCCCGCTGGAACTCCAGACGAGAACACCAGATAGAATGTTTGCTTTTAAATGGAATGCCAAAACTTGGCCGCATCCACCAAAGGGTTGGTCTGTAACAGAAGAGGAATTGAAGCTCGCTGCGAGATTAAATCGCTTAACCCCCAAGGGCAAATATCTTCTTTTCAAACGCTATTACCTTGAATATTGTGTTTCCAAGCTCACCTCTGTATGGAATGATACGGCTGGCGAGCAGAACGCAGTCTATGCCGTTCAGACGGATGAGCTGCCTATCCAACGTTGCCTTCTCATGACCACCGACCCGGGCGATCTGGTTTTCGACCCCACCTGTGGCTCTGGGACAACGGCCTATGTGGCTGAGCAGTGGGGCCGGCGCTGGATCACCTGCGACACCTCGCGTGTAGCGCTTGCCATTGCCCGTCAGCGCCTGATGACCGCGGTCTTCGACTACTATGAGCTCGCGCACCCCAATGAAAGCGTTGACAGCGGCTTCAAATACAAGACTGTGCCGCATGTCACGCTCAAATCCATTGCCAACAACCCAGAGATTGACGACATTTATGCTCGCATGCATCCTGCCATCGAAAAGGCGCTGGCTGAGCTTAACGCCACGCTCAAAGGTAAACCGCTCAAGTTCAAAGTCACACAAGGTGGGCGCGCCGGTCACATTGTGGACTTCGCCGCGCTGGATTCGGCCACCTTTACCATGCCCTCGGGCCAGGTGGTTAAAGTAAATGAGCTTGTGGAATGGGAAATTCCGTTTGAGTTTCCAGCGGATTGGCCAGAGACAGCCCGCGCTCCCTTCGACGCCTTCCACGCTGCCCGCCGCGCCATGCAGCAGGCCATGGACAATGCCATTGCCCGCCACGCAGACCAGGAGACGCTCTACGACCAGCCGTTCATTGACCGTAAAAAGGTACGGGTGACCGGTCCCTTCACGGTGGAAGCGGTGCCTGCACCGGCCGTAAAATCGGTGGATGAGATTTTGGAGCCGAAGCCGGAACCAGCGGATGCCTCCATCTCCCGATCTGGAGAGACGCTGCGCCAGGCCGAATGGCGCGATGAACTTTTCCGCAGCGGCATTCGCGGCAAGGCGGGCCAGTACATCCGCTTTGCACGCCTGGAGCCGCTTCCCGGCTGCCGCTGGCTGCATGCTGACGGTGAGACGCGTCCCAACGACGAGGATGCGGATTCAGAACGTGAGATAGCGCCAGCCTACAACCCGATGCGCGTGGTGGTCTCCTTTGGGCCTGAGCACGCGCCGCTGGAGCAGCGGCAGGTGGCACAGGCCATCGAAGAGGCACAAACCCTGGTGCCCAAGCCAAAGCTCATCGTGTTTGCCGCCTTCCAGTTCGACCCTGAGGCAGCCAAGGACATTGACGAGACCAAGTGGCCAGGCGTGACTCTGCTCAAAGCTCAAATGAATGCCGACCTTCTGACTGACGACCTCAAGAAGAAGCGCTCAAGCAGCGAATCGTTCTGGCTCATCGGCCAGCCGGATGTACAGATTGAGTGGATCACCGAGGGGGATGATAAAGACAAGTTGCGCGTATCGGTGCACGGCTTCGACTACTACAACACCTTAACCGGTGGCGTTGAATCGGGCGGGGTGGACAAGATCGCCATCTGGCTGCTCGACACCGACTACGACGGACGCAGCCTCTACCCACGCCAGGTCTTTTTCCCGATGGCCGGTAGTGACGAAGGCTGGGCACGGCTGGCAAAAAATCTCAAGGCAGAGATTGACGAAGATTTGATCGAAGCGTACCGGGGCACGGTGTCGCTCCCATTCGAACCAGGCGAGCACAGGCGCATCGCTGTTAAAATTGTGGATGACCGTGGCATCGAGAGCTTGAAGGTGATGGAGGTGAGGTGATGGGACGCACCACCATCGACCGCCTGATCATTAACTCGCCCTATGAGGAGCCAACACAGCATTGGCGCTACGACCGCGAGACGCGCACCTTCGATCTGGTGGAGGGGCGTCGGCCAGCGGGCTACGTAGTGGCAACGCCAGGTTCCAAGTCCTTTGATGACCCCGGCATTTTCGTGGAGATTCCCCTGGTCAACCAGATTCGCCCGCGTGTCAAAGCTTGGCGCGAGGCGGGTTATCCGGGAGTTTCCAGCATCACCAAGCGGCTGTTGGAGCACTGGCGCGACCCGGAGGAGTTCGACTCGCGGCGCTTTTTCTTCTGTCAGTTAGAAGCGGTGGAGACGCTCATCTGGTTGACGGAAGCCCCCGCCGCCGAGCGCGTGGGCATTGACATTCCCGGTGACGGTGGGAGTTTTCAGCGGCAGTGCTGCAAGATGGCGACCGGGTCGGGCAAGACCATTGTGATGGCAATGGTCATTGCCTGGCACATCCTTAACAAAGTGGCTAATCCGCAGGATGCGCGATTTTCAAAGTACGTGTTGGTGGTCGCTCCAGGGCTTACGGTCAAGAGCCGGCTTGCGGTGCTGGAACCAGCGAGGCTCGGGAATTACTACGAGGCGTTCAATATCGTGCCCTCGGCTATGCTCGACAAACTCCGGCAGGGTAAGGTGCTCGTACGCAACTGGCACGCCTTGGCTTGGGAGAGCGAGAAGCAGATTAAAAAGCGGCGCAGTGTGGACAAGCGTGGTGTCAAGAGCGACGAGGCCTACACCCGCGAGGTGCTGGGTGAGATGGCGGTCGCCCGCAATCTACTGGTTATCAACGACGAGGCACATCATGCCTGGCGAGTCAACTGGGAGGCAGAAGGCAAGTACCTTCGCCAACGTGATCTCAAAGATAGCGCAGAGGAAGCGACAGTGTGGATCGGTGGCCTGGATCGCTTGCACCGCTCGAGGGGCATCCTCACCTGCTATGATTTTTCCGCTACACCGTTCACACCATCCGGCAAGAGAAGCAGTGAGGAGGCGTTGTTCGGTTGGATTGTCAGCGACTTCGGCTTGAACGACGCCATTGAGTCGGGCCTGGTCAAGACCCCGCGGGTGGTGGTGCGCGACGACGCCGTGCCGGCTGCAAAGACCTACAAATCTAGGCTTTACCACATCTATAACGACCCCGAAGTGAAGGACGACCTGAACCGCAAGGCCAACCCCGAGGAGCCACTGCCCGACCTGGTGCTTAACGCGTATTACCTGCTGGGTTACGACTGGCGTGAGGCATGGAAGGCCTGGTGCGAAGCTGGACTGCCCACCCCGCCAGTAATGATTACCGTTTGTAACCGCACTGAGACCGCAGCGCGGGTAAAACACGCCTTCGATTCCCGGCGTGTCTTTATTGATGAGCTTTGCGAGCCGAAGCGGATTCTGCACATTGACTCAAAAGTGCTGGATCAAGCTGAAACGCAGGAAGAAGCCGACGCACTATTAGAGACCCCGGAAGAGAACGAGGAAGAAGTGGATAATGGCGAACTAGTGCAGCGCAAGTTGACCAAGACGGAGCAGGCGGAACAGCTGCGGCAGATTGTGGACACGGTGGGCAAGGTCGGCCAGCCGGGTGAAAAGATTCAGAACGTCATTTCGGTCGGCATGCTTTCGGAGGGTTGGGATGCCAAGACCGTCACCCACATCATGGGCCTGCGTGCCTTTACCTCCCAGCTCCTGTGTGAACAGGTCGTGGGGCGTGGTCTGCGGCGCACATCCTATGAGGTGAATTCGAAAACCGGCCTGTTCGAACCGGAGTACGTCAACATCTTCGGTGTGCCCTTTACCTTCCTGCCACATGAGGGTGGGGAAGACGGCCCCCCGCCGCCCCCTCAGCCCAAGATAGCAGTTGAGCCTGATCCAACCAAAGCGGAGTTCGAGATCCTTTGGCCTAATGTGGTGCGGATCGACCGCGTGTATCAACCCGAGCTGACGCTGGATTGGTTTAAGGCTCGGACGCTGCACCTGGACGCGGCGCGGACTGCCAAGATAGCAGAGCTGGCGCCGATCCTCGAAGGCAAGCCAGATGTGACCAAGATCAACCGCATCGAGCTAGAGCGGTTAGCGCGGGAGTTCCGCACCCAGCGCATCATCTTTGAAACGGCGCGGGACGTATTTGACCAGATGAAGCAGACCTGGCTAGGTAGCAGGGAGGTGTTGCTGGCGCAGCTGGTACAGATTGTTGAGCAATTCATCCGTTCCGACCGGATTGCTATCTTCCCTCCGCTATTCTACCAAGACGAACTGCTCCGCCGATTGATTATTACGCTCAACATGTCGCGGGTCGTTCAGCATGTCTTGGAATCGGTGCGGCAGCAGAACACTGAAAGGCTTACGCCAGTCTTCGACCGCGACCATCCCATTCGCTCCACGAGCGAAATGCGCACTTGGTACACAAGCAAACCATGCGAACGCACGCGGAAATCGCACATCAACGTGTGCGTTTACGACAGCACCTGGGAGGCATCGGACGCTTTTGTACTAGATGAAAGCGAAAATGTAGCTGCTTGGGCTAAGAACGACCATTTAAATTTTGAAGTGCTCTACGTGTATCGCGGGGTGGTGCGCAAATACCGGCCCGATTTCCTGGTGCGCATAACGAACGGGGAGATGCTGGTTCTGGAGACCAAAGGGCAGGACACTGAACAAGACAGAGTGAAGCGCCATTATCTCGATGAATGGGTCGAAGCTGTGAATGCCCACGGTGGTTTCGGTCGCTGGCGTTGGGCAGTGGCGAACAACCCTGGCGAAATACGAGACATCTTGATGTAAGGTAAGACGAGGAGGGTGGGAAGCTGACAAAAAGTGGCAGCAGACGGTCTAATGCGCGGCTCGCTACTGAATCGAGCCGGTATGCCGATCCTTACAATTGAGATACGGCTGCATCTTCGGAGGAAATATTATGACACGAGCCTTTGACCTCAATATCGAAGAAGTCTTGGAAAATTGGGAAGTTGAACACGCCTAGCGAGAGGTTATCGCTAATGCGCTTGATGAACAGGTCATCTCTAAGACTGCCGAGATAGAGATTTTCAAAGACAGTTCAGGCAATTTAAGCTGAGCCCATTTGCCAAGACCACTTTTCTGAATTTCAGAGTTGGACTATATAGAGAACCTAACGCTAACAAAGCAAGAGAGAAAGGATGAAGGCACATAGCATTATCAGTATTATGTCTTTACGAGCATGCAGAACAGAAGTGCGTTTTACACTATATTATATAAAGACTTATGCACTATGTACTAACGTTGGCAATTATGTTTTGTAAACGATATGTAGGCAGACAGGCAGCATAGCTTACTAAGTCTATACATTAAAAGCACTTGCAAAGGCGTAAAAGGTTCGAGTCCTCCCCCTGCTAGACCATAAGGCCGCCTTCTTTTAGAGGGCGGCCTATTTCTTTTTGTCAGAAATCATGATTGA
>ERZ795030.5075-NODE-5075-length-12395-cov-6.724959_pt1 | contig 12395 bp, 10 predicted proteins | sample MGYA00375122_ERZ795030 | MGnify/ENA primary metagenome ERZ795030 (study PRJEB30165, sample SAMN05720146) | activated sludge metagenome | isolation source: anaerobic digester from wastewater treatment plant | place: Japan | collected 2015-04-20 ...
TATCGGAGCTAGATCAGACTGGTAATATTTTGACTCTTCCTAACTATTACGAAAATGGTTATGTTTACGCTAATTGGTATCGGGGCGTCGGTTTCTATCCGGTAATGCTGCATCGAAAAAATGTTAATGAACTGGATTTTTACAAGAGTGATATTTTTGATATCAAAAATCTTAATAATCTTGAGGTTTACAAAGAGAACCAAAAAAAGATTTTGAATGATAATTTTCTTGCCGCCTACAATGTTCATTACATTATTATTGATAAAACCTATTTGGATTATTATGATGTTGGCCAAGGCGGGGGGATTCTGGCGCAGCTAGGCCGGCAAAAGGCAGAAATTAGTAAGGAAAACCTAGGTACTCTAGGTTTTCAAATGATTACTGATAATGATTCAATCGCTGTTTATCAAGTTGATGGTGAAGATTTTCTGCCGGAGATATTTTCCAGCTCGTCTATTCGAATACGTGATGATAATGCCGGCAAATTGTCAGAAATTGTCTCTAGCTATGAGCCAATAGCCGAAGTTCAAGTTTTGCCTGATGATTTAGGCAGCGAGAAAATCGATATAACCGATATCTCGAGTGCAGAGGTTAGCTTCAAAAAGATTAGTCCGACAAAGTACAAAGTAAATGTTGTTTCAAGCGGCAGATTTCCTTTAATTTTCTCCCAAAGTTTTGATAAAAATTGGAAACTGGCTATCGATGGTGATGAGAGCTTTGGTAGCCATTTTGTTGCCAATGGCTATGCGAACGGTTGGCTTGTTGACACCAAAGATTTTTGTCAGACTGATTCAAGTTGTCAGAAAACTGCTGATAATAAATTCCGGTATGATATAGTTTTGGAGTATGGACCGCAGAGAATATTCGTATATTCAGTCATTATTTCGATTGTCTCATTAATATTTTTTGTCAGTTATGGAGTATTAAGTGATAAAAAAGTTAAAAGCTAAAAAAGAATTTCGTTATCTCGTTGTGATTATTATCCTTGCCGGGGTGATGATTTTTGGTCGAAACTTCAATTTTCAATCAGAGCAGCAGGGGCTGGTAAACGAAATTTCTGATTTAAATCGAAATGCTCGAGGGTATTATCAAGCGGTTTCGGAGGGTGATCTGGTCATAAGTGGCAAGATTAATTCAGCGCCTGATGAGTTTGTGGTAATTAGTTTCAACGCCTTAAGCAGGGAGAAGAGTTTCAAACAAAGTTCGGAAGTGCCTGAAAAAATATCTGTTGTTGTCTCTAGCGATTTAGGAGATCAGAAAATAATCGGCGATTTTACCCCTAAAGTGACACTTGATTTGGAGAAAATAGAATTTCAGTTTACTTCCGATAAAAATTATCGCGATTTAATAATCAGAAAAACAAAAAATGATAATTTCCATACGGAGATCAGTGCTATCCGCGTTGATAAATATGCTATACCCCAAAATAATGAATTAGTGGAAAATTATTACGGCTACTCTAAGCCGGAGAAAATGGTCTCGATCGACAATAATAAACAGGACTATATCCGTCTTTGGAGAAAAAATCAGAAAGTTGGCGAAATTTTCACCGCCGATAGTGATAATCTTTATGGAGGGGAATTCGAAGTTAGATTTCAGGGAACTGGTGGCAAAGGTAGTTACTTGATTGAAGTTCGAGAAATCGATGATAATGATAAAATCTCTGGCGAGAGATTAGCTTATTGGTATTTTGACAAAAGACAGCTTGAGTCCCTCGGACAGATTTCGAAGAATACCTACTTCATTCCGATTGTTGCCAAACTAGAAAAAGGTAAAAAATATTATCTGGGATTTTCTTCAGCTGAAGTCAGCAATAACTGGTTTAATTCGGTTGAAATCTTACTTGGGAAAAAAGTAAAAAAAATTAAAGATCCGATAGATAATTCTTCAATTTCTTTGCGTCAACAAAGCCACAATTTATATTTTCTCAAGAACAGCAGCTACTCTGGTGAAAAATTACTTTTTGGTTCATCGATATCAATAGCTTCCAATAAAAAAACTTACCGTTATATTCAGTTGGGCCGTCCAGCTGAATATCTGGATATCTACCGAGTTGAGGGAGAGAGAGCAAAATATTCCGTTCTTTATGACAACGTTTCCGGTGGTATTGCCGGCCAACTTTCAAAAGACACGGCGATTGTTTACAGATTCAACACCGGTATTAATTTCAATCGGGCATTTGTAAGTTTCAAGGAAGTAGCTGGTGGATATTGCGGGGTTAGGGCTTTTTGGTCATACGATGATAAAAATTGGCAGGAGATTCTCGGCGATAACTTTTCCAACCCTAACAATCCGATGAACTTTAAGCAAAGCATCGCCGGTGTCGGCGGAAGCGAAATTTTCTTAAAAATTACTTATGATCTCGAGCGCCAATACAATAAAAAAATTAATTTGTTTGGAATCTCTGATTTAAGCCTAGTAGCGGAGTGATTATGAAGAAGGTAAACGACAAAACAAACTTACTTTATACTATTTTTGATTTATTGTTGATAATTATTTCGTTAGTTATTGCCGTTTATCAATTACTGGAAATTCATAATATTATTGCCCTGTTGATGGTCGTTTGGGTGATCACTCGCGGAACGAATCTGAAAATTTTTTCCTCAGTTGCGATATTGGCTTTTTTTGTTGCTACCCTGTTTTTGTTCGTTAAGCGCCCAGATGCTGCTACCAGTGCGGCAATAATTGGTTTTTATGCTCTGGTAATTTCTATGTTGGCGATTTTATTTAACCAAAAAGAGTGATCTTATGATAAAAACTGGCAAAAATATCTCGGTGGTTATCCCGGTTTTTAACGAGGAGGAGAACATCCGTTCTCTTTATTTAGAGTTGAAAGAGATTTTTCTCTCGACTAACCGAAGTTATGAGATCATTTTTGTCAACGATGCTTCAAAAGATGATACATTAGCAGAATTAAAAAAAATTGCTATAAAAGATAAAAATGTGATAGTGATTGATTTTATTCGCAATTTCGGTCAGACCGCGGCGCTCTCAGCTGGGATTGACCATTCCTCTGGTGAAATTATTATTCCGATGGATGGTGATGGGCAAAATGATCCGGCCGATATCCCAAAATTAGTCGAAAAAATTGATGAAGGATTTGCCGTGGTTTCCGGTTGGCGTAAGAATAGAAAAGATGCTTTTATTCGCGTTTTACCATCACAGATTGCTAACTTTATTATCAGAAAAATGACCGGTGTAAAAATTCATGACAACGGCTGCGCCCTTAAAGCTTACCGGCGTGAAGTGATTGATGGAGTTCAGCTTTATGGCGAGATGCATCGCTTTATCTCTGTCTATGCCTCCTGGTCAGGCGGTAAAATTGCTGAAATTGTTGTTAATCATCGTCCGCGCACAAAAGGTAAAAGTAAGTACGGTTTCTCTCGCATTTTTAAAGTTGTTCTCGATCTTTTAGTCATTCGATTCTTGCATAAATACATTTCCCGCCCGATTCACTTTTTCGGCAAGTATGGTTTTTGGGCGATATTTGTTTCAGTAATTTTTGCTGCCTGGTCAATCTATCTGAAATTATTCCAAGATCTTTCAATTAATCGTACGCCGTTGCCGGTATTCTCATCGATGTTTTTGATCGTCGGACTTCAGTTAATATTAACCGGCGTTTTGGCCGAACTCCTGACTCGCACCTACTTCGAGTCACAGGGTAGAAAAGCATATAAAATAAAAAAGATAATTAATTAGTAAGGAGTAGGGCGTAGGGGGCAGGAGTAGGAAGTAAAGATGTCAAAACAATTTTCAAACTTAGAAGCTTGGGAATCAGCGAAAAAGCTGTCGTTATATGTTTACAAGCTGACAGACAAGTTTCCTCAAAAAGAACAGTTTGCTTTAACTTCCCAGATAACGCGAGCCGCAGTTTCAATTGCTGCAAATATTGCAGAAGGTTCATCGAGAAGCTCAAAAAAAGATTTTTGCCGCTTCTTGGAAATTGCAATCGGTTCAGCTTTCGAACTCGAAACATTAGTCGATATTGCTCTCGATTTGGATTATGTTAAGAGCGAAGATAAAAAACAATTTGATATTCTTGTAGAAAAGGTTTTAAAACTAACATTTGGTTTAAAAAGAAAGCTATCATGAAAAAACCCCTTGCTGTTTACTCCCCACGCCCGACCAAGAATTCTTCAAGAATTCTTGTTACCGGCTCTGCTGGCTTTATCGGCTTTCATTTAGCAAAGAAACTTCTTGAAGAAGGTGTGGATGTTGTTGGCATTGATAATTTAAATGATTATTATGATCCGAAATTAAAGACTGATCGTAACAAAATACTGAAAAGCCATGAAAACTATACTTTTCTTAAAGGCGATCTTGCTGATGAAAAGTTTATTACTCAACTATTTAAAAAATTTAAATTTGATCAAGTTTGCCACTTAGCAGCCCAAGCTGGCGTTCGCTACAGCATTGAAAATCCAGCTGTTTACATTCAATCAAACATAGTTGGTTTTGCTAATTTGATTGAAGCGACAAAAAACGCCGGCATTAGAAATTTTGTTTATGCTTCTTCAAGTTCAGTCTACGGCAATAGTGCAAAAGCGAAATTTTCGGTCAAAGATCGCACCGATGAACCAATTTCGCTCTATGCCGCGACGAAAAAAGCTGATGAGCTTATCGCTTACACTTATAATCATCTTTTTGGTTTGAACTGCACTGGATTGCGGTTCTTTACTGTCTACGGCCCATGGGGCCGACCGGACATGGCACCTTTTAAATTTACTGGACGGATTATCGCTGGCAAAGAGATTGAGGTTTACAACTTTGGCAAGATGAAAAGGGATTTTACCTACATCGACGACATTGTTTCCGGGATTATTGCCGCTCTGAAGCGCCCCAAGGGCTTTAGGGTATACAATCTTGGTAATAACCGACCGGTAACCCTGAACCGTTTTATCAAAGCTATAGAGGCCGCCTGTGGGCAAAAAGCGAAGATTAAATACTTGCCACTTCAGCCCGGAGATGTTTTGAAAACCGCCGCTGATATTTCCGAATCAAAAAAGGATTTAAGATTTTCACCGAAAATAGATATCGAAGAGGGAATGAAAAAATTTGTTAGTTGGTATCAAGAATATTATTTATAATTATAGGTAGCAAGTAAATTTTTAGAAAAATGAAAAAACGACAGAAAACCAATAAAAAGATTATAAAATCATTTTTTCTTTTTTTGTATAGCGATAAATTTTTTTATTGTATAGCAATTCTAATTTTTATCGCCACACTCGGATTATATTTTAACTCTATTGGCCAATCAATCACAGTTGATGAATTTCATTGGTTTACTTGGTCGCCAGAACATCGTTTTTATCGTTTTTTCCATGCATTAAAGGATTCCAACTTTGCTGGAATGATTGTAGACAACAAGCCGGGGACAATAAATTGCTGGGTATCGGGTGGGGCTATGATATTAATTGCTAAATTAAAACATATGTCTCTTTCGACTGTTCCATTTTTAGTTTTGCATAAATGGGCAATTTATGGTCAGCTTTTTTATCTTTTCTCGATTTTTATTGTTTCGATTTTAATTTTGTCTAAGTTAATGAATTTTCTATTTTCAATTTTTACCAATTTAATATTAATTGTTGCCCCGACAATTAGAGGAATTAATAATGTGGTTAATACCGATGCAACAGCGATTGCTCCTCTTGTTCCGGCTTTTGCTTGTTGTCTGATCTTTTGGCGGAGAGCAAAACGTTCTTGGTTGATCCCAGCTGGTTTTTTGTTTGCTCTGAGTTTTTTTTCCAAACATATGGCGGCAATGTTTCCTTTGACATTCTTTTTTTTATTTGATTTTCTGAATTTGCTTGATCAAAGATTGTCAATTAAGCAATTGATTAAATGTTATCTTCTGGATATCGGTTATGTGTTTTTTGGTTTTGCTCTCTCCCTGCCACTGTCACCTTATATTTTTACTAGCTCTGGAAAATATTTTATTAAGACCCTGTTTGTCACCTTTCCACAAACACAGTCGTTGCAGTTGATCTTATTACTTTTTCTTTTCTTGGCAGTTTTTGCAGTATTGATTTACTATTATTTTCTTCGGCGCTACAAATGGTTTTATTTACAAATCGTTGCAGGAACAATGAGTATTTTTTTCCTTTTGAGTCTGATTTTCCAAAAAAGTTTACTTTATTTTGGTGATCAAGGTTCAAATTATGGCTGGACAATCGGTAAAAAAACACAAATTTATTATTTTTTGGGTATCAAAAGTGAGTTTTTGGCTAGATTGATGAATTTTTATTATACTTTTAGGACCTGCAACTATGTTGTCCCGACATTAATTATCTCTGTTTTTTTCTTGCTTTTAATTTGGTTGATCTTTATTAAAAAACAGGCCTCAATAGAAGTAAAAATAACTCTGTCTTTCGTATTTTTTTTCCATTTAGTTTATGGTTTTTCACTGATGCCAATTAGTGCTCGCTATCTTTTGCCGGTTTATCCTTTTTATCTTTTTTTGGGCGGACTTATGGTTTTTAGTTGGTGGCAGTCTGCTAGATCTAAGCTAACAATATTTTTGCCATTCTATTTAGTATTAATAACCGTTGGCTGTTTCTGGGAGAGTTTATTATTTCAGCCATCATCGCTTGTTTTTATCAACGCTTTCCGTTCGCGTGCAGTGGAAAATGATATTACTATTTCAGATAACAACGTTAATTATACTTGGAATGGTTGGGGGGCTTATCATGCGCCAATTGCAAGATATTTAAACCGGAAAGATGGGGTTGAATATTTGACTGTCGCAACTGATTATCCCGGTTTTAAAGAGTTTTTTAAGGGTAAGACAATTTTTTATGGGGAAGAGGTGGATTTGTTCAAATATAGTGACGCCGACTACTTTATTGTAAGTAAACAACATCTTGCTTCTAGGCCGCAGGTTATGGAATATTTACGCAAAAATCCGCAATCTGAATTTGTTTCCTCTGCTGGTGGGGTAAATTATGTGTGGTTATTTAAGGTTGATAAACAATGAAGATTTTATTTTTAAATTATGAATTCCCGCCGCTTGGCGGCGGTGCGGGAAATGCCACAAAATATTTATTTTCAGAATTTACTAAACAAGAAGATCTAGAAATCGATCTAATCACCAGCTCGACTGACAAGTTTAAAATTGAGAAATTTGCCAAAAATATTCGCGTCCACTATCTCGATATCGGGAAAAAAGGTAATATTCATTATCAAAGTAACAGTGATCTTTTAAAATATAGCTGGAATGCCTACTTTTACGGTAAGGGTTTAATTAAAAAGAAAAAATTTGATCTGATCCACGCTTTTTTCGGTATTCCCTGCGGCTATATCGCGATGAAACTAAGATTGCCGTATATCGTTTCTCTTCGTGGTAGCGATGTGCCATTTTATAACCCAAGATTTGCCAAACTGGATAAATTAGTTTTTTATCGATTGTCGCGACAGATCTGGCGGCGGGCGAGAGCGGTGATCGCCAACTCCGAAGATCTGAAAAGATTAGCGGTGAAAACTTTCGCGGGAGAAATTGACGTGATTCCTAATGGCGTTAATACCAGTGAATTTAAACCAGCAAAAAGCAAAAAAACTACAAGGAAAATCAGGTTGATTTCTACCGGTCGTCTTATTGCGCGGAAAGGTTATCAATATTTAATTCCGGCGATTAAAGGTTTGAAAAATGTCGAGTTGACTCTGGTTGGTGGTGGTGATCTGCGTAGTGAGCTTGATGAATTAGCGAGAAAAAATAAGGCAAAAGTCAATTTTGCTGGTGAAGTCAAACATGATGAAATCGTGAAATATCTCCAAAACTCGGATATTTTTATCCTTCCTTCACTTAACGAGGGAATGAGCAACTCGATACTCGAGGCAATGGCTTGCGGCTTGCCGATAATTACTACCAACACAGGTGGAAGTAAGGAGCTAATTGATGGGAATGGGTTTGTTATCAAAAAAAAATCAATTGCTTCAATTAAAAAAACACTGGAAAGATATTTAAAATCACGAGATTTAATTCGAAAACATGGCGAAAAATCACGGGAAATCGCCTTAGGTATGAGTTGGGAAAATGTCTCTTATAAATATAAGAAAATTTATGATCAACTGGCGTAAACCAACAATCTTCGTCTTGCTTTATCTCTCCGGTAGTAAAATACCGCGCAATCTTAGAATAATTCAAAAACTTGTCAAAAGTAGCAAAAGAGAGATAAGGAAATATCAAGAGGAAAAGCTTAAGAAACTTCTATTCCATGCTTATAAAAATGTTCCTTATTATCAGCGAGTTTTGAAAGAATCTGGCGTGATTACAAAATCAGGGAAAGTTGATCTGAAAAAATTCTCCAATATACCAATTCTAACAAAAGATATTATCCGCGAAGAGGGCAAAAATTTGTACTCCAAAGATTACAAAAGAAGGGGATATTATAAAAATACCTCCGGTGGATCAACTGGCGAGCCGGTGGAATTTATACAGGACAAAAAATATTCCGATTGGAATGATGCGACAAAAATATTCTATTTTAATTCCCTAGGTCATGATTGGGGTGATCCGGAGATAAAATTATGGGGGTCGGATCGGGATATTATAAAAGGTAATTTATCTTTGAAAGATAGAGCGACTAATTATCTTTATAACCGCCGTTTTTTTAATTGCTATAATTTCTCAAAAAATAATATGATCTCTTTATTACTTTTACATAACAGTTATAGGCCAGTAGGATACTGGTCATATATGGAGGCTATGAGTGAATTCGCTGATTTTATTGTCGAAAACAATTTGAAAGTGTTCAGCCCTAAATATATTGTATCGACTATTGGTCCATTAGAAGAGAATGTCAGAAAAAAAATTTCCCAGGCGTTTTCTTGCTCCGTATTTGACCAATACGGTTCGCGAGAAATGGGATTCATCGCGGCAGAATTTCCTGAAAATGAAGGCAAATTATCTTTTCCGTGGTTCAATTATGTTGAGAACACTAATGGCTTAGTAAAAAATGTCATTGTAACTAATTTAGTCAACTTTTCAATGCCACTTATTCGTTATGATATTGGTGATGCAGCAATAGTTAATAATGGGAATATTAAGCGATTATGTGGTCGCACATTGGGTTTTTTCTATAAAAAAGATGGATCATTAATCCACACCCACTTTTTAGTTCAAACATTGTTTTTTGTTGAGTGGATAAAACGTTTTCAGATTATCCAGCCTAATTTCAGGTCAATTGAAATTAAGGTAGAAAAAAAAGAAAATGTGTTAATCAGTCCAAGAAGTCAGCGAGAAATACTGCAAAAGGTAAAAAAATTAATTGGGGATGAGGTTGAATGTAAGATAAAATTTGTGAAGAGAATACACCCCCAAAAAAATGGGAAATATGCATATACAATTTGTAAAATACCCAAAGAAAATTTAAAGAAACTAAGGGAACAAAAATAGATGGAAATAAAAAAACTAAAAACCCAGCCTGATTTCAAGAGTCACAAAATCGCTAAATCTGTATTTTATTATCTAAAAAGGTTTATTAGGAGAGGCGATAAAATTCTGGATATTGGTGCAGGTGATGGCTATCTTCTCGAGTTGTTAGACAAAAAATTCAAAGATATAGTAACCTTTGGTGTTGACCCCGAACCGAAAGCAAAAAAAGTAAAAAAAGGTGTAATTGAAAAACTACCCTTTCCTGACGACAGTATTGACATTGTAATTTGTACTGATGTTGTTGAACATTTAACCGATTCTCAGTTGCACAAAGGCATCAAGGAAATTAATAGAGTTCTAAAGCAAGGTGGTAAGGCTATCACTACCACAGTTGTTAATGAAAATATTAGCAAGCAATTATGCACTTGTCCGGATTGCAAAAAGACGTTTCATAAAATTGGGCACCGACAGGTTTTTGCACCTGAGGAGCTGATAAAACTATTTGTTTCTAATAAGTTTCGTGTATTGAAAACTTTTAATTTCAATTTAACTTTATTTGCCAGTTTTCCCTTTTTAATCAAATTTGCCAATAGCTTAAGATTAGACAGATTATTTTCTGGCGAGATAAGATATCGACTCAAAAAAGATTTTTTGCTCATCGCAGAAAAAAAAGTGGCAGTAAAAAACTGTCCAATTTGTAGCGGAGAACAGAGTAAAGTTGAGCATCAGTTAGGTGATTATTTCCTTTTGCGTTGCCAGAATTGTCTTTTTGTTTATTCAAATCTAACTGAGAAGGAAATTGAGAAAGAGAACTTTTCATATGACAAAAAAGCGATAGAAAAATATCAGGACACCCAAACGATTTTTGACCAGCTATGGTTCAATCGGATAGCCAGGAGGATTGATAGGAGATTTACAAAATTATCAAAGAAAAGAGTGTTAGATATTGGCTGTGGCAATGGACTTCTCCTGTCAGAATTTAAAAAGCTTGGCTGGGATGTTTATTGGCTTGACCCATCTCCCTGGGCAGCAAAATTTGCGAAGAAAAAGAAATACAAGTTGTACCCAACATTAGTCGAGAAAGCAAACATTCCTGAAAATCTTTTTGATGCAGTTGTTTGTACTTCTACTCTTGAGCATATTGAAAAACCAAAGGAATTTATTGAGGAGATAATAACAGTTGTTCGACCTGGAGGTTTAGCGTATTTTTCAGGAATGCCTAATTATGGGTCTTTGCTAAATATTATTGGTATCGCAGATTTTTCTAGTAATATGCCGCCGCAACATGTCAATTATTTTAAAAGGAAAGATTTCTCGAGGATTATTCGATCGGACAAATGTAGGATCGTCGTTTCAAGCTACGGTTTTCCTGGTCTTTACAACTTTTACAGGAGAGCTAAAGCGATTAGGAAGAAAAACCGTAAAAGTAAAAAGGATAAAAATTTATTGCTATTTCGCGTGTTTGTTTTAGCTAATTATTATTCAGGTCGACTTTTTGGTTTGGGCGATAAACTGGAGGTTATAATTGAAAAAAAATAACCAGAAAGAAATCTTGTTCAGCATAGCCAAAGTTTTCATCGCAGCCGGGCTTATTTTTTGGATATTCAAGAAGATTGATTTGAATTCAGTTAAAAATTTGTTTGTATCAGCTAATTGGATTTATCTCGTGTTGCAATTGCTTGTGATCACTGTTGGTGTAATTGTTAGCTCTCTTAAATGGAAAGCAATATTGGATTTTTATCATGTTTATTTCCGGCTATCAAAGCTAATTATTTCCTACTGGATAGGATCTTTTTTAAATTCATTTTTACCTACAAGCATTGGTGGAGACGTCTATAAATATCATGTTTTGGGCAGAAAAAAACCGGAAGAAAAATTAAAAATTGCCTCATCGATCATCATAGAAAGGGGGATAGGCTTCCTCACTCTATTTTTTGTTATGGTAATATCTCTCTTTTTTCTTCCAAATTCATCAAATTTGATTTTTCTCTTTGCCTTGTTGCTGTCGGTATTATCGATATCTGGTATTATATATTTTTTAATTTTATCCAAAAGAAAATATAAGATTAAGAAAAATAGCCGCTTTAAACTTATTAATTACTTTTATCAATTCTGTAATCATATTTTAGAAATTAGCGATAAAAATTTGCTGGCCTATACATTTTTTCTTTCCCTGGTTTTTGTTGGTTTATCTGTAATTTCAAGCCAATTATCCTTCTTGATCGTCGGCTATCGTATGCCGTTGATCTATTTTTTAATTGCAGTGCCGATAATTAATTTTTCAAAACTTATTCCTTTCTCGATTGACTCGATTGGAATCAGGGAAGCGACGGGCGTTATGATATTTTCCTTTTTCGGTGTACCAAGTGAGGTCACATTGACAGCTATGATTGTTGGTAGGGTTTCTAGCTATCTGTTTAGTTTGTCTGGTGGTATTATGTATTTGATTCGAAAATTTACTAAAATAATTTGAATATGTTTTTTAGGGAATTGGCTAAAAAATTATTAGAAAATCGCATACTGATAATTTTAATTCTCGTGGGACTCTTTGTGCGCCTCCTTTTTATGCCGAGTGCGACTTTTATTGATCTTCTCTCTTCAACTTGGCGAGAAATGGTTTTTGTCAATGAAGGCCGAGCGATTGTTTCAAATATGAATGAGTTTATTGTCGCGATCTATATGAAGGCTTTTAGCCCGCTTTTTTTACCTCTCAATAAAATCATCGAAATTTTTCGCGAAACCGCCGAACCAAATCTCTTCAAAAATGCTTTGCCGACTTATGATGCTTTTGTTACTTTTCCTCACGCTCCGCGGATGCTTTTTTTGTTGAAAATTCCTTATCTTCTATTTGATCTAGGAGTTTTATACTTGTCACTTCGTTTTTTCTCCGAAGACAAAAAGAAGAAGTTGCTCGTGGCGATCTGGGCTTTCGGCTTACCGCTTATTTTCGCTGCATACATTTGGGGGCGATTTGAAACACTCCCGGTATTTTTTGGTCTCTTGGCTTTTTACTTTGCATATAAAA
>ERZ795030.5079-NODE-5079-length-12390-cov-5.226510_pt1 | contig 12390 bp, 23 predicted proteins | sample MGYA00375122_ERZ795030 | MGnify/ENA primary metagenome ERZ795030 (study PRJEB30165, sample SAMN05720146) | activated sludge metagenome | isolation source: anaerobic digester from wastewater treatment plant | place: Japan | collected 2015-04-20 ...
ACGAGATAACTCGGAGTGACTGGAGTTCAGACGTGTGCTCTTCCGATCTATTATTAAAAGATGAAACTCTTGCTAATATCAAGAAAGCATTAAAACTTCCCTTCAAAATTGATATCTTATCTTCTGTTGATATCATAGCAGTTTCTAAAACTACCAAAAAAACTATTGAACAAGAATTCAAAAAAACTTTTGATGCTAAAACTATTATTGAACAAATATTTATTAACAAAAAGAACTATGCGGAATTGATTGAGAAATATCTTATAACCGGGGATCTTTATCCAATTTCATTAAAACTTCCTTCTATATTATCAATAACACCAAAAATTAAATTAATATCAAATAAAAGAACTATTCATGACAAAATTGATATCGATCCCTATATTAAATTTTTATCAATAATACTTAACAATCCAGAAAAATCTATGTCATTGATTAATAAATGTATAGAAATTGATTTTGATAATTTCAATATCTATAATGAACAATCCTGGATTTTTCCAATTAATTTCAATTATAATAAAATTATTAATCCATTAACTAAAAAACCATTGGAAAATTATCAACTACGATTTGATCTCAGAGCACAAGGAAAAGGTGCTGGTTGGAATGGCATGTTTCATAAAATTACTAGAGAACATAAAGATGTCCAATGGGTAGGTGGTGTCGGACCAGTGACTTTTGAATTCTTTGCTAGGAAATTTCCAGAATATCCAGCTATTATTAAAAAAGTTGCTGATATCAGAGTTAAAGTTTTTGAAGATATACTAAAAGAATATAATATCAAATCAGATGATTCTCAAGATATCATCAATATACTAAACAGACATAGAATTATTAATAATAAATCCGTCTTTGATAAACTAATAAAATTCTTCGAACCGTATCCATCAAAAACTAAATTAACATTATATCAACAATATAAAGAAAATGTAATAAATGCTATTACTAAAGAAACTAAAAATTATTCAAGAGATAATAAAGAAAATTATCTAGATGCCCATTTTATTCATGCACAAATTTCTTATTTTCTGTTAATGGGCGGCTATAGATTCAAAATCTATTTCAAACAAAGAATGTTTTTAACACTATTTGGTTTGATTACTAAACAATCACATAAGATTTTTAGTCTTTATGATTATATGGGCATGAAAACAGCAATTGAAACTGAAATGGAAACTCAAAACAAAAAAATTGCGGCACAGTTCTCAACCGCACCGCATTATATTATCAGTTAAAATATTTTAATTGCATTTAGATAATTGATTTTATTCTTTTTCAATTGATTTGAATTTGCTTGTTCAGAGCCACAAATGTTACATACTGAATAAAAAAAAGACACTTCAACTTCTCTGTCATCAACATTAACTTTATTCGTGTCTTGTTGTTCAGTTAATACTCCTTCACCACAAATCGGACAGGGTTCCATAGTTAATTTCACTTAAATGGTCTCGGTGTATTCATTTCCTGACGATTGAAAGTCTTAGCGTCGATTTTGGGACTATTGGCTTGCGCCTTCATATAATCATTAACATCTTCAGTATTGGCGTAATAAAAAGCAACAATGGCGAAGTATGCAATTACGACCCACCAAGACCTATACTTAAACCAACCAGTGTTTGATAATCCATAAATTGCACCTAGTACAAACGAAAAAACATTTAGTGTTTCGAAACTAATTGAAAAAAATGTATTAAATTCAGCAGGAATACCGTACATAATATATAACTCCAAAAAATTAAAAATAATTGTTATTTAATTCACATAAAATTTATAATGCCTTCTTAATCTCCTGTGAAATATAATATAAACATTGATTAGCTACAAAATTCTTTGATCCAACTACTTTATGAATAACTAGATAAGGATGTGCTGGATACAAGTAACCAACCCAATCCCCATTTTTATTTAATTCCATTTCACATAATACTTCACAATAATTTGAAAATCTAATAACATTGGGTTCTGGTTCATAAACACGAATCCCAAGACCCAAACCTTTTCTAACTATTTGATTAGAAACCATATTTTATCAATTGTCCTGGTGAATATTTGTGTCTAGATCCGTCATTTTGATAAGCTAAAATCACGATGTTGTCACCACTATCAGTAACCACTTTTTCTATGTAGATGTATCTCCGAGTAAGTACATCATACGCTACCCGGTATCGGTTGTCAACTAAATTTCGATGAAAATGTGAATATTCTTGTTTAGAATGAAACATCCAGAAAATCTCCCGTACCTAAATAAAAGAAATTAAAACGAAATTGTTGTGGTAAAAATTTACCTAGTCTCCGAAAATGTCAAGGGAATTTTTAAACAAAGCAACATTATTTAGATTTGGGAAAGGGGATATGGCACCAGCATACGATTCAATTGATGTCACTTTGAGTACCATTATGGGGCGTATTGATAAATCAGAAAAAGATATCAATGAAACCCATTCACGCATTAGAGAAATTATTAATCGTGTTGATCAATTAAATTTATATCATGATGATTCTAAATCTCGATTAATTTCCCTAGAAGAAGATAACCATACTTATAGTAAAAATCATTATGAGGTTAGAAATAAAGTGGAAATGTTAGAATCAAAATTAGATGATATGAGAATGAATCTAACGAAAGTTGTCGAAGGCCAAATCGATATTCTAAATTCTAATGCTTCTACCCGTGAACAATTCTCTGCGGTATTAACATCACAAGAAAAACAACATAAAGAATGGATGAAAAATATCAGAACCTTTATTTATGTTGGTGGTGGTATTCTATTCTTAATTTCACAATTGTATGCCAAATATATTGGTAGTGATACGGTATTAGATACAATAATTGGTATGGTTAGAAATCTGTGAATTTAAGATTACGTATTATTTTAATACTTGTCTCTATAGAAATATTAACTTTAATAGCAATCTTAGCATCAACCAGTATTTATTATTATCAAGCACATTTACATCAATTTGAAATTCGTGCTACTGAAGTATCGAAACTTTTATCAGTAGCTGTCGGTGAAGCTTTAATGGTTCAACAATATTCAAGTTTAAGTGAAATTATTGATGCTGCTTTTTTTGAAATAGAAGGGTTGGATTATATTTTAGTAACCAAAGAAAATGGCGAAGTATTGGCCGAAAAACGTCGTGGTCGAGATTTAATATCAACCCATAAAATCTCTGTATCGAGCGTAATTACCATTGGTTCCCATGCTAATATCATAGCTTTGTTAGATGTTACCTATTCTACAGACGCATTATATGACCATATACATGATCATTACTTTATATTAATAATAATTGGTCTTGTTGGAGTTTCATTTTCTAGTTACTGGACTTATCATATATTAACTAAAGTTACCAATACCATTACCACAATTTCTGATAATGTTATTAACATTATCCATGGTGAAATTCCTAATGAAATCCCAACTACCCGCGAGGATGAGTTGGGAAAATTAGTTAATAACTATAATAAATTAGTCCATGAATTGCGCGGAATCTCATAAATTATCAGCAATATCCTTATCGTAACGAATACTTAAAAATATTGGTAAAAATAAGGATTTCTTGTTCGTCCTCTTATCAAAAATAACTTCATTGTATTTGACGGTAATGATTTTGCCAATAATGTCTTTACCAATTTCTTCTCGTTGTTGATCAGAAAATCCAGATCCAACACTGAATTCAACTGATCCAGCACGACATTGTAATGATCCTAATTTTCCAATGTATTTACCAGTTCCTTCTACCCAACCAATAACTTCACAATCAATGTCATTCTCAGCTTTCATCTTGATCCAATTCTTAGATCTCTTAGCTTCCCAAATTCCATTGCAATCTTTCAAAATAATCCCTTCTTTACCTTCTTCCAAATATCTACCAAATATCTCTTCTGCTTCAGTATAAGAATGAATAATAGTGGTCTTGATTAGTCGAATATATCGATCATCAAGATTCCTATTACTTAAATCATTAAATCTATTAATGGCAGTCTCGTTCCAGAATTCTCTGTGAAAATTCTCAACAGGAATGTAATCCCAAATAATAGCACGAATACCACTAGCTTCTTTATCACTAATGGTCCCACGAATACACTTGGTAAATATTCCATTACCTTGCTTGCGACTCATCAATTTCCAATCATCAACAGCAACTACTAATTCTCCATCAATCACTACTGGATAATTAAATGTCTTACCCAATTTCAAAAAAGCATCAACAAATTCACTGTTGGGTATCTCAAAATTATTACCTGATCGAGTGAAAAACTTAACAATTCCATTCTCAATAATAGCGTTAAATCTCCCGCCATCTACTTTTTCTTCACATATGACTGGATATTTTAATCGATCTATCAATTTCTGTTCAAATTTTGATGCCAACATTACCGGATATACAGGAATCAAATTGTTCCATACAACATTAACAGTTGCATTGGAAATTCCACAACGTAAATCTTTGTTGATGATTTTCTTAATGACTTCGGCATCATCCTCAGATACCTCCGATAAAATATCTGATAAATGTTGTATTGCAGCATTTCCAGTAATTCTGCGTTCAATAATTGCTTCCAATGCAATCAATGCACTCCGCAAATCTAATTCATTACTACAATGATCATATTCAGGAATCTTTTTGATGTAAAATAAAATAAATGGATCTAATGCTAATCGAATAACATCTTTCAATAATCCATTGTTCCTGTGTAGTCGCAATAATTCAATCTTGTAATTGCGAGAATTGTTGGCAGCTAATTCAACTAAAATTTTATTAATCATGTCTAATACTCAATTGTTTGTTGATTTCAGTAATCTGGTTTTCAGTGGGTTCTAACCAATTCCTCATTTCCCGCTTCTTTATTACTCCAGCAGAATTGGTATTACTCTTTCCATACAAATAAGTCTGGTTGTTTTCGATGAACCGAATAACATAAAAAGATTCTCCAGGATATCCCCAATACTCATTGATCAATTCTTCAATAATCATAATTATCCTACTGTATATTCAACGCGCTCGATGCCCGATATACGAATCATCTCCTGACATATTTTGCATGGACAGGCGTTTTTTGAATTGCCCAAAGAATCATATCTTTCCACGACGAGTTTGTAAATTTTGCGACCCCTACTTTTAAGTATGACATTTATTTCACTATGCAAAAAAATTCTTGCAGGTTGTCCAACTTTTGCAGCTAATTTTGCCTGAATTGGATGTGTTCGTGAGAAAGAATTATATGCTGTTGCTATTATCCTACCCCGACGATCATATGTGGTGGATTTTATTATGTGTTGCCGGTTTTTGCGATGACGAGACATATAATATAACCAGAAGTTCACTAAAGAAACTGTAGTTTACAGCAACAGAGTTGTGTTGTCAAGCAAAATTTTGTAAATTTTAATTTTGCTAAATAGGAATGACAGTCGCGGTTCGGCAAAACCCACTGTCTCTAGACATTTCAACAACAATCTAAGGAGACTATTATGTCCAGCATCAATATTTATGGTGTTTCGCCATCATCCGATTCTATTGGACCCTATCATTACATTTATCGTATCACCAATATAGTAGAAAATAAACACTACTATGGTGTTAGAACATCTAAAAATATTTTACCAAAAGAGGATTTAGGAACAAAGTATTTTTCGTCGTCATATGATAAAGAATTTATTCAAGATCAAAAGGATCATCCAGAAAATTATAAGTATAAAGTAATTAGAATTTCTGAATCTAGACAAACTGTTTCTGAGATTGAAGTTTATCTACACAACAAATTTAATGTGGGAATAAATCCAAATTTCTATAATCAATCCAAACAAACCAATTCAAAATTTGATCGTACTGGAAAAATTACCGCAGAAGATGCTGTCGGTAATCGTTTTTCTATTTCGGTAACAGATGAAAGGTTTCTCAATGGTTCTCTAACTTCGCTATTTAAAGGACAAGTTACCGTCAAAGATTCTGAAGGACACATCTTCAATATTTCTAATACAGATGACAGATTTCTCGATGGTTCTTTGATGTCAATCACGAAAGGAACCGTAGTTGTTAAAAATTCAGAAGGAATTATATCTAGAATATCTTGCAACCATCCAGATTATTTGTCGGGGAAACTAGTCTCATTTGTATCTGGATGTACTAATCCACAGTTTAAGTATTATAAACAAACCCCTTGGGGAATTTTTGATTCATTAACGGCACTGGAACCAGAAATAAGTTATAGTAAACTGTTTGATTGGTGTAAACGCAATAACGAAAATCCAGTAAATAAATGTTCTTACACTCAATGCAAAAAACTCCAAGAGACATTTGGACCTGATTGTATTGGCAAGACTTATAAAGAATTGGGATTTGGATTATTAACTCCGGAACAATATCAGCAATTAATAGTTTAATCCATAGTGATAGCTACTAAAATCTGAATTAGTAGCTATCACTTTTTAATCCTATCCTTTCTCTAAATTTTCTCCAATAGGCTCTTGATAATTTTTCTGTGCTACTTCCCGAATTTCTAAAATCTTATCACCTTTCTCTACATAAATCTTGCTATTGCTGTTATCAAGATTATCTGCCGCAGCCATAATCAATTGTTCAGTTCGAATGTCAAACTTGATGCCTTCAATGAATCGTCTAATATTGAATCTAAATATCCGCCAATAACTCTTGATACTAATCATTCATCTAACTCCATTATCTTCTGCCCGAATATTTCCCAACAAAAATCAAATAAACTAAAATCAATCACAAATAAATTAATCATCTCGATACTCCAAAAAATTACCTTCATTAACAATCTTGTCTACTAATCCCATCAATACTAATCGACAATCTTCTCGACTTAAATTGGAATTTAATACATCAATCTTACCATCCACTAATTTAATGTCAATATTGCCATAACCATATTGATTCCAATCAAAATCACAATTGATCCGACAATTACTGATATTAACAATAACTGGATTGTGGCCCCGATAATTGTTCATCAAAATCTCTCTAATGATAATATATCTATATTCCCAGTATATACCCGATCCCCAATTCCACCAGCCTTAATTACCAAATACTGCGATACTTTCTTGTCAGCAAAAAATTGTACTACCGAATCAGCAGATCCCTTAATAACAATCGAATCAATGCCACGACGATCTATCAAATAATATCTAATCATTTCCAATTCCTCTAAATTTACCCACGATGATACCGCAGGATTCTCTCGATTAACTTTCGGCCTACCTCGTCCACGTATCATAAATCCTCCCCGAAATTTTGTTGATGATATACAACAAAACTTAATAATCGATTCACTAATTCTTCTTGATCACAATACTCTAATAATAATCGACGGAAAAATTCATTCTGTACCTCAATCGGAAATTTATCAAGTAATCCAAATATTCGATATACCTCATCATAATTCATCTAAAAATTGCTCCTTAATGATCCAGTCTAATTTGTCGGGAATGTCTGCTTCTTTTACAATTTTAGCACAATCAGGACACATCGCAACATCTTTCGGTTTGTACCAGGTGTTGCAGCTTTTTCTACATACACAGCAGTTCTCTAAAATTGATTCTTCATCAGGACACTCAGGATATGGGTTGGATACGAAGACCATAATCAATACACCTCATTAAAATTATGACTAATAAAAAATAACATAGGGTTCTCCAAAAGGTTTATAAAAGGATCACGAGTGGATTATATTACTACGGGGGAAGACCGAAGTCAAGAAAATATTTACGTTAACATGAAATTAATTTTGTGCTGACAACCAAAAATTCAGTTTTGCTAAATAGGTGTAGATCGCGGGATTGCCGTCCCCATCTACTCTAGACATTTCAACTAATAATCAGGAGACTACTAATGTCCAGCAAACGTATTTATGGTTTTTCACCTTCTTCCGAATCTATCGGCCCATTTAACTATCTTTGTCGTATCACCAATATAGTAGAACAAAAACACTACTATGGTGTTAGAACATCTAAAAACAAACCCCCAAAAGAAGATCTGGGAATTTCTTATTTTTCGTCGTCTCATGATAAAAATTTTAAAGTAGACCAGAAACTCCATCCGGAAAATTACAAGTATAAAGTAATTAGAATTTCTGAATCTAGAAAATCTGTTATAGAATTAGAGATTTACCTCCATTATCTGATTTTTAATAAACTATATGTTAATCTATTGTAAAATTAATATAGTTTAACGGTTAAATGATAAATACAAACCTTATTTTTATACACAATGATAATATGTTTGAACTATAGCTTTAATGGTTTCCTTACGCTGTCGTTTTGGACTATAGATTCCTTCAAGTTCATTGTGTAATTGATTTCTTAGAACATCTAAGAAAATTCTATTTTTTATATTAATGGCACTATTATGATCTGCATTACCGGTATGACCACAATCGATGCATTCAAATTGTTCTTGGGTTTTACGATTTTCCCGATCAATACAACCACAAGCAGGGCAAGTTTGACTAGTGTATGCGGGATTAGTTAAATGAACTCTAATGCCCCGCTTATTGGCTTGTTCAATAAACCAATTCTTAACATTACTAAGTCTCAGTAACTTAATTAGACGGGAATACTTAATATCAAAATCCGGGTGTTTTATAAAAGTAGCACCAAAAGCTAAATTTAAATCTTCCATTACTATATCAGAATAGCCATTGACGACTATCTCATCTAAAATTTCCGAAATTAATTTCTTAAAGTACCATTCATTTCTTCTAGCCATCTTTGCAATTTTTTGTTTTTGTTTTTCTGATTTGATCCTACTGCTATCATGTTTCTTTAATTCCTTAACGGCTTGTCCTACCCATTTCCGGTCATAGTCGATTTCAATACCATCTGATAAATAACAAAAATTATGCTTTACATTGACATCGATGCCCAAGATGTCTGTAAAATTATTAAAACTATGACCTTCAAAATTTCTGGTGGTTAAGATGTCAATTTTATTTTTAGTAACTTTAATGTAACATTCGGCCTTAAATCGTATTAGTGATTCTATTTCACCGTGATATTTTTTGTTAATTTGTAATGGTAAATAGATCCGTTCTTTACCGAGCTTGTAACAATACCACCACTTGAATTGGCGGTTGGTTTCATCTTTAAAGATATAAGAATCTTTAGTTTTACCGTTTTCTGATGTTGATTTCCGATAAGTACCGGTTTGGAATTCGATAACTTTAAGTTGATTGATAATTCTTTTCTTAACCCTTTGGGCTAATTCGATAATTCGACCACTAAGACCATTTTCAATGTAAGGTTCTAGTAAAGATTTAGCTTTTTCTGGTAGTTCTTTATTGAAATCGCAGAACGATAAGTACTTAATTGTTTTAGATAATTTAGTTCTTTTCTTTATTATTATTTTTTCTTTTACATCACCAGTTTTATTTCTTTTTGTGGCTCTTTTATAAAAAGTAATCTTAAATTCTTCTTGAATGAACAGATCTTTATTTTGATTAAGTTTTTTAATTTTGTTTTCATAGAGCTTAATGACATCTTGAAATAACGATTGGGTTTCCCAAGCTGAAACGTCATCGATTTTGAACTGTTTATAATTCGTTAAGAATTCCTTTTTATTGAATAATAGGGCTTCGATATTTTTGTGGATGAATTGGCTCATATTATTTTTAATAAATTTAATTTTAGAATCAATTTCTTGAATCATATTAAATTTTTCATTATTATGAAAATAACTAGTAAGCCTAATGGTTTTCAAAGCCACGATTAAATTGAAACCTCCAATTCTAAATCCTGTGCAACTAAATCTAATTTTTTCTTTTTTCTCTTCGAATACATTTTCATAGAAAACGAATGAATCATAGAAACCAAATCTTCAAAAAATTCCTGTTCAGTAGTTTTTTCTATTGAATCATTTAGTACCACAACATGCGTTCCAAATTCAGAAAACAACTTTGAAATAAAATCAAAATTAATTCTTGTTAATCTATCTTTATAAGTTATAAAAATTTTATCTATTTTATGTAACATTACTAATTGAGTTATTATTTGAAATTGTTTTCTTTGTAAATCCATTCCAGAACATATTTCAGAAAATGTTTTAGAAATGATAATGCCATTAATTGTGGCAAATTGTAATAAAGTCTCTTCTTGGTTGATTAAATCTTGTTTCTGTTTATGGGTAGAAACTCTTGCATAAGTTATATTAATTCTGGGCGAAGAATTGGTTTTAAGTGAAAAAACATCTTCTTCTAAATAATCATATTGGCCGTTATGTAATTTAATAACTCTTAATTTTTCATCTCTAACATATCTTGAAAGTGTTGTTCTAGTAATTTGTAGATGATTCAAAACCTGTTTTGCTTTCATATTATTTATATATTTTCAATTTAACATTATCATATTTATATTATAAAGTTATAACATTTTATCACAATTTTATATCATTTCGTGATATAACAAATTTATAGACCAGATACTAATAAATGGTCCAACTATCATCAATATCATATTAATTATCATCATCTGTGATTCTTTACTATTCATCTACAAACTCCGTAGAACTTCGTAACAACTCCTCTCTAATTAAACTACGATATAATTTAATCTTTTCATCAATCCGATCAATGTCCTCAGTTAATTGATTGTACTGAAAATTAATCTTTAACTCTTCCAGTAAATCTATGATCGCTATATAACATTCAATATTCATCAATTCTCCTACTTAGTAATAACTGTGTAAAAATCCGAAAATAACTAAAAACTCAAAATTTCGTAAAAACTCAAAATTTCGTAAAAACTCAAAATTTCGTAAAAATTTCTGGCGCAATTTTTTTATAGAAACTTGTTTGAAAATAATTTCGGAAAAAAGTAAAAACTCAAAATTTCGTAAAAACTCAAAATTTCGTAAAAATTTCTGGCGCAATTTTTTTGAAAGAGATTAAAACAAGAGTCTCATCCCTTTAGATGACACAAATAGTAACCGGATGGAACCAAATAAAAACCTTTTTTGAATAAAAACATAAAATAGATTAAATCAAAATAGATTGAAAACTTGAGACGCCACCCAGGAGCATCTGAATGAGAATGATTCTCACTGTCATTTCGACTGTCATCTGCTGTCCTGTATACCTTACTGTCGCAATGGGTATTGTAGTGTCATTGTACTGTCAATTGGAATTGTGCAATTACCATTAATTAATAGATCCACCAATTCCCAATTCAAATGATTTAATTGCAAATCTTGAATTCGATTTCCAGGATTTGCAAAATTGAAATAATTGAATTCAAGATCAGCTTTTAATTGCTGATAATCAATAAGATTAGCATTCATTTAGAAATCTCCTTTGATTGCAAAGAATTCGTCATTGGACAAATAGAAATCTGTTAATGGATCATAATAAAGACCCATTTTAGGATCATAATAGAGAACCCGGCGATTAAAACTAAATGGACCTTCTAGACCATCACGGGGACCAAATTGATTCCAATTATCTGGTAAACTAATAACACGGTAAGACATTTAGATTCTCTGGTGGGTGATTAGGTCAGTGAAATCATTCTACCAGCAACTGTTACCCAGGTCAACAATTATTTTTCACTAATGAAATCAATAAGTTACGAAGTTCTTATCTCTGAAATTATCTATGTTATTGATTTTGTTACAATTATTCGTCTATTATCATTAATAGACGAATATCTGTTATAGATATTTGACTCTGGATTGATCGGTATTAATAAATTGTTTATCAAAATCAGTAGATTCAATTAAATTAATACCCACAGAGATACCAGAATTGGATTTATTCATATCAAATTTAGAGAGATATTGAAATCCATGATAATTATCGGTATTCATTAGAATTTCTTCTAAAAATTGGATCATAGTTTCTCTAGAATTTTTCTCTGAATCAGGAGAATTCAATAGATAATTATTGATTCTGGTTTTGATTTCAGTAACAGCAATATTATTCATCTATTCAATACCACAGGATTTCAATACATTCTGTCCATTGTTATTGATCCAGGATTCCACCAATTGACACTTAGAATCAAAGGAAGCATTTAGAATTTTCCAGGTATCATCAAAACCAAATACCCAGGAATCAGAATGATTCGGATTATTACCAACATAAGTGGTATTGGTATACTGATCAACCCAGATATTGGTATTGTTGTATATAGAGGAATCTAGTAATTCAATCATGGGAATCTCCGGTGGGTTGCTTTTGATGTTGGAATCATTATAAGCATCCACCAGAACCCTGTCAACAATTATTTTTCACTAATGAAATCAATGACCTACGAAGTTCCTACGAAGTTCCTACCGAGACCATTATCTGTTGTATCCTATTGATTATCCTAGTGTTTATCTACCAATAATCAATGACTTACATCAATTGCTCTGTTTTTCTGGATTACA
>ERZ795030.5082-NODE-5082-length-12387-cov-4.513299_pt1 | contig 12387 bp, 6 predicted proteins | sample MGYA00375122_ERZ795030 | MGnify/ENA primary metagenome ERZ795030 (study PRJEB30165, sample SAMN05720146) | activated sludge metagenome | isolation source: anaerobic digester from wastewater treatment plant | place: Japan | collected 2015-04-20 ...
ACGACCTGCCGTGGAACCCCCAGCGCATCGAGCAGCGCATTGGCCGCTGCCACCGGTACGGCCAGAAGCACGACGTCGTCGTCATCAACTTCCTGAACGAGCGCAACGAGGCGGATCGGCGCGTTCTCGAGCTGTTGACCGAGAAGTTCAGTCTCTTCAGCGGCGTGTTCGGCGCCTCCGACGAAGTGCTCGGCAGCATCGAGTCTGGCGTGGACTTCGAGAAGCGCATCCCTGCGATCTACCAGGAGTGCCGCACGCCGGAGGCCATCGACGCCGCCTTCCGGGCTCTCCAGGAGGAGATGGACGAGCAGATCCGTGCCCGACTCGACGACACCCGGCGCGTCCTTTTCGAGCATTTCGACGAGGACGTGCATCAGCGGTTGCGCCTGCGCCTTGCCGATGCGCGGGCCCAGCTCGATCGGGTGGGCCAGCGTTTCTGGTTGCTGACCCGCCATGTACTCGCTGATCGGGCGCGGTTCGACGAGGCTGCGCTGGCCTTCGATCTCGACCGCCCGCCGCGGGAGGAGATTTCGCGCGGTCGCTACCATCTCATCTCCAAGTTGCAACCCAGCGCGGGCGGCGGGGCCGCCGGAGAGTCGAGCCGCTTTCTCTACCGGCTCTCGCACCCGCTGGGCGAATACGTTCTCGACGAAGGCAAGACAGTTGCAACGCCGGTCGCCCAGATCGTCTTCGATGTCACCCACCATCCGGCGCGGCTCGCTGTCGTCGAGGCCCTGCGCGGCAAGCGCGGCTACCTTACGCTCACTCGACTGGCGATCGATTCCTACGATCGGGAGGAGTACCTGCTCTTCTCGGGTTTCGCCGACGATGGAGCGCCACTTGACCAGGAGACGATGGAGAAGCTCTTCCTGTGCGGCGGCCGTGTGAGCGCTGCCGTGAGCATCCCCGAACCCCAGGCGCAGCGTCTGGCCGCCGAGTCCGAGCGACACGCGAAGGCAACCGTGAGCCGGTCGCTCGAACAAAACAGCAAGCACTTCCAGGAGGCGCGCGAGAAGCTGGAGAAGTGGGCCGACGACATGGTCCTTGCGGCCGAGAAGTCGCTGGCGGACACGAAGGAGCAGATCAAGGCCCTCCGCCGTCAGGCGCGCCTTGCGGCGACGCTCGAAGAGCTACTCCAGATCCAAGGGAAGACCGCCCGGCTCGAGCGCCAGCAACGCCGCCAGCGGCAGGAGATCTTCAAGGTCGAGGACGAGATCGGAGCGAAGCACGACCAGCTGGTGGACCAGCTCGAGAAGCGGCTGACGCAGCGCACATCCACCGAAACCCTGTTCACCATCCGGTGGGGGGTGGCGTGAGGCGCTAGGGGGGCGTTACCGCGGGCTTGCGCTCTGCTCGAACGTCTGAGTAAAATTACTCACACCAATGAGCAAGAAAGCTCCCGCCTACGAGAGACCCCAGGCCCAGGTGCTGCGGGACCGGCTGGTCGAGCCGCGGCGTCTCATCCAGTTCGTGGGCGGGCCGCGCCAGGCGGGCAAGACCACGATCGTCCAGCAGGCGCTCGCGGGTCTGGCAACGCCTTCGCTCTACGCCTCGGCCGACGAGCCCGCCGTGCGCGATACCGCGTGGCTCGCGGCGCAGTGGGAGCGCGCGCGCGACCTGCTGTCCGGTCCGCACGGCCGTGGCGCCATCCTCGCCATCGACGAGGTGCAGAAGGTGACCGGGTGGTCCGAGACGGTGAAGCGGCTGTGGGACGAAGACAGCCGCCGCCGTCGGCCGCTGCGAGTGGTGCTGCTCGGATCGGCGCCTCTCCTGATGCAGCACGGACTCACCGAGAGCCTCGCTGGCCGCTTCGAAACAATCCCCGTCGGCCACTGGCCGTTCGCCGAGATGCAGGGCGCCTTCGGGTGGGATCTCGAGACCTATCTATACTTCGGCGGCTACCCCGGCGCGGCGCACCTGGTGGACGATCCGCCGCGCTGGCGCAGCTACGTCGTGCAGTCGATGATCGAGACGACAATCGCACGCGACGTGCTGCTCATGTCTCGTGTCGAGAAGCCCGCCCTGCTGCGCCGCCTCTTCGAGCTGGGCTGCCGGCACTCCGGACAGATCCTCTCCTTCACCAAGATGCTCGGCCAGCTCCAGGATGCCGGTAACACGGTCACTTTGGCGCACTACCTCGACCTGCTCGGCGGCGCGGGCATGCTCGCGGGCCTGCAGAAGTACGCCGGCACGGCCGTCCGCCAGCGGGGCTCGAGCCCCAAGCTCCAGGTGCTGAACACGGCGCTCATGACCGCGCAGTCCGGCCTGTCTCCCGAGGACGCGCGGGCCGACCGCGAGTTCCGGGGGCGCCTCGTCGAGTCGGCCGTCGGCGCGCACCTGGCCAACGCTGCGGCCGGTGGCGCCTGCGAGCTGTTCTATTGGCGCGAGCGCAACCGTGAGGTTGATTTCGTGCTCCGCGCCGGCCGCCGCGTGGTCGCCATCGAAGTGAAGAGCGGCCGCGCGCCGGACGCCTTCCCGGGCCTGGCCGCGTTCGCCGCGTCGTTCAAGCCCCAGCGCACCCTGATCGTGGGCGGCGACGGTATCCCGCTCGAAGAGTTCCTGTCGCGGCCGGTCACCGACTGGCTGCAACCGTGAGGCACGCTTGATGAGCCAGAAGTACGAGAAGCTGAAGGCCCTGCTGAAGGAGCTGTTCCAGCTCGACCAGCCCGACCTCGATTTCGGGTTCTACCGCGTGATGCACGCGCGCGCCGCCGAGGTCACGCAGTTCCTGGAGCAGGACCTCCTGCCGCAGGTGAAGGCAGCCTTCGCGCAGTACCAGCCGGCCGACAAAGCGGCGATCGAGAAGGAGCTGGCCAAGGTGATCGCCGGCATCGAAGCCGCTGGCATGAATCCCGAGGATTCGCCGAAAGTCAAGGAGCTGCGCGCGAAGCTGGCCGATGACGCGGTGGACCTCGACGCGCTCGAGGCCGAGGTCTACGACCATCTCTTCAGCTTCTTCCGTCGCTACTACTCCGAGGGCGACTTCCTCAGCAAGCGCGTCTACAAGCCCGGCGTGTACGCGATCCCCTACGAGGGCGAAGAGGTCAAGCTCCACTGGGCCAACGCGGACCAGTACTACATCAAGACCAGCGAGTACCTGCGCGACTACGCCTTCCGCCTGCGCCCGGGCGACGACAAGAACCCGATGCGCGTGCACTTCCGTCTGGTGGACGCGGCCGAGGGCCAGCACGGCAACATCAAGGAGCAGGCGGGCAGGGAGCGCCGTTTCAAGCTCGCCGCGGCGCCCTTCGCGGCGGTGGAAGACGGCGAGCTGGTGATCCGCTTCACCTACGAACCCGACCCGGCCAAGCAGAAGGAGTTGAACGCCGCTGCGACAGCGGCGATCCTCGGCCTCGCGGACGCATTACTCGTCGAGTGGCAAAAGTTGCTCGGCGAAACCCATGTCCGCGCCGACGGGACAGCGTCCGACACCACGCGCCTGCGGGTGCACCTCGACCGCTACACCGCGCGCAACACCTTCGACTACTTCATCCACAAGGACCTGGGCGGATTCCTCCGCCGCGAGCTCGATTTCTACATCAAGAACGAGGTGATGCATCTCGACGACGTCGAAAACGAAAGCGTCCCGCGCGTCGAGCAGTACCTCTCCAAGATCAAAGTCATCCGCCGGATCGCAGGCAAGATCATCACCTTCCTGGCGCAGCTCGAGGATTTCCAGAAGAAGCTGTGGCTCAAGAAGAAGTTCGTGGTGGAGACGAGCTGGTGCATCCGGCTCGGCGTGATTCCGGAAGAGTTCTATCCGGAGATCGCGGCCAACGACGCGCAGCGCGAGGAGTGGGTGCGGCTGCACGCGATTGATGAACTGAAGCCGGTCGATCGCAGCTTGCTCGAATCGGGCAAGCCGGGTTACAGCGTGCCGCTCACGGTGGGGTTTCTGAAGGCGCATCCGACGCTGATGGTGGACACGCGGCACTTCGATGCCGGCTTCACAGCGCGGCTGCTGGAGGCCATCGGCGAGCTGGATGAACAGACCGACGGGGTGCTCTTCCACAGCGAGAACTTCCAGGCGCTGTCAGTGATGCAGGCGCGGTATCGAGAGCAAGTGAAGTGTATCTACATTGATCCGCCCTACAACACCGGTAGCGACGGGTTCGCCTACAAAGACAGTTACCCGTACTCGTCATGGCTGACGCTGCTCGATGACCGCGTGGCACTGGCCCGCACTTTGCTCGAGTCGCGCGGCGTGTTTCTGTCAAGCGTAGATGACATAGAACACAGTGCTCTGGTTGCGATCTGCGAGAGTCACTTTAGCAAGGACGGCCGAATCGGTAACCTTGTTTGGAAGGGCGCGACAGACAACAACCCGACACGCATCGCTGTCGAGCACGAGTACATTCTGTGCTACGCGAAGTCTAATTCGGAGTTAGAGGAGAATTGGAGCACCGAGTCCAGCGACACGAAGGAACTCATGCTCAGTGTTTTTGACAGTATCCGGAAGAAGACCACGTCGGTTTCTGAAAGAGAGGCGCTGTTCTCGGCGTTTGCCACTGAGAATCGCGAGACGCTCGGGGATCTCTTTCGGTACAGGCGCGTGGATGCCCGTGGTCCATTTGCCGCGCGCCGCAACATGGAGAACCCAGGCAAACCCGGGTACCAGTACGACGTGTTACACCCGGCAACCAAGAAGGTGTGCGCCAAGCCTTACTGGGGTTGGCGCTTCCCAGAGCGGACAATGCGACAGTTCTTGGACGAGGATCGGATCATATTCGGCAAAGACGAGAATAAGATTCCCGAGCTCAAGGTCTACCTGAGTGATGTGCGGTTTCCGTTGCGCAGCGTCTTTCACTTGGACGCACGCAAGGGTTCCAATGATCTTGATCGACTGTTCGGTGCACGCGACATATTCAAGAATCCAAAGCCTGTCGAGGTTCTCACGCACTTCTTGCCGTTCACAAGCGGGCCGAAGTCGATTCCTGTAGACTTCTTCGCCGGCTCCGGCACCACTGGCCACGCCGTTATCAACCTCAACCGCGAAGATGGCGGCCAGCGCAAGTTCATCCTCGTGGAACAGGCCGATTGCTTCGACACTGTGCTGGTGCCGCGCCTGAAGAAGGTCACCTTCACGCCGGAGTGGAAGGACGGGCAGCCGAAGCGCCTTGCCACGGCGGAGGAAGCTGAGCGCAGCCCGCGCATCATGAAGGGGGTTCGTCTCGAATCGTACGAGGACACGCTCAACAACCTGGAGCTGCGCCGCATAGAGCAGCAACAGGGGCGGCTTGATCTCGCAGAAGCCAAGGGTGCGGACAAGTTCAGAGAGGAGTACATGCTCCGCTACCTGCTCGATGTCGAGGCCCGCGGGAGCCAGTCGCTGCTGAACGTGGCGGCGTTCACCGACCCCATCGCGTACGAGCTCAAGGTCAAGCGCCCCGGCTCGGACGAGTCGCGCGAGGTGAACGTCGACCTGCTGGAGACCTTCAACTGGCTGATCGGGCTCACGGTGCAACACATCGCCGCGCCGCAGACCTTCAGCGCGGAGACCGAGCGTGACGGCGAAGGACGGCTGAGGCTGAAAGGGCGGCTCAGGCCGGCTCCCAACGGCGGCTGGTGGTTCCGCACGGTCACCGGCACCACCCCCGACGGCCGCAGGACCCTCGTCATCTGGCGCAAGCGGCCCGGCGGCGAGACTCCGGAGGGAGTCGAACAGGACAACCTGATCCTCGACGAGTGGTTCACCAGGCAGGGCTATTCGAGCAAGGACAGCGAGTTTGACCTGATCTACGTGAACGGCGGCAACAACCTCGAGAACCTGAAGGCTCCCGACGACAGCTGGAAGGTGCGCCTCATCGAGGAAGACTTCTTCCGCCTGATGTTCGACACGGAGGGGGTCTGATGCCGCGCGGACGCCCTCGCGGAAGTGCTGCAGCAGCGGCCGCCCGCCGGAGCCGCCGGGCCAACGCGCGCGCTTCGGCGCCGTTCAACCGCAAGCTGGTCCTCAACCAGTGGCTGCTCGGTCTGTTCGGCGTCGAACGCTTCGACCAGCTTGCTGAGCACCTGAAGGACGAGGCGCTCGAAGGGATGGACGAGAACAACGTCCACCGCTTCCACCACGCGCTCTGCCTGCACCTGCCCGTCGAGCAGCGGCCCGAGCTGCCGGACGAGCTGCTGCTGGAGCACGACCAGGCTATCGTCTCCGTCACCCAGCGCCTGAACGAGCGGCGCCTGACACGGGGCGAAGCGCCGATCGTCTGGAAATACTTCCAGTATCTGGCGCTCCTCTTCACCAAGATCTACCTCGACCGCTACTTTCGCGACCCGCGCGCCCTGCTGGTCGCGCTCAACAAGCGGATCGCGACGCTCAACGAGGGTCTGGACGAGCCCGACCGGGTCGCTCCCTTCGACGAAGCCGCCGAGGCCTGGCCGCAGCTCAACAAGATCGCCTTCTGGATGGCGACCGGCAGCGGCAAAACGCTGCTGATGCACGCGCATATCCTCCAGTACCAGGACTTCCTCGAGACCCACGGCCGCTCGCGTGAGCTGAACCGGATCATCCTGCTCACGCCCAACGAGGGACTCTCACAGCAGCACCTGCGCGAGTTCGAGAAGGCCGGTATCGGGGCCGAGATCTTCGACAAAGACGGAGGACGCCTCTTTGCCGGGCAGGCGGTGGAGATCCTCGAGGTCACCAAGCTCAAGGAGGACATGGGCGAGAAGACGGTGGCCGTGGACGCCTTTGAAGGAAACAACCTGGTGTTGGTGGACGAGGGACACCGCGGCGCGTCGGCGGGCGGCGAGGGCGCCTGGATGAAGTTCCGCAACGCGCTTTGTGAGAAGGGCTTCTCCTTCGAGTACTCCGCCACTTTCGGCCAGGCCGTGAAGGGAAGCCAGGCTCTCACCGACCTCTACGCGCGCAGCACGCTCTTCGACTACTCGTACCGCTGGTTTTACGGCGACGGGTTCGGGAAGGACTACCAGATCCTGAACCTGGAAGACGACAGCAACGCGGAGTGGATGACGAGCTACCTCACCGCGTGCCTGCTCGCCTTCTTCCAGCAGCAACGCCTCTACCGCGAGCGCGAAGGGGCGTTCCGGCCCTTCAACCTGGAGCGGCCGCTGTGGATCTTCGTGGGCGGGAGCGTCACCGCCACGCTGGCCGCGCGCGATGCCTCGGACATCGTGGAGATCCTGCGGTTCCTGAGTCGCTACGTGGCGAACCGCGCGGACAGCATCGAGCACATCCGACGGGTGCTCCACGAAGGGCTGGTGACGGCGACCGGCAAGAACCTGTTCGCCGGGCGGTTCGCCTACTTGAACAGCTGCGGGTTGTCGCCGGCACAAATCTTCGACGAGACGCTGGCGACACTGTTCAACGCGCCTGCCGGTGGCGCGCTGCACGTCGAGAATCTGAAGGGAGCGACAGGCGAAGTCGCGGTTCGCGTGGGTGACAACGACCCCTTCGGCGTCATCAACGTCGGCGACGATGCCAGGCTCGTGAAGCTCTGCGAGGAAGAGGGCCTGAACGTGGCCGAACGCGAGTTCACGGGGTCGCTGTTCCACGAGCTGGGCCAGCCGCATTCGACCATCAACGTGCTCATCGGCTCGAAGAAGTTCACGGAGGGCTGGAGCAGCTGGCGCGTGAGCACGATGGGGCTGATGAACGTGGGCAGGGGCGAAGGCGCGCAGATCATCCAGCTCTTCGGCCGCGGTGTGCGGCTCAAGGGTATCGGGATGAGCCTGAAGCGGAGCGCCCGCACCACGCTCCCCGAAGGCTTGGAGCGGCCGAAGCACATCGACACGCTCGAAACGCTCCACATCTTCGGCATCCGCGCCGACTACATGGCGCAGTTCCGCGATTTCCTCGAGGAGGAAGGCCTGCCCACCGATGACGAGCGCTTCGAGTTTATCCTGCCGATCATTAAGAACCTCGGCTCGCGGCCGCTGAAGACCATCCGCCTCAAGAAGGAGATCAACGGCGTCAGCACCGAGTTCGGCGATGCCTTCCGCAAGCTTGGCCCCATTCCCACGATCCAGCCTCCGAACCCCACACGCGAGGAAGCGACGGCCTGGCTGCAGAAGAACCAGGTGGTGCTCAACTGGTATCCGAAGATCCAGGCGATGAAGTCCGCGGGAGTGGCGGGGGGCGACGCCGAGGGCGCCCCGAACCAGGCCCGGCTTACCGGCCGCCACATCGCGTTCCTGGACCTCGACCGGCTCTGCTTCGAGCTGGAGCGGTTCAAGGCGGAGCGCGGCTGGCACAACCTGAACCTCACGCGCTCAGGCATCGCCGATCTGCTCGCGGACCCGACGTGGTACCGGCTGCTCATCCCGGAATCCGAGTTGGCGTTCGACTCGTTCGAGAAGGTGCGCGTTTGGCAGGAGATCGCGCTGGCGCTGCTGCGAAAGTACGTCGAGCGCTATTACACCTTCCGCAAGCGCGAATGGGAGCTGCCACACCTGGAGTACCGCGACATCGCTGCGGACGATCCCAACTTCCCGTGTGTCGTCCGCGAGACCAGCCCCGAGTACGGTTACCGTATCCTAATCGAGGAGTCGCAGCACGAGATCGTCGCGAAGCTGAGCGAGCTGAAGGCTGCGATCGAAGCCGGCGAGCTGAAGCCCTGGGAGTTCCGTGGCATCAAGGCCATCTGGTTCGGGCAGCACCTCTACCAGCCTTTGCTCTTCCTCGACGGTGGCGCGGTCGAGATCTCTCCCGCGCCCCTCAACAAGGGCGAGCGCCGGTTCGTGGAGGACCTGAAGACATTCCACGACGCGAACCCCGGCTTCTTCGCAGGGAAGGAGCTGTACCTGCTGCGCAACCTGAGCAAGGGGCGCGGCGTGGGGTTCTTCGAGGCCGGCAACTTCCATCCCGACTTCATCGTCTGGCAGCTCGAGGGCAAGCGCCAGCGGGTCGCCTTCGTCGACCCCAAGGGCATCCGGAACGTGGGCCTGCAGGATCCGAAGATCGGCTTCCATGAGACAGTCAAGGAGATCGAGCAGCGGCTCGGCGATTCCGATGTCGAGCTTGAGTCCTTCATCGTCTCGAACACGCCATCGCACGTGATGCGGAAGCAGTGGGGCATCGAGAAAGACGCGATGGCAAAGCGGCACATCGTCTTCCAGGACGAGGACAAGGACACGTACATCGGTGCCGTGCTGGGAGCGGGCTCAAGAGCCGGTGCATGATGTCGGTCCGTCGTGCAGACAAGGCGTCTGACAACCGACTGCAGCGGACGGTTCGGCGCTCTCGGCCGGGGGCGAAGGTCGGGCCAGGGCGGTAGGTTCAATGCGGGCCGGTCTCAGTGACGCGCCGGCACCGCCGCTGAAACGCGAGTCGTTGGCCGGACCAAGCGTCCGGGTGTGGAGTGAGCGACGCTCGCTGATTGCTGCGAGCCCGTTGCCACAACATGTCCACGACAGCGGTGGAATCCAGGGGACGGAGGAACACGGGCGTGAACGGCCGCGTCCCGGCAATTGATTGAACCCGAGGTGCTTGTGGCCAGAAGTCGCGCGCCATCAGCCATGCAAGAGCACCGCGTTCCAGGGTTCGAACCCCTCTCTCTCCGCCAGCCCTTGTTTCCCGAGAGTCCTCACTGACCGGGCCTTGCAAGAAACGGCTCCGACCGTGTCCCTCGTCCCACCCCACAGGCGGACGGCACCTCAGGCCGTCAAGCGCGCGGCCGGAAGCCTCGCGCGGAGCAACCGCTCGCGCGCCTGCTGGAGGCCGCGCCGCAAGAGCCTGATTGCAGGCGGGGCCTGCTCCGCCCCGATGAACCGAACCTTCACCGATTCGACTTGACGAAGAAACCCGCCGCTGGTTGTAGGATCTCGTGCGGCCGAACCGAAGGGGTGAACCGGATGGGGGACGGACGGACACCGTCCGCAAAGCGACGATCCACGCAAACGGCCAACCGGTATGAGGTGCCATCATGAGAATCAGCAGAAGAGGGTTCGTCGGCAGCGCGGCAGCCGGCCTCGGCGCGGCGGCCGCGCTCGGTGGACGGGCGGTGGAGGCCGGCCCACAGCAGCCGCCGCAGAAGCAGCCGTTCGACACGCCGCCGCCGGCCATCCCGCGCGACCGGATCTCGAGCACCGTCCCATCGGACGTCGTCGTCGTGGGCGCCGGCATCGCGGGCCTCATCGCCGCGCTCTCGGCGGCCGAAGCCGGCGCGACGGTCACCCTCATCGAAAAGGCCCCGGTCTTCAGCGCGCGCGGCGGCGACAACACCGCCATCAACAGCCGGCTCCACGAAAGGGCGGGCATCCGCGTGGACGAGGATCGGATCCTCCACGACCTGATGAAGGTGCAGGGCGCGCGGATCCATCACGGGATCGTCCGGCTGTGGATGCGCCACAGCGCGCGGACGATGAACTGGGTGCTCGACATGGTGGAGGCCGAGGGCCTGAAGAGCTACCTCGTCATCCCCAACCGCACCGATGCTGAGACGTTCGTCATCGACCGCTGGCCGGACCCGACCGGCATGCCGCCCAACTGGGATCCGGCCGACGAGTACACGATGGAGTACCCGACCTGCCACCGGATCGGCGATCGGGCCGCGAACCAGCGGCGATGGCTCTCGATTGTCGAGAAGCGCGCGATCGCCCGAGGCGCGAGGATTCACTACCGGACGAAGGCCGTGCGCCTGATCCGGGACGACCGCGCGGGCCGGGTGAGCGCCGTCATCGCCCAGGACGCGGGCGGGAAGCACATCGAGTACACGGCCGCGAAGGGCGTCGTCCTCTCGACCGGCGACTACAGCGCCAACCCGGACATGATCGAGCGGTACTTCCCGGGGCAGGGGCTGCGCCCCGGGCTCATCCCGACCTCCACCGGCGAAGGCCACCAGATGGCGATGTGGGTGGGCGCCGTCATGGAGAAGACGCCGCACGCGCCGCTGAACGACGCGGTCCACGCGCTGGGCACCAATGCGTTCCTGCTGGTGAACTCGAGGGGCCAGCGGTTCTGCAACGAGGACCTCGATTCGGAGGCCATCGCCCGCCAGGCCGAGGAGCAGCACGGCTGCTGGCTCGTCGTCGACGCCTCCTGGCCTGACGACCTGCCGCGGATGGGCCTGGGATTCGACCGGGTGTTCGAGGCCACCCCGGCCGTCCGCCGCGAGTTCCAGGAGAAAGTGGCCAAGAGCGCCGTGCTCGAGGCGCCCACGGTCGAGGGCCTGGCCGCGAAGATGAAGGTGCCGGCCGACGCCTTGAAGCGCACGCTCGCGCGCTACAACGAACTCGTCAAAGGCGGCCGCGATCTCGACTTCGGCAAACGGGCCGACCGGCTGACGGCGGTCGATGCGCCGCCGTTCTACGCGCAGTGGAATCCGAACCCCGACAGGCCGATGCTCATCTTCGGCGGCCTGCTGACCGACGAGCGCCTCCAGGCCGTGGATGCCGCCGGCCGTCCGATCGACGGCCTCTTCCTCGCGGGGAACACGGTCGGCGGGCGCTTCAAGCAGGCCTATCCGCTGCTCTGCCCTGGGATCAGCCACGGCATGGCAGCCACGCACGGGTTCCTCGCCGGCCGATACGCGATGGGCCTGACGTAGGCAGCCGCCGGTCCCGGCGCTTCGCCGGGATCCGGGACATCGATAACCGCGCCGGGCGGCCGACTGCCGCCCTGCGCGGCGTAGATCGTGGCGGGCATCGGACTCGCCTTCCGGATCGCGCCGGTGCGGGCACGCGCCCGCGCTACGCGCCCGGCTTCTTCAGCTCCGCGCGGATGCGGCCGATGTCGACACGCTCGATGTACTCGGGGATGTTGACGTACTTCGCGTGAAACCCGTAGCCGCCGTTCTGCATCTCGGCCAGCGCCTGCTCCCTGGTCCAGCCCTGGACGACAATCCTGTACATCGCGATGACGGCCCCGGTGCGGTCGCTTCCGTGTTGACAATGGACGAGCACCGGCTTGCGCGCGGCCATGATGGCCCGCAGCGCCCTGACGATCTCCGCGTCCGTGAACGCCTTGGCCCGGATCTGAACGTCGTACTCGACGAGGTCCAGCCCGTCGAGCAGCGCCTTGTCCACGTGGCGGTCGCGCAGGTTCAGCACGCTCTTGATCCCGAGATCCCTCAGGTGCTTGAATGCCGCCGCGTCAGGCTGCTCGCTCCTGTACAGCGTGTCATCGACTTTCCAGAGGTTCGTCAGGTGCGGGCTCTCGACCTTGACTGCCCAAGCCTCCGGCCGAGTGTCCTGGCCCCGCTCGAGGGCGGAGAAAGAAGCCGACAGCACCAGCAGGCCGGCGATCGCGAAGAACAGGATCCTTCTCATTGTCCTCACCTCCGCGACGCCACCGCTGACCGCCGTCAGCCGCGGATGTCGACAGTCGGGCCGGCACCATCCGCTCGGGATCGCTCCCCGGATCGCTCCGCATACAGGCCGCCGCCCGGCTCGCGTTCGAACGCCGCAAGGAGCATAGTGCGTCAGGTG
>ERZ795030.5086-NODE-5086-length-12380-cov-4.402677_pt1 | contig 12380 bp, 23 predicted proteins | sample MGYA00375122_ERZ795030 | MGnify/ENA primary metagenome ERZ795030 (study PRJEB30165, sample SAMN05720146) | activated sludge metagenome | isolation source: anaerobic digester from wastewater treatment plant | place: Japan | collected 2015-04-20 ...
CCGAGCAATGCTACCCAGAGTTTCTTTTCATTTTCTATTTCTATTCCCGCAATTCTTGCCATTAAATATAATTAAAAAATATTAACCTTGTCTTTGTTTATGTTTAGGATTCTTTTTGCAATATACAAAAACCCTCCTACCTCTTTTTACAGAATAACAATCAGGACATCTTTTTTTTACAGAAGCTTGTACTTTCATTTTAATTCATATATCTATATGTTATTCTTCCCTTTTCTTTATCATAAGGAGTCATCTCAATTTTGACCTTATCTCCCTCAAGAATTCGAATGTAATGCATTCTCATCTTGCCTGATAGATACCCTATCACATTATGCTTTTCTCCGTTTACATCTATCTCAACAACAAACTGAGTGTTTGGCAAACTTTCTTTTACCACTCCCTCAAATTCGAAAACTTTTTTACTATCAATCATTTTTCGCTATTTTATGTAAACAGACTCCCAAGCATTATATCAAAGTAGCGCCTTTGTTTCAACAAAATCGTGAAAGAATGCGTTACCTGAAAGGGAACAGGAAAAGAATATCAAAAAAGAGGACTATTTACAAGTTTAATTGCTTAATTATCTCTTGATGAATCTCTTCAATTCCTGGGGAAGCATCAATCTCTTTTACTATGCCTCGGCTAGAATATTCGGCAAGTATGGGAGTTATTGTTTTCTGATACTCACTATACAAGCTCTTTGTTCTTTCAAGAGTATCATCTTCTCTTTGAGATAATTTCATACCACATTTGTCACAATAGCCTTCCACTTTCTCCTTTTTGTACTTTTTGTGGTATGTAGAGCCACATCTTGGACATGTCCATCGTAAAGTTCTTCTCTCAATAGCCATTTCTTCAGAGAGTTTTAGATGTAAAAACACATCCAATTTTCTGCCATACTGTGCGAGCAATTCATCTAGCAATGGAACTTGTCCAATATCTCTTACAACAGAAACTAAAATCCAATCTTTCTCTTGATTAAATTTCGTTAACCATTTTGAAAACATTTTGTATGTTAAATCGTTAGGGACAAATTTTCCCTTATGCCAATATTCATACGCCTTGATTGCATCTATATCTCCTTCTGAGTACATAGCTCTAAACATCTCTCCTGTTCCAATCTTCTCTATTTCGAATTTGTCGACAAGAAGTTCAACCTGGGTATCTTTTCCTGATCCAGACGGGCCGTGAAAGAGTATCGTTTTCATAATTTAATTCGCTCTAGATTATCAAAGAATATAATAGCACAAATATATAACATCAGAAAAGAATCTATTATTTAATATACTATTTTCAAATTCATCAATTGTTCAAAAGCACACATTAGAATAAGATTTATGCGATATTTCCAGAAAAATTGTATTTATCATATTTATAACCGAGGGAATCGGAAGCTAAAAATATGTTTAGATCCAGAAGATTATACAAAAATTATTTATTTAATAAAAAGATTTTTCCCCACACAAAGTTTTGATATCCTCGGATACTGTATTATGCCTAATCATTTTCATCTCTTAATAGTTAAGGTTAAAAATCAGAAGATATCATATTCTATGCAGATGCTAGGGTCTGCTTACACGAGATACTTTAATAAGAAGTATGGCCTTGTTGGACATTTGTTCCAAGGTACTTATAAATATAGAAATGTCACAACAGAGAGACAATTGTTATCAACTTCACAATATATTTACAAAAATCCACAAAGATTATCGACCAGAAGGTATCCTTGGGTACATGTAGATAGAAAGTTAGTAGATGCGTATGCTCTCATTCTTTTTCAGATGAACTCAACCCCTATAGCTTATTAACTCACTATCAGGAGTATACCAGTACAATCGTTCTACAGGGATAATTTACTTACTTAAAGATATTTGTCGTAGCTTCTTACAATCATCATTGATTCAATCTGTCTCTTCATATCAAGAACAACCCCAACAACGATTAACAATCCCGTTCCCGAGATTACGGTTGCAGTTATGAATCCAGTATTTATGAAAATGTTTGGCAAGATTGATACCAAAGCCAAGAAAAGAGATCCTACTGCTGCCAATCTAAAGCTCACCTTTCTTAGATATTCTGATGTCTCATTTCCCGGTCTGATACCTTGAATAAATGCTCCTTGTTTCTGTAAATTCTCAGCAAGTTCATCTGTATTAAATACTACCGTAAGGTAAAAGAAAGAGAAGGCAATAATAAGTACAAAAACTGAGATATTATAAATATATTGGTTATTCATCATCTCCAAGATTTTGTTTCCCCACATAGTTATATTCTCAGAGTAATCTTTGCTTACAAGAAACTTACCTATTAGTTGTGGGAAAGAGAATAAAGACATTGCAAAGATTACTGGCATGACACCAGACTGGGTAAGTTTGATAGGGATATAACTTTCCATAGATCCACCCGCACGAACTCTTCGAGAGTATTGTATCGGGATTCTTCTTTCCGTTTGTGTAATTACTATCGTTGCCACTATCAATAACACGGAGATACCAATGAAGAAAGTCTTCTGCAAAGGATCCATTGTTAAGAAGTTTGTTCTAATTGTTCCAGGAATCCCTGCAAGAATTCCAAGCATAATTAAATAAGATGTTCCACCACCTATTCCATCTTCTGATATTAGTTCTCCCATCCACATCATAATTACTGCTCCAGCGGTTAGTGTAGCAGCCATGACAGCTAATTCCATGGGACTAAGTGTTCCAACAAGTCCAAATCCTCGCAAAGTTGAATATATTACAAAAGATTGTAATATCGCCAAAGGTACAGTTGCAAGTCTTGTATACATACTAATTTTTCTTCTACCATCTTGCCCTTCTTTTCTCAGCTCCTTAAGTTTAGGGATAACCGTTCCTAAAAGTTGGAATATGATTGATGCATTGATATATGGGGTAAGACCGATTGCAACAATGGTTGCTGATTCTAAAACACCACCAGATACAGTGGAGAGAATATCTCCAAATTGAGTACCTTTAAAAAGTTCTACTAAGGCATCGGCTGGAATTCCAGAAATTGGCACAGCGGAAAGTATCCTATATATCAGAAGTATTAAAAGAGAGAAGATTATCTTATTACGAATCTCCTTTGTCTTGAAAATAGACTTTATGCGATCTTTTATATTTATCATTTTTAAGAGGCTATTTTATAGATCCTCCAGCTTTCTCTATCTTTTCTCTAGCAGAGGATGACACTAACTCAATTCCTTCAATTATTATCTTCTTCTTTATATCTCCATTACCTAAGATCTTTACTGAAGTTGCATTTTTTCTAACAATTCCTTTTTCTTTTAGTGATTCAACTGTGACTGTTTCTCCTTCTTTATAAATTTTTTCTAATGTGAATACATTTACTGTTGCATTCTCTACCTTGAACTGATTATTGAAACCTTTGTATTTTGGCATTCTTCTGTAGAATGGTACATTACCACCCTCAAAAGAAATTAAAGATTTATGTCCAGTTCTAGATTTCTGTCCTTTAGCACCTCTTCCAACTGTATGTCCTCCAACTCCACTACCGTACCCTCTTCCGATTCTTTTCGCCTTCATTACTCTAGTTTTTCTTCTTGTTATTGTTTCTAGTTTCATTATCTTCTTCTATTTACTTTATTTCGATCTGTTTTTCTATCTGTTTTCTTCTCTTTGCTTTTTCTTTTTGCAGCTTTCTTCTTTTTCTCTTCGTCTATTTCCTTCTTAACTTCAATTCTTTCTCTCATCTTACTCATTTTCCTTAAAACTCTACCATTTCTAAGAGCTTTTAAAGCTTCAAATGTACAGTACGCATTTGCATTTGGTTCTTGTGTACCAAGAATCTTTCCATATACACTATCAATTCCTGCTAATTCCAAGACTGTCCTTACAGATGATCCTGCGATTACACCTGTACCAGTTCTAGCTGGTCTTAGTAAAACTTCTGCAGCTCCATATTTGTATGTAATCTCATGTGGAATGGTATCTCCAATTAATTCGATTCTCTTCATCGCTTTAGTTGCAATTCTTTCTCCTTTTTCTACGGCACTTCTTACATCTACTCCTCTTCCAAGTCCTACTCCAACTTTTCCATTATGATCCCCAACAACCACTACAGTACTAAATCTCAATCTTTTACCACCCTTTGTAACTTTCGCTACTCTTCTGATGGGAAGAGACTTCTTGTCGAATTCTTTTCTTTCCCTTCTTTCTCTGTTGTACATTGGTTTCTCGTCCATCATTTAATTTCTAAATTTTAATTCCATTAGATCTTAACTCCTCTGCGAACAGAGCAATTAACCCATGATATCTGTATCCGCTTCTATCAAATACTGCACTGTCAAACTTACCCACGATTTTAGCAAAATCCTTAGCCATTTTCTTTATTTCATCACTTTTCCTCTTACACATTAAAGATTTAATAACTATATTCTTATCATCATCTGCTAATCCAGCATAGAAGTATCTATTGCTTTTGAATACAAAGATTCTTGGCTTAGTACTAGTTCCACTTAGATTTCTCCTAATGTGTAACTTTCTTCTTTGTCTTTTTTGGTCGTTATTTTTTTTCATATTTATGCTGCTACGCTAGATTTAGAACTTTTCTTCCTTACATACTCACCCTCATATCTGATTCCTTTTCCCTTGTATGGCTCTGGTTTTCTTATTCCTCTTATTTTTGCTGCTAGTTCTCCAACTTTCTGTTTGTCATATCCTTTTATTATTATTTTTGTTTCATTTGGTACCTCTATTTCGATTCCTTCGTATGGCTGTACTTTGACTGGATGATTCCATCCAAGGCTCATAACTAAGGTCTCGCCTTCAAGCCTTGCTCTGTATCCAACACCTACCAATTCCAATGTTTTTGTAAATCCATTTTTCAACCCTTCAATTGCATTTGCTACTAACATTCTGTATGTTCCATGGTTAGATTTAGATTGTTTTGCTTCATTCTTTCTTACCAAGTTTACAATGTTCTCTTTGATTTCTACTGTTAATTCCTTTGGTAATGTAATCTTGATCTCAGCTTTTGCATTAGAGACAACAATCTCCTGTCCATTGACAGTTACATTTATTCCTTCTTCAATTGTTATTGGCTCTAAGCCTATTCTAGACATGATTACCAAATTTTACAGATTAATTCACCACCAAGGTTCTTACTTTTAGCCATTGCTCCTGACATAAGACCCTTTGGTGTACTGATTATTGATATTCCTCTACCATTCATGATAGGGACAATCTCTTTCTTAGTTACATATACTCTCTGTCCTGGTTTACTTACTCTTTCAAAATGAGAGATAACAGGTTCTAATCCATCATACATAATCTCTACCTCTAACATTCTTCCATTATCTGTATATTCTTTTATCATTTCTTCTATCTTCAATACCTCCAAGATACCTTTATTTATCTTGGTATTAACAACTTCAACAGTTTCTTTCTTTCTCATTATTCCATTTTGTAATCTTGCCAATAGGTCGGCTATTAAATCGTTCATTGTATATATTCTTAAATTACCAAACAGCTTTCTTAACACCTGGAATCTTTCCTTGGCTTGCTAATTTTCTAAAGCAAACCCTACAGATTCCATAGTGTCGTAAATAACCTCTAGATCTACCACATAATTCACATCTATTGTAGACTCGTGTGCTAAACTTAGAGCTTACTTTCAATTTTCTTGCTTTGTATTCTTTAGCTTCTGTTGACATTTTTTCTGAAAGGGAACCCAAATTTATCTAAAAGTAACTTCGCATCTTTATCATTTTTCGCAGAGGTAACTATTGTTATTTCCAAACTCCTTATCTTTGTTACATTATTTGGATCTATCTCTACAAATACAGTATGATCTTCTACACCTAATGAATAGTTGCCTGCTCCATCAAAAGATTTTGGATTTAATCCTCTGAAATCTTTCGTTCTTGGAAGAACAACATTTACCAACTTATCAAAGAACTCCCACATTCTATCACCTCTTAGCGTTGCTGATACTCCTATCTCCATACCTTCCCTTATCTTAAATGCAGAAATTGCTTTTTTAGCTTTATTAATTAATGGCTTCTGTCCAGTTATTAATCTTAATATCTCGACTATTTCTTCAATCGATGTTTTGTTATTTACTGCTTCTCCAGCACCTACATTCACAACAATTTTTTTTAATGTAGGAACCTCCATAGGGTTCTTAAATCCACCCTCTGTCATCAATTCTTTTTTTATTTTATTGTTATATTCCTCTCTTAATCTTGCCATCTTTATTTCTTTATTGTTTTCTTAGTTACTTTTTTTGCTACTTCTTTAGCCTTCTTCTCTTTTACTGGTTCTTTCTTAACTTCTTCTTTTTCAACTTTCTTTGTTTCAATATCCTTACCACATTTCTTACATATTCTTACTACATTCTTTCCTTCTCTCCTTAAACTTACTCTTGTTGCCTTATTACATATTGGGCATATTAACATTACCTTAGAAACTGGGAGTGGCTTCTCAATACTCAATATCTCAGATGTCCTCTTCTTCCCATCTCCTTTTAAATGTCTTTTGTAAATATTCAATCCTTCTACAACTACCAATTTCTTTTCTAAATCTACAGCAACAACACGACCACTCTTTCCGTTGTCTTTTCCATATAATATTTTTACTGTATCTCCTTTTTTAATCTTCATGTTTTTATATTTAATTACAAAACTTCTGGTGCAAGAGAAACTATTTTATCAAAACCCTTCTCTTTTAATTCTCTTGCTACTGGTCCAAATATTCTTGTTCCCTTTGGTGTCTTACTCTTTGGATCAACTAGTACTCCTGCATTGTCATCAAATCTAATGTATGTTCCATCTTTTCTTCTATATTCCTTATGCGTTCTAATAATTACTGCTTTGTCGACATCATGTCTTTTTATTCCTGCATTTGGAGTTGCTTTCTGTACTGCTACATTTACTATGTCTCCTACATATGCATATCTTCTTTTTGAAGAACCAGGTATGCCAAATACTTTAGCTACCTTTGCTCCACTATTATCTGCAATTGTTATTCTACTTTGTCTTTGTATCATCGTTTTTTTCTACTACTATCCATTTAACATTTTTTGAGTATGGTTTACTCTCTCTTATAGTAACCTTATCTCCTATATTTAAATCTTTCTCCGTATGTGCAAAGAATACCTTGTTTCTAGTTTGTACTTTCTGGTAAAGAGGATGTCTCACAACTGAGTCAATCCTTACCCTTACAGTTTTAGTCATTTTATTGCTAACGACTTCTCCTAGTAACTCTTTTTTTCTTCCTTTTTTGTTAATGTTGTTTTCCATATTTTTCTTTGAATAACGGCCTGTATTCTATCAATTATTATCGTTATACTCAAGCTTTATATTAATCTCTTCTGTACAAATTTAACCTTTATCGAAAGCTTCTGTGCTCCAACTCCCAAAGCTTCTCTTGCTACTTTCTCATCTACACCACCTATTTCAAAGAGTATTGTTCCAGGAACTACTACAGCCACATATCCTTCTACTGCACCTTTTCCACCAATCATCTTACTGTTTGTAGATTTCATAGTGTAAGGTTTGTGTGGAAATATTTTAACCCAAACTTTTCCTTTTCTATTTGTAAAATTTGTTATGGATCTTCTTGCAGCTTCTATTTCCCTTGCATTAACCCAACCATTCTCCATAGCTTTAAGCCCGTAATCTCCAAAGACAATTTCATTATTTGAGGATGCTACTCCTCCCATTTTACCTCTGAATTCTTTTCTGTATTTTCTTTTACGTGGCTCCAACATAGTTGTTTATACTAATATATTATTCTTCACTTGCTACTTCAGTTTTATTTCCTTTGTATATCCAAACTTTGATACCCATTAGTCCTGCGTCTATTGTTTTTGCTGTTTCTTCTGCATAATCTATATCTGCTTTTAATGTTTGTGCTGGTACAGAACCTGCTGTTACTTTTACAGTTCTTGCTTGACTTGCGTTATTGATTCTTCCAGATACCCATATTCTTAATCCTTTTGCACCTGCCATCATGGCTTTCTCTTTTGCACTCTGAACAAGAAGTTTGGAAGGTTGTCTTCTTTCAATACCGTCTGCAATTCCTCTTGCGATTATTGATGCGGAGATATCTGCTTTCTTTACCTCTCTAATCTTAACCTCAATGTCAGCTCTTGTTAATCTCTTTAATTCTTTCTGTAATTTGTCAATTCCTTCTCCACCTCTTCCGATAGCTACTCCTGGTCTTGCAACATAGACAATAACCTCTACTTTATTTGCAAATCTGTTAATCTCTACCCTATCTATTCCAGAGTCTTTCATTGTCTCTTTAATTTTTTCTTCTATTTTGAGATCCTGCATAAAGATTCTAGGGAAGTTCTTTTTGTCTGAATACCAAACAGCATTCCATCCTTTGTTTATTCCCATTCTAATTGCAATTGGATTGACCTTTCTTCCCATGGTTATTTAACTTTTAATTCTAAATTAAGATGTGATCTTCTTTTATTTATCCTTGAAGTTCTACCTCTTGATGCAAATCTAACTCTCTTAAGAGTTCTGCTTTCATCAACAGATATTTTACTTACAACTAGCTCATCTTTATCTACACTGTGTAATTCTCTTGCACTTGCGATTCCTGAGAGTAGAGCTTTCTTTACAATATCGCATCCCTTTTTATTCAAAACCATTAATATATCAAGAGCTTTGTCTGCCTGTTTTCCTCTTACTGTATCCGCCACAAGTCTAAGCTTCTGTGGAGACTGTGCTATATCTTTTACATTTACTTGTACTGTCTTCTCTTCCATAGTGGTTTAAATATATTAATTACTCTTCAAATCTTCCTGAGCTACCATATACCTTAGAAAGTTTACCCTTCTTAGCATGGCCTCTAAATTTTCTTGTAGGAGAAAATTCTCCCAATCTGTGTCCTATCATTGACTCTATTACTAAAACTTCCTCGTGTTTCTTACCATTGTGTACCAAGAATTTCATTCCTACCATTTCAGGAGTTATAGTGGATGCTCTTGCCCATGTTTTAATAGGTGTCATCTTACCACTATCTCTTGCCATGGTTACTTTCTTCATTAATTTTTCATCTGTATATGGTCCTTTTTTTAGTGATCTTGCCATTTTAATTACTCAATAATTTATTTCTTAGCAAAAGGTCTATTCTTAGTCCTTCTTGTTTTAATAATGAACTTCTCTGTCATACTGTTATGTCTAGTTCTAGTTCCAATTCTGTGTCCCCAAATATCTTTTGCGTGTCTTCCAATAACACCTTTACCTTCACCTCCACCGTGTGGGTGCTGTACTGCATGCATTGCCATTCCTCTTACTGTTGGTCTCCATCCTAAATTTCTCTTTCTTCCTGCCTTACCCAATTTAACATTTACCTTATCTTCATTTCCTACTAAACCAACTGTTGCCATACACTCTCCATACACCAATCTAATTTCTCCAGAAGGCATTTTTAGCTGTACATATTTACCAGTAGTGTCTGGTCCTTGTACAATTATTGCACCACCTGCAGATCTACCAAATGTAGCACCTTTCCCTGGAATATTTTCTACACAGTGAACAATAGTACCAGAAGGGATGTGCTTTACCATCATAGCGTTACCAGGTAAGATATCTGCTTTCTCTCCTGAAACCAATGTGTCTCCGACTTTAATTCCCTTAGGAGCAATGATATATCTTCTCTCTCCATCTGAATACTGCAAAAGTGCTAAATGTGCTGTTCTGTTAGGATCAAAGTAAAAGCCTTCAACTTTTCCAGGGACACCAAATTTATCTCTCTTAAAGTCAACTACTCTTACTCTTCTCTTAAAACCACCACCTCGGTGTCTTACAGTAATCTTTCCCATATTGTTTCTTCCAGATTTCTGTTTTTTAGCAACAGTTAATCCTCTTGGACCTTTTGTCTTCTTCAAACCTGACCTGTCTCCTAGTTTGGTTCCCCTGCGTGATGAAGTTGTAGGATTAAAATTTCTTACTGCCATAATTATTTAGCTAAAAATTCATCTATCTTATCTCCCTTTTTTAAGGTAACAGTATATTTAACTGCATCTGATTTTCTATATGATTTGTTTGTCTTCCAATTCTTAAACTGTTTTCCTGCTCTTACTGTGCTATTTACTTTCTCTACATGTACTTTGTACTTTTCTTCTACAGCTTTTCGCATCTCAATCTTGTTAACTCCTCTATTTACTAAGAATGTATATTTATTCTGTGCATTAGCTATGTTGTAACTTTTCTCAGATATAACTGGTTGTAGTTGAATATTTTTACTTTCCATTTGTTAATCTTTCCTCTAAAAGCTTAACTACATTGTTGTCTACTAATATTTTCTTTGTAGAAGCTAAGTGTTTTGCATTTACCTTACCACCTTCTATAGTAATAATTTTTTCCATATTTCTAAGTGTAGCTATTACATTTTTATCGTCTGATATAACCATAATTCTGTTGTGCTTATCTCCTTCAATATCCTTTCTAATCTTATTTAATTCTGTTGCTTCTATGTTTATGAACTCCAACTCTTTGTTTCTTAATCTCTCAGAAAGCATTATACATGTCGCTTTTCTTGCCATACCTTTATTAATTCTTTTAGACCAATTCTTGTTGTTTGGAACAAATGTAACACCTCCACCAACCCAAAGTGGTGATCTTATGGAGCCGGATCTTGCTCTACCAGTTCCTTTTTGCCTCCATGGTTTAATACCACCTCCACTTACATCTCCTCTTGTCTTAGCGTTGGATGTCCCTTTTCTTTCATTGCTAAAGTACACTCCTAATACTTGAGATACTAAATCTCCGTTGTATGGTACTTCCCAAACTTTTTTGTTTAGAGAAATTTTCTTTTCTTCAGTTGTTTTTGTTACTTTTTTCTCTACCATATTATTCTGTAAATATTGAGACTACTTGCCCCTTTGGACCTGGAACAGGACCGGAGATTAGAATGTAGTTCTCTTTGATATCTATTATTTCTTTATCTTTTATAGTTACTGTATCTTGTCCCATTCTTCCACCCATTTTCTTTCCTTTAAGAACTCTACCTGGATCAGTACCTGCACCAATGGAACCTGGTGCTCTCAATCTATCTGACTGACCTCTTGTTCTTTGTCCACCTTTAAATCCCCATCTTTTTACTACACCTGCAAATCCCTTACCTTTTGAAGTACCTGTTACTGTTACTTTCTCTCCTACCGTAAACATTTCTGCTTTTATCTCATCTCCTATCTTTACTTCCTCACCTAAATCTCCTTTAAAATATTTTCTGAAAAGAGGGATTCTTTTTGCTTCTTTGTATTTACCTGCCAATGCTTTTGTAGATTTCTTCTTCTCTCCCAACCTAATTCAAATCCCATTGCTTCTTTGTTGGAAAGAATACATCCGGTAACATCCAAGACAGTAACAGGAACGATATTATCGCCCTTTACTACCCTTGTCATTCCTTTTTTTATTCCAATCAAAGCTTTCATTATTTTTAATCAAAAATTACTGTATCGCGATACCAACTCCAGCAGGCATTTCAAGATGTTGTAGTGCATCTATCGTCTTGGGAGTAGGATCTAGTATATCTATTACTCTTTTATGAGTACTAATCTCAAAATGTTCAATTGAGCTCTTATAAATAAATGGTGATCTATTTACTGCTATTTTCTTTCTTTTAGTAGGCATAGGTATTGGTCCAGCGACCTTAGCGCCTGTGCTTATTGCCGTATCTATGATTCTCTTAGCAGATTTATCTACTACTACAGAATCATAACCTTTCAATTTTACTCTAATCCTTGCAGTCGTATTAACCATTTTATTTAAAAGAGCTAAATTAAATGTAAAGAGGGAGTAGGATTTCTCCTACTCCCAATTAAACCTTACTTAATAATCTCAGTTACAATTCCTTGTCCTACTGTCTGACCACCCTCTCTGATAGCAAATGAGACACCTTTCTCTAACGCTACTGGAGATACTAATTTAACAGTAAACTCAGTATTGTCTCCTGGAGCTACCATTTCTGTACCTTCGTTAAGAACTACCTCTCCTGTAACATCTGCAGTTCTGATGTAGAACTGTGGTTTGTATCCTGTTACAAATGGAGTGTGTCTTCCACCCTCTTCTTTACTTAGTACATATACCTCTGTCTTAAATTCCGTGTGTGTATTTACAGATCCTGGTACTGCTAATATCTGACCTCTTTCAACATCTTCTCTCTTTAATCCTCTTAAAAGAATACCGACATTATCTCCAGCCTGACCCTCTTTAAGAGTCTTGTTGAACATTTCAACTCCTGTTACTGCAGTTTTCTGTGGTTTTCTTCCCATTCCAAGTACATCAACAGCATCTCCAACTTTAACAATTCCTCTCTCGATTCTTCCTGTTACAACTGTTCCTCTTCCTTCGATAGAGAATACATCCTCAATAGGCATCAAGAATGGTTTTTCAATAT
>ERZ795030.5097-NODE-5097-length-12353-cov-9.141974_pt1 | contig 12353 bp, 7 predicted proteins | sample MGYA00375122_ERZ795030 | MGnify/ENA primary metagenome ERZ795030 (study PRJEB30165, sample SAMN05720146) | activated sludge metagenome | isolation source: anaerobic digester from wastewater treatment plant | place: Japan | collected 2015-04-20 ...
AGTGATTATCTCAAACAAATTTTACTACTTTATCTGCAGAAAGTAAAGCAGCCATCAACAAAGGTAATTATCAATTATTGTATGACTCTCCCTTAATTAATAAAGGGAGTACTAATTATGTTACTACGTATGATGTAGAAAAAGATTTTATAGGTGAAACCAGGACACTTGGTGCAAGTACAGATATCGGAGCATTTGAGTTTAATCCTGCACAAAGTATCGGAAACAATGTATCAACCACGAATAATTTAAAAGTATTTTATGGTAATAGTAGTATTATTGTGGTGGGATTACAAGATTATAGTACGGTTAAAATCTTTGATTTACAGGGGAAATTACTGAAATCTGTTTCAGCTATTGATGCTACACCAATACCATTTACTATGAATTCCGGAGTTTATATAGTTAGTGTTGAGTTAAATTCAGTAAATAAGATTTTTAAAATAATTATATCTTAAAGAAAATCATGATCATCAAAAAAAACTCCTAATACTCTAATCAAAATTTTTGATACAAATGTGTATTGTTAGTCATCCCTTAGTTGATTTAAATTAAAAATTTGTAATGAGAGTATTTATATTTAATAAAATTATCATCCAAGAAATTCTATAAAGAATCTTAATTTTATGTCATATTTCACAATGTATATGTCAAAAATGAAAATATAGTAAGTTTGTATTTAGACTATCTTTGTTAGGAGTTAAATTACAATCAAGTGTAAACAAGACATATTTTATTTTTTGATCAAAAAAAGAAATCATCATGAAAAAGAAATCTTTACTTCTATTATCATTAATGTTAGTTTTTGTTGTATTTTCAATACAGGCAAAAACATGGTATTTTAAAATTCAGGGAACTTCCGCATGGACAGGTAAACCTGCAGGAAGTGTAGTAGAAATGGCGGCTAATGCAATAGGGGTCAATATTACTAATGCGGCATATTCATCAGCGCCGGAAGGTGACACCATATTTATTGCCGGTGGTACTTATGAAATAGGCGGACAAATTATGCCAAAGGCTAATCAAGTGATTGTAGGCGGTTTCGCAGGAACAGAAAACAAAATGAATGACCGTCAGAGGTCTGATGTGGACGGTAATGGAATTGTTGAGCCCTGGGAATTTACTACTCCGACAATTATTAAACCAACAGCAAGTATGACCGCTGGTGGAAATGGGTATTGTTTGGGCGTTAATGAGGCAAATATAACAATTGACGGGATAATTTTTGAAGATTTTCAACACACGATGCATTCTATTGGTGGAGTTGGTGTGTTTAACAAAGGTACCAATGCTTTGTTACAAAATGTGGTAATAAGAAACTCATTCATTGATACGTCTAACACAAGCGCAGGTACCATTAATGGTATATTTAGACTCCAAACGGTGGGTACCGCAGTAAATTGCTTGGTCGAGTATTGTACGCTTAAACACTCAGTTACTCACATCCTTGGTGCATTTTTTATTGGAGTTGAAGCAACTGCGATTGGGTGTGTAGCAAGAGGTAATTATGTGTCGACTCCCACTAAAGGTTATGCTACGGGAGGCGGGTTTCGCCTACATTCGGATAGAGCTAATGGGGGAAAGTTGATCAATTCAATTGCTTACAATAATTACGTTTCCGGAACAGGTGGCGGTATTTTCATTCAAGGGGATCCTTGTAAAGTCATCAATTCTGTGGCTGTCAATAACGTTTCCGGACAAAATAGAGGACCGGGTATAGCCATGAATAACGGGGGATATATGTACAATACAGTGGCTTGGGGAAATACAGGTGAAGCTGGTCTGTACACACACGATATCTTATATATAAACTCAAAATTTGGTGGAAGTCCTGCTGAAGCTGATAATGTTTACCATGTGAACAACAATGCAGGTAAAACGGGTAGGGAAGCAACAAGTTGGGGTTCTGACGCTGTGCATTTTCCGGAATTAACTTCACATGTGAATTTAACACAGACAAAGAAAGGCAGCAGACCAAGTAATACTGTAGATGACAATTCAGGTACACCTGTTTTGTATGCTCCAAAGTTTAAAGCTCCCACCGCATTTCAGGGATTATCTCAAACAGATGAGACTACTTTATCTGCAGAAAGTAAAGCAGCCATCAACGATGGTAATTATCAATTATTGAATAACTCTCCCTTAATTGATAGTGGGGGTACTAATTATGCCACCACGTATGATATACAACAAGATTTTATAGGTGAAACCAGGACACTTGGTACAAGTACGGATATCGGGGCTTTCGAGTTTAATCCTGCTACCGTTGCAGATAATGTGTCAAGCACAAATAACCTAAAAGTATTTTATAGTAATAGTAGCATTATTGTGGTGGGATTACAAGATCATAGTACGGTTGAAATCTTCGATTTACAGGGGAAATTACTGAAATCTGTTTCAGCTACTGATGCTACACCAATACCATTTACCATGGATCCCGGAGTTTATGTTGTGAAGATCAAAACAGGAGAAAGTACCGGGACATTTAAAATCTTTAAATAGGTAGGAATCATTATTTATATAACTCCTAATTTCAAATTAGGTGCATCTTTGATGGAAATATAACTTACAAAATATCTTCCAACGGCCAATATCAACATAGTACCATAGACATGATTCGTATTTAAATTAACCAAAAGGTAATGGTGTAATTTGATTGTTGTTTTGTTGCTACTCATGCTTTTAGCTAGGTGTCGGATTATGGTGTTCAGGTTCGCGGATGTTGTTTTGAAGTTATATTTCCTGGTATATTTATAATACTCATAATTTATTGCCAAACAGATGAAAAACAAAAAAAGATCACAAAATTTTAAAAAGATAATATTTGTATATCTATGGATGTTATCGTGCAGCGTGTTTGCACAAAAAATTACGGTAAGCGGTATTGTTACTGATGTCAATAACGAACCGGTTATTGGAGCCAGTGTCAGGGAACTGGGAAATATTTCCAATGGTACTCTTACCGGCGTTAATGGGGGATATACCCTGAATAATGTTTCTTCAAATGCATCATTAGAGGCATCATTTGTAGGCTTAATCACACAAAAAGTTGATGTTAACGGGCGTAATGTGGTTAACATCATCATGGAGGAGGATACAAAATTGCTTGATGAGGTTGTAGTTGTAGGCTATGGTACCCAGAAGAAGGCGAGTATTACCGGCTCTGTAGCTACAATTACCTCTGAAAAATTGACAGTAGCTCCTATTGCCAGTACAAGTAACTTATTAGTCGGACAACTTTCGGGTTTGATTGCTAAACAAGAAAGTGGTTTGCCGGGTAAAGACGCAGCATCTCTGAGTATCCGAGGGTTTGGAAGTGCATTGGTAATTGTTGACGGTATTGAATCCGGTTTTAATAATATTGATGCCAATGAAATAGAATCGGTAACAATCCTTAAAGATGCCGCAGCTGCTATTTATGGTGCTCGTGCCGGTAACGGAGTTATACTTGTAACGACAAAAAGGGGCGGTTTAGATAAGCCGACCATAACTTTGAACAGCAGTACCACTTTTCAAGGCACAACAAATTTGATAAGGTTAGCCAGTTCCGGACAGATGGCAGAATTGATTCGTGAAGAGCATTTGAATCAGGGTAAACCTGAGGAAACAATCAGATTTTCGCAAGAAGAGGTTGACTTGTTTTATGCTGGCACGGACCCTGATTATCCAAACACAGACTGGTTGAAAGTTGTTGCAAGAGATTGGGCTCCCCAGCAACAACATAATTTGTCTGTTCGTGGCGGGCGCGACAATATAAGATACTTTACGTTCTTGGGGTTTCTTGATCAACAGTCGATGTTTAAAAACAATGGCGGCGAATACAAACGTTATAATCTGCGGTCAAATTTGGACGCCAAGATTTTAAAAAACTTAAGCATTCAATTTGACCTGTCGAGTATTATTGAGAAGAGAGACTTTCCGAGAAGAGCTGATGAAAAAGAAAACTCTGTTTGGCAGGAATACTGGAATACAGAGCCCTTTTGGTCTGCTACATTGCCTGACTCCACAAAACTCCCTTATGGCGGAGCAGGAGGGGGAATAGGTATGCACGCCACAACTAACAGTAAGATTTGGGGATATAGAAAGACTAATACCCAAAATATAAAAGGTTCATTTTCTTTTAACTATGATTTTAACTACATTAAAGGATTATCTGCAAAGGGATTTATTAACTACAATCAGAATTATTCTTTTTATAAGATTTTCGTCTCTGCGCCTGACTCTTGGTCTTACAACTATTCCAACGACACATACACCAAACAAACTACAGCGATGGTGCCGGAATTAAGACATCAGGATACTCGTAACAGGGTGTTGACCGGTCAATTGTCTCTAAATTATGATCGAACATTTGGGGAATTGCATCAATTGAACGCATTGGCTCTTTATGAAGTTATAGATAATTATAATGATTGGATATCTGCCGGGCGCATTGGATTTAAAACGGATGCCATAGACTATTTGTTTGCAGGTGGAATTGCCAATCAAACCAGTAATGGTGGCGCTTCAGAGATGGGTCGTCAAAGTTATATCGGGCGATTGAACTATGCTTTTGATTCAAAATATCTGTTAGAGACTACCTTGCGAATTGACGAATCAGCTAAGTTTGCTAAAGAAAGCAGAAGGGGGGTTTTCCCAAGTCTTTCTTTGGGTTGGCGAATATCCCAGGAAAATTTTATGAGAAATTCTTTACCTTTCATAGACAATCTTAAGATTAGAGCAAGTTTGAGTCAAACAGGAAACGATGCGGTTGGTAATTTTCAATATCTTTCAGGGTATAAGTATGGTGCAGCCTATTTGATCGGTTCTGCTGCTTCTACGGGATTAGTCGAAAGTGCAATGGCAAATCCGTTTTTGACTTGGGAAACCATGACAATATACAATGCCGGACTTGATTTCTCATTGAGAAAACGTCTGTTTTATGGTGAGTTTGATGTGTTTAGCCGTGATCGTATTGATATACCCGGTACTCGCTCCAGATCTATCCCAACAACTTTTGGTGCAAGCTTGCCGGTGGAAAATCTAAATAGTATTAATACCCGCGGATTCGAAGTGTTATTAGGACACGATGGAAACATACAAGATTTTCGCTATCAAATAAGCACAAATTTGTCATGGTCGCGTTCAAAATGGACTTATTTTGATGAACCGGAGTATGATGATCCTGATCAGGAAAGACAAAATAAGAGGACGGGACAATGGACCGATAGAATATTCGGTTATATATCCGACGGACTATTCACATCTCAGGAAGAAATTGACGCTCTTGAATATTGGTACAATGAAACTACAGCCAATGCAACAATTGAACCCGGTGACATTCGTTATATAGATATGAATGAGGATGGGTTGTTGGATTGGAAAGACATGGTAGAAATAGGTAAAGGTACAACTCCACACTGGATGGGAGGGTTGAATCTGACAATGAGTTATAAAAACTTCGATATGTCGGCTTTATTTCAAGGGGCTTTTGGATTTTATCATAATGTTCGGTTAAAATGGGGAAAGAACTGGCCTGAAATAATATACAACGAAAGATGGACACCTGAAAATAATAATCGAAACGGGTTTATACCCCGATTGGGCGGTGCCGGATCAAATAACTGGAATTCAGATTTTAACATTATTAAAGCGGATTACATTCGACTAAAGTCTTTTTCATTTGGATACAATTTACCGGGCTCCTGGCTTAGCAAAATCCATATGAAAAGCCTCCGTCTATATTTTGCCGGCACAAATCTATTTACTTTCAGTGAGATGAATAAATACTCTATTGACCCCGAAGCTCCAAGTGGATATGGCGGTCAATATTATCCCCAAATGCGTACTATTACTTTTGGATTAAACATTTCACTTTAAAAATGAATAACATTATGAAACAAACATGAATTAATTTAATCAATTATTTCGCTTATGCGAATGATTGAATTAGTTCACTGAAGAGTTCCGTATGATAACTTAAAAATAAATTACAATCACATGAAAAAAATAAAGATTTTGTTTTTAGCGACCATATTTTTAGTGACTGCTTGTGAGGATGTACTAAATAAAAGACCTCTCGATATGATCTCTGATGCAACATTGTGGTCGGAAACTGTGCTGATCGATGATTATTTAAATCAATGTTATGCTGAGATGAAATTTTACTTTGAAATGCCATATCCAAACGCATACAATTGGTTTGAAAGTACGCATTCCGTTACAATTGCTGACGAAGCAATGTCCGGTTGGGTGTCGGCACCTCAATCTCATTGGATTCAAGTTCAAGGCGGAGTATATGAATGGTGGGGCTATCCGACAATCCGAAAACTGAATATTTTCATAGAAAAAATGGAAACATTGGAGCTGGAAGATGCTTATAAGAAGCAACGCATAGCTGAAGCCCGTTTCCTCAGGGCATTTGCTTATTTTAATCTTGTAAAACGGTACGGAGGCGTACCTTTAATTACCCGGGCACAACAGCTGAACGATTCGGATGAAGAATTGTACAGAGAAAGGGATAAAGAAAATACTGTTTATGAGTTTATTTTAACAGAGTTGGATGCAATAATAAATGATCTTCCTGAAGCCTATAGTTCAGGAGATACAGGCAGGCCGACCAAATATGCGGTGTTGGCTCTTAAAAGCAGGGCATCGATGTACGCAGCGAGTATAGCCACTTGGGGGAATGTATTATTAGATGGTCTTGTCGGAATTCCAAAAGATAAGGCGAAAGCATATTGGCAGATATGCTATGACGCATCTAAAGAGATCATTACAAGCAATGTTTTTGCGTTGTATAATAAGCACGCCGACAAAGTTCAAAACTATCGTAATATTTTTTTAGACGAGGTAAACAGCGAAGTGATTTTCTCTGAACGATTCGATGGTTTATCAGGAAAGGGCCATTCCTGGGATATGTGGTTGGGACCTTCAGCCAGTCATGTTTGGTCTGAAGGACAACAAGCGATGGTCTTTTTAGAAATGGTTGAGTCATATGATAATATTGACGGAACATCAGGTATGATTGATCGCAGCAAAGTGGGGGCACATTACTTATGGACTGTGGAAGAATTGTGGGGTAAAAAGGATCCCCGATTCAGAGCTTCCGTTTATACTCACGGTACTTCCTGGTCTGATAAAGACGGAAAGCGGATATTAGATTTTCACAATGGAATACAAACTCCATCGGGTGTAGTAACAAATGGAGCGTACAAAGGGGTTCTTGCCCGCGCAAAAGATGCAAAACGAGGTACTCCATTTGGAATATTAAAGTATTTGGATGAGTCAAGAGCTGTCGTTCATGAGCGGCTATACTCTTCTACGGATTATATTATTTTCCGCCTGGGAGAAATTTACCTCAATTATGCAGAAGCAGCCATTGAATTGGAAAAAGATGGTGATGCTTTATGGGCAGTAAATGAAATCAGGAAAAGGGCAGGAATGCCTGTTCTGGGTACAATAACTCGTGATGCAGTAAGAAAAGAACGTAAGATAGAGTTGGCTTTTGAAGGAAATCGGTACTTCGATGTCCGAAGATGGAGAACAGCAGTCAATGATTTGACCCGGTCATACAACGGACTTCGGTTCATCCTGGATGGAGCTTCCATGGTAGAAGGAAATTATGATGTGTCAACTCAAAAATTCAGTTTGAGGATTACTCCCAATGTGTCCGGGAAAAATCCACCTTATTTTACTGAAAAGCACTATTATTTACCCATTGGTTTGTCAAGAACAGGTAATAATCCAAATTTGATTGAGAATCCGGGCTATTACTGATTTAACTTAATACAGAAAAAGGACACGCGAGAATGGAAACCAATATATTCGTTAAATTATCATCATCTCGGTGGATTTATTGTTTGTTATTCATAGTTATATTCGTTTCTTCTTCCGCATTCGTGAATAAGACTAAACAGAAAATGCTTGCCGGGAATGATGATTACACACATACGGGTCGTCCGTTGTTAGGAGTTATCCGGTGGGATATGTATTCCGGAAAAGGGCCCACACAAAAACAAGAGCTTGGATACTTGCCCGGAGAACAAGGTTTTTTGAAACCTCAGGAATGGCATTATCGGGCACCTTTTTTTTGTCGCAGAACGGTGGATGTAGATTGGATACAGCACCCTGTTGATGCCGGACCTTTATGGTTCAATCATCCTTTCGATCAGGAGGTACTCAAAACTGCAATGGATGAGGAGATTGATTTTGCTACCGATGCCGGGGTTGATTTTTTCATTTTTAATGGTCCTACTCGTACTTTATACGCTAATGGATGGGAATTGCATAATAATTTAGATGTTTACCTCCAAAATTCAAGAGAAGATAAAATAAAATTTGTATTTACACTTTACGGACATCATGCTATCGACTATGGGCGTACTAAAGTTGATTTAATGTTGGATGAAATCATTTCCTATATGCAGTTGCCTTCATGGCAAAAAGTAAAGGGAAACCGTCCATTGCTGCCTGTATTATGGCCAAATCAATTCAAAGAGATGCTGGAATCTCAGACAGAGCCGTCTGAACGGATGTCTCTGTCCGAATTTGTTGCACATATCCGAACGAGAGTAATGGCTGTAGGACTCGAAAATCCATACATTGTAGCTCAAGAAATAAATCATTCCTACACTCATGCAACTTTGTTTTGGAGTGCAGGGTTTGATGCTATTGCTGATTATCAGGGCGGATATGGAGGTGCAACGGCGTTACGTGATCAAGGACCTACATATGCTTCGGCTACTGAAGCAATACTACTAAGGTATAATGAAGATTTCCTACCGTCGATGAATTTTATCCCGACGATGGCTATTGGGATGTACCAGTGGCCTCGTGCTAATGCAGAGAAATGGTATCACTATCGTAATCCTTTACCCGGCGATATTGCCGATAGATTAGAACGGATTTTTACCTTTGTTGAGGATCATCCGGAAAAATGTGATGCACAAGTTGTTTTTATGTATGCGTGGAATGAACATTCTGAAGGTGGTGCGCTGTGTCCTACGATGGGAATGTCACCTGATTACATACCTGTTACAAATCAGCTTGATGAGGTGAGCAATGTGTTGAAAACTATTACTGTAAATTATGGAGCAAAAGGAGCTTCTTCTATTATAGACTTCTTAAGTCTTATTTACGATGATAATAGTATAACAATCAGAGGGCTACATTATTCAGCTAAAGTAAAGATATTTGATTTACAAGGAAAATTATTGACGACATTTATTGCAACTGATGCTATTCCTACTCCATTGCACATGGAGCCCGGAGTTTACATAGTTGATGTTGAGTTAAATTCAGCAAATAAGATCTTTAAAATAATCATATCTTAAAAAATCAATGACCATAAAGACTTCTGATAATAATAAAATGCCAATCTCTTATCCCGGCTTGTTTGTCTTGGGTAGTCTAAGTTTAATCCCATCGGTTTGTTTTTGGTAAATAAGATTTTATTATTGATAATGCCTCTATCCTCAATGAATTATCGAAAAACGTAAAATAAAGGTCATGAAAAATTTTATTGCATGTGGTATATTTTTTCTGCTGAGTTTATCCTTGAGTAATTCAAGTTGCTCTGATCCGGATAATGATTTGGACAATCTGGTAGAGGAACCCATTGCAATTCCGGAAGGCGATGTTCAGGTTGCTGTTTATTATTTTCCGAATTGGGGTCCTGTTTCTTCATCTGAGTGGAGAATTGTGAAAGCGGCAAAACCTCAATTTGAAGGACATCAACAGCCCAAGGTCCCTGTGTGGGGATATCAAAATGAAAACGATCCGGTTGTCATGGCTCAGAAGATTGATGCTGCTTCAGATAATGGCATCGATGCCTTTATTTTTGATTGGTATTATTATGATGAGGAATCCAGCGGGCTTGTACCTCCCGCACAAAACTGGGATGGCGGTAAGTACCTCTATCGAGCTTTAGAGAATGGTTTTCTAAAAGCTGATAACAATGATAAACTTAAATTTGCACTGATGTGGTGCAATCACAATTTGAGTAAAGGAGTCGTAAAAGGGGCTGTGAAGATTGAAACTTTTGAAAAATTGATGGATTACGTTATCGAAACCTATTTCAAACATCCCTCTTATTGGAAAATTGACGGGTGTCCATATTTTTCAATATATCAAATGAATACATTATTGGAAACATATGACAATGATCTTACACTTTTAGAAGGAGGTATCAATAAATTTAGGGATAAAGTTAAAGCTGCCGGATTTCCGGATTTACATTTAAATGCTGTTTTATGGGGACTCAAGGAGACTTTTTTAGATGAAGGCATCAGGCGTTTGAATATTAACAGTACAACCAGTTATGTTTGGATTCATCACATTGCTTTACGAGATTTTCCAACAACTCAATATGAAAAAGTTGCAGAAGCCTATTTTAGAGCATTAAAGTCTGGTGGTGGGGCAAACGGCTTGCAGACACCTGTACACACTATTCCGGCCCCTTATCACATCAACGCAACGATGGGCTGGGATTCATCACCACGTTGCAGGAACTCACCGGATTGGATGACCAGGCGAGGTTATCCGTTTGGACCTGTGATTGTAAATAATACGCCATACTTGTTCAAAAAGTATTTGGCAAAGGCAAAAGAATTAACCATGCAAAATCCTGAAAGTGAGAGAATAATAACTATTAATGCGTGGAATGAATGGGGAGAAGGCAGTTATTTAGAACCAGAGGAAAGAACAGGTTACGGATATCTTAATGCAATAAAAGAAGTTTTCGGCAATTGAACATTCCGGTACGCATCAATTCAGCTTTTAAAAGTTGCCTCGATGATAAATATAGCTCCGGTATATAATTACAGTATGATACTACGGTTGAAATTGTGCTGGTTTTGCTTGAAGCAGTGAAAGAATATAGAAAGATAATAAAGTTTCCAACACATGTATAATCAAAATTTGAAATTCAGGATTATAATTCGGTCATTCAAGAAGTGGATTGTAGTTGTTTTATTTCTTTTCGTAAGCTATATTATTGCCAGTTCAAATAGTGGTGAATTGCTGTTGACTAACATCGATCGCAGTTCAGGTGCAGCCAGCCAGTACTGGACTTTACATACAAGCCAGTATGATGGTTTGTTAATAAAAAATCCGGCTTCGATGACAGTGTTGATCCAGGGATATGATCCTTCCGCAAATGAATTGCTTGCTTCCGGAGCTGTTTCGGTGGTGTTAACCTTGAATCATCAATTGGGTGGTAGTATTCTTCAGCTTGATGATAATACGATCAAACAGCCGGTTCCGGGTGTCGACTATTCGTTCCAATCTATCGGTTGGTACAGTCGTAGCCTGATAGTTAATAAGCAGGTTTTTAGCGGTTTCAACTCCTTAAATCAGAATAGTTTTTTTGTTTTCAGTGCTGGTAATCAACTGTATATATCCGGCATTAATGAGCCATCTATCATTACAGTATATAAAATGGACGGATCTTTGTTGGCCAAAATTCATACATCGGAAGATGTTTCAACGAACATCAGCCACACAGGATTGATACTGGTTAAAATTAAAAATGGAACGGCGGAGCAAGTTTCAAAAGTAGTATTAAACAACTAAATTCATGACAAATACAATTTTTAAACGTTTCAGAATTGCTGTATTAGCATGTGTCCTTCCCATACAATTATTTCAGGTGGTTGCTCAGGAGTTGACGGATGTAATTTCAGTAAAAACCTCTGATGTGGCAAACTACACTGCAACGCATAAACAGTGGCGTTTTGAATCCGTAACTTACAGGATATTTAACACCGTAGCCGGTAAGTACCTTACCGGTCATGCCAACGGAGCAGTTACACTGGAACCGAAGGACGAAACATCGACGGCAGCAAACCAGCACTGGCTGATTATTGAAATGCCATATGATCATATTGCATTACGAAATAAAGGTACCGGCCTGAGTGGTGCTACCAATTACCGGAGTGATTTACAATTTGTATTCTCCAGTGGTGCTGAGGCACAGGGAAGTGCTACATTACCAGTCAATCTGACCACACGGGATGCACCCGGAAGCGTCTTTTTAAAAATGAATGCGGCTACATTAATCCCGGTCCCGGGAACGAGCTACACCCTAAATACGATTGATTGGTACACCCGTTCGCTCATTGCAGATGAACTTAATGCAGCTGTTGTTGCCATCGACAACAACCAAAGCATTGCCTATGCACAATGGCAGTTTGAAGAGGTGGAAAGTGATCCTTCCTATCCGGTTATGTCGTACAACAAACGGATATTCAATACACAATCGGGCAAGTATCTAACAGCCATTTTTAACCCTGAAACCGAGGGTCCTCCAATCACTATTCCGGAAGGCGATGTTCAGGTTGCTGTTTATTATTTTCCGAACTGGGGTCCTGTTT
>ERZ795030.5102-NODE-5102-length-12350-cov-4.799349_pt1 | contig 12350 bp, 10 predicted proteins | sample MGYA00375122_ERZ795030 | MGnify/ENA primary metagenome ERZ795030 (study PRJEB30165, sample SAMN05720146) | activated sludge metagenome | isolation source: anaerobic digester from wastewater treatment plant | place: Japan | collected 2015-04-20 ...
GGATCCAAAGCGGTGCCGGCGCGTTGCGGGGCAACGCTCTGGCGCCGCACTCCATAAAGCCGGCGCGACGTCGCTCCGTTGTGGAGTGCGGCGGCAGAGACCGCGCGGCGGTCGTCGACGGCGCTTTGGATCAATCGGCATTGGCCCCGAGTCACCGGATCCAAAGCGGTGCCGGCGCGTTGCGGGGCAACGCTCTGGCGCCGCACTCCATTAACGTTGGGCGGAGACCCATGAGCCGGCGCGACGTCGGTCCCGGCGCGGCCTCGCTCCCAGGGAGGCCCGCGGTCCCGGGAGGGATCGCGGGCGTCAGCCGCCGATGAGGGGGACGAAGCGGACGGGGAAGAGATTTTCGGTGCGGACGCCCTGCGGCCCGGCGGTCAGGCGCACCAGGCGCTGCTGATCGGGCGGGCCGACCGGGGCGACGAGCCGGCCGCCGGGCTTGAGCTGGCGGGGGAGCGCGGGGGGGACGGATTCGGGGGCGGCGGCGAGCAGGATCGCGTCGAACGGGGCCTTGTCGGGCAGGCCGGCGCGTCCGTCGGCGTGGAGGATTTCAAACCGGTCGTAGCCGAGTTGAATGAGCCGGTCGCGGGCAAGGTCGGCCAGCTCGGCGACGATCTCGATGCCCCAGACCTGGGCGCCCAGTTCGAGCAGGACGGCGGTCTGATAGCCCGAGCCGGCGCCGATTTCGAGGACGAGGGAGCCAGGGCCGACGCGGGCCAGTTCGCTCATGCGGGCGACGATGTAGGGCTGGGAGATGGTCTGGCCGGCGGCGAGGGGGAGGGCGCGGTCTTCATAGGCTTCGTCGCGCAGGTCGGGGCGCACGAAGCGTTCGCGCGGGACGCGAAGCATGGCGCGCAGGACGCCGGGGTCGCGGACGCCGCGCCGCCAGAGATGTTCATAGATCATGCGCGCCTTGGCGTCGGCGTAGGGCTCCTCGCATTGCTCGGGGGCGATCGGGCAGTCGGGGGGCCGGCGCGGGAATCGATGGAAGAGCGGCGCCATGGGGGTCTCCAGCCGAGGGGCTAAGCGAGCATCGCGCCACCCTTCCGCGCGGCGGTCAGGGGCCGGGGGGCGGCGGCGCGGCGGGTTGAGCCGGGGGTGCGGTGGGCTGAACTGGGACGGCGGGCTGAGCCGGCGGTGCAGCCGGCTGAGCCGGGGCCGGCTGCGGCGCGGGGGCCGGCGGGGCCGGTTGCGACTGTGGCGACGGCTGAGCCTGCGGCGGGGCGGGCAAGGGCTGGCTGGGCGGCACCGGCCGGGCGGGGGGCGCGGGGGCCGGCTGGGCGGCGCGCGCCGGGGGCTGGATCGCGGCGCCCTGGCCGGGCGCCGCGCCGGGGACAATGCGGACGCGCCGCGGATCGGCCGGGGGCGGGCCCGGGGCGGCCGCGGCCGGGGCGTCGGGGACCGCGGCCAGGTCGCCGCGGCGCATCTGGTTGAGCTTGCGGGCGAAGCCGTTTTTCATCTCGAGCAGTTGCTGGTGGCGCTGATGGAACGCCTGGGCGCGGCGCAGGGCGCCCTGGGCGAGCTGGTCGCGGCCGAGGGCCTCGTATTCCTGCTGCAGGACGAAGTATTCGCGGCCCAGTTCGTTGAGCAGGTCGCTGAGCAGATCCAGCTCGGCCATCTGCTGGGTGTAGAATTCCTCGCCAAGGGCGCGATAGTCGGCGTGAAGCTGTTTGGCGGCGGTGCCGCAGCCGGCCAGGGTCAGGCCGGCGGCCAGCAGCAGCGCGCCCGCGAGGGGGTGCGTCCAGTGCGTTTGAGGCATCGTGAGGGGCGTTCTCCGGGATGATTTCAAGCGGGTTCGTCGAAGAGTTCATCGAGCGGCCGGCGGCCGGCGAAGCCCGAGGTCAGATCGTGCCAGGCGACGATCTGGGGACCGTCGGCCAGTTCGTAACAGAGAAGGATTTCCTCCGCGCCATGCCAGGCGGGGAAATCGACCAGGCCGCGTTCGACGTCCTGGATGACGACGCCGTCGTCGATGACCGCCTGGAGCAGGCCGTTGATCAGTTGCATCTTCTCGTGGCGGCTCAGATCTTTCCAGACCGATTCGATATCGACGACGTTGGCCGCGCCGTGGCCGTTGCCGTTGCCCGCGTGGCCGTTGGCGGCGGGGTCGGGCGTGTCGGCGGACGCCGGGGGGTGGGCCTGGGCGCCGAAGGGGGGGAGCGGGACATCGCTCGGCAGCGCCAGGTCGCGCACGAGCTGGTGGACCTTGGCGAAGATCGAGCGGATGCGCGGGATCAGCGCGTTGGCTTCGTCGAGCGTGAAATGGCGTTCGAAGCGCGGCAAGGGGAAATCCGATCAGGGGACTTGCGCGGCGCGGGGGCGGGGCTCGTCCGCCGCGCGGCCGCCGTCCTTCTTAACAGATTTGCCGCCGTTTCCTCAATCAGTTGTCAATTGTCTGTGGCCCCCCCTTGTGCCAACGTGGAAGGCGCCGGTCGGGACGGCCGCAAGACCCCTGGGGGGAACCGGGATCGATGCCGCTGGTGATGCGTGAGGATCTGGAACGTCTGGAAGGGGAACTGCTGGCGCCGTATGCGCAGCACAGCGCGCAATCGCGCGGGAGGGAGGCGCCCGAGCCGCCGGACCCGTACCGGACGGAATTTCAGCGCGACCGCGACCGGATCATCCACTCCTCGGCGTTCCGCAAGCTGGAATACAAGACGCAGGTCTACGTGACGCACGAGGGGGATTTTTTCCGCACGCGGCTGACGCACACGATCGAAGTGGCGCAGATCGCCCGCACGCTGGCGCAGCGGCTGGGGTTGAATCCCGACCTGACCGAGGCGATCGCGCTGGCGCACGATCTGGGCCACACGCCGTTCGGGCACACCGGCGAGACGGTGCTGGATGAACTGATGCGGGAGGAGGGAGGGTTCGAGCACAATGCGCAGAGCCTGCGGATCGTCGAGCTGCTGGAAGAGCGGTTTCATGACCGGCCGGGGCTGAACCTGACGTGGGAAGTGCGGGCGGGGATCGCGCAGCATTCGACGGCGTATGACCGGCCCGAGATCACGCGATATCACGAGGGGAGCGCGTCGCTGGAATCGCGGATCGCCGACCTGTCGGACGAGATCGCCTACAACAACCATGACATCGATGACGCGCTCGATATGGGGCTGTTGCATGTGGAACAGCTGCGCGAGGTGCCCTGGGTGTGGGCGATCTGGGAGTCGGTGTGCAGGGACTATCCGGCGGACGTGCCGCCGCGGATCCTGAAATTCCGCGCGCTGGGGCGGCTGATGGAGACGATGATCGGCGACGTGCTGACGCACACCAGCCGGCGGCTGGACGAGCTGCGGCCGCGGTCGCCGCGGGAAGCCGCGCAGTGCGACCCGCGGTTGGCCGATTTCAGCCCGGCGATGCGCGAGGGGCAGGTGCAGTTGCGCGAGTTTCTGATGCGGAACGTCTACCGGCACCCGACGACGCTGAAGATGCAGATGAAGGCGGCGCGGTTTCTGAAGCGGCTGTTCCTGCTCTACGAGGAGTCGCCCGAGCTGCTCCCGCTGAAATACCAGTCGCGCGTGGCGGCGTTCGGTCTGCGCCGGGTGATCACGGATTACCTGTCGGGGATGACCGACCGCTACTGCCTGGAGGAGTACATGACGCACTTCGAGCCGACGTTGCGCCGCGAGTAACCGGGCGGGGCGGGGTCAGAACTGGGGCGAAGGGGAAGGGAGCGGGTCGCGGGAGAGGCGGACGGCGCTCGTGCCGCGGTAGAGTCCCTCGGAGAGGTCCTGCAGGCGGGTCAGAACCAGTTCTAGGTTGCTGGCGTCGACCGGGTAGGTGAGGACCGAGTAGGAGAGGGTGCGGTCGTTGCTGGGGAAGGTGGCGTGGTAGCGTTCGAGGAGGTGGGCGGCGCCGGGGCCGTCGGTTTCGGGGAGGAGGATGATCATCTGGCAGCGGCGGTAGAGGGCGATGGTGTCGCTGCGGCGGGTGAGGCCGAGGCTCATTTCGCGGCCGATCTGGGCCAGTTCGCGGTTGAGTTCCTGGGTGGACTGGACGTTTTTGAGTTGGAGGTGGATCAGGATCAGGCTGAGGAAATGGCGGTAGCGCTCGGAACGGACAATTTCCTCCTGGAGGCGGGTGAGGAAATAGGCGGAGGAGAGGAGGGCGGTTTCGCGGTCGTGGATCGCCTCGCGGCGGGAATGCTGGAGTGCGGCCTCGAGGGAAGCGATGCGCTCCTCGGCCTGGCGGAGTTTGTCGTTGTAGACGGCCAGTTCGCGGGTGAAGAGGGATTCGTCCATCGCGTCAGCACGAGCAACGGGTTGAGTCGCCGAAGGGGTCAGGGGGGCCGTCGGCGAGGGCCAGCGATCAGCGGAAGCGGCATGCGAAGCAGTCATCGGGGGAGCCCGTCGGACGGCGACCGCGCAGCCAAAACCGGCCAGAGTTCAAGCGGCACGCTCAGCAGCCCTGCTGAATGACGTGGTGGAGGCATGCAATCCTGATGCCAACCAACCGGGTACGGGCGCCGAGGGGGCGCGGAAGCGGCGGAGGGGCGAAAACCCCGATGCGAGACCACTTTCAGTATTCGTGATCTGATAATCAAGATAAGATTCAGGGCGGCGCGCGGCGAATTGGGGTGGTGGTCTTCCCCGGCGCATGCAACAATTTGCAGCATTAAACAGCAAGCTTTTGCACCCTTTTTGCCTCAGATCTTCAGTTTGAGGGTGTGAACGCCGATGCATAGAAGTGAGTCCGCTTGCATCCGGGGCGGGCCGTGATGCTAGAGTATGCACCTGTCCGTTCCGGTTACGGCCCCACCGCTGCCGGCGCAACCGGGGAGAATTCGCCTCGCCATGCTCAACTGCACCGACCCCCTGGACCCTCCGCATCTGGATGCCGGCCAGCCGGAGCCGCGGCCGCGCATTCTGATCGTCGACGACGATTTTGACATCCGGCTGGTGCTGAGCGAGATCCTGCGCGATCAGGCGTGCGAGGTGGCGCTGGCGGAGAACCTCAGCCAGGCGCGCGAGCAGATCGAAAAGTCGCCGTTCGATACGGTGATTCTGGACGTCTATCTCGGCGGGGACGAGATGGGTCTGTCGCTGATCCCCTGGCTGCACGAGCGCCAGCCCAATACTCCGGTGGTCGTCATTTCGGGTCTGGCGAACATGGACGACGTGCTGGTGGCGCTCAAGACGGGCGCGTACGACATGTTGACCAAGCCGTTCAACAACGTGGACGTGGTCAACGGGGTGGCGCGGGCGGTTGAAAAGAAGCGGATGGCGGATCAGAACGAGGCGCTGCTGGCGGCGCTGCGCCGGGAGCGCGACCTGCTGGAGGAACGGGTGCGCGCGGCGACGCACGAGCAGGCCGAGACGATCGAGATGCTGCGGCTGATTAATGAACAGGTCGCGGCGATGTTCGAGCTGAGCCAGGCGGCGGCGGCCGACAGCACGACGGAGGAGGTCGTGCGGCGGGTTTTCGAGCTGCTCGGCCGGATGATCGATTTTCAGGGGGGCGTGTGCGTGCTGTACGATCTGCGCGCGCGCGGGATCAACCTGACGTACAGCCAGGGGGAGCGGGCCGAGGGCCTGGCCCGGATCGTCGGGCGGCTGCTGGCCGAGAACACCGACCGGCTGATCCTGCTGGCCGAGCAGCCCAACGGCGCGCTGACCGGGGGGCTGAAGGAGCACATCGACGCCGCGCTGGGGCCCGACGCACCGGCGCGCGGGCTGATGCTGATGCCGCTCTACGTGCGTCAGACGCTGCTGGGGGTGGTGGGACTGATCCGGCCGCATACGGCGATGCCGCTCGACGGGGACGACGAGCGGATGTTGTCGCTGGCGATCTCGCATCTGCTGGCGGCGCTGGAGCAGCGCAGCTTCATCGCGCGGACCGCGCAGCTTTCTGGGCTGGGGGAACTGATTTCGGAGATCGCGCACGACCTGCGCCACCCGATGACGGCGCTGCGCGGGGCGGCGCGGATGCTGATCGATGGGTGGCGGATCGACGAGAAACGCGAGCGGTGCCTGGAGGAACTGACGGCAAACCTGTCGCGGATGGAAAGCCTGGTGGCCGAACTGGTGAACTTCTACAACCCGCGCGAGATGAACATGGTGCCGGTGGACCTGCACGGGTTGCTGGACCGGGCGCTGGAGGCGAGTTCGCATTACATTGAGCAGGGGGGGATCGAACTGGAGCGCCGCTACGCGCCGGGGCAACCGATGATTCTGGGGCTGACGCGCAACCTGATGGAGGCGTTCATCAACGTGATCACCAATGCCTGCCAGGCGATGGCCGGCGGCGGCAAGTTGACGGTGACGACCGAGGCGAACCTGAACGGGATCCACGAGCACCGGTTGCGGGGGGCGAACCTGCAGCCGGGGGGCTACCTCTGCGTGTCGATCCGCGACACGGGCGGGGGCATTCCGGAGGAAGACCACGAGAAGGTGTTCAAGCGGTTCTATACGACGAAGCCGGAGGGTCACGGCCTGGGGCTGTCGGCGGTGATGCGGATCATGCGCAAGAACCTGGGGCACGTGGCGATGGAGAGTCGCGTCGGCGAGGGGACGACATTTCATCTGTATCTGCCGAAGACCTGACGCGGCGGCGCCGGCGGAGGCGCGTTTGACCTGTCGATTGGAAGGGTGTACCCGATGCACGAGAAGCTGACGAGCAAGATCCGAGTCCTGTGTGTCGACGACGATCCCAACGTCACGTGGATTCTGTCGGACGGCCTGAACGCCGAGGAATTCATCGTTGAGACCTGCAATGACGGACGCGCCGCGGTGAACAAGCTGTCGGGGTTCAAGCCCGACGTCTGCCTGCTGGACATCAAGATGCCGGGGATGGACGGGATTCAACTGCTGAATTACATCAAGCGGCAGGACCCGGGGATCTCGGTGATCATGATTTCGGGGCACGCCGACACGCCGATCGTGGTGCAGGCGGTGCAGGGGGGGGCCGACGACTTCATCGTCAAGCCGTTCGACGTGGAGATGGTCGAGATCTGCATCCAGAAGGTAATCGAGAAGAAGGATTTGAAGCAGCGGGTGCAGCGTCTGGAGTCGGAACTGGCGCGGCAGTCGCTGTGGGAGAATTTCATCGGTGAATCGCCGGCGTTCCTGCGCGTGCGGGAATTGATCGAGCAGATCAGCACGACCGATTTGAACGTGCTGATCCGGGGGGAGAGCGGGACGGGCAAGGACATCGTCGCGCGGATGATCCATCAGCTCTCGGACCGGGCGCGGGGGCCGTTCGTGAAGGTCAACTGCGCGGCGCTGCCGCCCGAGCTGCTTGAGAGCGAGCTGTTCGGGCACGAACGGGGGGCGTTCACGGGGGCGTATCGCAGCAAGCCGGGGCGGTTTGAGCTGGCCAACAAGGGAACGATCTTTCTGGATGAAATCGGCGAGATGGCGGCGCCGGTGCAGGCGACCTTGCTGCAGGTGCTCGAGCATAAGGAGTTTTTCCGGGTCGGCGGGACGCAGAGCGTGAAGGTCGACGTGCGGCTGATCACCGCGACGAATATCGATATTGAAAAGCACATCCAGGAGAAGAAATTCCGGCTCGATCTGTTCTATCGGATCAACGATCTGACGGTCCACATGCCGGCGCTGCGCGAGCGGGGGGACGACATGATCCTGCTGGCGCACCATTTCCTGGAGAAATACGGGGGCAAGTTCGGCAAGGGGACGATCGACCTGGGTCAGGAGGCCGAACGCGCGCTGCTGCAATACCACTGGCCGGGGAACGTGCGCGAACTGGAGAGCCTGATCAAGCGGGCGGTGATCTTCGGCGGGGGGGAGATCCTGAAGCACATCGAGCGCCACAAGGACGACCGGGCCGGCGCGAGCGAATCGACGGACGGCGACCCGTTCAATCCGGAGGAATTACCGACCTCGTATTTCGAGAACAAGACGCTCAAGGAGATCAGCGAGGGGATTCTGAGCCAGATCGAACGGCGGGCGATCAAGATGTGTCTGGACCGCCAGGGGTGGAACCGCAAGAAAACCGCCCGCGACCTGGGGATTTCGTATCGCTGCCTGCTCTACAAGATTCAGCAATACGACCTGCAGAAGGACACCGTGACCGCGGACAGCGAGTGACGGGAGAAGGGGTATGCGGTCCCCGGGCGGCGCGCGCTTGGTGGTTAGACGGTGGCGCCGGTATGCAGCTCGACTCCGGGCGCGGTGGGGCGCCGGAATAAGAGACATAAGGGACATAAGGGACGCATGACGGGCATTTTCACTCTTCAGCATCAGCCCAGGTGATCCGATCCAAAGCGGTGCCGACGCGTTGCGCGGCAACGCTCCGGCACCGCACTCCACAAACGCTGCCTCGACTCCGCTCCCTGCTGAATGCTTGCCATTCCTTAAATTCAGACCGGCTCCGGCCACCCCTTCCAGGGGTTTGATACGTCGGGGGTGGCGACGTAGGGTACCGGCATGCGGCCGTCATCCTGCGCTTTATCCCGGCCGTCCACTCCGCGGACTGAACCGATCAGTTGGAAGCACCTGGATTGAACCTGGAATCCTGAAGCCGCTTGCGATTGGTGGCATGCCACACATTCAAGGCCAGGCGGCGCGAACAGGGTTGGGGGGCGCGGCCTGCGCGGGTCGCATCCTTCCGTTGACGGCGATGCGGCCGATTGGGGATGATGAAGCCGGCAGCAAAACGGCATGAAGCGGCGCGGGTCGGTCCATGGACCAGGCGCCGGGCAAACACGGAACCCCGATGAAGCTGTTTCTTCTACGACATGGCGAGGCCGTCGACGCGGCGGAGGTCGGCGGGGATGACCGGGCCCGAACGCTGACGAAGCGGGGGCGCCGGCAAGGCAAGATCGCCGGCAAGGCGCTGCGCCGGCTGGACTGGCGTCCGGCGGTGGTGGTGACGAGCCCGTATCCGCGCGCGGCGGAGACGGCGCGCCGGGCGGCGAAGGCGTTGAAGGGGGACGTCGAGCTGGTGGTGGATGCCGCGCTGGAACCGGGCGCATCGCCCGAAGCCATGCTGGAGTGCGTGGGGCGCCACGGCGACGAAGGCGACCTGCTGCTGGTGGGGCACAATCCCGATCTGGAGCGCCTGATCGCCTGCCTTGTCGGCGGCGGGGCGGCCGGGATTGAGCTGGAGAAAGGAGCGGTGGCGGCGCTGGATCTGGGCGAAGAGCCTCCCGCGCCGGGGCGCGCGACGCTGCTGGCGCTGGCGCCGCCGGCGCTGCTGGAGGCGCTGGTCGACTGACCGACGGGAACCGCTCATGGACGGCCTGATTACCCTGATCATCGTGTTCGTTGTCTTCTGGTCCTTCATGAAGAAGGTCCAGCAGGTGATGCAGGAGATGCGCGAGCGTTACAGCAAGCTGGACGAGGGGGACGCGCCGCCGACGGGGCGCGAGATGGAGGTGCAGCGCGAGCTGCAGCGGCGGATTGAGGAACTGGAGCGGCAGCGCAAGGCCGATGTGTCGGCGCAGCGCCGCGCGGCGGGTCAATCGTCGCTGGATGCGCCGGCGGCGGCTCGGCCGGGCCCGGTCGTGGTGGCGGCGCCGCCGCGCCGGCTCAAGCCGGTGGACGCCGGTGAGCCGCGCCCGATGGCGCCGGCCGCGCCGGCGGCGCGCCGCGCGATCAGCGTGATGCCGGTGATGGAGGAGCCGCCGCGCGCGGAGGCTCCGGTTCCGGTCGAGCCGGCGCGGCAACCGCGGCCGGCGGCGCCGCGACCCGCGCCGCGGCGGCCGGCGGGCCGTCCCGGCCGCGCCGTGGCGCAGCTTCGCTTCTCGCCGTCGATGATGCGGCGGGTCGTGGTGCTCAGCGAGATTTTTCAGCCGCCCGTCGCGCTGCGCGACAATCCGCCGTGGGGCCGGCGTTGACGGAGCAGGCACGATGGCATACTCCCCAGTGCAGGCCCGGCCGATGAGCCGAGCTCAGTCCAACCCGGAAGCGCCGCCTCGCCCCCGATGAAAGAGCAACAGCCAACCCGCACCTTTACGCCCGGCGAGCTGAGCGGCGGCTGGCAGCTGACGCTGCGGCCGCGGGAACTCGTTCCCGGGCTGAAGCCGGAGTATATCATCGACCAGTTTCCGGCGGCGATCGGCCGGCACCCCACCAACGACATCGAACTGCCGTTCGACGCGGTCTCGCGCTATCACGCGCGGATCGAGATCTACGGCGGCAAGCCGCGGATCATCGACCTGCGCTCGTCCAACGGGACCTATGTCAACGGCAAACGGGTGCAGGTGGCGCCGATCGTCGACCAGGACGGGATTTCGTTCGGCAGTCTGGAGTTCTCGCTGACGATCCAGGAGTTCGACAGCGATCAGCGGGTGATCACGCGGAGCGACCAGACCTCGGCGGTGCATTTCGTGCAGCAGGACGACATGGTGCAGACGGTGATCCACGCCGATCTGCCCGACGACACGTCGGTGCCGCATCTGATTCTGGAGGAGGACATCACCGACGAGGAGACGCTGCGGAAGGCGAAGATCCGGCTGATCTGCCTGTATCGGCTGCAGGAGGTGCTGCGCTCGACGGCCGATGAGGTGAAGCTGATGCGCAACGTCCTGCGGCTGCTGTTCGAGGTGCTGCCGGTCGACCGCGGGGTGATGCTGATGCGCGACAAGGACGACCCCGCGGTGTTCCGCCCGTGCGCGGTGAAGGTGCGCGACGGGCTGGCGAGCGAATCGATCGGGATCAGCCGGACGATTCTGCAGCGGGGCCTGCGCGAACGGATCGCGATCCTGACGCGCAACGCGCCGGAGGATTCGCGGTTTCAGGGGGCCGAATCGATCGTGGCCAACAGTATGCGCTCGGTGATGTGCGTGCCGCTGATCAGCGCGCGGCATGTCTTCGGGTTCTGCCATCTGGACACGGTCGAGCCAGTGCGGATGTTCACGCAGGAGGATCTGACGTTTCTGGCGACGGTCTGCGCGGAGATGGCCACGCACCTGCACAACCTGCGGATGGTGCAGGACAAGATCCAGACCGAACGGATGGCGGCGATCGGGCAGACGATCACGGGGATGGCGCACAACATCAAGAACATCCTGCTGCTGAGCCAGGGCGGGGTGGAGATGATGGACAAGCAGCTCGAGCGCAAGCAATACGACACGGTGGAGGAGACATGGGGGGTGGTGCGGCGCGGGCTGGAGCGGATCCACGGGCTGGTGGCGGACATGCTGGACTACTCGCGCGCGCGGACGATCGAGAAACGGCCGATCGACCTGGGCGAGTTTTTGACGGAGCTGTGCGCGACGTTCGCCGACGAGATGCGCAAGCGGAATATCGACTGCCGGCTGGAACTGGCGCCCGATCTGCCGCGGATCCTGGTGGATGTGGACGGGCTGGAGAAGGCGGTGGTCAACCTGATCGTCAACGCGCTGGAGGCGCTGCCCGAGGACAAGGGAACGGTGACGCTGCGGACGCTGCGCAACGACGAGGGGCATGCGCAGATCGAAGTTGAGGACGACGCCGGGGGGATTCCGGCGGAGGTGCTGCCGCGGATCTTCGTGCCGTTCTTCACGACCAAGGGCTCGAAGGGGTCGGGGCTGGGGCTGGCGATGACGCGCAAGTTCATCGAGGACATGGGGGGACGGATTGAAGCCCACTCAAGCGAAGGCGTGGGGACGCGATTCACGATCACGCTGTATACGGAACCCGAAGGGCCGCGGCTGAAAGAGTAGCGGCGCGGGGGCGGAGCGGTCAATCCTCGCCGCGGGGGTCGAGCGCCGCGCGGAGCGATTCGCCCAGCGCCTGGAAGAGAAACATCGTCAGGCAGATCGCGACGGCCGGGAAGGCGAGCACGTGCGGGTGCGAGCGCATGGCGTCGAGGCCGTCGGCGGCCAGCGTGCCCCAGGAGGCGTGGGGGAGCGTGACGCCGAGGCCGAGGAAGCTGAGGAACGACTCGGCGAAAATGGCCTGGGGGATCATGAAGGTGGCCGTGACGACGATAACGCCGGCGGCGTTGGGGAGGACATGGCGCAGGAGGATGCGGGCCGGGCCGGCGCCCAGGGCGCGCGCCGCCGTGACGTAATCGCGCGAACGGAGTTCCGCCACGCGCGCCCGCACGACGCGCGCCATGCCGAGCCAGTAGACCAGGCCCAGCGCGATGAAGATATTAACCAGACCGGGGCCGGTGACCACCATCAGGGCGATGACCACCAGCAGCAACGGGACGCCGTAGAGAAAATCGATCAGGCGCATGATAAGCTGCTCGGTGCGGCCGCCGGCGTAGCCGGCCACGCCGCCGACCGCGACGCCCAGGATCAGACTGACGAGGGCGCCGACGACGCCGACCGCCAGCGAGATGCGTCCGCCGTGAAAGACGCGCGTCATCAGGTCGCGGCCGAGGCCGTCGGCGCCGAACCAGCGTTGCGCGCTGGGGCCGGCGTAAATCGCCGTCAGATCCTGTTCCCGCTCGCTGTAGGG
>ERZ795030.5105-NODE-5105-length-12346-cov-3.882190_pt1 | contig 12346 bp, 10 predicted proteins | sample MGYA00375122_ERZ795030 | MGnify/ENA primary metagenome ERZ795030 (study PRJEB30165, sample SAMN05720146) | activated sludge metagenome | isolation source: anaerobic digester from wastewater treatment plant | place: Japan | collected 2015-04-20 ...
TGCTTCAGCGCGGAATCGGGGGGGAAGGTCCGGTTCGCCCAGATCACCGGCGGGGCATCCGGGAAGCGCGGCACCTGCGGGATGAGCAGATCCGGGTCGGTCTCAGCGCCGCCCAGCCCCCCCGCCGCCAGGGAGGGCTCCGCCAGCCAGTGCAGCGTGTTGAGCGCCAGTTGGCGGAAATCGGAGGGCACGCCGTCAAAGCCCTGGGAGAGCAGGGCGCGGGCGATGGGGTAATTCTGCGGCGAATAGAGGTGATAGCTGCCGGGGATGCCGCATACCGCCACCCGCCCGGGCAATCCCTCGCGCAGCGCCATCAGCGGCACGCGGTCGGGATAGATGTGCGGGTCCACCGTCTGGTCGGGCAGGCCGTACCCCTCGGTGATGGGCAGGCGCGAATGGCTGCCGGGGCCGCCGCGCAGCACAATCTGCCAGTCGTCCGTCACCATGATCGGGCGCGCCGCCACCGCCGGCTCCATGTTGTTCGGGAACCAGACGCCGCGCACGCCGTCGGCGATGGGACCGCTGATCTCCTCGGTATACGCGTACTGCTGAGCGCCGATGGCGTGCGTGCGGTCGGGCTGATCCAGATACAGCCGCAGGAACTCCGCCCCCAGCGGCGCCAGCACGTGCTCGACCGGGATGACCTCCACCACCGGCAGGAAGAAAAAAACGCCGCCGCCCTGGGCGACGAAGTGCTGCACGGCCTCGTGAAAACGCCGCAGGCAGCCCACCTCTTCCTGCTTCGTCTTGCGCGGCAGATAACACTTGCCGATGAGCAGCACGTTGAAGGCGCCGGTGGCCAGCCGCTCCGGAATCTCGTCGAACGCGCAGCCGGTGACGGTGAAGCCGGCCTCGATGAAGGGCCGCACGGCGAGATCGGTGTGCAAACCGACCTCGGTGAGGATCGCGGGACGCGGGGATGGCATGGCTAGGCTCCTCATTGTCGCGGTAGATGTCGCCGCCCGCGGTAGATATCGCCGCCGGGCGTGTCAGGTGAAGAGTACTCTTCCGCAAGGAGGAGATATTCCCTGCGTCGGCAAACAGAAAGTTAACCATTAAGAACAGGTCATGGCCTGCGAAAGGGGAACCCTGATGCGACCGTTCCGGCTGCTGCTTTCCGCCTGCTGTCTGCTCGTGATGCTTGGTCTCACCGCGCAAACGCCGGACAGGCTGCTCATGGAAAGCGCGAGCGTCCAGACCGCCGTGCTCGATCCGGCGAACTGGGATACCGTCTTCGCCAACGAGACCTACTTCGACGCGCTGCGCGCCATGCTGGTGCGCTTCCCCGGCGTGGCCGAGCAGGTGTATCCGCGGCTGCAGCAGGGGTATCGGATCGAGAAGGCCGAGCTGGCGCTCGTCTGGAAGGCACAGGAAGGCAAACGCCCGGAGCGCGGGCGCGGCGGCTGGGGCGCGGATGAGTTGTACGAAAATTATCCCGGCGCCTGGCACGTGCAGGCGTGGGCGCTGAACCGCCCGTGGAGCGTGGACAGGCCGGAGCTCGGCCCCACTTTCAACGCCTGGGTGAACGGCGGCGGCTACTGGGCGCGCGGCGGCGGGCGCGGCGACGGCACGGACCGCTTCCCGCGGCTCTTTGGCCCGCTGCCGCTGCACGCCAACAGTCCGGTGGCCCGGCTGGACGTGACGCCGGTGCTCACCGACGCCGCCTACGGCCGCACGCCGGCGGAGCGGCTGCGCGCCGTCGAGGAGCGCGGATTCCAGGTGCAGAAGATGGAAATCCGCGACATGAAGTATCGCAACTTCTACGCGTACGACTGGAGCGTCGGCATCGGCTACATGAAAATCTGGGTACAGCAGCCGAAGCTGGTGGTGACGCTGGTGCGCGACGGCAAGGCGGAGAAGCCGGGGAACCTCCCCCCGCCCGCGAACCTCGCCGCGCTCGCCGCCAGAGCCGGTGGGACGCCCGCGGTCGCCGTGCCCGCCGACTGGAAGGCGCGCATCGCCCAACATCTCGCGAAGCCGGAGGGCGTGCCCGACTGGCAGTGGGCGCGCATCCAGCAGCTCCGCGCCATCGGCCCGGCGCCCACCGACAGCGAGCTGTACCTGGGCCGGGGATATAACTTCGCCCCGCTGTGGGCGGGCGATGAGGCTGCCTACCTGAAATCCATGCAGTACCTGCTGAAGATGGCGCCGCGCACCTGGCACGGACACCCCACCGGCGATTTCGCACTGCTCCCCGCCGCGTATGGCGATCTGCTGCCGCCGGCGGTGCTCGACCACTTGAAGGTCTACTGGGCGGCGTGGCTGCACCCGGAGGCGGAGCGCAGCCTGGATTCACTGCTCGGCGGCGGCACGCACCGCGGCGGGCCGACCTACTTCCGCGGCTACGTCCGCGGCATCGGCACCACGAATTTCAACCACAACGCCGTGGCCGGCGCCCTGCTCGGCGCGCAGTTGATTGATTCACCCTACGTGTTGGATGACGCCCGGTACGGTCTGGAAAATATCCTGCTGCGCATGCAGGTCTTCTCGGACGGCGTGCACCAGGAGACCGGCGACACCTATTACCAGGCGATCACCGTCGCCGGCGCCGGCACGCTGGCGAAGTACGCGGCGGCGCCGTCCGACAAGCTGATGGGGCGCATCCTGCGCGACCGGCTGGTGGAGCCGCTCATCTCGATGTATCACCCCGGCCTGCGCCGCATGACGCATCCCATGGCGCGCGGCGATTACTCCTACCAACTGCTGCTGCAGGAAGGGCCGTATCACGTGCTGCACACGTTGTCGCCGAAGGGGGTGCTGCTGCACCTGGACGGCATCGCGGAAAAGCGCACCGGCACGCCGATGACCTGGGGCAAGGTGCACGGCATCTCGATCATCGGCGACGAAGCCCCCCCACAGCGCATCGCCGTGCTCTCGCCGTGGATCGAGCCGCACCTGGCCGAGACCTGGGCGCGGATGGTGGACGAAAAACCCCTGCCGTGGACCGTCTACTCCCGCGACGATTTCGCCCCAGGCGAGCGGTTCGGCGGCTGGCACGTCAATCACCTGGACGCGAATTTCGCGCTGGCGTCCCGCGATAACACGAACAGCGACTACGGCACCGTGCCCATCACCGGGCAGTGGCGCCGCAAAGCCGAGCGCGTGGACCGCATGGATGATTTCTCCACCCTGCAGCTGAATTTCGGCGTCAACGGCCAGTACACGCCGTCGTATCAGAGCATGGGCGAATTCGGCGTGGTGCAGCACGGCGGCACGCTGCTGGCGCTGAAGGCGCTGCCCGAGCGCCGCCTCATCGAGGGAGCGAAAGCCGTCACCGCGCTGCATGCCTCCGCCGTCATCTTCGCCACCGGCGACTGCGCGGCGCGCGAGGTCTGGATCAACGACCGCAAGGCCGACGCCCTCTCCGGCGCGCGCCCCGATCCGGGCGGCGAGTGGAAGAAGCGCATGTTCACCACCGGCGCCGTCGCGCAGGCGAAGACCGGCGACCGCATCGCCATCCGCGACGGCGCCACCTACGTCGGGCTCATCCCCATCGCCGTCAACCCGCTGGAGCGCGACGTGGAGGTGGAGCTGTCCTACGAGTATCCGACCCTCCTCATCCACGCGTTCCTGCGCCGGGGCACTGAGCCGCTGAACCTCGACCGCCTTTATCAGGCGGACGCGCCACCCACCGCCGGCTTCCTGCTCCGCATGGCGAACGCCGCGGATTTCGCCGATTTTGACGCCTTCCGCGCGCACCTGGCCGGCATCGAGCTCACCGCCGGGTGGCATGCCGCGGAGAAGACCGCCGATGTCGTCTGCCGCGTCGGCGCGGACATGCTGGAGATGCGCTATGATCCGCTGCGCTTCCCGGCCGTCGCGCGCGCCGTGAACGGCCAGTGGCCATACGTGCCGGACGGCATTCAGCGCGATACCCCCTGGTCCGTGCAGGGCATCACCGGCCGGCTGGAGAAAGGCGGCGCGGTGCTGGAGAACGAACCGGGCCGCACCGGCTACCTGCTGGCTTCGCCGGAGACGGACATGTTCGTCGGGTACAATCCGCTGCCCGATCTCACCGCCTGGCGCATGACAGTGCCGGGGGACATCACGCTCTTCGCTGATGCCCGCGTCAGTCTGCTGCGCGCCGCCGTGCGGCCGAAGGCGGGCGCCGTCACCATTGATTACGCCGCGAAGCCGGATCAGCGGTCGCCCGACATGGCCACCGCGCTCTTCATCGCCGGCACGACGCCGCCGCCGGCGGTGACGCTGAACGGGCGGAAGCTGGGCAAGCTCGCCACCGCCACCGTGAACGGCGAAGCGGTCTACGTGGTGCCGCTGGCCGCCGCCGTTGCCGCCGATGCGCCCGCGCGCAGCGCGCGCTTCCAGGCGCTGGCGGGCGCCGGGCAGCCGGCGTTCTTCCGCGGCTGGCTGGTGGCCGGGCCCTTCCCGCGCGACTTTTCCGCCGTCAATCCTCCGGAGACCGGCGCCATCAACCTGAAAGCCACCTATAGCGGTCACGAGAAAGCCGCCGTGAAGTGGCAGCCGGTGGTGACGGCGGGCGACCCCACCATCGGCCCCGATCCCGTGGACCTCAAGCCGCTGCTCGCACCGCACAACGGCGTGTGCGCCTACGCCTACGGCATCATCCGCTCCGACCGCGACCGCGCGGCGCTGCTGCTCACCGGCAGTGACGAGGAGATGGCGGTGTGGCTCAACGGGGCGCGCGTCTACGCGCATACCGACTACTACCGCGCGTTCTATCGCGATCAGGACCGCACGCCTGTCACGCTGAAGCAAGGCGACAATCCCGTGCTCGTCAAGCTCGGGCACGGCTGGGAGTCCTGGCGCTTCAGCATGCGCCTGGCACAGCCGGACGGCATGCCGCTGACGGAGGGCATCACGTTCGTCACGCCCGCGCCATAGTGCGCACAGGGGGGAGCCGGGTATGCCCACCACCCGCCCATCGCTGGTCCGCGTCTTCCAGATACACCGCATCATCGCTGAACGGCGCTTTCCGTCGCTGCGCGACCTCGCCGAACAGTGCGGGGTGAGCGCGCGCACGGTGAAGCGCGACCTGCGCACGCTGCGCGAGGAGTTCGGCGCGCCGCTGGCGCGCGACCGCGCCCAGGGCGGCTACTCCTATGCGAAACCGTTCAACCTGGACGCGCTGCCGCTGAGCGAGGGCGAGCTGCTGGCGGTGTGCATGCTGCGCTCGCTGGTGGACGGGGCCTTCCGCAATACCCACCTGGCGCCGGCGGTGCGCGGGGCGCTGGAGAAGCTGCGCATTCTGCTGCCGGAAACGGTGCAGACCGCGGTGACCGATGACGCCCACAGCGCTATCGCCTACTTCCCCGATCCCTCGCCGCCGGAAAATCCGGACACCTGCGCCATCTTCAAAACGCTGATGAACGCCATCGCGGCGCATCAACCGGTCCGCATGGCGTATTTTTCGATGACCAGCAACCGCGAGCGCCGCCGCACGGTGGATCCCTACCTCCTCTTTCACCGCGACGGCATGTGGTATCTGCGCGCCTACTGCCACCTGACGCGCGAGCCGCGCGACTTCGCGCTGGGACGCATCCGCGCGCTGACGCCGCTCACCGGCAGCTTCCCGCCGCCCGACGTGCCCGCGCTGCGCGCGGAGCTCGCCGCACGCTTCGGCGCCATTCAGGAGACGGCGGAGGCGGTGGTCATCCGCTTTGACGCCGATTGGGCGCGCCGTATTCGCGAGCGCGTCTGGCACCCCTCGCAGCGCATCGCCGATCACCCGGATGGCGGCTGCACGCTGACGATGACGGTGGAAGGGCTGGTCAGCGTCGCCCGCTGGGTGCTGAGCCTGGGCGGACACGCCGTGCCGCTGGCGCCGCCGCGCCTGGTGCGCCTGGTGGAGCAGGGGGCGCGCGACGTATTGGCCTCCCTCGCGCCCCCGGAAAAAAGCGCATAATCGCGCGGCGAGGACAGAAGCTGTCCCCTCCCGCGTGGTACGCTGATGACATCCCGGGAGGTGACCGATGACAACCACGACGCATGCCGCGACCCCGCGGCGTTTTCGCCCCTATGTCTATATCGAGACGGCGGAGCGCTATCCCGCCTCGCTCCCCGGCTCGGTGGCGGCGGCGCTGGCGGAAAAATACCTGGAGATCCCCGACGCCATCCTCGCCGAGTCGCTGCCGCGCCAACTGCGCTTCGTGCAGCGCCTGGCGCGCGCGCACTGGCAGGAGCGGCACGGCGCCTGCCCGCCGTTCGGCGCCATCACCGGCTACATCTTCCGCTGGAGCGAGGAGGAGAGCATCGCGCTGGCGACGGACGGCACGGTGCGCGACCCCGCGCACGGCCGCTTCGCCGAAGACGGCAAGACGCTGGTCTACCTCAACGACACGCCGATTGAAGCGGTGCTGGTGCGCATGTGAGCAAGTGTAGGGGTTAGGGGTAGCGGGTTGCCACGCTGTATCGTGCTCTACGAACCGACGGCTGGTAGGGAACGCCCGCCGTGGCGCGTGTGACCAAACATGCGCAACCGTGTCCGACACCACCATCATCTGGCACGGGGTAAAAATGCGTCACCACGCGCCGCGGAGGGCGCGGACTACAGAGCAAGGTGCGACTTGACGACCCACTACCCCTCCGCCCTCACCCCTATTTCCCGCGCCGCCCGGTCGGCCGGGTCACGCCCACCCGCACAGCTTCGCCAGCTCCCGACCGTAATCAATGAAATTCGCCCAGGAGATGTCGGGCGGCACGCCGTGGTCGCAGCCGGGGATGTAGCCGCCATCGTGGACCACCGGGGCGATGCGGGCGAGTTCGGCGCGCATGGCGTCGCCGCCGGCGGCCATGGCGCGCTTGTCCACCCCGCCGGTGTAGCCGATCTGCTTCCCGAAGCGGCGGCGGCACGCCACGATATCGTTGTAGGCGGCGACTTCGATGGGATCGCAGACGTTGATGCCGGATTCGATCCAGATGGGGATGAGCTCTTCGATGCAGCCGTCGGAATCCAGGTCAATGATGGGGCAGCCGGCGGCTGTGGCCTGCTCCACCCAGCGCACGTAGGCGGGCTGGCAGAAGCGGCGGGTCATGGCGGGAGAGATCATGCTGTGCGCCTTGTAGGCCATGTCCTCGGAGATGCCCAGGCGGTCGAGTGCGCCGCCGGCGGCGAAGAGGCGGGCGAGGACGCGGGAGACGAACGCCGCCCAGAAGGCGGCCATCTCGTCCACGAACTCCGGATCCTCGACGCAGAGCATGCAGAGGCCCTCGAAGCCGCACCACTCGCGCAACTGCCAGAAGGGGCCGTTCACCTGCACGGTGAGGGCGCTGCCGCGGGCGCGGGCGGCGGCGGTGCGGGCGATGATGTCGGCGGGGATGCGCTCCGGGGTGTCGGGGTTAAAGCGCGCTTGCATCGCCTCCCAATCGGCGCGCGTCTCCACCGGGAACTTGTGCCACTTGCGGGTGACGAAATCCTTCGCCGCGCGGATGTACGTGTAGTCGAACTCATCGGAGATTTCGGTGATGGCGCCCATCCAGTCCTGCACGATGTAGTGGCCGTCCCGGTGCTCCAACACCTTCTCCTCGAAGGTGGGGATCATCTGGAAGGAGACGCCGGCCCCTTCCAGCCCGCCCCCCATGTCGGGCAGGCCGATCTCCGCGCGCAATACCGCGAACCAGTCGGCGTCCGCCGGCAGACCCTGCGCGCGCCAGGCGCGCAGGGTGGATTCGCGCGGCCAGCCGGGCATGAACGGGATATGGTCCGGCGCGCCGAAGAGGAGGGTGGCAATGTAGCGTTCGCGGAAGGTCATGGTCGGCCCTCATACGGATGATACTGGCACTATACCACCTGCTCGGATGTCCCCCTTGCCATTTCCTGCCAATTCCTGTGTAATAACTGGACAGGGGGCGCCGTGAATATCTATTGCGGGCTGAAGCAGCAGCCGCCGGGATACCACTTCGCCACGGGGCGATATGACCACTTTCAAGTGATCTGTCTGCAGGAGGGTGAGCTGCGGATGACTGTGCAAAATGTCGTCACCGCGCTGCGCGCCGGGGAGGCCTGCGTGCTGCCGGCGGGGTCGGCGTTTCGCCTGCGCTGCGTCGAGCGGGGGTATCGCGGCGTGGGCGTGATCCTCTCCGGCGCGACGGAGCCGCGGTATCGCGGGGCGGCGCGCGCGCTGGCGGGCACGCCGGCGCTGCGGGCGCTGGCCGGCGTGATCGAGGACGAAGCGCGGCGGCCGGGCGACCCGCCGGACGGCGTGCTGCGCCACCTGGGGCTGGCGCTGGCGGAGCTGGGCCTGCGGCCGGCGCGCGCGGATGCCGACGCGCGGCCCGCCGCCTGGGTGCGCGCGGCGTGCCAGAGCATCGAGCGCGCCATCTATGCCAACCAGTCGCTGGCGGATTCGCTGGCCGGCATCCCGCTCAGTTATCGCCAGCTTTCCCGGCTCTTTCTGGCGGCGCTGGGGATGACCCCCAAGCAATACCACGTGCGGTGCCGCCTCGCGGAGGCTGAGCGCCTGCTCACCGGCACCACCTTCACGATCACCGCCATCGCGTACGAGCTGGGGTTTGCGTCATCCCAACACTTTTCCTCGCAGTTTGCCCGCCGGAACGGCATGAGTCCATCGGCGTATCGGGCGCTGACGGGCGGGCGATGATTGGCGGAAGTTCAGCGCTCGCGCGGCGAGAATCTGTGGCATAATGCCCCCATGCCTGCCGTCAATGAACCGATTCGCGCGCCGGAGCTCTCTGGGGGGGCGTGGATAAACAGCGCGCCGCTGTCGCTGGCGGGGCTGCGCGGGCGGGCGGTACTGGTCTTTTTCTGGGACTACGCCTGCGTGAATTGTCTGCGCACGCTGCCCTACCTGTCGGCCTGGTGGGCGCAGTACCGCGACCTCGGCCTGGCGATGGTCGGGGTGCACAGCCCGCAGTTCCCCTTCTCGCGCCACGAGGCGTACGCCCGGGAGGCGGCAGCGCGGCTGCAGATCGCCTTCCCCGTGCTGCTGGACAGCGCGCGGCACACCTGGGACGCCTGGGCGAACCGTTTCTGGCCGACGCAGTACCTGGTCGGGCCGGATGGCTTGATCCGCTATTTCCACTTCGGCGAAGGGGATTACCTGGGCATCGAGGCGCAGATACAGATCATGGTGAAAGCCCTGCACCCGGAGGCGACGCTGCCGCCGCTGCTGATGCCGCTGCGCGCCGGCGACGAACCCGGCGCGGTCATGGCGCCGGCGACGCCGGATATTTACCTGGGGGGCGGCCGCGGGCGGCTGGGGAATCCGGAGGACGCGCGCGACGATCAGGTGGTGACCTATGCGGAACACGCGCCGCGCATGCCGGAGGCGCTGTACGCGGTCGGACGCTGGATGCAGACCGCGGAGGCGCTGCGGCTGGCGGGGGAAACGGGCGCGCTGACGGTGCAGTATCGCGCGCGCGCGGTGCACGCGGTCCTCAGCCCACCGGAAGCAGGCGCGGGGGCGCTCGACGTGGAGCAGGACGGCGAACCGCTGCCGGCGCCGGCGCATGGTCATGATGTCGCGCCCGCGGGCGCGGCCGCGCGCGTGACGATCGCCATGCCGCGGGCGTATCACCTGGTGACCAACCCGGATCTCGGCTGGCATGAGCTGCGGCTGCGCGCCGCGACGCCGGGGATAGCGGTCTACGTCATCAATTTCATTCCGGATGTGGCGGAGGAGGAGCGCCCGCCAGGTCCGCCCGCCGCAGCGCGTTGACCAATCGGTGGGCGCGGCGGGTGGTTTCCGGCTCGCGATAGTCCGCGAGCCGGAGCACGAGTTCGACGGCGGTGGGCAGATCCATGCAGTGCCCCGGGGAGACGTAGACGGGCGAGACGCGGGCGCGCGTGCGCACGGCCATGCCGACGACCTCGCCGCGATGGACCAGCGGGGCGGTGGCGCCGCGCTCCTCGCCAAGGTGCCCGTAACGACCGACGAGAAGGGATTTCGCGCAGCCGATGGTGGGCAGGTTGAAGACCAGGCCGGCGTGGCAGGCGATGCCCATGCGGCGCGGGTGGGCGAGACCGTGGCCGTCAATGACGAGGAAGTCCGGGCGCGTGGGCAGTTGCTGCCAGGCGACGGCCAGCGCGGGAATTTCGCGGAAGCTGAGCAAGCCCGGCACGTAGGGGAAGGTGACTTCCGCGCGCACGGCCACGGCATCCACCGTCTCGCGCGAGACGATGTCGAGCACCACAAAGCCGGCGTAGGCGCGGGAAGCATCGCGATGCGTCGAGACGTCGCCGCCGGCGGCGAGGCGCGGGGCGAAATCCGGCGGCGGCTGCAAAACCAGCCGCTCACGCAGTGCTCGCTGCAGGCGTTCCGCCTCCGCGCACGAGACATCCCAACGATGCAGTGGGGTATAGTCCATTTCCGCTCCAGTATAACGCTGCCGGCGTGGGCGCGGTGGTGAAGATAGAGAGCGGGGAGCCGTGGCCAAACACGGCCCGCGCCGGCGTGGGCCGAAATGGTACCAATTCTTGGTGGTACGGCTCACCGTGGTCGGAAAAATGGATACAAAGAGGGGCGGCGGAGCGGGAATCCGTGCTCATCGAAGCCCCGCGGGGAAGGGCACAACAAGCGGCAGTTCGGACCTCCACCCCTCGCCGTTCTACTCCTCGTCCTTCGCCTCGTGGAGGCTGCGGGCGATGATGAGGAGCCGCTTCCGATCTTCCTCGTCGAGGCAGGAGAAGTGGTAGACCAGCTCCTCCGTCCCTTCGGGCTGTCGTTGGGTGGCCGGGAGCAGCCCGGCACGGCGAAACACCTCTTCCGGCGGGATGTGGAGGGCGCGGGCTAACTTCCGGCTCACCGTGGGGCCGGGCCGCTGCTCGCCCGTCATGACGCGGGATATCTGTGCTGTCGTGGTGCCGCTGCGGCGGGCCAGTTCCGCCTGATTCCACCCCCTGCTCTGCATCTCGCGCTGTAGCCAATCGATGAAGTTCTCGTGTGCTGCCATCCCTGGTATTGTGCAACAAAATGTGCTACTATTTGGTAGTTTTGCGTTACCTGCATAGTATCGGCTGGCGCCACGAAAAACGGTCGCTACCTTCCCGCCGTCGTCTTTGCGAAGCAGGGCATCCGGCCGGCGCGGTTGCTGCGTTCCTGGGCATCACCGACGACCCGCTGCCGGAGGTGCTGTTCCGCCTGGAGGGGTGCCACTACTACGCCGACGTGCAGGCGCATCTCCTGGTGCTGTCGAGCTCCGATACCCCCGGCGACTACCTGATCGTCCCCGATGAGTGCCTCAACTCGGCCTGGGCACAGGTGATGGACGATCTGCACCCGGCGGACGCGCCGGGGAGCCGTGGTCGAGCACGGGCCGCGCCGGGGTGAGCCGTAATGTTATCAATGATTTGTGGTGCGGTTCGCCGCGGCGTAGCTGAATCAACCTCGCTGCGCAAGTTAGAAGTTGGGTAGAGCGTGGCCTTTGCGCGGTTGACGCATTTCTCCACCGTGCCCGACGCTGGCGTTGTCGGACACGGTGTCGCATGTTGGTCAGGCGCGTCGTCCCGATGGTCGCGGGATAGACTCCGGGCGCGGACGAGGCGGCACGGTGCAACGTGATGGCCCACTCCATCGCGGGTATTAGAAATTGGGGCCTTTGCGCAGCAGCTTGACGGCGCCGTTCTGGTAGACGATCAGCACGTCGGTGACTACGGCTTCCGTTCTGCCGGTGCCGTCCGCAGTGAAGCCGCTGACGGTGCACACCGGCATGGCCTGCGCGACCGGGTTGTCGGGAGCGGCCTGGGCGGCGGGCAGGCTGTGCCAGCGGGCGACGAGCAGCCCGAGCAGGAAGGCGCTGGCGAGCATGGCGCCGGTGAGGAGACGGGATTTCAGCATGGGAACCTCCCGGTATGTGCGTGTGGCCGGGCGGACCCGGCGTTTCGATTATAACACGGACAGCCTATGGGAGAGACGGCGTCGTGCGCGGCGCTCCGCGGTCGGTGACCGGCGGGAGTGTTGGCAACAGCAGTGGTGATGTTGCGAATAGACTTACTGGGGTCACGCGAGGAAAAAGGATATGGGAGATCGCCGGCGAATCATCCCGCTATTCCATCGCGGGTGTTCCCGCGTCAGGAGGGCGATATGGATGAGCAACTGCGCCTGATTGCCCAGCGGATCCTCGCGCTGCGCGAGATCGACGGGGCGTCGGAGGAGGCGGTGGCGGCCGCGCTGCAGCTCCCCGCCGACAGCTACCGCCGGTATGAGCGCGGCGAGGCGGATATCCCGGTGAGCGTGCTGCACCGGCTCGCGCAGTTCTTCGGCGTCGAGCTCTCCGCGCTGCTGACCGGCGAGGAGCCGCGCCTGCATGGGTTCTGCCTGGTGCGCAAGGGGAAAGGCGTCAGCGTGGAGCGCCGGCGCGAATACGCCTACCAGCACCTCGCCTTCAACTTCGCGCACAAAAAGGCCGA
>ERZ795030.5122-NODE-5122-length-12313-cov-4.098303_pt1 | contig 12313 bp, 10 predicted proteins | sample MGYA00375122_ERZ795030 | MGnify/ENA primary metagenome ERZ795030 (study PRJEB30165, sample SAMN05720146) | activated sludge metagenome | isolation source: anaerobic digester from wastewater treatment plant | place: Japan | collected 2015-04-20 ...
ATAGCCGACATCTATACTGTATACTTTTTGAGCCCCGTGTTGTAAAAGACAGTCGGTAAACCCCCCGGTGGAGGCGCCTATATCTATCACTATTTTTCCAGTTACCCCGATATTGAATTCAGTTAAAGCCTTTTTCAGCTTATTGCCACCTCTGCTGACATAACGGGTTGTTAAACTTTCCACGGTTAATTTGCTATCAATATCACATCTGGTGCCAGCTTTAATGACTGTTAACCCATCTACTTTCACCAGGTTAGCCATAATATACCTTTTGGCTTTCTCGCGGGACTCTATTAACCCTTTATCAACCAGCAATTTGTCCAAACGTTCTTTTTTAACCATACTCAATAAGATTAGAAAGCTATCGTAAATTTAAAGTTTTTTTCTTAACCAGCCTTCGTCCCTCTCTAAAGGCACACTGATATCCATATGTCCAACCAAGGTATCCCTGTTACTGCCATCAACTAATATCTGTACTTTGTCAATATCAGGAAAAGAGGTCAGGGTTAGTACCAATGAATATACTGTTAGTAATTCCCCGGCACTCCCACCGGAATGATTTTTAATTACTTCTGAGGAAAGGTCTATATAGGCAATCCCATCACTGACATATAAAGCATTGATAGTGGTAGCAGGTGGTATGGTGGGAAAAAGATTATTGCTGACCGGTCCTTTAATAAGCTCTAAAACAGCCTGCTTGGCTATCTCATTGGTTTTTTTTATTTTTCTATATTCTGGTATCAGGTATTGCGCATTATCATCAGTAAAATATAGGGCTACTTCCTCTTCTTCTAAAACCAAGGGTGTCAGAGGAGGCTCCACTTTAATCTCTTCTAAAGGTTTTTCTACTTTTATCTTATCTCTTTCTGAAAACAAAGGAAGAATAAACTTATCGACTAAAAAGAAGATTGCAACCAGTAAAAGCATTAATACAACTATATTTATAGTTGACTTAAAGATATTATTTTTCTTTCTTCTTCTGGCCATTTCAATCCTCTATTTAAATATTTTTGGGCATATTCCTAAGATAGTCTTCTATTCCCTGACTGATGGCCTGTGCAACTTTTTCTCTAAACTCAGGGGTTTTTAATAATCTTTCCTCGTTAGGATTAGAGATAAAACCTACCTCAATTAAGACCGCCGCCATATTGACTCCCTTCAGGACCAGAAAAGGGGCCTGTTTTACCCCTCGGTTGCTTAACCCGGTTTGCTGTACCAATTTCTTCTGTACTATATCGGCAAGATCCAAGCTAAACCCAATACTGGCACTCTCTTCTAAATCTGCTATGATCTGATTAAGAACATTGTCTTCGTAATGATAAAATTGACTTGCTTTATTCTCCCTGTCAGCAACATCCTTTGCTGAAGCGCCAATATAACGAGAATTTAGGACATAAGTCTCTATACCTATGGCAGTGGAGGAACTTTTTTGCAAAACTGCATTGGTATGAATACTTACAAAAACCGTTGCTTCCTTCTGCATAGCCATGCGTGGCCTGTTTTCCAGTGTTACATCTGTATCCTTTTCCCTGGTCAGATAAACAGTGATTCCTTTTTCCTGCAATATTTTCCTTAATTTTAAAGCAATATCCAGAACCACATCTTTCTCTTTTAATCCACCTGGTCCGATTGCTCCCGGTTGAGAGCCGCCATGCCCTGGATCTATTACTACAATATTTTTTTTCTCATCCCTTTTTTCCTCAGTTTGGGTAGCGGTTTCCTGTGGAGTAATAGTCTGAACAACTGCATCTATCGGTTTCTGTGGAGTAAATATATCAACCACAATGCGATTTGGTTCAGACAAATCGAAGACTTGAGATTCATACTTACCCTTAAGGTCAGAAACTACGCGAACAGTGTCTGGGGTAAACTGACCACTCCTGACTTTACTTACCAGTAAATCATTGACCTCAACCTCCTGTTGCCCTGCATTCAATTGGCTGAGAGAGGCTTTTATATCAACTACCACCCGGTCAGGATTACTGAGGATAAGGACCTCGTATGAGCTTTTTTCAGACATATCTATTACAATACGGGTCTTATCGGTATGGGAATAACTCCTGATAGATGTTATATATGGGTTATGGCTGGTAATACTTATTTCCTGAGTAGTCTTGTTCCACTCAGATTCTACCTCAGTCAATAATTGCACAACTTCCAGAGGAATCATTACCCTGTCTTCCATTATAGTTGGGGCATCCTGTAAAGGTACTTTTTTACCATTTATTTCTGCTTCGGGCACATCTATTACCAGGCTAACCTTTTTTTGACCTAAATTAAGGTTTAACAATTTTAAAGCAGGGAACCAGGTAATTCTGCCACCTAATGATTCTATTATATCTCTTGCCGGTAAATATATACGGCCATTTACCACCACAGGTGAAACATTAGTTTTTAAAATGGTATCATTTAATTTCAGTTTAATATCGTCCTGCTGTGCAAAACAATATTGAGAAGTTAAAAAAAATAGTAAAGAAAGGAATAAAATTATAAAGATTATATTAAGTCTTTTATTTCTCAAGCTGCCTTATCCTCCTGGCTTAAATATCTATAAATTATTACTTTAAGGGCTGCAGCGATTGGCACTGCGAATAACACACCTAAAAAGCCCAAAAGGTCTCCAAAAATTAATATTGAAAAAATGATAGTCAGGGGATGCAATCCCATTTCTTTACCCAGTATCTTGGGGTTTAACCAGATTGCTTCTATCTGATTTACGCCAATAAATAAAATAGTTACCAGGAGATAGACAGTCCATGGTTTTCCAATAACAAAGAATAAAGATAAAGCCCAGCCAACTACAGGTCCCAGATAAGGAATAAAGTTTAATATACCGGAGACAATACCAATAATAAAAAAGAACGGTATTTTTAACAGGAAAAGCCCAATGGCGATCATTGCTCCCACAATAAAACAGACCACCAGCCGTCCCCGTATGAAATTGCTCAGTATTCTATCAATTTCCCGCACAATTTCACGAAAATCTTCTCTGTTTGCCGGTGATACAAATATGAGCAGGTTATCTTTAAACAGGTCTATATCTATCAAAAGATAATAAAGAATAAGAGGGATAATGATAATACCCAATCCAAGTCTGGTAAAAAAAGTAGACAGAGTAAATATTGCTGTTCCTGAAAATGTTAAGAGCCCCTTTTGTATTTCTGAAAAAATGTTATTTACAAATGCTTCCAGATTACCAGAATCAACAATCCTGTCAAAAATATATTCAAAAGAGAGTAACATATTTTGAAAACCTGATAAGAGGTTAGGGATCTCTCTATAAAGCTGATTTAATTCATTGATGGTATTAGGAATGATAAAAAATATAAGAAAAATGGTAAAAGTAATAATTATGGAGAAAACTATCAGTACCGATAAAGTTTTTTTTACCTTTTTTTTAATTAAATAATTATGTAAAGGGCTAAAAAAATAAGCTAAGAAGAGCGCTAAACTAAAGTATATTAAGATCCAGTTTAGTTTATTTACCACAAAACAAAATATTAGTAAGCCAACACCCAATTGTAATAAAAATTTGCTCTGTTTATCTAAAGTTAAGTTCAATATTCCAACATCCTATTTCTAAATTAGTCTGAGCAAAAAAATTGGTAATATATTAAATTAATATTCAATATTACTTATTATATAACAAATAACAATTGAATAATCAATCATACTCAGTTATTTTAAATAATTTTCTAGTAATCCACTATCTCTCTTTTATTATAATAGAAAAATAGCAAGAAATGGGAAACAGCTTGGTGGGTTTTCAAAGTTAAAGAAAAACCCGAATTGTTAATTCGGGTTATCTAAATGGTGGAGGCGGCGAGAATTGAACTCGCGTCCAGAGAATCGTTGATAAAAAATACTACGAACATAGTCTATGCTTTGTTTTTCACATAGTTTAACTCCCATAGACCGGATTTAAACATGTTAGTTCCTAAAATTCTCCATCTCAAGCGGAACTTTTGAGATGGATAGCCTGTTATATATTACACCTTTAAAAAACTCACAGGCATAGTTCTTTAAAGACGAGCAGCTTAAATTAAGCTGCTAAAGCCAATTCGTAATCGTTGGCAGTTATTGTCTTTCCCAGAGTTTTACGAGGACCAGGAACCTCGGCTCGCATTTCTTACCTCTGTTTTCCCTGTCGATACCTATCGCCCCCAAATTTTATTTTTCAGCTCTCTCTCTGCTTCCCTGGTAATCGCCTTTTCAGTTAAATCTCTCCTTTTATCATAAAGTTTTTTCCCTTTGGCTAATGCGATTTCAAGTTTGGCATAACCATTTTTAAAGTATAATTTCAAAGGTACCACAGTTACTCCTTTGGTATTTATATTGTCTCTTATTCTACTCAATTCTTTTTTGTTAAGCAGGAGTTTTCTGTCTCTCTTTGGTTCTAAGTTATATCTATTGCCAAATTGGTATGGCGCAATATGCATATCGATTATATATAAATCGTTACCTTTAAACTGCGCATAACTTTCCTTGATACTAATCTGGCTATTTCTAATTGATTTTACTTCTGTTCCTTTTAAAACAAGACCAGCTTCATAAGTCTCCAGGATATGATAATCATGCCTTGCCTTACGATTTACAGTAATGACCTTATAATTTCCCTGGTCTTTTGCTGTCATATTAATACCTTTTTTTAGCTAACATAATTATACCATATTTTAATTATTTTTACTATTGGCGGCATGCCACCCATACCTTCAGGTAGATAAAGCCCTTATAGTACAGAAATAGTTAGCGGGAGGCTCTGCGTAGGCGGTCCATAATTGCCCTACCCAAACCTTTATTGGCAAAATTTTCTGAAATTATAATATCACATTTTTCTTTATCCAGAGTCCTCAAATGAGAGTATAGATTACGAGCACAGGAATCCAGATCTTCTGCTTCTCCCAACATTTTAACTAAATATTCAGCATATTTTTCAGAATTTTCCTGACATGAAATAATGCCAACTTTTAAGCCTTCATTCCGGTAAAGGGAGGCTAGTTCCTGTATTTTTTCAGACATTTTCTCCCCTTTTTCTTCAACCAGTATCAATTTAGCCTTAGGGGAATAATGCTTCATTAACATTCCAGGTGCTCTTTTGATAGCTATATTATTATCTGCAATAACTATATCAGGCACAACCTCTCTTAGATTTTCCAAAGTAGCCCCACCTAATCTCAATATTTTAAAAGGAAAGGTGGTAACATCTAAAACTGTAGATTCTACACCTATCATTGTTTTACCACTATCCAGGATAATATCTACTCTGCCCTGTAAGTCTGAGATGACATGCTCTGCCTTAGTAGGACTGGTATGGCTAAAAATATTGGCACTGGGGGCAGCAATAGGTCGCTGAGCTTCTTTAATCAATCCCAGAGCTACCTTATGATCAGGAATCCGCATAGCTACAGTGTCTAATCCGGAAGTGACTATATCGGGGATTATTTTATTCTTTTTCATAACCATAGTTAAAGGTCCTGGCCAGAACAATTTGCCTAATTTCTGCGCAGCAACAGGAAAATCTTCTACCAAAGCGTTTACTTCATTCAAATTATTTATATGCACAATTAAAGGGTCCAGGAAAGGCCTGTTTTTAGCCTGAAATATCTTTAATACTGCTTCTTTATTTAAAGCATCTGCCCCTAAGCCGTATACTGTTTCGGTAGGGAAAGCCACTAACTTCCCCTCCCTGATAGCCCTGCCAGCTTCCCGCAAAGGCACCCAATCAATATGAGCAGGATTTATTTTTATTATTTTTGTTTTTATAATTTCTTTATAATCTTCCATTTTTATCTTCTTATGTTAAAAAAAGCAGGAATGACCTGCTCTTTTATTTTTTACTTTAATTTTTATAACTCAGCCAAATCTATTTTTTAATTGGTGGCGCAAGGGGGAATTGAACCCCCGTTTGCTGATTGAGAGCCAGCTGAATTAACCACTATTCGATTGCGCCACTAACTAAAATATTGGCTGAGGGAGGTGGGGTCGAACCACCGCTCCCAGATCCAGAGTCTGGTGTCCTACCACTAGACGATCCCTCAATTTTTTTCAACCAGCACATTAATATTTTACAACAATTTTTTTTATGTTCAACCTATTAATATAAAAAAAGAAATAAATTTAAAATTGATAGTATGTTTTAATTAACATTTTTTGTAAATGCTCTTTCCAATCGGGCAATATTCTTTTCCTTACCCAATACTTCCATCAAGGCAAATAAACCTGGCCCAACAGTTTTACCAGAAAGTGCGGCACGGGCAGGATGAATAATTTGTTTACCTTTTACATTAATTTGAGCTGCAACTTCTCTTACTTTAGATTCAATATTCTCCTGATTCCAGTGGTCTATTTTATTTAGTCCGATGACTAAATGTTCCAAAATATTTTTTATACCATCCTGTTTCAATACCAATTCAGCATTCTTATCAATAATAAAATCCTCGGTAAAGAAATAGTCACCATATTCTAAAAACTGTCTAAAATTTTTCACTCTGGTTTTCATAAGCGAAACTACGGTTTTCAGCCAATTCTCCTGTTCTTTATTTAAAATAGAATCAATGTAGTTGGCATCTCTTAAAAAAGGTAGTAGCTTTTCCACATATTTTTCATCAGACATTTCTTTCAGATACTCACCATTGAACCAGTTTAATTTTTCCATATCGAAAATAGCCGAGTGACCGGATATTTTTTCTAAAGTAAAGTACTTTATCAATTCTTGCAGAGTAAAGATTTCCTGGTTAGTTCCTGAAGACCACCCTAAATGAGCAATATAATTAACAACTGCTTCAGGTAAAAAACCTAACCTCTGATATTCAGTAACAGAGGTTGCTCCATGCCTCTTACTTAACCTGGTATTATCAGGACCCATAATCATAGGGATATGAGCAAACTCCGGGACAGGTGCCCCCAAGGCCTGATAAATTACTATCTGTTTTGGAGTATTGGAAATATGGTCATCCCCACGCATGACCAATGATATTTTCATCAAAATATCATCGACTGCAGCCGCAAAATTATAGGTTGGTATACCATCAGATTTAATTATGACAAAATCGCTGAGTAATTTACTATCAAATTCCATTCTTCCTTTAATTAAATCCTGAACAATAATTTTTTTATCAGGCATTTTTAATCTAATCGATGGTTTTCTTCCTTCTTTATCAAATTGTTTTTTTTCAGCCAGAGTCAAATTAAGGCATCTGCGATCATAAATCACCACTTTCCCCTTAGCTAATTCATCCTGCCGTCTATTTTTTAATTCTTCCGGGGAACAATAGCAATAATAAGCATTTCCACTTTCCAGAAGCTGGTCAACAAAATATTTATAGGAACTTAGTCTCTCTGTTTGAAAGTAAGGCCCATATTCGCCACCTTTTTCAGGACCTTCATCCCAATCAAGACCAAGCCATTTCATTCCATCCAGAATAGCCTGTACAGCCTCTTCAGTTGACCTGACCCGGTCAGTATCTTCAATTCTTAGAACAAAGGTTCCCTGATAATGCCTGGCATATAGCCAGTTAAATAAAGCAGTTCTCGCTCCTCCGATATGAAGGTATCCGGTAGGGCTGGGAGCAAACCTTACGCGAATATTTTTGTTTTTAATTTCCATCTTTTCACCTAAATCAATATCCTGTTTATTTAAATGTAATAAATATATTTTTCTATTCCAATAATTCTTCTAATTTCACTATTTCTATACCTTCGGATTCAAGCAATGATTTTATCTCACTGAGAACAGAAATGGTAGTGCAATAAGGATGCCCGATAGCTATAGCCTGCCCATTTTGCAAAGCAAATTCTTTTAAAGCCATTACCTGGTTATAAATATAACTAATATTTTGCTCATTATCTAAAAAGATATTACGCTTAGCAGTTCTTATTCCCATTTCCTTACTTAATTTATAACCGATTGAATTCGGGCTGGTCATGCTATCGACAAAAAATAAATTTCTTTTTTTTAACTCCTTTAAAACAATATCCATAACGTATTTATTTTCAGTCGCTTTGGAACCCATATGGTTATTAACACCATCAATATCAGGTAAATCTTCTAAATTCGCTATAATTTTCATCCTTATTTCCTGCTCATTCATAGTGGTAAAAATAGCACCTTTGCCAGGATTCACATTGGCATCAAGGGGTTCCATAGGCAAATGTAATAAGACATTTAGACCTTTTTTTCGCCCCAATTCTGCCACCAATCTGGAATGAGGCAGAAAGGGTAATACAGAGATTGTCACTGGAAAATTAAAGTTCGTTATTTGTTCAAATATCTCTCTTTGGTAGCCCATATCATCGATTATAATCGCTACTTTTGCTTTTTTTTCTTCTATTTTTCTTTCCTTGACAAGTTCATGAAATAGCTTTTGTGATTGTTCATTTTTTTGCCTGATAAGATCATATAAAAATATAATCCGTTTTTCCCCGCCGGGCTGCTCCTGCCCTGATATTCCTGATAATGTTAAAGTATTTTCATTATTAAAGAAATGATTTTTAGTATTATGTGCGTTGTATTTGTTTAAGTATGAAAATATTCCTATGAGCAGCACTAATATTATGGATAACAAAAAAGAATAAAGATAATTCCAAAAATTTTTTTTCATTCCTAATCCCTTTGGGCAGTAGTGGCTTTTCCTTTTAACAGGTGATTAATAGCTGCTTCTAATTGCCTGTCCTCTTCGAAATCTACTTCATTGGCCACCAGTATGTCTGGTTCAATACCTATATTATTGATGACCCTGCCTTTGGGAGTATAATACTCTGAGGTGGAAAGTATAATTGCAGAATTATCGGACAAAGGATAAACCTGCTGAACTAACCCCTTTCCGAAAGATGGTTCTCCCAAGATTATACCATTACCACTATCCTGTATAGCTCCAGCCACAATTTCTGAAGCACTGGCACTGCCTTTATTGATTAACACTACCAGAGGCCAATCAGGATAGCTATTGCCATAGGTATAATATGCCCTGGTTAAACTACTTCTTCCTTTTATTCTTACTATATCACCTTTTTTAATAAATTGACTGGCAATTTCTATAGATGATTCCAAAAGACCACCCGGATTATTTCTGAGGTCTAGAATAATTCCTTCCAATGGAATTTTGGAAAAATTATTCAAAACTTGTTTCAGTTCAGGACCAGCATTGGCATTAAAAGTAGATATTCTGATATAGCCAACCTGGTTATCTTCCAGCAGTTTTTCCTTAACTGCCTCCACAACAATAGTATCTCTGGTGATAGCAATCTCGAAAGTGCTCTCTATATTTTCTCTTTTAATAGTCAGGACTACCGGGGTTCCTTTTTCACCACGTAACAGGTTGACAGCCTCATCCAGGGTAATACCACTGGTAGATTCACCATCAATTTTTACAATCTTATCATTGGTTTTTATGCCAGCTAAATAAGCAGGGGTATCTTCAATAGGGGATATTACGGTCAGCTGTTCCTCTACAATGGTAACATGGATTCCTAATCCATCGAAATAACCCCTGAATATATTCTCCTGTTCTCTTTGGAAACTGACCTGATCAAGATATCTGGAATAGGGGTCATCTAATTCCTGTAACATTCCCTTAATGGCACCACGGACTAATCTGGTCAGATCAACATCTTTATTAATATAATCATTCTTGATAAAATTGAAGACTTCTTTTAAGGAACTTAGGTCATCTAAGTTAATATTATTTAAGCCTCCGCCTATTGTATCAGAGGTGAGGTGAACTAAAAAAAATACACTCAAAACAACGATAATTAACTTTAAAGAAATTTTAATACTTTTTTTTATCATATTAACCATCCAATCCTATTCATTCCAAAGAATAATTACAAGATGTGAAAACCATCATTTCTAAAGCCAATCAAAGGGATTAACCGGTTTTCCCTCCACCCTTACTTCAAAATGCAACCTGGGGGAGTTTACCCCTCCGCTGGTGCCAACCTGCCCAATAATTTCTCCTTTTGAAACCTGTTCATTCAATTTAACCAGTGTTTTAGCTAAATGCGCATAGAGAGTAACTACATTCCCGCCATGATCTAAAATTATTATATCACCATAACCTTTAACATTACCTATATATATAACAGTTCCATGACTAACAGCCCTAATTGGCTCACCAAGGGAGGCATTTATGTCAATACCGGAATTAAAAACATAAGCATTGAGGTCTGGTTGTTTTTGTTGACCATAATTTGAAATTACAGTACCTTTTAAAGGGAGTTGAAAAATACCTTTTTTGGGCTGCAGGGTTGGCTCTTTTTTAGCTGGCTCCGCCCTTTGCGATTGCTGGGGAACTTGCTGAGCCTGCTGAGCCTTTTCTTTTTCCCGATAGGCTATTTCAATTATTTCTTTTATCTGGGCTGAGGACCTCTCTAATTCCTCTAATACAGCAAGCTGTTTTTTTCTATCCTCTTCAATTTTAGTTAGATATTTATTCTTAGCATCTACGGACATAGCAATATTTTCTTTTTCATTTACAATTTCTTTTTCCAGCATCCTGGTAATCTCTCGTTTATTATAAAGACTATCCCTCTGCTTTTTTACTAATTCAACCTGTTCATTTACCTGTTTTATAATATCTGCATCATTTTCCAATACCTTTTCCAGATAGCGGCACCGATTTAAAAACTGAGAAAAGTCTTTACTATCTATTAAAACAGATAGATAAGAAATATTGTTATATTTATAATATTTTTTCACTCTATTTTTAAATATTATTAATTGCAAATCAAGTATATTCTGTTCAATTTCCAATTGCTCTTCCAATTTGGTTATTTCTTTTAAGGTATTTTCATAAGTATTTTTCGCGTTTTGCAGTTCCTTTTCGGCTGTAGCAAGCAATTCCTGGATTTTTTGTAAAGATTTTTGATAGTCTACCTTTTCCTGTTTTAATCTTTCTACTTCTTTCTGTATTTCTTTTTTCCGCTGTTCAATTTTATTCAATTGTTCCTGTTGTTGCTCGATATTAACATCCTGGCTTGATGCAATAATGTAGCTTGATAATACAAAAAAAATAAATAAGACAAAGAAAAACAGTACACTAATCTTGCAATATTTTTTTATTACCTGTCGTACTTTTGTTTTCATAGTTCCTCATAACTTATCTTTCTCAGAGAAAGCATGCTGCCAAAAATTCCGATAAAAACACCCAGAAATAACAAGGTTATTCCTATTCTTAGGATAAAATCAGGTTCCAGATTAACCGAAATAAATGGGATAAGTGACTTAACCTGAGTCAAGTAAAACTTATAAGCCTTATAAATTATAAAAAAAGACATGAGAGAGGAAATTAAGCCTTTAAGGAAACCTTCAATAATAAAGGGCCACCTGATAAACCAGCTGGTAGCGCCGACCAGAGTCATTATTTCTATTTCCTGTTGCCTGGAATGTACACTTATTTTAATTACCGCAAACATAATAAGGATGGAAACAAATAACAATATTAAGATAATTCCTAACCCTGTTTTGCGGATAAAATCAAAGATAATCAAAAGATTTTTAGTTAACTGACCCCCATAATTAACCTCTTCTATTCCTTTAAATTGATTAACCTGGAAGGAAACCTCATCAAGGAAACCAGCTTCAAACACCGTTATCTCTAAAGAAGAGGGCAATGGATTTTCTGGTAAGCCTGCCAAAATCTCTTCATGTTCAGTTAAGTCTTCTTTTAATCTTTGCAAAGCCTCCTCCTTGGAGATATAAACTACCTCTCTTACCCCCTCTAAACTACTGGTATTTTGCACTAATTTTCCAATCTCTTCTTGAGAAAGATCATCTTTTAAATAAGCAACCGCTATCAAATCTGACTCCAGATTGGCGATAAAATTATTGATATGCAGAGATATGATAAGAAAGATACCTACAATTATCAAAGTAGCAGTAAGGCAAACAATGGTAGCCAAACTGATAATGCCATTCTTTTTGGTACTTAGAAAAGCTTCTTTAATATAAAAGAGGATGTTTCTTATCATTGTTTATAATAGATACCTTTCACGGTATCAGAAACAAGCTTTCCCTGTTCTAACCTGATAACCCTTTTTTGTGACTTATCTACAATCAATTTATCGTGAGAAGCCATTATAACGGTAGTTCCCCAGATATTTATTTTAAACAATAATTTCATTATCTCCCAGGATGTTTCTGGATCTAAATTCCCAGTTGGCTCATCTGTCAATAATATCAAAGGGCGGCTTACTACTGCCCTTGCTATGCATAGCTTTTGCTGCTCTCCACCGGAAAGTAGATGGGGATTGGTCTTTTTTTTATGAGAAAGACCAATGATATTTAATATCTCATTTACTTCTTTTTTTATAATGT
>ERZ795030.5151-NODE-5151-length-12260-cov-4.452929_pt1 | contig 12260 bp, 12 predicted proteins | sample MGYA00375122_ERZ795030 | MGnify/ENA primary metagenome ERZ795030 (study PRJEB30165, sample SAMN05720146) | activated sludge metagenome | isolation source: anaerobic digester from wastewater treatment plant | place: Japan | collected 2015-04-20 ...
CTTAACGCATCAAACATTAAAGCCGATCTGGGCCTGGCCACGGTATGCCGCCTGGCCAACGCGATGACATCAGCGCATTGAACGCGCGCCCAATCCATTCGAGCCTGGCCCCTTCTTGTCCCAATTGACGCACCATGCCCATGGGAATGTTTTCATTGGCCAGCAGTTTCATGTGGCCAGGGCTTGGGCAAAGTACTGTTCGTCGTGCAGGCAATCGGCGCTGAAGGCAAACACGGCCTGCAAGGTGCCGTTGTCAAGCGTCGGGTAGTTGTCCAGCACCTGCGCGTGCGTCCAGCCTTGCGCAAACAGCGACAGCAATAACTTCACCGACAGGCGGGTTGGCTGTGAGCCACCGAATCGATTCGAGCCTGGCCCCTTTTTATACCTGGGTGCATTTTGAGTCTTCTTTTGAAAAGCATGCAGCACATATACAGCCGCGGGCAACCGTGCCAGGTACACCACACGAAACGTGCCGTGCCAACACCAGACCGCCGATCCCCAAAACGCTACATCTGCTGAAAAAAAGCCTCTACGCTCAGAATGGGACATCCCGACATTGACTTGAATGCCTCAGCCAAGGTCAGCAGATCTTTGTCACCACTGACCAAGGCATCAGCCTGTCCCACCCGTGCCAGGCGCATGAACATCAAGTCATATTGATCGCGGCACTCGGGCACAACCGGTGGTGTTTCGGGCATGGCGATGACCTGCGCATAGGGCAGGTAGTCGGCCAGCAATTGTGTTCGCTCCTGCGGCGACAGGTGGAATTTGGGGTAGGCCAGCACGCGCATCAGCTCTTGCGCAGTGTCGGTGTTGACCAGGGGAATGACATCGCCGCTCTGCCAGGCTTTGCGCAGCCGCCCGGCCATTGCGCCACCAAACACCAGCGCCGACAACACCACGTTGGTGTCGAACACCACCCTCATTGGCGAGCCCAGGCCACAGCGTCCGTGATGTCGGCTTCGCTCAAGTTCAGCTCGGCCAGCTTGGCCCGCACAGCATCGGCGCGCTGAATGCGCACCGGTGTCAGGACGATCTGCCCGGCCTTCACTTCCACATCGAAATATTCAGTCGCGCCGACCTGCTTGATGATGTTTTTGGGCAGGGTCAACTGATTTTTTGAGGTCATCTTGGCAAGCATGGGAATTTTTTCAGTAAGGAATCCTTACTTTAGCACTATTGCTTGAAGCGTGATGGACGACTGGCGCCATGGACAGGAGTTCAATGCCGCGACGAGGGCTGGCGCCAATGCGGTATGCGTCAGTGCCTTGGAGAATCTTGGAGCAGGAGCAGGGGGCTTGGATTCAGACGGTTCATGGCAGTTGGGCAAAACAGCAAAAGACTGGAAGCGGGCTGACGATCCACACGGTGCAATCATGTGCAAATGGTCAGGGCAGGGCGCATTCCAATGTCACGCAAATCTACAGTTCCAACTACTTCGATAGTCATGTCTCGGTTAGCGACGGCGGTAATTTGCGCTGCATGGCAGCAGGGTTTTGCCGCATCAACCAGGGCCTTCAGTCTCTAACAAGTCAAGTCTTTGCACATCATGCGAAGAATTCAAACATTCCAAGTCATTCGTCGCGAGGGCGCAACTCCTACAAATTCAAATAGGCGTCGACTGTTTGTGTAGGAGTCGCGCCCTCGCGACGAAGGCTCATCGATTCCGGTTTGTCCGGCTTAGGTTCAGGGTCATCAATGCGCAAAAGGTCCAAATGCCTGACCTGGGCCGGGCCGAAACCGGCCATAACCGGCAAACACCAGCCCGACCCCGAGCATGATCAGCAAGGCGGGCAGCGGTGACAACACGTGATACTGACCATGGCGCGGTCCGGCTTGCGTGCTACCGTAAAAGTCCGGGCCGCGCTGCAAATACAGGACATGACGACCATCAGTTGTTGCCACAATGCCGCCGGGCGGGATTTTTTCGGTCGGCGTTTGCACGATGCGCCCGCTTTGTAGACCAATTGCCAAGCCCGCGCTGATGAGCCCCGCTACCAGCCACGAGATCACCGGCTTTGGGCGCTTCACCGGCAGCGCTGGCAAAGCCGCACTACCGTAATACAGCAGCATGCCCGCCGCAGATGCCAGCAGGTTGGTCAAAAAGTCGTTGAAATCCAGGTAATCGCTGTAGGTGGTGGTGATCCAGAGGTATTGCAGCAACTCGTCACCGATGCCCATCAGGGTGCTCCAGAACAGCACGCGGCCCACCAGCCAGCGGGCTTTGCCAGGGTCCATGGCGCGCGCCAGCAACCAGGCCAGCAAGGCGTATTGTGGGTAGTGGACGTACTCGTTGATGGAATAGGTCAGAAAACCATCCACCAAGGCGGCCAGCACCAGCCACAGCAGCCACAGGCCTCCGGTCAGCCAGGCTCGTGCGCCATGGCGCAATTGCAGTGCAATCCAGCCAACCAGCAGCAGGCCAAGCACCACTGCCACGCCGGGCACCAGGTCAGCAAAGGCGATGCGGCCAAAAAAACCGTCGCGCCGACGCACCAGCCACAGCGAAAACTGCAAGTGCGCCAGGCAAACGGTAACGTAATAGCTCAGTGTCAGCAGCCACCAGGCGCTTTGCCCAAGACGTGAGCGGGCTGGCGCTGTCACTGGTGTCGGTAGAGGGTCGGTCGGCTGCATCAGGTGACTCCGTATCAATGCCATTGCCAGATCATTCGGCTCCAGCCACCCTGGCGCAGACATGGCAAACGAGCGGCAAGGCCAGATGACAGCGACATGGCTGATTCAGCCATCGATTCACAATGAAATATATAGCACGTCACGCACTGTCCACGGGGGCTGGAGCCCTATTTTGCATAAAAAAGGCTTGTCGCAAGCAGCATGCTGTTGTTCATTGAGGTGGCTTGTGCAAAGGCCGGGTCAGCGCCCGAACCGCCAGCGGCAGCGGTGCGACACCGTCGAACCCGGCCCCGGCTTCGCTGCGCAGTTTGAGTTCTGGCCACCTGCGCGGCGTCGGCCAGATGCTGTTGTTGCTGGCCCGCGGGCACCCCGGCGGGTAACTGTCGGTGCCGCCCAAATCCATGAACAGCCCCAGATTGAGCAGGCTTTCACGCCGTGTGCCCCAGCCACTGCTGTCAGCAACCCCAAGCGCGCGGCAGGCACTGGCGGTAACCTGGTAATGGTCATCACCCGCGCCATCAACAAACAGGGCAAAGCTGTTGTCATGTGCCGCGCCCAGACCCAGGTCGCCCAGCGCATAGTGGTCGTCACCGCCTTCGTCGAGAAAAATGGCCACAGAAAAGTCGTGCGCGGCGCCGATCGAGGTGACATGGCTGGCCCGGTAATGGTCGTTGCCCGAGCCACGCTTGAGCAAGATGCCCGCGCCCTGATGCGCTGCCGCCCCCATGGCGTACCAGACTGCGTCAAACTGGTCGTTGCCAGCGTCGTCCACCAGCACGCCCAGGCCCTCCTGATAGCCCGCGCCCTGCGCAAACACTTGCGCCACGTAATGGTCGTTGCCAGCCAGGTCTAGCAGCATGCCAATGCCCCCGGCGGCATAGCGTCCGTCGTCAAAATCGGCCCCCAGTCCCCGCCCTGCGCCTTGCTCCATCGAGGTGTTGACGCTGGGCAACTGTGACGATGGCCAGTGCAGCGGCGTGTTGTCCAGCGTGTAGCGGTCATCACCAGCCGGGTCGAGCAACAGCGCCACCCCGAGCGGCCCGGCCGAGCCCTGTGCGTGGGTTTGCGCGACATAGGTGTCGTGGCCCGGACTGCCGAGCAACACCGCCAGCCCGCCGATGGCGTGGCCCTGGGCATGGCTGTTGGCAACAAACTGGTTGTTGCCGCCGCCATCGACCAGTAGCGCTGCGCCAAACAGGGCTGACCCTTGCGCCTGTTGGGTGCCCTGGTACTGGTCGTTGCCTTCGGTGTCCCACAAGATGCCATAGCCCATCGTGGCACTGGACGGGTCGGCACCCGGCGCGCTGCTGCGGTAGTGATCATTGCCCCGGTGGTCAAGCAAGACGCTGATGCGCTGGCTGTCGCTGCGCTGCAAGAATTGATAGCTGTCGTCACCGCCAACATCAAGCACCAGCAGCGGGTCTTTGAGTTGATGCAGGTTGTTCTGGCCGCTGCTGTCAACCACAATCTGGCCCATTGGCGTGTCAAGCGTCCAGGCCACGGTGGGCAGTTGCTGCGCAGTGCTGACAAAGAGCTTGAGCCGCGCGGTTGCGGCCACCAGGTCGAGCATGCCCGCCAACAGGGCTTCGCGCTCGATCAGTGGCAACAACTGGCGGTAGTCGGGCTCTTCAAACGGCTCCAGCACACCATCCAGTGCCTGGCGGCGCAGCAAGGCCGGGGTAGCGCTGGCAGGCAGTTTGACCAAGGCGCGTTGCAAAAAGCGGTTGGCTGAACCGATGCTGGCCAGCATCATGGCCAACTCGAAGCGCAACGGGTCGGGCAACTGCACCAGGTCGGGCAAGGCCGGTGACCAGGTGCTGCCAGGGCTGGCCAAGTCAGCCATCCAGAGCAGACTAGAAGCCAGCGGGTCGGCAGCCGAGCGCAGTCTTGCCTGCTGTTGCGTCAGGGTGGCTTCGGGCCGACGGTGCAGCCGCAAACCCGCCACCGCGCCGGTTAACCCGACCAGTTGCTGCGGCGATGCCTGTGCCTCGGTGAAGGACTGAGCCAGCATGCCAATCCGGTAGGGCGCATTGAGCGGCTGCGCCATCATCGCCTTGTAAAGCGGCAACTGCTGCTCCAGCGTGGGCGAAGCCGCCAACTGCAGCGCATCCGGCGCGGCCTCGCCTGCCAGCACACCGGCCAACTCAAACAGTTGTGGCAGCGGGGCCGGGTATTGCGTCTGTGCCCGCAGCGCGCACGCGCCCAGCAAGGCCACTAGCAGCACGGCGAAAAGTCTCAACCCGCTTTTTTGGCCTGGCATCGGCTTGCCACCTCAATCGCCGTTGGCCATGACCTCACCCAACCGGACCGGCCCGCCAGCCTGCCAGGCCGGGTTGAATTGCATGCGCCCTTTGGGCCACAGCATCACCACCGTGGAACCCAGCAAAAAGCGCCCCATCTCCTGCCCCTGCTTCAACAGTTTGCTGCCATCGTCATAGCGCCATTGGCTGATTTCAGCGCTGCGTGGCGCCTTGACCAGACCGTGCCAGACCGTCGCCATGCTGCCGACAATGGTGGCCCCCACCAGCACCAGCACAAACGGTCCGTGCTGGCCATCAAACACGCACACCACCCGTTCGTTGCGCGCAAACAGGCCCGGCACGCCCCGCGCGGTGGTCGGGTTGACCGAAAACAGCTCGCCTGGCACATACATCATGCGGCGCAGCACGCCATCGCAAGGCATGTGGATGCGGTGGTAGTCGCGCGGGCTTAAGTACAGGGTGGCGAAATGGCCATCGTCAAACCGGCTCGCCAGTTCGGCATCGCCCCCGAGCAGCGCGGTGCTGCTGTAATGGTGGCCTTTGGCCTGAAAAATCTGCTGCCCGACAATCGGACCAAACTGGCTGATGGCGCCGTCCACCGGGCAGATCAGCGCTGCTTTGGCCAGCGGTCGCGCACTGGCCTTGAGTTCGCGGGTGAAAAAGTCATTGAAGCTGGCGTAACTGGCAATGTCCGGGTTGGCGGCCTCGGCCATGTTGACCCGGTAGCGTCGCACAAACCAGGCGATCAGACGCGTTGTCAGGCGGCCGCCACGCGCACCGGCAATACGCCCGGCAAGCAGCGTCAGGGCCTGTTTTGGCAATAGGTACTGCGGCAGCACGGCAAGGCGATCAGACATGGGTGACAAGCGGGTTGGGATGACAAAAAGACAGTAGGGATGACGGAAAACGCACTTGCCAATGGCCAGGCGCAGGTAGCAAGGCAGGGCATGCTTGGGGATTTTACCCAGCGCCTTGGGCGGCACCGAATGCCACAATGCTGGCCATGACCGCTGCCCGCATACCGCCAATTCAGTGCCTGCTGACGTTCGAGGCGCTGGCGCGTCTGCGCAGCGTGACACAAACCGCTGAAGAACTCTGCGTGACCCCAAGCGCGGTCAGCCACCGGGTCAAGCAACTGGAGCAAATCATTGGCACCAAGCTGTTTGGCCGGGCCGATTTTTCGCTCACCGTTGAAGGTGTGGAATACCTGTCCCATGTGCGCGCCGGGCTGGCCATGCTGGAGCGTTTTCCGGGTTCGGCGCTGGCCCCTGGCAAACGCAAGCTGCGGCTGGCGGTGACACCGACTTTTGCCCGCTCACTGCTGATTCCGCGGCTGCGCCAGTTCACCGAAGCCTATCCCGAGATCGACCTGACGCTGCAAATCTCGATCCCGCTGCTCGACGTGGTGGCCGAAGACGCAGACCTGATGATCCGCTTTGGCACTGGCCGCTATGCCGATGTGGAGCATCTGTGCCTGATCAGGGATGCCGTCACACCGCTGGCTTCGTCGGCGTTCGTGCGCGAACATGGGCCGTTTGAGGTGGCGCAAGACCTCGAGGGCGAGCCGCTGCTGCGCAGCCCGCTGGAACCCTGGCGCACCTGGTTTGATGCCAATGGGCTGGACTGGCCCGAGCCAGTTGACGGCTCGCAGTTCAACGACATTGGCCTGATGTGTGATGGCGCTGCGGCGGGCATGGGTATCGCACTGGCACGCGTCAAATTGGCACAGCCCTGGCTGGACCACGGCTCGCTGGTGCGGCTGGGCAACAATGCGGTGTTTGCTGCCAACGTGCCCAGCCCGCACGCCCATTACCTGTGTTGGCGCACCGGCGTGATGGAGCGCTGGGAATGCCTGGCGTTTACCGAGTGGCTGCAAAAGAGCCTGGCTTAACGTTCCTTTAATGATAGCGCCTGGCGCATACAGGACAAGGGCTGGAGCCTGTTTTTATACTCAATTCACAGGTATTGGCCGAGCAATGCAAAGCCTGCCTTGGCCGGGCCAAAGGCCTGAAGTTGGCACCTGTTGGCACCTCTGGGCGCATGTTGTCCTAGCACACGAGGCAGGCGCAACGACCCCAGGCGCGTTGCCAGTGGCCCGTTCGGGCGAGTGGCGTTGTGACCCGATGAGTCAACCCCATCGAAATTGAAAGAGCAAATGCGCATCAGAACTTGCAGATGAAAACAGGCGGTCAACTGGGGCATGGATGCCTTGCCAGTCTGCCGCTGTCAGCCTGAAACCGGTCATTGCAACGGCAGGTGAGTGGTGCTTTTGACCTCTTCCATCACCGCGTAGGTGCGGGTTTCGCGCACACCGGGTAACTGCCAAAGCACGCTGCCGGCGAACTCCCGGTAGGCGTTCATGTCGGGCAGACGGGTCTTGAGCAGGTAGTCAAAGCCGCCCGCCACCATGTGGCATTCCAGTATCTCGGGGCGTACCTGCACGGCAGCCTTGAATGCCTCAAAGATGCCGGCGCTGGTTTTGTCAAGCAGTACTTCGACAAACACCATCAGCCCGACACCGAGTTTGACCGCATCAAGCCGCGCTTCATAACCCTGGATCACCCCCTCTTTGCTCAGTCGCTGCACCCGCGCCAGCACCGCTGTGGGTGACAGCGCCACGCACTCGGCCAGCTTCAGGTTGCTGATGCGCCCGTCTTGCTGCAGGGCACGCAAGATCTTCAGGTCAATGCGATCTAGCAACGGACGGTTGGCTTCAGACACGGTGCTGCGCCAGCACTTCACGGTGCAGGTGGTCAATGTGCTGCAACATCTGAGACCGGCAAAACAGCAACCGCCCGGCAGCGGCCTGTGCCTGCTCGACGCGAGTGGCATCGCGCAAGCGGATCAACTCATGGCCTAGGCGGTGCAGCTCACGGTGAACCGGGGCAATCGCCTTGAAAGCGCTCAGACGCCGGTAATTTTCCCGACCATGGCCGTCGTACCACAGACCAAATCGACAATCGCCAGTATGGGTCAATTGGTCTGAAGACAGTTGCCGCGCTGCGTCATCTTCTGCCCCGATCAGGTGATCAACCCATTTGACATGGTCATATTTGGCCACCAGCAGCGCAATGTCGTTCAAATCCCATTTCAGTTTGCCCCACTGGTTCCACATTGAATGTGGCCGGTATTGCTCGGCCCACGGCGCAATGTCGTCGACCGGCATTGGCCTGGCAATGCACCAGCCCTGCGCAACTTCGCAGCCCAGCCGAAGCAACACGACACCATGTTCGGGCGTTTCCATGCCCTCGGCCACCAAATGTCGGCCAAACACCTGTCCCAGTGAAATCACGCCTTCCACCAGGGCCAAATCGCCGGGGTCATCGAGCATGTTGCGCACGAAAGTCTGGTCGATCTTGATTTCGTGCACCGGCAGTTCCTTCAGATAGCTCAGGCTTGAATAGCCGGTGCCAAAGTCATCCAGCGAACAATGCACGCCAAGCGACTGCACATCGCGCACCATGGCGCTGATTTGGGCCAAGTCACCCAGCGCGCTGGTTTCCAGAATTTCCAGTGTCAGCCAGTGGGCTTTGACATGGGGACAGCGCAGCAAGGCCAGGCTCAATTTGCTGAAGAAACTCTGGTCCATCAGTTGCCTGGGTGCCACATTGACGCTAACCGGCCAGCCGGTGCCAACCCGCGCCCAAGCCTCCATCTGCTGCAAGGCGGCGTTCATGACCCAGTCGCCGATGGCAACAATGGTCGCGCTGTGCTCGATCTGGGGCAGAAATTCGTGCGGCAGGAGCAGCCCGCGATCAGGGTGTTGCCAGCGAATCAGTGCCTCCAGGCCGACCACTTCACCGCTGATCAAATGAACCTTGGGCTGGTACAACAGTCGCAGTTCGCCCTGCTGCATCGCCTGGGTCCGCCGCTCGCCCCATTGCTGCTGGTCTGTCAGGACACCCAGCGGGTCAGACTGCCACAGGCGGACGCGGTCACGCCCGGCCTGTTTGGCCTGGTACATGGCCTGATCCGCCTGGCGCAGCAGCAAGTCGGCTTCAGGCGCAGCAGCGTCGCTGCCCACCGGGCCTTGCAAGGTCAGCCCGGCACTGCCAGAGATGTGCGCCACCAGGTCCCCGATTTCAATTGGCAGGCGCAACGAAGCCAGCACCCGCTCCACAATGGCCTGCGCCTCGTGCGGCTGCTGCAGGCTGGTCAGCAGCATGACAAACTCGTCGCCGCCAATGCGCGCCAGTGTGTCGGTGTCACGCAGCTCGGCCTGCATGCGTCTGGCGGCGGTCATCAGCACCTGGTCGCCCACTTCATGGCCGTGCTGGTCATTGATGGGTTTGAAATGGTCCAGATCGATGAAACACAGCCCCAAAGTTTCCTGATGACGCTCACAACGGCGCAGTGCCAGATGCAGACGGTCTGCCAGCAGGGCACGGTTGGGCAAGCCGGTTAGCGTGTCATGGTTGGCCACCCAGGTGGTTTGCAACAGTTGCTCCTGTGTCTGCGAGCGCGCCTGTTGCAGGTCGTCGGCCATGGCGTTGAAGGCAACGGCGAGCTGCTGCACCTCGCGCGCGCCGGTTGGCGCTATGCGCAGTTCGGGTTGCACCGGCAGCAGCAATGCGGCGGCGCTGAGTTTGGTCAAGCCGCGCAGGCTGCTGAGCAACACCAAAGGCACCAGCAAGCACAGTACCCCCAGCACACCGGCCATTGTCCACATTTGCAGCCGGGCTGACTCCCAGATCCGGTTGATTTCCGGTGCAGCCGAAAGCGTCACGATCAGGGTGCCGGTGCTCTGTCCCTGGTACGCCAGTGAAAAGCTGCGGGTGCTGTCTTGCAGGGCATTGGGCATGTTCTCGACCCGCTGCAGAAACCTGACCCAGGCTGGCACCTGCAGCGCAACCGGCTCCGCCTGCGCCTGCAAGCTGTCACCAGAATGGCTTTGCCACTGCAAGCGCACCAGCGACCGGTATTCGGCCACACCGCGGTCCAGCACGCCCTGCAGACTGGCTTGCTGTCCAAGGCTTTGCAATTCGGCAATGCGCGGGCCGTAAAGACGCTGGAAATCCTCGACAAAGCGCTGGCTTTGCAGCGCGCCTGCCTGAACCTCGTCACCCCACAGCAGCATCGCACGCACGCTGCCCGCTGCCAGCACCAGCAAGGCCAAAGGCAACAGTAGCCGGAGCAACAGCGGCATGGCAGGGGCGTGAAAGCGGCGCATGTCGCGATATTAAGGTATCACTGTTGCGGGTTGCCGACGGCCCGGATGCGATGGGTGCAATCAGGGCACACCATTGCGCTGGCTGTTGTGCAGCACCATCAGCGCTTGCAGACCGATTGAAGTTTGTCAGGCGCGGTCAAGCGCCGACTGGCAACCCAAAGCGGGTCAGGGACTGAAGCAGCCAAACCGGGAAACTGGCCAAAACATGGCTTACTGATCCAGCCACTGGCAAATGGGCTGCCATTGGGCCAGGTCACGTGCCACGCGTTCAGGTGCCAGGTCAAACAAGGTCAGGCCACGCCCGGCAAGCACAATGTAGTTTTGCGTGCTACGCAGGTAAGCCAGGGTCGGCAGCCCGACAGACTCGACAAACTGGCGCAATTGTTCCGCCGTGCGGGTGCGCTCATCCACCCGCATGCCGATCAGGCCAATCTGGGTTTTGGCGGCGTGGCTGCTGCCAGTCAGTTCATCGAGAAAGTCGCGCGTGGCACAGATGTCAAAAATGCTGGGCTGCAACGGCACCAGTACCTTGTGCGCCAGTTTCAGCACCTCTTTCAGGCGTTTGCCGCGCAGGCCGGCTGGCGTGTCAAGCACCACGTGGGTGGTGCCTTTGGGGGGCCGGGCGATGTCATCAGGGTCCACCGTCCAGCCTGCAATCGGTCGGGCGCTATCAGGGCGCAGCGACAGCCAGAGCTTGCAAGACTGCTGGCGGTCGGCATCGCCCAGCATGACGCGTTGGTGCTGCGCGGCAAAGTAACCGGCGACCTGGGTCGCCAGCGTGGACTTGCCAACGCCGCCTTTGGGATTGACGACAACAACGACTGGCATGGACAGCTCCTGATGCATGAGAACAGGGCTATCTTAGGGCGCATCGGCCACACCGGCATCGATGGTCTTGAGACACAGGAATGTCACAAAAGTGTCGTATCCTTGCGTTCCCTGTCCGGCTGCCGCATCAAACCAGAGGCCCGGGCTTTTTTTCATTCACCCGAGGACTCACCCATGAAAATCCGCTACTCATTGATTGCTGCCGGCATTGTTGCGCTGAGTGCTGCTGGCACCGCAACCGCACAGGAAAAAACCTTTCGCCTGCTGACCTGGGCCGACTACGCCCCGGCCGACATCGTGGCGCAGTTCGAGAAAGAAAGCGGCTACAAGGTTGAAGTGACCCTGTCCAACAACGAAGAAATGATTTCCAAGCTGCGCGCCACTGGCGGTGCCGGGTTTGATCTGGCGCAGCCGTCGCAAGACCGCATCACCGGCCCGCAAGCTGAATTTGGCATTTACAAGCCGATGGACCTGAGCAAGCTCAAAGCCGAGTTGTTCATTCCATCGATGCTCGATGCCACCAAGAAGAACACAACCTTGGCTGGCAAGGTCTACGGTCTGCCGCATATCTGGGGCACCGATGGCCTGGTGGTCAACACCAAGCTGGCCAAGATGGACAACTACCCAGACCTATGCAAGGCTGATTTCAAAGGCAAAACCGCCGTGCGCCTGAAACGCCCGACGCTGCTGGCTTTTGCCTTTGCCGCTGGCAAAGACCCGTTTGCCCTGTATGGCGATGCCAAAGCCTACACCGCGCTGATGGACGAAACCGGCAAGACCATCACCGCATGCAAAGGCAACCTGAAGTTCTTCTGGGACAACAAGGACCAGTTGCTCAACGGCATGCGTTCGGGCGAGATCGTCGGTGCCATGATGTGGGACACGGGTGGCTGGAAACTGAACAACGAGAAGCCTGAAATCCAGTTCATCGCGCCCAAAGCAGGTGCATTGGGCTGGATCGACACGTTTGCCATCCCCGCCAAGGGCAAGAATGACGCTGCGGCCTACGCCTGGATCAACTTCAACATGCGCCCCGAGATCGCCGCCAAGGTGGGTGCCTCTGCTGGCAACTTCACGGCATCCAAAGGTGCTGACCAGTTGGCCGATGCCAAGCTGAAAGCCCAATTTGCCGCCAGCTTCCCGGAAGCTGCGTTGAAAAACGTCAAGTGGTATCCGGCTGTGCCCGCTGGCATTGAAGACATCGAAGGCAAGGTGCTTGACCGCATCAAGGCTGCAAACTAAGCCCGGGCCTTGGTTTCCACCCTGCCTGCTGCGCCTGCCAAGCTGGTGGCGCAGCCTGACCTGCGAGCCACCCGCGTGGCCAAGCACTACGGTGCTTTCCGCGCGGTGGATGATTTGTCGCTTGA
>ERZ795030.5152-NODE-5152-length-12259-cov-13.684857_pt1 | contig 12259 bp, 16 predicted proteins | sample MGYA00375122_ERZ795030 | MGnify/ENA primary metagenome ERZ795030 (study PRJEB30165, sample SAMN05720146) | activated sludge metagenome | isolation source: anaerobic digester from wastewater treatment plant | place: Japan | collected 2015-04-20 ...
GGCGTCCAGCACGCGGGTTCCGTTTCGCAGGATGAACGTATTGCTTCGCCTTTGCCTTTCGGTTTTAACCCTCTTCGGGAGGTTGTTCAGATGAAATACGGACGAATGTTTGCCAGTGGGTTTGTCGGCACGACCGTCTCGACGGCGGCCAAGGAGCTGCTGCACGTCCTGTGCAGTTCGAGCCACGTCGTCGCGGTTCATGAGGTGGCAATCACGGGGCGCAGCACCTCGTCGGAATTTATGACGGTGGGCATTGCCTTCGCCGGGACCACGGCGGGCGTCGGCTCCACATTGGCCCTCACGCCCCTTGTGCAGGGGCAGACCACTTGCAGCGGCAACGTCTACGGGGTGGCGACGACAAACGCAACCGGCCTCACCTACGTCTACAAGGAAACCGTCAACGTGCTCAACGGGTTCCACTGGATTCCGACCCCGGAGTGCAGGCCGATCATCAAGCCCGGCGGTCGGCTCGTCGTGAGGCGGGAAACCGTAACGACGGCGACGGACTACGCCGTGGATGCTCATATCGTGTTTGAGGAGATCGGGTAAATGGCGGTTTACCGCATACCGTTCTGGCGCAGGCGTTTCGCAAAGAACGTCGTGTTCCTGCTTCCGCAGGGCGCAGCGCAGACCCTTGCTTTGGTAGCGGAAGCGTCTAACGCGAACGCGGGAGACAATGTCACCCTTATTATCGGCCACGTCATCGCGTCCGTTGCCGACGGCGCTAATGCCAATGCAGGAGACGGCATTACATTAAGCATTTCCCATCCGCTTGCCAGCGTCACCGACGGGACGCAGGCCAATGTAGCCGACAGCCCCGCATATACCCATGCGCACAATCTGACCGTTTCCGAAAGCTACAACGCCAATGTAGCCGATTCACCAGCGCACACGCAGTCGCACCTGTTGTCCGTAACGGATGGTGTGCAGCATAACGCGGCTGACGGTGTCGGATTGGGCGGGAACATAACGCTCGCGTCTGTCGCAGATGGGGCTCAGGTAAACACCGGTGATGCTCCCACTCTGATAATCGGCCATGTCCTTGCTTCTGTCGCGGAAGCCTCACAGATAAACACCGCCGTTACCCCGGTTCCGGTTCATGGCTACGGATTGACCGTGGGTGAAAGTGCGGTTGTCAATGCAGCAGACGGCCCGAGCCTGACACAGCACCACGTCATCACCGTAGACGACGGCGTAAATGCCAATGCCGGGGACGGGGTCACGATTTACGCGGGCGGGGCGCTCCCCGTTGCGGAAGGCATACAGCAGAACGTTTCCGATGCCCCGGATATTATTCAGCACCATGTCATCGCGGTATCGGAAGCCGTCAACGAAAACCATGCCGACAATATTACGCTAGGCGTCGGGGCCGATGTCCCCGTGACGGCAGGCGAGGGTGTGCAGGTCAACGTCTCCGGGGCTGTGAGCCTTATCCATGGTCAGGTTATCACCGTGGCCGACGGCGCGAACATTTCCGTTGCCGACGCCATTGTCGTTATCATCGGGCATACCATTTCGGTGCAGGATTCGGGGCAGATTGTCGCCTCGGATGAGATTACCCAACTCATTCAGCAGCACCATATCACGATCAGCGACGGAACGCAGGAACAGTACGCCGACGGGGTTGACTTCTCCACGAAGGTCACGCCTGACGACACCTACAACGCAAACGCCGCCGACGGAATTGTCCTTGAAGTGCATACCAGGACACACGGCAGGAAGCTCAGAACGTCGAATCCGGTCAGGGACCATCACCGGCAGTCTAAAATATACGTCAACACCTATCGCCGCGCAGGCGACGTGTGGAGGTCGAGATAATGGCGCTTGTGCTGATTACAGAGGCAACCGGCCCTTGTGTGACGCTTGACGAAATCAAGACGCACCTGCGGCTCTCCACGTCCGACACGTCGGAAGATTTGCTTCTCAACTCCATGCTGATGGCCGCGCAGAATGAGGCCGAAAACAAGACGAAACGGGCCATGATGCCGCAGACATGGGAACTCGTCATGGACGCGTTTCCCGAAGGCGGGATCGAAATTCCCCGCCCGCCCCTTTCGTCAAACTCGACGGACTTGAGCATCACCTACATCGACTCCAGCGGGGCGACGGCTACCCTGTCCGCGACTGCCTACTCCATCGACGGGGATTCGGAGCCCGCCTGGGTAGTGCCGTCCTACGACAACGACTGGCCGGAAACCTACGACGTAATGAACGCCGTCAGAGTTCGCTACAAGTGCGGTTACGCGTTAAGCGGGGCGTCTACGGCCACGACTCCATACGGGGTCAAGGCGTGGGTCCGTCTTCGCGTGGGGGCCATGTATAACAACCGGGAAAGCCTGTCCGTGGAGTCTGGGGCGCAGACGATGCTTAAGCTTCCGCGCACGTTCGTGGACGGGCTGCTGGATGCCTACACGGTGATCAAGATATGAGGGCGGGGCGACTCAATAGGCGCATCAGTATCCGCAAGAGCACGTCGTCTCCCGACTCATACGGTGGTCAGATACCGACGTGGAGCACTTTTCTCAACGATGCGTGGGCGCAGGTTCGCCCGCTGTCCATGCGCGAGATGTGGCAGGCGGATCAGGTGTCGTCTCCCATCGACACAGAGTTTCTGCTGCGGTACGCGACCGGGATCACCCCGAGCATGATCGTTGTCTACGACGGCAAGGAATATAACATCCATTCCGTCATCGACGTGGGCGACAAGCATACGGAGCTGCGGATACTGGCCTCGAGGCGATCCACATGATTTCCATGACGATTGAGCAAAAGGGGCTGCGCGAACTGGACGAGAAGTTGAGGCTCTTGCCACTTGAGGTTCAGCGCAGCATCGGGCAACGGGCCCTCAACAAGGGGGCCAGGATCGTCAAGGACGATGCGCGTCGCCGCGCCCCGATGGGTCGTGCGTTTTACCGATATCCTTATGGCACGACGGCCCGGAACAAGAGGCGGCTGGGCCAGCTTCGGGACAGCATTGTGGTCACAAAGGGCAAGCCGTCCAGGGGCGCGGAGATCGTGACCAACATCAAGCCGAGGCTCAAGACCGGGTTCTACGGCTTATTCATCGAGAAGGGATGGATCCCGACGGGGAGGACGAAGAAGGTACGCGCTGCATACGGGCTGACCGTGCGCGAAGCCCGCTCGAGGATGCAGAGAGGGAGGGCCAAGGTGCCGGGGCGTCCGTTCGTGGAACCGGCCCTCGTCATGAACGCGGGCCGCGTGCTGGATGCGATCCAGAAGGAGCTCGGCAGGCTGATCGAATGGCGCATGAGGAAGACCAATGCCGGTTGAGTCGAAGATCTATTCCTTACTGTCGGGGTCAACGGTCATCACGTCCGTCACCTCGACACGCATATACCCGATGGCCGTCCCTCAAGGCTCGGACGCCCTCCCCGCGCTTGTCTATTCGAGGATCAGCGGCCACCGGGTCAATGCCTTGGACGGGTACTCTCATCTCGAGAACCCTACGATACAGTTTGATTGCTGGGCGACAAGCTATGCGGGTGCGAAAGACCTAAGCACCCGCGTCGCAAACGTTATGGGTTCCGCAACGTCGTTTGAGGCGATCCTGGTCAACGACCTGGACGCGCTGGAATGGGAACTCGGTTTCTATCGGTTAACGCAAGAGTGGAGTGTCTGGCACAAGGACACATAGGAGGTAACTAGCCAATGGCGATTGAAACTCAGGGCTCCATTTTTTACTGGAGCACGACAACTTCCTTGAGCACGGTTATCAGTATCGGGGAGGTGATTGGTTTCAATGGCCCCACCGGCGGCGCAAACGTCATTGACGTTTCCCACCTGGGAAGCACGGCGCGAGAGAAGTTGATCGGGTTGAGAGACGAAGGTCAAATCACCCTCGACTGCAACCTCGCGCCGTCCAATACGGGCCAGACGAAACTGCGCGAGTGCCGCGCCGCCAGGACGCAGGGGAACTGGGCCATCAAGCTCAACGATACGGCCATCACTATGCTCAACGGCCACGGGTATGTAAGCGGCTTCTCCATCACGGGAGCGGTAGATCAGGTTGTCAAAGCCAGCATCACCATTGAGATCAGCGGAGCCGTGACCTACTCAACGGTCGCATAGGAGGTGACGGTCATGGCGATTGAGTCACAAGGCGCGATTTTCTACTGGAGTACGACCACGGCGGCCTCCACATCGACTTCCCATGCCGTCGCGGAAGTGGTTGGTTTCAACGGCCCTACGGGGAGCGCCAACGTCATTGACGTTTCCCACTTGGGCAGCACGGCACGCGAAAAGCTGATCGGGTTGAGGGATGAAGGGCAAGTGACCCTCGATGTCAATTTCCTACCGGGGACAACGGCGCAGGACTACCTGAGGTCCTGTCGCGCCACCCGCACTATGCGGAAGGGCGTCATTCAGTTGAATGACAACACGACCGAGGCGGCGCGGACGAAGATCATTTTCGACGCCTATGTCAGCGGATTCAGCATTTCCGGTGCTGTGGATCAGGTCGTCAAGGGTGCAATCACGCTGGAGATCAACGGCGCTTGCACCTATGCCACTGTAATTTGATGAGCCTGGAGGGCGCAAATGTATCTGACAAAAGAGGAAATCCTTGCTGCAAAGGACATGAAGTACGAGGACATCGATGTCCCCGAGTGGGGCGGCAAGGTGCGGATCAAGTGCATGACCGGCAGTGAGCGTGATGCTTATGAGGCGTCACTTTACGAACTCCGAGGAACGGAAGTGAAACTGAACAGAGAGGACATGCGGGCGAAACTTCTCGCCAGGGTGCTGGTGAACGAACACGGCAAGCGACTGTTCGCGGACGGTGAGATAAAGGCCCTTGGCGAGAAGTCCGCCCATGCCCTTGAGAGAATTTATGTCGCGGCGCAAAAGCTGAACGCCATTTCCAACGATTCGGTGGAGATGCTGGCAAAAAACTGAAACAGCGGGGGTCGAGGTACTTTTACTTCGCCCTCGCAAGAGAACTGGGAATGACGGTGCGCGAATTGCTCGAGCGGACGGATTCGGTCGAACTCAGCGAATGGCGGGCCTATTTCGAGATCGAGAACAAGCGCTTGAAGGGTGAAGACGCGGAGACGGTAGCGGATAAGATCAAGGCTGGATTCATGCAATTCAAGGAACGGCTCTGATGGCGGTTGATCCCGTTGCAAATCTCTATGTGCAGCTCGGCATGGACGTTGCCCGCTTGCAGGGCGACGTGCAAAAGGCGACGACCATTCTGGATAATTTCCAGCGCCGCGTCGATCGCGGATTTTCCACGATGCTGAAGGGCATAGGCTGGACCGCCGCCTTTGCGGGCGTGACGGGTTTTTTGCACAAGGCCGTGCAGGAGGCATCGGCGGCGGAGCAGGCCATCACGCAGCTCAATACGTCCCTGGCGACCCTTGGGGCGAAGCGCGTCGGTGACATCAATCTTGTCAGCGCAGCCATTCAGCGCATGGCAAAGGAGATGCAGGCTGCCACGGGATTCACCGACGAAGAGATCATGCGCGGCGCGTCCCGCATGTTGACGGCTGGAATCGGCACGGAAGACCTCAAGCTTGCGACCGAAACGGCGACAAACCTTGCGCGGGCATACGGGCTCGAACTCGAGCCCGCAATGCAAATGGTCGTGCAGGCATATTGGGGCCAGCAGCGGGCCATCAAGAAAGTTGTCCCCGAGATGCAGGAACTTCTTCAGGAGGGCATGCGCGGGACGGATGTATTGAAGCAATTAAACGACGCCCTGGGGCCGCAGGCCCAGGCGCAGGCCGAAACATTCGCGGGTCAATTAAGGCTCTTGAGGATTGAGAGTGCCGAGTTTGCCGAGGCCGTCGGCATGAAGGTTCTCCCCATGCTGACGAAATTCTTGTCCCTCCTGAACGCCATCCGCAAGGGTGAGGGGCTGAAGGGCTATGAGATGTTCAATGCCCTTGGGGATGTCTTTGTTTCGCCGGAGCAAGCAGCCGCATCCATCGCGGGGATGACGCCATCCCAGCTTGAGAAGATGACCGGGGGCGCGACATGGAATCATCCGCTCATGTATGGCAAGCCCGGCGTCAAGCCGAAGGTTGAGGGGAAAGAAACAAAGAGAGCCGAGGACAGGTACGTCGATACGGAAGAGGCCTATTTGAGGCTTATCAAGGAGGAAGCCAAATTTTATGACGGCATTGCCGCTGGCCTGAAGGCCGTTGCCGATCAAAAGAATTTCATCATCGACGCAGACCAGAAAATGCTCGACATCGAACGCCTGGTCAGCCTGTCAGAGGAAGATTATCTGGCTGCCACGTTGGCGAATCACGAGCGCAGGGTGCAGGTGCAGCGGGATCTGATTGCTGAGCGGCTGAAATGGAACAACGTTATTGACGCAAGGGAGATGGAGGAGCTGGAACGTGCGGAGCGCCTGCTGGAGGTGCAGAAAGAGCGCGTGAGGGTTGAGGAAACACTCCGAAAAGATCCGTTTGCCGGAGCCTACAAGGCGCTGAGTGATCTGCAAAAAGAATATCAGTCTTACGGCAAGCTGATGGAAGACTACACCGTGGGCGTATTCAGGACGATGGAGATGGCCTTTGCCGACTTCTGCGATACCGGGCAATTTAAATTTAAAGAGTTCGTCCGGTCTGCGCTCATTAACCTGAATACCCTGCTGTTCAAGATTGCCGTGCTCGAGCCGATGGCGGCGAAACTGAGGGACATTCTGTCCGGTGCCGGCGGCGGCGGAGTCAGCTTTGGCGGATTTGGCTCGATTCTCGGCAAGATTTTCGGCGGGATAAACATCGGGGGGGTCGAATTCACGCCAAGCGGCATGATGATCGAAACCCTCACCAGCGCGAAGGGCAACGCCTTCATGAACGGGCGACTCTTGGCCTACGCACGCGGCGGTATCGTCCAGGCCCCGACCGTGTTTCCGATGGCGTCCGGCATGGGCCTCATGGGCGAGGCGGGCCCGGAGGCCGTGATCCCCCTAAAGCGCACGGCGTCGGGCGATTTGGGCGTGCAGGCGGGGGCGGGCGGTGCCACCTACAACATCACGATCCAGGCCGCCGATGCCCAGAGCTTCTACGAAATGTGCCGGCGCAACCCGTCAGCGATTACTGACCCCATTGAGAGGGCGTTGCAGGGCAATCAGAGCATCAGGCGCACAATCATGAGGACAGCAAAGTAATGGCGAAATACCCGAATTCTCCCGTTCCTTCATATGAGCACGTTGCCGCCTCGAGGTGGAAGACGGTGATTTCCATTTTCGATGACGGCAACGAGCAGCGCCGACAGAAGTGGACGGCCCCGCAGTACGACATTACGCTGCAATACAATGCCATCCGGGCAACGGCGATGTCCACGATCTGGAATTTCTTTGAGGCGCGCAAGGGGGCCTATGAGGCATTCCACTATTACATTGGGGAGGCGTGGGGCGAGAAGCAGGACGTGAAGGGCGCTTACATTGCCGTCGCGGACGGGACGGCAACGGCATTCACGCTGCCGTGCAAGAATTCATGTTCGGTAACGATCTATCAGAACGGCTCGGTCATCGGGTCGTCGCTTGTTGTCGTCAATGCAACCGTCGGCGTCGATGACGCGGACACGCTGAGTCTCGGCATGACGCCATCATCGGGCGATGTCCTGACGATGGATTATACCGGATACCAGAAAGTCAGGTGCCGGTTCAAAGAAGACTCTCTATCGCGGACGCTATGGGAGAAGGACATCTACAAACTCACGGTTGAACTGAAGGGACTCCCGCCAGCGACATGAAAACGATTTCAACGGCCATTAACGCGCAACTGGAAGCGGAGCAATTCAGCTACTTTTATACGGTTGAGCTTCGCCTTTCGGCCATTACCCTGTATTACACGGACGCAGACCGCCCCGTGCATTACAACGATATTCGCTATACGCCCGCCCCGCTCGCCTTTGCCGATATTGCCTACGCCGCCGCCCTCTCCGTCGATCAGGTTACAGTTGAGTTCGGCAATGCCTCTCTGGCGCTCTCCGCGTACCTGCTAGGTGAAGATGCCCGCAACCGGACCATCATTATCAGCCACGGCGTCATGAACGCCGCAGGGACCGTCCTGGGGCTCACAAACCTGTTTCAAGGCATTGTTGGGGAGTGGGAGCTTACGGAGGACCGGGCGACGATCCGGGCCTTAAACGAGCTTGTACTGTGGCGAAAGCGGCCTCTCAGGACCGCCTCGGCCACCTGCCCGTGGGTATTCAAGGGAACGGAATGCACCTACGCAGGCGCGGGAGGATGGTGCGATCAGAGCTATTCAAGGTGCGCGGAGTTGGGCAATCAGGCCAATTTCGGCGGGTTTCGGTTCCTCCCGGCCCTGATGGAAAAGCAGTTGTGGTGGGGGAGGGTGCCTAGGTGATTTGGGCCAAGTTCACAGCCGAGCTAGTGGGCAAGCCGTACAAGGCAGGGGCAACCGGCCCGGACGCCTTCGATTGCATGGGGCTCGTTATCATGACGCAGCGCAAGATGGGATGGAAGGTGCCCAAGGAATTTGAGGGATGGACCCTTGAAACCTACGCACAACGGTTTGAGTCGGACCCCGAGGCGGGCCTTGCCGTCCTTGAGCGCCTTTTAGACGCATACTGTAGCAGGATCGACACACATTTCCTGAAAAGGGGCGATGTCCTCATTGTGAAAATAGGGGAGAACGGGCAGCGGATTCCGGGCGTGTATGCCGGTAAAAGGCAGTTTTTGACCGTCGTAAAGGACAGAAAAGTGCGGATTTACGGGGCAGACAAGTATTTCACCATCGAACAGGGGTGGCGGTATGGGCGTTGAAGCCATTTTCTTTGCCGTCATGTCGAGTCTGTTCAGCCTAGTGCAGATGCTAGGGGCGAACCAGAACGACCCCCTCAAGGCGCTGGAAGAGGCTACGCGCGGGCAGATGGTGGACAGTAAGGACAATCAGGACAACATCCCCCTGATTTACGGCCTGCAACGCGTCCCCGTGAACGTCTGCTACATGATAACGACGGGCACGAATAACAACGAATTGCATCTTGTCGGCATCATCGGAGAGGGTGAAATCAACGGCATCCATCAGGTCGGCGGGGTCGATCAGATTTGGCTCGATGATAAGCTTTATACCGAATACGGCTCCCTCGTATCGTATCAGGTCTACACGGGCACCTCGACGCAAAACGCGCACGCGGCCCTCGTAACGGCCACGGCGGGAATGTCCCCGGAAGATGTCTGGAACGACCCGCTTCGCAACACGGCATACATCTACATGAAACTCACCTACGACCGGAACAAATGGCAGGGATTGCCGAATATCACGGTTGAGGTGGAAGGGCTCAAGGTCTACGATACTAGGACAAGCACCACGGGATACAGCGCAAACCCCGCCCTGTGCGCCTACGATTTCATTACGCGAAGCTCTCGCCGGGGAGGCATGGGGATTGACACGGCCCGTGTCGTGACGGCCTCCGTGGACGATGCAGCCAACTTCTGTGACACGAAGGGCTGGACTCTCGGCCTTGTCCTGCGCGACGACTCGGCGGCAATCGACAATCTCAAGCAGATTATTGATACCTACCGGGGCGATGTCATCTATTCCGAAACCCAATTCAAATTGCTTTACCGGGATTGGGATTCCGAGTCCGTCGTGATGAACCTCGGGGAATCGGACATCGTAGAAGCGGGCGGGGTATCGTCACTGAAAATATCTCAGCCGTCCGTATTCGACACGCCCAACGCCGTCCGCGTGAAGTTCTGCAATACGGATAACAAATTCATTGTTGACGATTACGTTGTCTCCGATTCAACGTCCATTACCGCCGACGGGGATTTCCGAGAGGAAACGGTGCAACTGCTTGGCATTACGGACTACGAGCACGCCATGCAGATGGGAAATTATCACCTTGAGCGGTTCCGCGTCAATAAGGCGATCAATTTTACGGGGCATTCCCGCTGCCTCGCCCTGGAACCTCACGACCTCGTAACCATGACACACACGTTCCCCGGATGGTCGAGCAAGGTTTTCAGGGTGAATGCCGTCACGGTAACGCCTGCGATGGAGGTTGCCATATCGGCAGTTGAGGAGTCGAGCGCCTTTTACAACGATGTATTAGACATTGCATCGCACAACTATCACGACACGACCCTTCCCGACCCCACGGCGACGGTCCCCAATGTCATCAACGTCACGATATCCGAGGAAACCTACTCCTGGGCCAATCGGACGCACACCCGACTGTTAATCAACTTTGACCCGCCCGCAGCTACGTCCTATCCGTTTTGGGATCACGCTGAAATATGGGTGAGCCTCGACGGCGGCACGAACTACAACAATATCGGCACGGCCACGGGTGATTTCCAGGTTGACCCCGTAGAGGAAGGGCAGACCTACACCGTCAAAATCGTATCGGTGAACATATGGGGAGGAAAGGAAATTTTCGCTTCTGCCTACTCTGCGGCGCATCTTATCACAGGCAAGGCGGAGGCGCCTACGGCACCGGACGCGATCAGCGTCGTGGCATCAGGGGACACCGTGACCATCCTGACGGATGACATTACAGACCAGGACATTGAGGGCTACGAGGTGCGCCTGGGTGATACATGGGAAGGCGGCATTTATATCGGGACGTTCAAGTCGGCGCAAATCCGATTGAGCGGATTCAAGCCCGGCTCGTTTACGTTCTGGTTGGCCCCGCGCGACAACCGGGGAAGATACAGCGATACGAAGCGCAGCGGGGCTGTCACTGTTTTCAGGCCAGCTGGGTATAGCGTCAGGGAATCAACGTGGAATTGGGATTATTCCGTTGGGGTGCATAGCAACACGACCAACAGCACATATGCGTCTACGGCGGTTTTAAAGTGCACCCACGATGCAGACGTGCTAACCGGGACGTGGGTATCTCCTATCTACGACCTGTCGAGCTCAATCACCGTGCGCGTGTGGGGGGATTTCCTGACGGTGTTTGCAGGCAGCTCTGCAAGTTGGGCCGCGCTCCCCTCGACAAACACATGGGCCTCGATTCAATCATCATCTAAACGTTGGTATGAGGTCGTAAATCAGTCTCAGGCAGGAATCCTTGAAAGCACGATCCGTTGGGGAGATTCCACCGATGCGCTGAATAACTCAGCCAAAATGTTTAATGTCTGCTCACCAGAATTCACGGCGAGATACATGCAGGTTGACGTAACAATCACAGACCCCGACGTGCTCAGTCAACTATATCTCAAAACGCTGAACATGACGGCGGCTTATTGGAGCACGTAAATGGCGCTGAGAGTGCGGATCAAACAGATCACGAACGGGCCGACACCGGGGACGTACACCGTCTATTCGGAATTATACGACGATAATTTCCCCACGGCGGCGATTGCTGGCAAGCAGCATAACTACAGCACAACTGTTACCGATGCTAAGGTCATGCAGGCCGTGCAGAGCGCCTACGCTGCCGTTGCACAGGCATACATCAACAAGCTGGCTGTCAAGGCGCACCTTGAAACCGTCATCGCGTCTCTGTCGGTTCCTACTTCATAGGGGGAGATATGTCTCAATCCTATTCTTCAAACTGTTTCAGCACGGCGAACGTCATTGAAACGGATATGCAGAACGTCGAAAACAATTTCGATGCCCTGCGGTCCCTGTTCAGCGGATCGTCCGCTCCGACAAGCCCGGATGCGGGGCAGCTTTGGTACGACACCGGATCATCTTCGGTGAAGATACGCTACAACTCGTCCTGGGTCGAATGGTGGGATATGGACGGCCAGTGCGTAGCTGCGGGGCAGGTAAAGACGGCCTCGCTGGCGGCTGGCGCGTTGAGCACGGATGCGGCGGGCCGAGGGAAGATGGCAAACGGCTATATCACAAATGTCCACGTCGCCGATGTGGATGTAACAAAGGTTACGAACCTAAACAAGGCCGCCGTGATTTTCAGCTGGTACACGACAGGGCTTGTTCTATCTGGGCCGGGGCAGTCAAAAACACTATACCTGTCTCGCGCATATCTTCCGAACACGGGAGCCAATAAGCTGAAGGCGAATTTCATCGGGAGTCCTACACCAGGAAAAGCGATTGATTTCACCATAACGGTGAACACCAGTTCCGTGTCATTCGGAAGCATGACGGACACATATCTCGATGGCGCAACGTATGTCAATGTTTCGACATGGCTAGGTGCATCTGTAAATCTGTCCTTGTCAGCGACAGCAAACGGCGCAGCCGGAACCATTTTTGGCGTGTGCATATACCTGACCACATAGGGGGTGAATGATGAAAAAATACCTCGCTATTCTTCTTGCCTTGATGCTGATTCCGGCGTCTGC
>ERZ795030.5157-NODE-5157-length-12256-cov-6.585608_pt1 | contig 12256 bp, 23 predicted proteins | sample MGYA00375122_ERZ795030 | MGnify/ENA primary metagenome ERZ795030 (study PRJEB30165, sample SAMN05720146) | activated sludge metagenome | isolation source: anaerobic digester from wastewater treatment plant | place: Japan | collected 2015-04-20 ...
CCCGGCAGAAAGGAATACCTTCTATGAAAACTCTACCACGACCACTACGAAAAATCAATTACACCGAGTTCCAGGAGCTTATGCGGATCCATAAGCATACCAACAAGTCTTTGGCTCCGCTGTGCGGCTTTACTCCGCAGGCTTTAGGCAACTGGATCAACCAGGGCAAGCCCATGCCGGGCGAAGTCATCATCCGGATCCGAGACATCTTTCAACTTACGCCTGGAGAAGTTGACTGGCTGCTCTTAGGGGGTCCAAGACCGGTACAAGACAAAACAGTTAATCAGATCGTGATCGATGCCGACGAGCTGGTAAAGCTGATTCGGGAAAGGAGAGCGATATGAAAAACAGGGATGCAGTCCTTGATAAACAAGTATGGAAGTTTGCAGTGCTTGCGATTCTTTCGTTGTGCGCAATTGCAACGATTATGACATTCGTTCCGCTCGCAATCATGGAGGTAATCAAATGAGAAGACGAATAACAAGATTGGAAATATGGTTATTGATTACGCTGATTGCTTTTATTGCGGTTCTTTCGCTTTTCGTAATCGGCACGATTAAATCATTCGTTCCAAACGCAAACGAGATCAAGGCCGATCAAAAGCGAATGTTGGAAGAACTCAAGATCATGGAAAGCGATTTAGCAATGATGGCAGAGTTTGTAGATAAGTTTGAGGTTATACCGATTACGCCAACAGAACCAACGGCGGAGCACGAACCGATAGAAACAACTGTAAAAGAGCCTGTTGACGAATGGCTGGTTAAGATCACGGCCTTGGAGTGCGATGGCTCTTATGAGGGCGCTCTGGGCGTCGCTACGGTTATTCTAAACCGATTGGAGACAGGATGGGGTGACACAATACACGACGTTGTAAGCGCTCCGGGGCAGTTTTCTGTCTACGGCTCCAAGCGCAAGCCGCCGATAACAGAAACGATCATCAAGGCTTGCGAGGATGCAATGTCCGGTATCAGAGCTTTCGGTCCGGAAGTTCAGTATTTCTGCACACCGAAGGCTTATGAGCGCAGCTCATTTTTCCAAACATTGGAAGTCGTCGATCGGTACGCCGGGACTGTTTGGTGCCGAAAGGCCAGGAAGTAAGCGCATGGAGATCAATACAAGGCTATTCAGGGCAATGGTCAGAGAAATAGGCGTTATCGATGATCGAAAGAAACTGTTATGCGACTCAATAGGCAGAATGCTAGGCGCCGATGTTGTCAATGTTTTAGGGGATTGGATTGCTATTTCAAGCCCGGTAGAAGGTATGGACAAAAAAACAATTAAGACGTCTGAAGGTGAAGTAATCGATATCTACCAAAAATTCATCGATGAACTTGAGCTGTTTTACTACGAGCCGCACAAGGGAACAGACCCTCTGGATGATTACGACGAATATATCCAGGCACGACAAGAAGGCCGGTACTATCCGGACCCGAGAGATTAAGAAAGGAGGAGGCAAGCATGAAGCTTAAAAAAGTACGCATCGCAAAAGGATACCAGGCGAAGCAGGTCGCAGCCTTTTTAAAGAGATCGGTTGACAACCGCCTTGACTCGAGCCTTTACAGCAAGATGGAAAACGGTGTCTGCCTTCCGACTCCTAAGCAGTTTAAAAAGATTTGCTTTTTCTTCGGTGTTGAACCCACGGACATTTACACAAAAGAGGACGTTGACTTTGGCCTTGACAGAAAGCGCGTTAAACGCGATCAGGCCGATCGGGACGTAGATATCTATAAATTGACCGTAAGGCTGCCTATCGCGCTGGCAACTGGCTTGCAAGCGAAGGTAAGGCGCAACGGCTATCCCAGCATTACGGCATACATTTGCGAATGCATTAAAAAGCTGAGCTGATCGAAGGGGGGACACAGCATGAAGATCACTTTTCAGAATATTGAGTTTTCGGCCTTTAAAGACGGTGAGCCGGTCCGCATGGATTTTGTTGACGGAATCAACACGATCGTCGGTGCGAACGGCTCGGGAAAGACTACGGTATTGGACGCCCTTGTCTGGTGTCTTTTCGGCAAGGACTTTATCAACAGGACGCGGTTCCTGATGGTTCCTCTTAACCCGGACGGCAGCGTTCAAAAGGCAGATCCCTGCGTGACGCTGAACATCGTCGTCGACGGCGATCCGTACAAGCTGACCAGAAAGCTGGACGGGAGCAAGACCGTTACCGAGATCAACGATGTGCCTTGCAAAACGCTTGAAGCCTATAACGACTTTATTGCTCAGATCTTCGGCGATGAGCAGCGATTCAAAATGTTCACCATGCCTCTGTATTTTACCGAGTCGCTTTCCTGGCAGGACCAGCGCGCGCTTCTGATGGAGTTTTTCCAAAACCCGGCTCCGGAAAAGGTCTTTGACCGCATGAAATCGGAAAAGATCCGGTTTAGCGATGAGCTGGTGGAAGCCATGAAAACCAAGACTCCTGCAGGCTATATCGATATGCACAATCAAGCATTGAAAATAGTGGAGCGCCGCCGGGATGAGATCAATGCGCAAATCAAACTGCTGGACTCACAGCTTGAGGGGCATCAGGCGATCGACCAGTCCGAGTTGGAATCCGAAAGGAAAAAGCTGCGTGAAAAGATCGGAACGCTTAACAAAAAAATAGAAGAAGCCACAGCAAGCAATCGCGCGATCCTTGTTGGAAAGCAGGAAAACGAATCGATCATCCGGAACGCCCAGGACGAAATTGAGCAAATACTTCTGCAGACTAAAGCTGAGTACAGGCGGGAGCTTGACATGCGTATTGTCGAGCTCAGCCGAAAGCAGGACCGACGCCAGGAGCTGATCAACGACTACAACAGACAGTCGGTCGCGATTGAAACCGCTTGCCCGATGTGCAAGCAGACCTTGCCCGCTGCAGAAATTAATGCGGCAAAAGCAAGACAAGCGGAAACCTTGAAAAAAATCAGCGAGCAAGGCGCCGCGCTTAAAGCCGAGATCGACGCCTTGGAAAAAACAATCGAGGAGACGCAAGCCTCTGACGCGCGTTTAAACGACGCCGGACGCTCGAGGGTGTCCCAGCTCGAGGATGACATCAAAGCGGCGCAAGCGCGATTGCAAGTCATGCCTGGCGTGAAAGAAGTGCCGATTATGGATCCGGCTATGCAGGACAGGCTGGACGAGATCGACAGGGCGCTTGCCCGGATCGACGTGCACCGGGAAAACATCAAAAGAAAATCGGATCTGGAAAAAGAAGTCAGGCAATTAGGCCAGGAGTACGAACAGCACACCATCGCCGTGAACGAAGCGTCGAAGTTTGCTTTTTATCGCTCGACGATGGTGATCGAGGCTGTAAACGCGCATTTCAAAACGATCAGCGTGAAGGTTCTGGAAATGCAGAAAAACGGTGTGGCAAAAGAGACATTCGAGATCACACTGAACGGGGTCCCTTATTCCGGACTGAATAAAACCGGCAAGCTGATCGCAAGCCTGGAGCTGATGGACTTTTTGAAAAACAGCCTAAAGGTGGAGTCCCCGGTGATCATCGACGACATCGAGAACTATCCGGATCTTGACCTGAAGACGATCAAGGGCCAGCTGATCGTGGCCTTTGCTAAAAAACGTTATCCGCTGCAAGTAATCAATAAATATCCGCAGGAAATTTAAACAAGGAGGATTTTGAACCATGTCCAACGATCTTGAAGTCAGAAAAGCGATCAACAGCACGGCTGTCGGCTATTTTTCCAACGAGGTCAGCAAGTTTCTCCGGACCATGCCGGAAGTCATCTCCGACTCGGAGGGCCGTCGCCTGACAATGGCGCTTGTCATCCGCGCTAATGCTGCTCTAGAGGAGGCCCAGCTGCCCTGGTCAAAGGTTGACGCAAAGAAGTTTATCAACGACATCACGCGCGTCGTGACGATGGGCCTTGATGCAGGGAACAACGAGGCTTATGCAATCCCTTACAAAAATCCGAAAACGGGCAAGATCGACATGCAGTGCATGGCCAGCGCGAAAGGCCTTCAGAAACTTGTCATGCTTTACTCGGTCAAGCCGCTCTTTGATTTCAGAAGCTTTGTGATCAAGGAAGGTGATTCCTTCCGGGTCACACATACGTCCGCCGGCGATGTTTGGGAGTACGATGAGGACGTTTTTGGAGAGGGAAAGACAAGAGGCTATGTCACCATCGCGATCTACGAGGACACGAACTGCAACGTTATGACCCATACAAAAGGCGACATCGAAAAACGTCGTCAGGCAAGCAAGGCTCCGAACAGTCCCGCCTGGACAAAATGGTATGACGAAATGGCGCTGGCAAAAGCGGTCAGGAGACATTGCAACAAAATCCCGATCCGTATGCCCAGCGAGGTCCGCGCGGCCTTTGACGCCATTGACGACGAGGAGGCAGAGCAAATCACAAAGGACGCCACACCGCCGGTCATTGCCCTTGAGTCAGGGCCTCCAGCAGAGCCGGAAGAGCAAGATGATCATGTTGAGCAGGACCCAGGCCCGGACGCGCCGTTTTTAGATCCGAATGATACAAGCTGGATGAATTGAGGGCAGAGGAATGAAAATTCAAGTCTTCGGTTCATCCTCCGCGGGAAACTGTGTGCGGGTCTATAACGACATTTGCCCCGGTGTCTATTTTGACGCCGGGGTGAACCCTTCCTTGATTCTGAACTCCGGTGCTCCGCTTGCGAATATGCCTTTCTTTATCACGCACGAGCACGGCGATCATTCAAAGTATGTTGCCGATCTCCGGAAATTATACGCTGCTGAAATCTATGCCAGCGCCGGAACACTGACAGCCTTGTCGCATAAAAGCGGAAAAAAACTGCGATTTAAAAATGTTTGTATTCCGGAAAAGCCGAATCATCCCTGCGAACATTGCACCGTTTTTTCGTTCCCAATTGTTCATTTTCCTGCCGAAGAACCGGTCTGTTTTGTGATTGAAATTTGCGGAGAGCGAATGCTGTTTTTAATCGATTGTGGTCAAGTTCCTGATCAAAAATCGATTCCACTCTGCGACTTTTACTTCATCGAAGCGAATTTCACTCCCGCCGCTCTAGAGACGAATTTTTCTCAATGGAGCGGGGTAAAAGGAAGAACGCAATCGGGATTCGGTCATTTATCCGTTCTTGACGCATATGAATTTATTAAGCCAAGGCTGGGCCATGCAAAAAAGATCGTTTTCGGCCACATGAGCGCGAGCAATTTTGACATGGACGAATATGAAAGGCTGATCCCGTCTGACGTAAGGGCGAAGATCACACTTGCCAGGCCGGGCACAATTATTGACACAGATCCGTTTTAGGCAGGAGGTAGCTTTATGGCGAATGTGACGTGGATCAAGCTTCACAGCAACGTTTTTACACATAAAAAGACCTATGTTTTAGCAGATATGCTGAATTTGAAGGTTATTTACGCGGCAGCGCATGTCATCAAGCTCTGGACCTGGGCTGTTGACAATGCCAAGGACGGTGATCTTTCCGAGATTCCTAACAGAATGATCGCCAAGGCTGCCGAGTGGACGAAAAACGCAGACCTTTTTGTAAACTCATGCATTGAAGCAGGCTGGCTTGATCAAGACGAATCAGGAAATATTAAGATTCACGATTGGGAAGATTACACGGACACTTTAATTAAAAGGCGCGAAAGAGACGCTGAAAGAAAAAGAAAAGAACGACAATTAGCAAGAGGACGTCCGCAGGACGTCCAAAGAACGTCTAAAGGACATCCAGAACCCGAGAGAAGAGAAGAGAAGAGAAGAGTATATAGTAATAATAACTCTAGTAGTAATAATAGCAGTAGAGGATCTAATATACAGGTGGACATGTCCGCTGCTGCTGACGAAAAAACCGCTGTTGAAAACGAACAAGTCGTAGCGGTGTTGAAAGCTTACGAGCAGGATATCGGGATCCCTTCCGGAACAGTTTCTCAAAAATTACAAATGCTGATAACCGACGATCAACTTGATCCCGGGCTTGTCACTGCTGCAATAGCAGAGGCAGCCCTTTTTAACAAGCGATCGTTTAAGTACATCGAGTCGATTTTGAAGCGATGCCAGTCCGAAGGGATAAAAACAGCGGAGCAGTTTAAGGCTTCGCGCTTGCCGACTCCTGTACGCAAAAGGGATCCGACAGCTGTGGAGGACTATTCGTGGGGGCAGGATCCGGGGAAGGTTCCCGACTTTATGGGAGGTGATCTGAAAACATGATGGCAGAAATGGGCACAACTCCGAGGCAGCGTGAACGATATTTTGCGAGTCATCCGGAAGTGTTTATTTGCAATCGAGATGCGTTTGCAAAGGGAGTCGCAACGGAGGCAACGCCTGTCCCTGGCACATGCGAGTTTTGCGGAGCGGAAATCCTCACATGGGGTTTTATGGGAACGCAGATCACTGGTCAGGACAACGGCATCATCTGGAGGCCGGAACCGGAGCGCTGCGGATGCAGGCCATCGCTGGATCACTGGGCGCGAGTCGATAAAATGACCGACCTAGAGCGCTCGGCGGTTGAGCACCAGCTCAGGCAAAAGGCAGAGCGTGACAGCATGGACAGGCTTTTAAGGCAGTCAAGGCTGATCGACGCCTTCGGAGGAAAAACATTCTCGGAGTTTGTCACTGGTGGTCTGGATCCGTCGATCGTTTCTGCTAAGGCAAAAGCGGAGGGTTTTTCTCGCTCCTTTACCAAAGCAGAGGAGTTCGGAAAAGGTCTGCTTTTCAGCGGGCCTTCCGGGACAGGAAAAACACATCTTGCAGCTGCGGCAGCGCTGGAGATATGCAAGCAGGGGAAAACGGTCATCGCGCTGGAGGCGGTCGAGCTTTTATCGCGGATCCGGTCCAGCTACAACAGGGACAGCAGAGAGTCGGAGGATCGACTGATGGCGATTTTCACAAACGTCGACCTGCTCTTTGTCGACGATCTCGGAAAGGAAAAGCCGAGCGAATGGACGCTAGAAAAGCTTTTCTGGATCTTTGACGTGCGCTGTAAGCGGAAAAAACCGGTCATTGTCACGATCAACTATTCCGACCAGGAGCTGGTGGATCGGCTTGCCGGAAAAAACAAATACGGCGAGTACGAGCTCGATATCAGAGCTGCGACAGCGATCGTCAGCAGACTGCATGAAATGACGTGGAAAATAGCGATGGTCGGCAAAGACTATCGGGGGAGGTTGTAGCCATGAGCGAAAACAGACAAATCAATTTCGTCATCCCGGGCGAGCCTGTTGCAAAGGCCAGGCCGAGAGTTGTTCGGCTTAAGTCTGGTGCGGCGCACAGCTACACGCCGAAAGAAACGGTCAGTTATGAAAACCTTGTCCGGATTTGCTTTTTAGACGAGGTCGGAACCGACTTTAAGCCGATGGTCGGCCAGTTCGTGCTAAAAGTGGACGCTTATTTTTCCATGCCGAAAAGCAGACCGAAAAAATGGCAGCAGCTTGCATCTGCCGGAATAATCAGGCCAACAAAGCGCCCGGACTGGGACAACGTCGGCAAAATCGTATCCGACGCCTTGAATGGCATTGCTTATCGGGACGACTCGGCAATCGTTGATGCGTGGATCCGGAAATGGTATTCGGATCAGCCGCGTGTCGAGGTCAGGATCATTGACATCACAGACAAGCTGGACACATGGTCCAGGGAATAAAACAGGAGGACAAAAAAATGCATAAAAACATTGAGCACGAGGTAATAACGGATCTTGCTGAAAAGGGAGTAGACCTGACGATCGAGACCAGCAAGCACGGATTTAAGATCAACTGCTTCACAGGATCAGAAAACTATGAAACGCTTGCTGTTCACAAGTTCGACGGCTCGACGCTGCGTGCGGCTTTGCAGAAACTGACAAACAGTGAGGCGTTTATCGGGATCGTCAGTCCGGATCTGTTCCTTCAGCTGAATGCCGTGGACGAGGCAACCGATGTCCGAGAGCCGGACGTCGATACGTTTTCGATCCTGAACCCGTATCTTTCGGAGCTGCGGATCGCTTTTGACAATTGCCGGATGCAAGTTTCTGCTGGATGCCTTGGTTGCGAAGGGGATATTGGTCAACGATTCAAGGAAATATGTGAGTCAGATTCAAGCGTTTGTTTTTACCGATAGGGACAACCCAAGAATAGAAGTCGCGGTGAGATGAGTGACGATAAAAGAGATCGGGAGATTATACAAAAACGGTACGCCCATTGAGTATATCGCTGAACTGTGCGATACGACAACATCAGATATTCGAGAGTGTTTGCAATTGCTGGGTATCGAAGTAAAGCCGGCAGAAAGACCGCTAGAGCAGATCATGGAAGATTGGAACAATGACGTGGCAACGGAAGTGATGATGCTGAGATACGAGTTTGATACAGCGGACAGTTTGTATAGCTGGGTTTCGTGGAAACGGAAGAATGGTTATGACTTCAAGTTTCGTAAAAACTCTATTCAAGGCACAAGGCTGGGGAAGTCTGAACGGTTCGGCAACAAGTTAAGACGGTTGCGACGCTCGCAAGGCATGACACAATCCGATCTAGCACGTCTGATGGGCGTTTCTCAGCAGAGCATATGTGATTTAGAGCATGGGGCCGTTGGATTAAGCACGGGCCATATAGAGCGTGCTAGGGCGGTTTTCGGGGAGGCGATTTAATGCGGTATTACATTTCAGGGCCTATGACTGGGGTTAAGGATTTCAACCGGCCGTTGTTTAACCGTGTGACAAAACATTATCGGGAGCGTGGTTGTTCCGTGTTTAACCCTGCCGAGATGCCTGATGGGTTGTGTTATGACGAGTATTTGCAAATGGGGTTAAACGAGCTTAGAACGGCGGATATCGTTGTTCAGTTGCCGGGGTGGGAGTCTAGCAAGGGAGCGCAAGCGGAATATCGTTTAGCTGTGTTGTTGGGCAAGAAGATTATGCAGTGGGAGGGATGTAAATGGGATTAGGACAAGAAATGATGGAAGAAATGGCAGCACAATATTATTACGCAGAATATTTGGCTGAAAATGGTTTTTGGGAAACCAAAGACGGCAGGACATTGCGGATATCCGAGATGGACACAAGACATATCCAGAATTGCTTGCGTATGCTTGGAAGAACGGGCGATGACAAAACAATATTGGGGGAGATGTATGTAAGAAACATGAAAGAAGAACTGGGAAGGAGAAAATAAACATGGATTTTAGAGAGGGACAACTTATCTTTTACAGGAATGGCGATCGGTGTGAGATTGGAAAGATTAAGCGTGTTTGTGATGATGGTGCATTTGTTTACTACCATTCAGGGGAAACAGCGGCGAAAACTAGCTTTGACTTGATGTTTCCGATTATCAATGAGCATTGCATATTAAAAACTAGCCTTGGCGGATTGGAGGGTGAATAAACATGACTGAAATTGAAAGATTGGAAGAACTGAAAATGCTCACAGAAATTGCATGGAAAAAAGCGACAAAGAAGTGGATACCGCCGTTTAGTCCGTTTATGCAAGAAACGCTGGACTTGATTGATGCGGAGATAGAACGCAAGAAAATAGACAGGCACTATGCCGACACATACGGCAGTCTTTCAGGTGCGTTTAATTGCATCCTTCCTGAACTAATAGAAATTGCACCGAGGTATGAACAAATGTTTGAAAGCGTGAGGGACTGCCTTGCTATTGGAATACCGAGAAAGGGTGAATAATCATGGCGATTAGGCGACAAAGTTCAACAGCCGATGATGTTATCGATATTGATGTTTTGCAGGGAACGGAGGGGTGATAATGAACGCTGAAAAATTACGGGATATTTTAGAGAACCATAAAAAATGGTTAAAAAATGGTGGTGGCGAGAGGGCTAATCTGAGCGGGGCTAATCTGAGATGGGCTGATCTGAGATGGGCTGATCTGGGCGGGGCTAATCTGCGCGGGGCTGATCTGGGCGGGGCTAATCTGAGCGGGGCTAATCTGAGATGGGCTGATCTGCGCGGGGCTATCGGTTTGTTATCTGCAATAAATTTTCTTGACGCCAATTTTGAACGGACAGCAGACGGATATATTGTTTACAAGTCTTTTGGTTCGTTGTATCAACCACCTTTACATTGGGAAATCAAAGAGGGGTCAGTAATAACTGAGGTTGTCAATCCTGACCGCTGTACCGAATGTGGCAGCGGGATAAATGTTGCGCCGCTTAAGTGGGTAAAGTGCAAATACGAAGGCGACATTTGGAAATGCCTTATCCGTTGGGAATGGTTGGCAGGAGTTATTGTGCCGTACATGACGAATGGCAAGATAAGATGTGAGAAATTAGAGTTGCTTGAAATTGTTGATGACAAAGAAAGCGAGTGAATGCTTATGGCAATTAAACCGATAATTTTCAATACGGAAATGGTACAGGCGGTACTTGACGGGAGAAAGACGCAGACAAGGCGAGTGATTAAACCGCAACCAGTGAAAGAGGGTGTGTTTTGGAGATTAGGCCATGCTATATGGAGTATGGATGATAGGGTTACGCCGTTATATGGGCATAGTCTGTATAATCGTATGCCATACAAGCCTGACGATGTTTTGTGGGTTAGAGAGACATGGGGAATCGGCACACGCCCATGCCCATTCAACGGATGGAAGGATGGTGTCGAATTTAGGGCTGACGAGGCGTTCTTGGCGGACGAGTACGAGGACCTGCCATTGTATCACGTAGATAGCGAGAAATTGTATAAATACTTTGAGAATCCGCCCAAAGGGTGGAAACCATCAATACATATGCCGAAGGAAGTCGCAAGGATATTCCTGAAAGTGACGGGAGTAAGGCTAGAGAGATTACAAGCGATAACAAAGGAAGACGTGTGGAATGAAGGCATAGTCATGGAACCCTTTTATCATCAAGAGCCAGAATATTACGACCAACGCCATATGATAGGGCTTGAGTATGAGCAGTCAGTCTTTGCTGGTATGTGGGATAGCATAAACGACAAGCGAGGGTTTGGTTGGGAAAGTAACCCTTGGGTATGGGTCATTGAGTTTGAACGGTGCGAAAAGCCGAAAGAGTGGTGAATAATAATGCCTAAAAAGTTGTTACACATAACGGTTCAGGGCAAGAAGAAAACATGGGGCTTTCAATTTGAGGGAGACGACCAATACATCGAAGATTGGCGAGCCGATGGTCTCGATGTAGATGAGGTTATCGCAGAAAGTTTTGAGTGGGAGGATGAAAGAAGATGCTAGAGCGTGAGAAAGGCCGAGTAGTGGTGACCTGTGATAATTGCGGGGACGGTTTTGAAGCGGACGATTTTTACGAAGCAAAAGAGCAGATGGATGAAGAAGGCTGGAAGTATTGGAAAGAGGACGATGTTTGGAATCACTTGTGCGGTGCGTGCAAAAGGGGGAAATGAAGAAAATGAGCATTGAAAACATCACAAATAAAGAAGTGCTGGAAGCGATCCGGCTTGTTGAGGGGTATCTCGACAACGAAAAGGATCTGTACGAGGATGCGAAAAAAGCAAAAGAAGGGATGACCTCCGAAGAGTGGGACGAGCCGAAAAATGCGTACTGGCTACACATTTACCGGAAAGGTCCGAAGGCTATTGATGCCTTGACGCTGGCGGTGGTCGCTTTGAATGAACTGGCGTTAAATCTCCCGCCTAGATGTTCGATGTGCGAGGTGGTTGACGAGACCCGGTTTATCCGTGGCCTTTTGGTCCAGCCCGGAGAACAAACATCGGTCATGGCGAACTATTGTCCCAACTGCGGCCGACGCCTGGGCGAACAGCAGGGGCAGGTGAGTATCAATGAGTAAATTTCTAGGCCATCTCATAGGCGCACTGCTGGTAATATTCGTGATTGTTGCTTTGGTTGCGGGAATAGTCTTTTTTGGCAAGGTAATTTGGGGATGAACTCGGAACAGGACAAGCGAGAAACGGTGTCGAGGATGTTGCGCCAGTATCGAGCGCTGGTTGCTAATCATCAGGCTTGCAAAGAGCTGTACGAATCTTTGTATCCGTCTATCGCCACGTCCTTTTCCGAGAGCGTCATCATGCCTAGCAAGCAAAACTACGCCGAAGATAGCATGGTCAAAATTCTTGACCATCGAGCATACTGTTTGCGCAGCCTTATCAAGCAAGCGGAAGAAATCAGGCGAATAGATGACGCTGTTAATTCACTGCCGGCAGATGAACAACTGATCGTCAGAAAGTATTACATGTGCGCCAGATGGATGAAGATGGAGGAGATCGCAGAGGAGATACATGCAAGCGTAGAGAGCTGTTGGCGATGGAGGCGAAAAGCCATCGATAGTTTGGTTGAAATGATGGCTGAAAGCGAAAAGTTGACAGTAAATGACAGTAAATGACAGTAAATGACAGTA
>ERZ795030.5160-NODE-5160-length-12244-cov-13.267372_pt1 | contig 12244 bp, 12 predicted proteins | sample MGYA00375122_ERZ795030 | MGnify/ENA primary metagenome ERZ795030 (study PRJEB30165, sample SAMN05720146) | activated sludge metagenome | isolation source: anaerobic digester from wastewater treatment plant | place: Japan | collected 2015-04-20 ...
CATTGACGCGATTGCGGCAACGTCGCCCTGTGCGGGTCCCGGATTCTCAGACATTGTTCAATCCTCCCTCGGCATTTACCAGAAAGGATGGTATCAGGTTTTCACTCAACCGTCACCGGAAAGACTTCTTTATTGAGATGCGCGTCCATGGCAAGAACCATCGTCTCGCCGGGGACTAACGCTGTGAGGACGCCGTCGGGCGAGATGGTGGCCACGCGATTGTGGTAGACGAACGATACGCTGTACTTGGAATGAGGATCGCGCTTCTTCGTCCTGTCGTCTGCATCGTAGCAGCCCCATGTGAGCGGACCTTTCAGATGTTTGGACTCGAACACGAGGGGCTTCCCGACAGTCGTTGTGCGTGGTGTGAGATGAATGGTGCGGTCCTGCCCACCGCCTACGCGCGTAAAGTGAACGAGATTGCGGACAGCGTCGATCTGCACGGCACCGAATGTCTGCTCGGCAGTCGTCCCGGCCGTTTTACGCGGCAGTTCGCCGCACCACGGCCGTGAACGCATGATGTAGTCGCTATACGCGGCGTCGCAGGGTTCCGACACGTGAAGGATGCCCTTGCGGAACGTCTGGCATTCATGGTGGAGGTGCCCCGTGATGTCAAGGAGGATACGTCCTGCGGCGTGCGTGAAATCAAACGTTTTTCCGTGAAGCGTGCATGTGGTGCGGTTCTGATACGCCTCCAGCAGCTCACGGAACGGTGTGTATCTCGTATGATCACCCGTGCTGGCCACGCAGCATGCGATCGGGATGTGGTGCGCCACGACGGCACCCCAGCCGGACGGAATCGTGGCGAAAGCCCGTTCCGCGAGCCAGTGGAGTTGTACATCGTGCATGCCGAAGACGACACCCCAGAATGCGGCCTTCGGGTTCACCGTGTCCGTCGTATCCGCCACGATGAGGCGGATCTTCGCCTCGGCGAAGTCCTGATAGTAGTAGCACGCCGTGGGATCGTCCGTGTTCGTTACCGCACGTGCGCAGGCCTTCGAGCCCATGATGAACTTTCGCGCCTCCTCACCCGAATAGGTGAAGCCCGCGTCCGACTCTGAATCATGGCGGATGGTGAAGTCGTGATTGCCCTTCGCCGTATAGACATCCATGCCCACGGCCTCGACAGGATCGACCCAGAACGAGCGGTAAGCGTTGATGGCAAAATCGACGCCCTCTTTGTCTGTAGGGTGTTTCGTGGCGAACGCCTCTACCAGATCGCCACCGCACACGATCGTCTTCAGCGGCGTCATGCCGTTCAGCGCGACAAGCGCCGCGCCCGAATGACGCCTGTTTGCGCCGATATGCAGGTCGGTGATAAACCAGAACCCGAACGGTGCCGTCTGCGCGTGGGCGTTTACCTTCGCGGCGACCGCCGCGAGATGCGGCTGCCAATAAGCGGGCAACGGCGAGAGCGACTCCGTTACCTTCGCAAACGCCCGCATCGCGGGTCCCATCGCACTCGCCGCCGTGAATACACCGAACGATCCCAAAAAATTACGACGTGTCGTCATTACCGGCAGTACCTTTCCCATTTGCACGTCACTCCTTTCCCGAAGGTGCATACCTCTGAAAGTCACGACTCAGATTGATAACTTTTCCTATTGATCACAGCAAACACGGGAAGGGTAACCGACTGGCAAAAAAACGGAAAGCAAATATGATGGGAGCGGGCGGGTAGGTGTGGTATCATGCGTGCCTAGTTTCAAGTTACGGAGGGAAGCGGATGAGCAAGAAAACCATTGTGTCTGACGGGCAGCGCGCTGCGAGCGATCCGTTGGCCGGACAGACGGCGGATGCGCGGTATAAGAGTTTCAACATGACGGTCGATCCGTGGAGCGTGATCGGCACCCTCGACTATGGCGATGACCGTACGATGGTCTCGACAATTGAGCGTATGATTCTGGACGCCGATCCGTCGCAACATCCGGGGTTTGAAGAGAAACTGCTGAAATGCGCGGCTGACGAGTCTTGCACCGAGGCGGGCTACGGCTTTATCTGCCGTCTGCTGGCGTTGATCGCCTCGCCGAAAAGCGTGGCGGACCTCAAGAAAAATCTGACGAGCGACAACGAGAATATTGCCTTCCTGACCCGCATGGCGATTGAGCAGGTGCCGGGCGAAGAGACCACAGCGGCGTTGCGCACGGCGGCTGGCGCGCTCAAGGGCCGCGAAGCGGAGGGTTGTGCCGGCGCGGTTGCGGCACGGACCCGGGCGCAGTGAAGCCGGTGCGGGCGTTGAAGTTTCAGTCATCAAACTGTTTTCTGAGGAGAGTTTCATGAACGTGTCCAGACGTGATTTTGTGAAGTGTGCAGGCGTGGCGGCCGGGGCGGCCGCAGCTTTCCCGACGATCATCCCGGCCTCGGTGCTGGGGCAGGATGCGCCGTCCAAGGTGTTGACGGTGGCGTGCGTGGGTGTGGGCGGGATGGGGCTCTCGCACATCAAGCAGTTGGTCGACCGCAAGACCGTGCGGATTGTGGCCGTGGTTGATGTCGATGCTTTCCACCAGAAGCGCGCGGCGCAGATCATCAACAAAAAATATGGCAACGAAGACTGCCGTATGATCGGCGATTTCCGCGAGGTCACACGCTCCAAGGACGTGGACCTGATCACCGTGGCTACGCCGGACCATTGGCATGCGATTCCAGCGATCGACGCGATCCGCAACGGTAAGGATGTCTTTGTAGAGAAGCCACTGACGCTGACCGTCCGCGAGGGGCAGGTGCTGGTTGAAGAGCTACGCAAGCACAAGCGCGTGGGGCAGACCGGCACGATGCAGCGTTCGTTCGAGGGCTTCCACCGCGCGGCGGAACTGATCCGCAACGGACGCCTCGGCACGATCAAGCACATCGACGTGCTGATCCCCGCGAACAACCGCTATGTCGGCGCGACATGGAAGCCCGAGCCGGTTCCCGCCGGACTCGATTACGATTTTTGGCTGGGGCCCGCACCCTATGCGCCGTACACGTCGCAGCGCACCCACTACCAGTTCCGCTTCAACCTTGATTACGCGGGCGGACAGACGACCAATTGGGGCGCACACTATCTCGACATCGCGCAGTGGGCGCTGGGCATGGATGAGTCCGGACCGGTCGAAGTGGACGGTCACGGCGTCTATCCCAGTAGCGGACTCTTCACTTCGCCCACGCGCGTGGACGTGCGCTATACCTACGCCAACGGCGTGACCATGCGCATGCGCACCCGTACGGATGGCATTTCCGACGGCAACATCATCTTTTTCGGCGACAAGGGCTCGCTGGATGTTTCGCGCAGTAAACTGAAGTCCAATCCAGAGTCTATTCTCAAAGAGAAGATCGGCGATGACGAGATTGGTCTCTACAAGAGCCGCGATCACTTCGGCAACTGGATCGAGTGCGTCAAGACACGCGAGCGTCCGGTTTCAGATCTAGCGATCGGACACAAGACCAACAACCTCTGTAACATCGGCAACATCGTAATGCAACTCCAGCGCAAGCTGAAGTGGGATCCGGTCAAGGAACGCTTTGACGGCGACGACATGGCCAACCGCCTGCTAACGCGCGCGATGCGTGGCCCGTGGTCGCTTGCTTGAACAGCGCGAGTGATACTGTGCGGTTATGAGTGAGTTGGAGTTAGAGCCAGACATAACGATCGACGAGGATCATCTGGAGCGGATCGGCGATGGGAGTCGGCGTTGCTGTTTCAGGATTCCGGGGCAGCCGTTTTGCGTGAAGTTTTACCGGACGCCGGCGGAGTATACCAAGAAGACCCGACGCAGTGTGCGGACCAGTATTTTCTTCTCCCGTTTCTGTCTCTGGTTCAACGTGAACTATCATGAGGCCTGCTACCACGCGCGGTTGCGGAAGCGGTTGCCACCGGATCTTTTCGCGGCGTTCCCGGAGCAGATGCGCATGGTCTTTTCCCGCAAGCGCGGTTGGGGCGTGATTGAGAGCCTCATTGAAAATGCTGACGGTTCGGCCATCCGCCCGGTGGCCGTAGAAATGCGTGAGACTGAGGATCGCGCTTTGCGTGAACGGCTATACCAGGCAATGGCGAAATTGTTCGATCAACTGGCGGAGCATTCGGTGTGCTTTTACGATCCTCCGAATACCATGGTGCAGTGGACGGGACCGAATGAGTTCCGTTTGCGCATTGTTGATTTCGAGCCGATGGGGCGGGCGCTGATACCTGGGCTGTCGCTGATTCCCATATACGTGCGTTACAAGGTGCGCCGCCGCTGCACGCGTTATCTCAAACGGATGCGCGAGAGCTATCTGGCGCCCTTACCGGATGAGGATGGCGGTGCCGCCGCCCTGTGTCTGGAGAAGTAGCCTGCCGTCGATAACCTTGAACTCGCCTTGGATGGGCTTGCCCGCTTCGGCCGCAGGATCAAAGGTCCACCCGGTGGTGTCCGGTGGCCCTTCATACGATCCGCACTCAGCGATCACAAAGGTCTTGCCGAACCAAGCACCAGGTGTTGACGCATCGGCGAGTTTCAGCGTGCCCGTATCGGACAGGAGCACTCGTCCAGAGGTTCTCACGCGCGGTATCGCGGCAGTCGCGCGGTCAAGGACCACCGTGTTGTCCTCGAACCCTGCGTCAGCGGTCACGCTCGCGATCGGGAGCGGAACCGTCTGTCCCTTGCGCACGAGGAGCGCACCGTCGCCCGAAACCGTTCCTGTGAAGCCGCTCCAGTCATCCGCCGCAAAGGTGGCCGTGAGCAGAATGTTGACCGCGCCCGCACCCGAAACGGACATCGCCACATGGTCGCCATCCGTCGCTTCGAGTGTTGCGCCCGCATCCACGGTCACCGGCGAATCCGGCGAAAGCACCTGATCGTCGACCGTCGTGCCGTCGCCGTAGCGGAATGTACGCGCGAGGCGGATCACCTCATCCGCTTCGAGTGCGCGGCCGTAGATACGCAGTTCATCGATACTCGCATGGGTGAAACCACTGTAGGTGGTCGGGCCGGGGAGTGTCTTTACGCCGAACACGAGGTCCGTCGGATTGATCGTGACTGTTTTGTCCGTCAGTTCATTCATCGGCACGCCGTCCAAGAACGTGCGCACGATTTTGGCTTGGGCATTGTAGGTCGCTGTGACAAGCTGCCAGGCGGCGTCCGGCGTAGAGCCGCCACTGCCGTACATGGAGGTCTCGTATAGCGTGCAGGTGTTTGCGCCCACATAGGCGACAATGTTACGCGGGCAGCCGGAGTAGCTGAGACGGTATGATCCCGCATCTGTGCCGTCGCCGAAGATGAGCACCACGCCGTTCACAGGATAACGCACCCGCGCAGATACCGTGAAGGAGGAGCCCTGCGGCAGGGCATCGGTCATCGTCACGCCGCTCTTGAGCCGTAGGTAGGGGCCCGCCGTTGCCGGAAGCGCCGCATACCGTCCGTCGAAATCTTCGGGATAAGTCATCGCCGGGTTGGCGACGTACACGCCGTTCGATGGCGTATTGACGAGGTCCCATCCGTTTGGTCCCGTATCCTTGAAGAGCTTCATGCCGCCCTCATCGACCAACTCGTCGAAGGTCCACCGCGCGATCGGGGCCGGCAGCGACGCATCGGCAGCCGGGCGCTTTGCCGCATACTCCGCCGCTACCTCCTCGGCTGTCCACGCACCGTGCAAAATCTGGATTTCGTCGATGTCGCCCGCGAACTTATGTCTGGCATCGGTGAGCGAAAAGTTCCCGACCCGGAACTGGGAGGCTGCGGGGATATTCATATCCGCTCCGAGGTTGTTGCTGCCGCGCGACACGCCGTCGACGTAGAGCGTGATGACCTGATCGGCATAGGTGCCCACCACATGGTGCCAGTTGCCGTCGCCGAGATAGGCGTTCGAACCGAAGTCAACCACCACAGCCCGGTTGGCGGCGTTCGTTGGCCCGATATTCCATCCATTCTCTGTGCTCATCACAAAACTTCTGAACGTGTCGCCCGGTGTACGGAACCAGATGCCGTTAAGGCCGGTCCAAGCGCCGCCCCAGAGCCGGAAGAAGTTTGGCGAGGTGCCACACCCGGCGATATCCGGACGCATCCAAAAACTGATCGTTAAGGGTTCGTTGCCCGCTGGTAATTTTCCGTCTGTAGCGATAGGCGTGCTTAGGATCGTACCTGTCATCTTGAGTGCAGTCGTCGTGCCGCCTTTGAAGCGGATGGCCTGACCGACGACGCCGGGCACGAGTTCCAGCGTGTCTTCCGTCGCGCAGGTGAGTTCATTCGTCATTCGCAGCGGAGCCACATCCCGCCGTTCCACGCCCATATCGGCCGCATCTTCGAAGCTCCAGATCGCGGCGAGGCCGGGACGGGCGAAGTCGCGTTTCAATGCGAGCGTGCCGGCCTTGACGTGCGTTGTGCCCGTGTTGCGGTTTGCCCCCTTAAGCGTGAGTTTCAGGTCCGCGCCGTCCTTCGTGAAAGCGCCACCCGTAAGGCGCGCCGCGTAAACGAGGGAGGTCGAAACGCCGGGCTCCCCCGTTACCGTCAGCGTCTTGTCCGACGGCACCGACACACCGCCGTCCGTGCCGTCACCGGAAAGGTACGTCACCGACTGGTCGTCCGTGAAGTTGACACGGCCCGAGGCATCGATCGAGACCGACACCGCCGGATTGACGCCGACCGGAGCCGCCGCCGTGCCGAAAGTCATATCCGCATTCCATGTCCGCAACAACCCCGCGAAAGAAAATGGCCCCGTCTTGTTGCCTTTATGAAACGCAAATGAACCGCCGCCGGAAACCTTCAGTGTGCCTGTCCCGAGAAGATCGCCGTAGAAATTCGGGGAATACGAGTTAAAGCTCGTTGCGATGTCGAGCGTGGCACCGTCCGCGATTTCCGCTGTTGTATCCGCCGAAACGGTATTGCCCGTGGACAGACTGCCTACCCGGTTCTTGCCGTACGTCACAAGCAGTTTCGCTCCGCTCTTCAATTCGTGTCTGCACGTCACAAAATTCGTGTTGTTCGTAAAGACTTCCGTTCCCTCGGCAACGGTGAACGTGCTTTCCCAGAAGAAGGCGTCTGATCGTCCCCAGCGGAACGTACCGTTCCCGCGCTTGGTGGTGGAGGCCGTCGGGTAGTTGATGCTGGTCACTATCTTGGCCTGAAAATCCAGGGTCCCGCCCGTAATGTCGATGAAGGAGGGATTGCAAAACCGAATGCGCGCCGAACTACTTACCGTCCCGTCCGCGATGGTCCATTCGTCGCCGGGGTTTCCTGTGAAGACAAAGCCGTAGACGAACGTGTTGCCGGTTGAATCGCGTACGTTGTATGCATTGCCGCCCTCGTAGTCGTTCGTGACCACCGCGCCGTTTGCGAGGCTGCTGAAGTCATAAACCGTGTAGCGCTTGAAAAGCTCTTCGACGGTATAGCCTGCCGTAGAGTTCGCCTGCCAATTGGCGGGTTCCTTCCAACTCCCGCCTGTGACCGGACCGATCCACACGTTCGTACCATCGCAATTCACACCGAATGCCGCGCCCGCCGCCAGAGCCGCCGTTGCGAACACCGTTACCAACGCTGTTTTGCTTGTCATGCTGGAAACTCCTTGTGCGCCACGTTTAAGACATCTACAACTCCAACACTTGTGACCGGTGACTAACCGACCACTACACTCGGTGGACCATTATAGGCAACGGTGAGAGTGAGTCAAGGGCAAGAACCGTTCAACTTCCAACGTTCAACGCTCAATCAAAATTTCGTAATTTCGTAATCGGTTAGCCCGCCGCCCGCGCTTCGCACGGGAATGTAAATGAGGATAACTTTGATGTAAGTTATAGGCAAGTTTGCTCCAGACATATCGTGATCCGCCAGCCAGCGGCTTTTCAACGTGCGTGCTTAGGCGTTAGTTCGATAGTCTCCGTGTTCAGCTTGACCTTCATGCCCAGCACTTCAGCGAAGCCTTTGATCCGTTCTTCGGGAATGCTCCCGTCGAAAAGCATGGGCTGGCTAAAAGCGTCGTGCCACTCAAGCAGGACCTTGCCGTCTCGATATACGTGGAAATGCACGGCCAGTTCCGGTGCGGCGTGCGATTCCGCCAAGACCGCAAGCTCGGCAAGGTTCTGCGGTGTGGCTGGAACGTGGTAGTATACGGGACGCGGCCAGAGGATGGCGACGGCAATATGAGACTGCTCTTCGATCGCGTGCATGTTGAAGAAGTCGAGGAGCTTTCGACTAGGGGAGCCGCCCTCGAAATACAGGACACTGCCGTCGGGCAGGAAGTGTTCGAGCGCACACAGCAACGCGGCGAACGTTGTCTTGCCCTCAACTTCCCAAAACGGATGGGTGGTATCCATGCGGATACCATTCAGTTCCGCCTTTGGCGTCGTATTAAACAGTTTACCAAGCCATCCCATCTCATTCTTCCTGTCTAATGCCGCCGTTCAGGCTCGGCGAACTTACGAGCCGTAACCCACAACAGCGTGTTGAACCATTTTCGTCCGTTTCACGTGCTGGGTGATCAGGCCCTCCGCAGTTTCCACATCTTCTCGCTTCGTGAAGCCCGATGATGGCAGCCAATAGAACATCTGCTTCTGCGGATAGACGAGGAACCCGTCCCGGGTGATCGTTGCCGAGTAGATCGTTGACCAGTCCTGAGAGAAATCAAATCCCTCACCTCGACCGCGAAGGCCCGTCTCGTCCATTGTCCAGTTGATCGTCTTGCCGAAGTTGGGCATTCGTCGGATGTTTCGCTTGACCAGCAGAAGTCGCCAGAGAGGCAGCGTAACACTGAGTATGCCAAGCAAGAGGAAGGCATAGTTCTTCAAGTCCGAAGGATCACGCCAGGCCTTCCGGCCAAAAATGGTGAATAAGACTATGCTCGATAGGGGCAACAGCCATTTCTCCTGCGTGGCCGTGTGGAAATGAGCGCGGACACCGCGAAGCATTGTCGATTCCTTTAGTTCGCTCGTGAGTGCGATCTGTCTCATTCTTCGACCTCCGAAAGCCATTGTGTTAAGTCTGCCTCACGAATGTGAGCAGACCCCATACGATATGATTATGTTATTCAAGTAGATTAGCTATGGTCAAGCGCACATTATCGCTGGTCGTAATCGGGTGATGACAGGAGGCATGCGAGTTGAGCGCGTGTTTTGTGCGGTGCTACTACCCCGGCCATAATTTATGCTACTGCTCTGGACAGCGACCATAGCGTTCAACGTTCAAGCAGAACCATGAAACACATGAAACTTCATGAAAAACAGGGGTTCTGGCGGTTCCAGAAAACGCTCAACGTTCAACGCTCAAGTAAGTACGCAAAATTTGCGGTCACGCCGCTACACCGTAAAAATCTCTGCGTTATCAAGAAGTGTAATGATTCCGTTTCTGACAGCGAAGAACCCACAATGCGAAGGGGTGCAGAAGTGGCCGCAGAAGTGCCCCCAATAGGAGTCCGGTCGCCGTTAAAACCACACCCCAAAAGAGCCCAATAAAGAGTCTTATCCAAAACCAGTTGTTAAAAAAGCTTTGCGGCGTTATCCACATGACAGGAATACCGATAATGTCATAGACAAAGGCGAAGATATCCCCAATACGATCTATGCGTGACGACCATTGTGCAGACCGGCTGCTTCGAAGCGCCATGACAGTGTATACGGCTGAATACTCACAGACAATAGAGACAATCGTTACAACAACTCCCCATTTCAGAGTCGAAAACAACAGTCTTTGTACTCGGCGTCTGGTCATTTTAATGTTACCCGAGGAATCAGCATTTGTTGCATGTTTCCAGTTTCAAAATGTCGGTTCCGCAGATAAACACTTGGGTTCCAGCCGGGGACTCGAGTTCAAAGTAGATCAGCGTACACGTGGCGAAGTCGCCTTCCCCGAAGACCAGCGTCTTCAGGTACTTGTGGGCTCGTAGCACATCACCGTTCTTCATGTGTACATCCACGGTCTTCTTTTTCAATCCTCGGAAGGCGAACTCTGGGTTGGTATCCGGTTTATCCACCTTTTCGGGGTGCAGCCGTTTCTCAACAACACGCCACAGCGTGAAGAACACCTTCAAACCGATGATGCTGCCGACAATGGCACCGATGACAATCAGAAATGGCATTGCTGCATCCATGTCCTACTCCCTCTACCGAACGGTTCGCTCCTCGATTTTACAATCATCAACGCCAGTAATAGTCCTGACTTCATGATGTCGTCTCCTTTTTCACATGAACGTTCAGCGACCGCCAGTTCCCTGAGCCGAAGGGGCACCGCCGAGGCCAGCGTCTTTTGGTGTCCAAGACTCTAGGTGATTGTTATCCAAGGTGTGCTTAACGCCACAACAGTCCAGAATACTCCGACCAGTTCAATAAAGATCGCACCAATCAGAATGTGGCGAAGAAACCGGTCATGGGGTATTCCAAGTATTGACAACAATGTCCCGAGGCAGGCGACACCGAAGAACAACCAAGGCCACCAGTAACAGCCGAGTAGCCGTTCAGTCGCCAGAGGGAGAGGTTTCCCTTGCAGTATTTCTTCAAGTGTGGTTTTGAAGTAAACAATCACACCGCCCAAATACGTTGCAAATAGCACATTCAACCCGGCAAGAAGAATGAAATAGTATGTCGTGAGTCTTTTCATTTGATGCAGATTTCCCCAATCATCAACGCCAGTAATAGTTCCATGTGTAGCCGAGATCAAACAGCGTTTTCGGCTCCACTTTCATCGCCGTACAATCTTGATAATACTGACGCACTTCCGGCTTTGTCCCGGCAGGAAAGAAAAAGGCGGAAATGAGAGCCAAGGCAAGGATAGTCAAAAAGAAGATAACGATTCGCTTTTTCATTAGGGTTATCACCATCCTGCTTCGCAATAGACTGTTACCGTGTCTGCGTCCCGGCTGACAAATACCGTTTGGGAAAAGAACCAATGAGGAGGCTCATCGGACTTGGCGCGCCTCGTGAAATGCAGGTCTTCGGCAGATGTCTCCCACATCTTGCTGAGCACATATCTCCCTGAGGGCAGAGGCGCAGTCTGCCAGCCGTCCGCCTGGAGGGCGGTGGTGATACGGGAAACAATCTCCTCCCGCGTCGTCGTCTGCTCGGGGTGTCTCTGATACCGCACCGAAATCCATCGTCCTCCCGGACCCGAAACCACGTCATTCGTGACAATCGCGTACTCCTTCTTCAAGTCGTATCTCCAGAACTGCGGACCAATACTTTTCTCCGCAACTGGCGACAGAGACGGGCTGGGGACCGAACGAGGCTGCTCTTTCGGTCCACAACTGGCCACCGCAAGGAGTAACGAAATGGATACGAACTGGCGCATAGCGATTTTATTCCAACAGCACTACCGAGCCTACCTCGCTAGGACGGGCAACCCCATATGATGCGGTCATATTAGTTGCCCGGATTGTATATGGTCAAGCGCGCTTTTTCAATGCTCACACTTCACATTTGAAGATTTTGGGGATCATGGCTTGAGCGGTTTGGAAGTCATCGGAGTGAATATCAATAACAACCGTCCTGCTCAGGCCGAATCTCCCTCCCTGTAAGCTTTGTGCGACAGGCATATTCTTGAAATGCCTTTCATCGACTCGGACATTGAACCTCAGTCCAGCTTGTTCAAAGGCGGTCAAAAGAGCCTTGGCTTCATGCACGGCGTATGTCCCAAGGGTCCGATAGCTTGCGCTCATTTTTCCTCCAGATTGTACCTGAACGTCAATCATCATCAACTTGGCGGCCACAGATTGCAATCTGCTTTTGTGTTGTAGCTCGGAGTCGAATGACGCTGGCTCCAGCCCCGTCGTTTCGTTTTCCATCCCCTTTTACGCGAATCGTCATTTTGAGTCAAGCGGGAAGACGGAAAATAACGCAATCGGTTGGTCCCGACTGCGCACACACAAAACACGCTCTCGACTCGCATGCCCCCTGTCACTTGCCTATAACTTGAGCGTTAAAAATTGAACGTTGAGCGTTAAACGTTTTTTAACTCAGAACGCTGAACGCCGAACTCTGAACTCTGAAGGTGAAAACTCCTTGCCTATAACTTACGCCGATCAAAGTTATCCTCATTTACATTCCCGTGCGAAGCGCGGGCGGCGGACTAACCGATTGCGAAAATTATACGTGGAAATTTCAAGTCGAGAATTACCTTCTGGACGGTGCTCCGCTGTCCCCGGACGGTCGGATCAATCCCTCCTACTTTCAATTGACGGCGGGACCAGCAATCATTTACCTTAACCACATGCGGCTATTTTCTAGGCCGTCGGGGCTGGTCCGTGGGGACAGCAATCAAGGGGGAGATGACGAAGAATGAGGACGATGCGGTTTGCTTGGTGTTTGGTA
>ERZ795030.5162-NODE-5162-length-12241-cov-125.536353_pt1 | contig 12241 bp, 10 predicted proteins | sample MGYA00375122_ERZ795030 | MGnify/ENA primary metagenome ERZ795030 (study PRJEB30165, sample SAMN05720146) | activated sludge metagenome | isolation source: anaerobic digester from wastewater treatment plant | place: Japan | collected 2015-04-20 ...
AAGGGGTTCAGCGAGTATTCAAGCTTTCTGCCCTGTTTAAACTTTGGTTTAGGCTCGAAAGGAAATCCCCCACAACCGGCAACTTTTCATACTACCAAGCGTTAATGCCCATAAAATGAATGACAAGTAAAATAAAGTTGATTTTTATAAATAGTAATATTATTAACAAATTAAATCTGACAAAATGAAAAAGTTGTTTTTAAGTGCATTTGCAATTTTTATTGGATTAAGTCTATACCCTCAACAACAAAAGGTAAAGTCAATAAGCATTTTCGGAAAGAGTGACACGACCTATAAATTTACAATTACTGGAAAAAACTTGGACGAGGAATTAAGTAAATTGAAGACCAGCTTAGGAAAGCCATTGACCGAGAGTGAGGGAGTAATTATTTGGAACAATGTTGATATACCAAATGTTGGGAACGACTTACAATTAAAATTGGTTGACGGATTGTTAACAACAAAAGGATGTGATGCGAAATTTAAACCATTCGTGGACACAAAAAACAAGAACAAAAGCAAAAATTGTCAATTAAAATGCTTAGATGAAAATAAAAATAGACGACTCTATTTTACAGTGATGGATAAGGCCTATAATAATATTGTTGTTAATGAGGCAATGAAAGTGGCAGTAACTGAGTATCTTGAAAATATTATAAAATAATTAAGGGCTAAAACAAAGGCTAAAATCAAACGGGCAGAAAGTGATAATTTGAAGGGCAGTACAACCAATAAACTTTATCGTAAGTTGAAAGTGAAATGCTCCGAAATGCCTGCCAGCTTTTAGTTTCGGCCGTTAGCCATAATTTTAAAAACAACCATGAAACAAAAAATAATTATTTATCTGATCTTTTTTTTGGCAACATCAATCAGTTTTGCTCAAAAAGTGTCTGACACCACCGGCTTGTATTTGGAATTTCCAATAATTGACCTCCCTTATCAAATACATGCTGTAAAAACAACCGGAAATTTTTTCACCGGTTATGCTAACCCAAGCATGAATCAAGTTTTGGCAATGTCAAATAATTTATATGGCTCAGCGCATTGGGGCATCAATAAGCTTGTAAGAACTGAAAGTGAATTCAATAATATTCTTTACAGAAATCTAATTGCCGCCGGGTTCGATTTATTTACATTTTACACTCCTTTGGGATTAGGTTGGCTCCACGAAGAGTATCATAGAGCCGTAATGACTCGACGTGAAATAAATAGTTTCAATGACATGAACTCTTTCCCTTTTGGAAAATCGTTGGTCTATGTTAGAAAGGTAAAGGATGAAGATTTAATCATGTTGTCAGATCATTACAAGCAAGATTTTAGACGGCTTATGATAGCCGGAAACGAAGGTCAGCTCCATCAAATCCAAACACTGCAAAAAAACGACTTCTACCTCAATCAGGATTTACCTCATATTCCTTTGTACTGGATGAGTACAATGACTAATATTGGCTATCTTAATCAATCGGGTAGCGATGTTTTTAACAAAATTATTGATGAAGCCAATGAGAAGGATGGAGCAGATATAAGTAAGCGAGACTTTACAGGCGCTGACTTTACCACTTGGGTAGATGCTTTGTTCTTTCCTGATAAACCATATGCCGATAGAGGATTGCATCCATCTGGAGTGGGCATAAATCGCTATATTAAGCCGTCCCAACTTTCGAGTGAAGCAAGAAGCTATTTGAAGAAACAAGGTAATTTGCATTGGTTAAACTTATTGTCACCGCACCTATTTGGCTTTCCGAAGATTAAATTGAAATCTAATGAAAATGGCCATTACTATGGTAGTTTTGCAGTAAGGCATCTGTTGACACCCTTTGGTAACGACATCAATCTTGATATTTTTTACCAAACCCCGAAAAATAAATTCTTCTTTGCACTTCATAACTACAACAACTTAAATTCATCATTTTTTGGACTTGAAGGAGCGATAATTGATAAGCCATTTCTTAGTAACAAACTTTTGGTTAGTGGTAGAAGTATGGTTTGGACACAGCCTAAAAACCAGTCATTTTTAACAAATCAAGCAAGTTTTGGAGGTATGTTGAGCATTCGTGGTTCGTACGCATTAGGATGTTGGTCCCCCTATATTGCGCTTGAAGGAAAAACAAGAGGCTGGGTAATGGGAAATGTATTTTTAGAAGAAAATCTTAGTTTGAATATGGGAATATCGTTAAGGATGCAATGAGAAAAGCTTATCTCATATTCTTGTTTTGCTGCCTGATGATTAGCATCGCTAATGCACAGTTGTAACCTATAAATTGCCCATCAGGCAGATATGTAAGATCTTTTATTTCCGACAGCAATTACATTTTTGCCTCAACGTCAGGTGGAGTGCTGTTAACAACGGAATACCTGCAAAATATATCTACTGGTTAGAAACTGACGGAGCCTGTCTTTATGCAGGCACTTTTCTTGACGGCATATACAGATCAACGGACATGAACGCCCCTAAGATGAAATAATAGGTTTGGAAAACCAGACTACTACATCATGTTTTTCTGTTTTTTCCAATCCCGTTGCAAATAACATTCGTATCGCATCATCTGTAAGAATTTCAAAAGCGCATATTGTAAATACTGAAGGGCAAATAGTAAAAACAATGATTGTGAATGATTATCATCTTGAAATGAATGCCAAAAATTTGATTTCCGGACTCTATATATTGCAAATTTATGTATCGTCAGAATTATTCATCCAGCGGATAATAATTTTGAATTAGCATTGCAATCATCCCCCTCCGATAGAAAAAATGAAAGTAAAACGATGCAAAAACTGAATAAAGTGAAGGGTGTTCAAAACAGGATGAGATAACACCAGGCGGTAACAGGCTCTATATTTTATTGATGTGTTCGTTCTGAAATCAAGGTTTGTGGCTTGCTGAAAACTTCAACTTAGTTTAACGGTAATGTACTTTGAAATCGTAAACAAAAACATAAAGCTAAATGTTAATGCTATCGCTTTATTAGAAAACAATAATAAAACAGAATAACGATATGATTAAATTGAAACAAATTGTACTACTTTTTATTTTGACATTAAGCCTTAATGCTTTTGGACAAAATAACTTTAATTATGAACTTTCATTAGTTCCTGTAAGTGTAACAAACTTACCCGGGTTGCATTCTTATGTTTTTGCACAGCACAACGGTAAATGGTTGGTTATAGGTGGTAGAAAAGATGGCCTACATGCCAGACAACCATTTAATTCCTTTCCGGCTTCTCAAAATAATACCGACATTTATGTAGTTGATGTTACTAATGATCAGTTTTGGACGTCTTCTGTAAATAGCTTACCCTCAGGATTGAAAGAGCAATTGCAATCTACCAATATGAATTTTTACCAAGATGCAGATACACTTTTCATTATTGGGGGTTACGGATTTTCTGAAACAGTAAACAACCATATTACCCACCCTTATTTAACTTCAGTTAATGTAAGTGGTTTGATCAGAGCCATTGAAAACAATCAATCTATTACGACATACTTTAAGCAAATAGAGGACAGTAAATTTAAAGTAACAGGTGGTCATTTGAAAAAAATAAATGGGATGTTTTATTTGGTAGGTGGTCATCTTTTTGACGGTAAATATAATCCGATGGGGAATCCTACATATATACAAGAATACACCAATCAGATTAGAAAATTTGCCATAGATAATTCAGGTTCTCAATTGAGTTACCATAACTATTCGGCCATAACAGACCCCGTTCATCTAAGACGCAGAGACTACAATTTACTTCCACAAATATTTCCAAATGGAGAACAGGGGTTAACTGTTTCATCAGGGGTTTTTCAAATCAATGTGGATTTGCCATTTTTATATCCGGTAGATATTACCGAAAATGGACATACACCCATAACAACATTTAATCAGTATTTGAGTAATTATCACAGCGCTGTTGCTTGTATGTATGATGCGAACAATAACGATATGCACTCTATTTTTTTTGGCGGAATGAGCCAATATTACTATCAAAATGGGGTATTAATACAAGATGATCTGGTGCCTTTTGTTAAAACGATAAGTCGCTTGACAAGAGATAGTCTTGGAAATCTTACGGAATATCAAATGCCCATAGAGATGCCGGCATTAAAAGGATCAAGTGCAGAATTTATTCCCAATCTGAACCTTCCTCATTACTCCAATAAAGTTTTCAAATTAAATGAGATTACCCTGGATTCGTTTAGGATTGGATATATTTATGGTGGTATTTTAAGCCCCTCTTTAAACCCATTTACATATAATCAAACAAACACTACAAGTGCCGATAACACTATTTATGAGGTTTGGTTAACTACAAATCCGGTGTCCATAACCGAGTATGAAATTGATGGAAACAATCCATATCAAATCGAGGTGTTCCCAAATCCTTTTGAAAACGATTTGATCGTCAAATTCAATATCAAGAGGTCAGCAAAAATCTCTTATTTCATAACTAATAATCTTGGACAAATAATTCAAAAAACCGACAACAAAACATATCCGGATGGCAATCATGAATTAAAAATAAATTTGTATAAAAGAACATCAAGAGAAATATTAAATTTGACTGTTGTATTTGATAACAAATATTACGTAACAAAAAAACTGATAAGGGAATAGCGCTACAGCTAACAGCCGTTTGCTGCATTGGGGTTCAAGTGGTTAAGTCAAGCGTTATGTCCCAAATCGGTATTTGTGTCGGCGGATAGGTAAGAAGCCAGTAATCAGCAACTTTTTATAACGCTAATCGTTATAAATCATAACGAAAAAAGAACTTGAGTCAAAATGAGCAAAACAAAATTTTTAAGTATTCTGTTTCTTTTGGCAACTGCAAATTTAGTTGCACAATCGGAAAAATTCGAGTACAGATTTTCTATTGACGTTGCAAATTTAATAGAAAAAGATACAGTTCCTTGGAGATTTCAAATGGGAGCAAATGAGTATTCTTTTATTGGTAATTATCGGAAAACACGAGAAACTTGGGACAAAAATGGTGTTAGAGTAGCGAGTCTAACAAAAGAAGATAGCTTGTATTTTGTTGAATTTTCGCCTGTTAATGCGAGAGATTATATTATTGAGCGTTCCAAAAATGAGCAAATTATTATTATCAATGAGGCTCATACTTATCCTTCTCATAGAACTTTTACACATTCGTTATTGCAAGGGTTATACGATAATGGATACAGATATTTGGGTTTGGAGGCTCTTTTTGATACCGTTATCAACGAAAGAAAATATCCAATAATAGAAAGCGGATATTATACTAAAGAGCCGGAATTTGGAAATTTAATTTACACTGCACTTAATATTGGATTTAAATTGTTTGGTTATGAAGCAACCGGAGGCGAAAATGGAAAAGAAAGAGAAATTGCTCAAGCCCGAAATATTATCAGGTTTATAGATCAAAATCCTCACGGTAAGTTGCTCATACATTGCGGACACGACCACGTCATTGAAGGTATGCCGAGTAGTCGAGCTTGGGAAAAAGCAATGGCAGGTAGATTAAAAGAATATACACAAATAGATCCTTTTACAATAGACCAAACCCAATTCGCTGAAAAAAGCGAAATTATGTATAATCACCCTTTTATAGCTATGATTAATAAGGAATTTCCTGTTGTTTTGATTGATAAGAACGGGAATTTGTTCAATGGAAAAAAGGGAAATGAACAAGTTGATGTTAGAATAATCCACCCCGAAACACATTATGTAAACAATCGTCCCAATTGGCTTTTGAGCATAGAAAACAGAAAAGAGTATCGCATTGAAAATTTAAAAATAACTCAATATCCTCTTTTGGTGTTAGCATATCGCAAAAATGAGTTTGAAAATAGAGGAGTGCCTACTGATATAATTGAGGTGTTTGAAAGCGAAAACGCCCCCTTTCTCATTCTTGAAAAAGGGGACTATGACATTATAATGAAAGACAGAAATTATAGCATTATCAATAGATACGAAATAAAAGTTGAGTGAAATAAAAACTGCTGACAATAAAGTTTGTATGCAGTAAAAGTTTCATTGGGGTTCAAGTGATTAAGTCAAGCGTTCTGTTCCAAATCGGTATTTGTGTCGGCGGATAGGTAAGAAGCCAGTAATCAGCAACTTTTTATACCGCTAATCGTTATAAATCATAACGAAAAAAGAACTTGAGTTAAAATAGATATTTGTCAAATTTAATAGCACTAACATGAAAAAGAAACTTACAAAAACCGGTCTTATCTTTACGCTGGCCATCATTTACGTAAACTTAATCAATGCCCAAGACTATTTGATCACTTTTACAGGTTCCGGTCAAAGCAATAATGTTGAAACTGTTGAGGTCAAAAACATTACACAGCAAAATTCTGTTACACTGAATGGCGCTGACACTCTGCACCTTGTTTATGTTGTCGGCATAAATCCAATAGATCAGGAAAATGCAGGTATAAAAGTTTATCCAAATCCAACCATGCATTCCAGCCGTGTTGAATTTTACAATTCAGAGGCTGGTAATGTTACCATGGAGATTATTGACATAAGCGGCAAGACTTTGAGTGCGCTTCCTATCAAACTTTCTATAGGCATGCAGGTTTTTGAAATTAAAGGCATGGGCACAGGTATTTATCTGCTGAAAGTTACAACAGAAACAACTTTGTATCAACAACGACTGATCATTTATTCTGAAAGCTTCGGAACCCCGCATATAAATTATATTGGAAGCTATGATCATGGTAGTGTACCTTTAGAAATGAAAAGTACGAAAAGCATAGTTCAAATGCAATACAATAATGGGGATAAGCTTGTAATTAAAGGCATCTCAGGTGATTATTCACATACTAAGTCGCTAATCCCGACTGAGAGTCAGAACATTGATTTTGAGTTTATTGAATGCGTTGATGGTGATGGAAATCACTATGGAGTTGTTACTATCGGTGAGCAGGTGTGGATGGCTGAAAACCTGAAAACAACTCACTATCGAAATGGAACACCAATTGAATATCCGGGGTCTGATAATAGCGCCTGGCAAAACAACTCCTCGGGCGCTTATGCCTGGCATGGTAACGATATTAACTGGAAAGACAAATACGGCGCTTTATATAACTGGTATGCCACAATCAATAATAATGAACTTTGTCCTCCAGGCTGGCAAGTGCCAAGCGATGCCAGATGGATGGAATTGGCGCTTTATGCTTTAACTGGCAATACCCTTAAATCCTGCCGGCAAGAAAACTCACCACTTGGCGGCGATTGCAGTACTACGGTTCATCCCCGCTGGGATTCTCATGAAACAATTTATGGTGTTGATGAGTTTGGCTTTTCTGCCTTTCCAGGCGGCCACCGTTATGCTTTTGGCTCGTACGACGTCATTGGCAACCTCGGGCTTTGGTGGTCATCCACGGAGAGCTCGACTACGGGCGCGTGGTGCTGGGGCATGAACTACGACGACAGCAACGTAGCCCGCGGAGCACTCAATAAGGGTTACGGGTTCAGTGTGCGCTGCCTCCGGGATTAAGCTTTTTGACAATTTTACCATTTGACTGTTTTTACCCTGAACCAGAAAATTTTTTAAAAATGAAAATCGAAGAGTTTTATCAACTTGAGTTATGGAATCTTATTGTTGCTCTCTGCTTTAGGATGGAATATTCTGGCGTGCTTATGAAAAATCAGCAATGTTGTTGCAGGGCAAATAAGAGAATGTGAAAATTTTAGAAATAATAACGAAAAAAATTAAAAATTAAAAAATATGAATAGAAAATCTGTAATCAAAATTTGGATTGTTGCCACAGTAATGTTTTTTTCATTGACAAGTTGTGAAAGAGAAAAAATAATATCTTCTTCTGACCTTCCAAGTGAAATCACAAGTTATATTTCAACTCATTTTCCAAATAACGTCATTATTCAAGTAGTTTTAGAAAGAGATGGATTAACTAAAACGTATGACATTTTACTCTCTGAAAGTATAAGTTTGGAGTTTAACCGCAAAAAAGAAATTATTGATATTGACGGAGTAACTCAATTACCAAACTCTGTTATCCCTGAAAAAATCCTGCAATATGTTAATACTAATTATCCGACTAATTTTATCACGGATTGGGAATTGGAGTATAAATATCAACAAGTTCAACTTGATAATGGGCTTAACTTAGAATTCAATATGAACGGCGACTTTTTGAGAATAGACAACTAAAAGTTCAAAAGGTAACAAAGTGTAGCATTAATAAGGGCTTCAAAAGGGGGTTCAAGTGTTTTAGCCCGTACAAATTATCGTGTAGATGTAAAGTTAAATCGAACTGAATGAATGACCTACTTTATTCCATACCGACAATCATTTTTTGTGCGATAGGATATTATTTCTCCTGGAGGCATTATTCAAGGAACAACCTTACAATTGCAGTTCTTTTACTGATGGTTTGTGGTCTGTTGCTTCGCATTTACACTTCTTCTGACTTTTTTCTGCATTCTTGGGATGAACGTTATCATGCCCTTGTTGCTAAAAATCTCATGAATCATCCTTTAAAACCTACACTTTACGACAACCCAATTTTACCTTATGACTACAGAAATTGGGTAGGAAATCATGTTTGGGTTCACAAACAGCCATTACCTCTTTGGATAATGTCAGCAAGTATGTGGCTCTTTGGTGTAAATGAAATAGCGCTGCGACTTCCTTCAATCATTCTAACAACAATTGGAATTTGGCTTTCATTTATTATAGGTAGATATTTCTTCAACAAAAAAATTGGCTACCTAACAGCATTCCTTTTTTCCATCAATGGATTGATAATAGAATTAACTGCCGGAAGAATTGCAACCGACCACATCGACATTTTCTTTTTATTCTTTATAGAGATAGCAATTGTGTTTAGTATCCTTTTCGCGCAAAAGAGAAAACTTGTATTTAACGTTCTTACGGGAGTAAGTATTGGTGCTGCTATTTTATCAAAATGGTTACCAGCTTTAATTGTTATACCAATCTGGCTATTAATAGTAATTGACTCAGAAAAATTTAAAACAAAAGAGATCATTTTCCACTTCATCATTTTAATCACAACTTGTTGCTTGGTTTTTCTACCATGGCAAATTTACATCTTCAATGCTTTTCCACTTGAGGCAAAGTGGGTAGCAAGTTTTAATTTTAAACACATAACCGAAGTTCTCGATGAAAGAACAGGACCGATTTATTATTTCATTGACAAGATCAGAATAAACTATGGAGAGTTGATTTATCTGCCATTGATTTGGTTTTTATGGAAGTATATAAAAAACATTAAAGACAAGAAACGGTTGGCATTAACTATTTGGGTTTGGGTTCCAATTGTGTTTTTTTCAATTGCAAAAACAAAAATGCAAGCATACATTCTTTTCACTTCTCCTGCGCTATTTATAATTACTGCTGAATTCTTTTTTATGTTGAATGATAACAAAAAGAATCACAAGTTGAAATGGCTTTTTAATTTGATTCTATTATTGTTAATTGCTTTTCCTATTCGCCATATGATTGAAAGGGTAAAACCATTTGAGCAAAGCAGCAGAAATCCTGTTTGGGCATCTGACTTACGGAAACTCAACGATAAAAATATTTCTAACGGAGTATTGTTAAATTACGATAGGCCGATTGAAGCAATGTTTTATACAAACCTCACAGCTTACCCATACATTCCTGACAGAAATAAAATTACCGATATGATAGCAGAAGGATATACAGTAATGATTAATGACAATGGAAAAATACCCAACGACATCAAATCAATTAAAGGTATTAAGATTGAAAAACTTAACAACCGGTAACATACGTTATTTTTTATGGGGGTTGAAGTGAAATTAGTAAATGAAGTTATTTTATTTATCTTTGAAGTAAATTGATAGTGAAGTGTAATTAAAATCCCACAAAATATACCGCTATCCGTTAGTGAACAAAACATGTAAACAATTTGATAATTAGCTGAAATGAAAGAGCAAGTTAAATTTGGTGTGATTTACCAAGTCATGGTAATAGGTGTGGTTTGTATAATGTTATCAAGCTGCTCCACATATAACAAGATCTACTCAGACGACGATATTGTTTACTCAACCAAAAGATTTGAACTCAAATATTACTGTAAAGATCGGGATCGTAGAACGCCTATCTATTTCTTTACACAGTCAATCGTAAAAGAGGTAGATCAAAATAATAATGTGTCCTATCGCGCCTATGATGTTTTATTCCTAATCAGTTCTAGCTTCAAACTTGACGAAAAGGTAATCCTGATTATTGATAATAAGCCATACCCCATGGTGATTGATAAAATTGAACTTGAAAATGTGAAAACTATTTCAGAAAACACAACAGATATCCAAACCTCAGACTCAACAACCGTTTCTGTAACCACTGGGTATTCAGAAAACAACAAGAAAATTACCAGGTTCAGCTACAAAATACCGGTTTCAACTATAATGGAGATCAAAAAGGCAAATCAAATATCTTTTCGTTACTACTCTGGCCCAAGTATGATAACGGTTAAGCCTAAGAAACTGAGCATTAAGAAAATAAAAGAATTAATTGACATTGAATAAAACAGTTACGTTTGCTAACAGGTCGGTATATTTAATTTGCTTGTCATGGTTTTGCTCGCTACTTGAAAGACAATGTATTAAAATAGAAATTTGAAATATCCGGCAAGCTTGTGGCTGTGTCGTTTAAGCAAAACCCTCACCGGATCTCTTACTGCCGGGCACGCAAACAAAACATACTATCTGGCCGTCAGCAAACATTATGGAAGCCAAAATACCTAACAGTAAAAAAAGTAAAATTTAAAAGGTAAAATATGATCACAAAGACAGACCTTGACAAGTTAAATTCTCAAAATTCAAAAATAAAGTATGGATTTGCGAAAGAATTACTAAAAATCGGTTCGGAAAAACCCGAACAACTTTATGAACACTTTGATTACTGGGCGGAACTGATGACTAGTGATAACAATATTTTAAAATGGACGGCGATTGATATAATGGGATACCTCTCGGCTGTAGATACAGAGAATAGGGTAGATGTGCTCATGCAGGACTTGATTAAACATCTTCACGGAGGAGTGCTTATCACTTGCAATCACTCTATTTTTGCACTTGGACTAATTTACCAAAACAAACCCAACCTTAAGGAAAAAATTCTCAAAGAATTAATCGCAATTTCACAAGACAAATTTGAAACTGATGAGTGTAAAAACATTGCTATGGGCAAAGTTTTAGAGGCAATTAAGCCGTTCGTTGCAGACATAAAAAACAGCAAACCCGTTATGACATTTATTGAGAATGCGACAAAATCGGAGAGGAACTCAACAAGAAAGAGAGCAGAGCAATTATTGAAAAAGATTGAGAAATAACGAATGACAAGAAAAAAAATATTCGGACTACAACCAAACGCATTTTTCACAGGGCTAACAAGTTTTTTTACCGACACATCTGCTAAAATGGTATATAGTGTTATGCCTCTTTTTTTGTTATCAATAGGAGCTTCCAAAACTACTATTTCATTAATTGAAGGAGTTGCCGAAAGCACAGCTTCTTTATTAAAGGCTATTTCGGGGTACTGGAGTGATAAGATTGGTAAAAACAAGCCATTCATGATTATTGGATATGGCATCACAGCAATTATAACACCTTTATATGCAATAGCAAGAATACCAATTCAGATTTTAATTTTTAGGTTCTTCGAACGAATAGGAAAAGGATTAAGAGTTGCGCCACGAGATAGTCTCATAAGTAGCTCAATTAAAAAAAATGACGCTGGTAAAACTTTTGGGTTTCAGAAAGCAATGGATAATAGCGGAGCTATTGTCGGTCCATTAATTGCCTTCTTATTGTTATCAGTTTTACCGCTAAACTACTCTTACATTTTTTTATTGGCGACTATTCCTGCAATTTTTGGTGTGTTAACTATTGTTTTTTTTATAAAAGAGGCAAATGCAGAAAAAAAAGAGACCTCTATTAAGATTTCATTAAAATATTTGCCCAAGAAATTTTATTTCTTTCTTATCATAATTTTTGTATTTACCCTTGGCAATTCATCGGATGCATTGTTGTTGGTAAAAACAAGCGAAACCGGCATCAACAAGTCTTATGTACCTTTTGTGTACATGATATTTAATGCGGTATCGGTGCTACTAGCCATACCTATTGGAAAATTGTCGGATAAGATTGGACGTAAAAAATTGATTATTCTGGGATTTTTAGTATATGCGATTATAATGGTCCCCTTTTTTAGGACAACAAAATTAAAAATTTAACGTATAAATAAT
>ERZ795030.5169-NODE-5169-length-12227-cov-4.161683_pt1 | contig 12227 bp, 10 predicted proteins | sample MGYA00375122_ERZ795030 | MGnify/ENA primary metagenome ERZ795030 (study PRJEB30165, sample SAMN05720146) | activated sludge metagenome | isolation source: anaerobic digester from wastewater treatment plant | place: Japan | collected 2015-04-20 ...
ATTCCATGATGTGGCCGACATGGAACTTGCCATTGGCGTAGGGCAGGGCGGTGGTGACAAAGAGTTGGCGAGGCAGGGGTGCGGTGGTCATTGGCGATCAATCAGGTCACGGGAGGTCAAAGTGGGAATGCGCTAGCGGCTTTTGAGTGCGCTGGTCAAGGGTCTGCCAAGGCATCGGGCTTGCTTTGATTCTATCAATGGGGGGTTCGGCCACCCAGGGTGGCGGCCACGCCATGGGTCAACCCGCATTTGCAGTGGCGGCTCAGGTCTATTGCGGCTTGGCTAGACTCGCGGTTTTCGGAGAAAAATATGTCTGTGACCCAACAAGCCATTCTGGAGGCCCTGCAAGCTGTGGTGGACCCCAATACCGGACGCGACTTCGTGTCCACCAAGGCGATCAAAAACCTGACAGTGAGCGGCGGCGATGTTGCCTTTGAGGTGGAACTGGGCTACCCCGCCAAGAGCCAGATTCCCGGCTTTCGCAATGACCTGATGGCGGCAGCAAAAAGTGTCGCAGGGGTTGTCAATGTGTCGGTTAGCGTCAACACCAAGATCACCGCGCATGCCGTGCAGCGCGGCGTGGCCTTGTTGCCCAAGGTCAAGAACATCGTGGCGGTAGCTTCCGGCAAGGGTGGTGTCGGCAAGAGCACCACCGCCGTCAACCTGGCGCTGGCACTGGCTGCCGAAGGTGCCAGCGTGGGCTTGCTGGATGCCGATATTTATGGCCCCAGCATCCCGATGATGATGGGCATCGAGGGCAAGCCTGAAAGCCAGGACGGTCAGACCATGGAGCCGATGGAAAACTACGGTGTGCAGGTGATGTCGATCGGCTTTCTGGTGCCGCAGGACGAGGCCATGATCTGGCGCGGCCCGATGGCGACCCAGGCGCTTGAGCAGTTGCTGCGCCAGACCAACTGGAAAGACCTGGATTATCTGATTGTCGATATGCCGCCCGGCACCGGTGACATCCAGCTCACGCTGAGCCAGCGCGTGCCGATGACCGGTGCGGTGATCGTCACGACACCACAGGACATTGCCCTGCTCGATGCCAAAAAAGGCATCAAGATGTTTGAAAAGGTAGGCGTGCCGATTTTGGGCATTGTGGAAAACATGGCAGTGCATGTTTGCAGCAACTGTGGCCATGTCGAGCATATTTTTGGGGCTGACGGCGGCAAGAAGATGGCCGCCCAATACAAGATGGACTACCTCGGTGCCCTGCCGCTGGCGATGCAGATCCGCTTGCAGGCCGACAGCGGTCACCCCAGCGTGGTGTCGGACCCCGATAGCGACGTGGCCGGCCTGTACAAGGCGGTAGCGCGCAAGGTGGCGCTGTCGATTGCGGCTAAGAACAAGGATTTTTCAAGCAAATTTCCGTCCATCAAGATATCCAGGGAAACCTGATTGGGTCGCGCTGGACAAACCGTTTGTCGCTGGCCGTGATCGGAAAACCTGGCGCTGTTGCGGGCGGGTCTGGCGCATCAGCGCAGTGCGGGAACTGAGCGGGTTGCAAAAATCAATTGGCATCTGCAGCGACTGGCGCTAGCCCAGATGCCAACAGCGCCAGCCTCTGGCAGCACGCCCAACCGGTAGCTGCGCCTTAGCCCGGACTGCGACCGGCCCCGGCAAACGTGCCCGATTGGCAGGGCATTCAACCCATTGCGCAACGCTTGTCCGACGAATCCAACAGGGCGACGACATCTGGCCGGGAGTGAACAATGCCAAGTGCCTGTGCTGCTGCTTTGCTGAAATCAATGATCCGGTCTTTGGCGAACGGACCACGGTCATTGATGCGGACGATGACGGACTTGCCGGTCTTGGGCGAATGCGCGCATAACCTGGTGCCAAACGGCAATGTGCGGTGTGCAGCGGTCAGGTCGTTCATATTGAACCGCTCGCCATTGGCGGTGCGGCGGTTATGCAACTCCGCACCGTACCAGGATGCTATGCCTTGCTGGATGACTTCTGCAACGTCGAGCACTGTGCTGGAAGCCACCGAGACAACCGATGCTGCCGCCGATGCAACCGAATTGGCCGAAGCCACAGCACTGGAAGTTATAAACCTGATGGCTTCCAGCGGCTTCAAGACGATTTCCCTTTGGCTCAGGTCCGACCCAAACAACTGCGTTGCGCCATGCGGTTCATCGGCGTTCAAGGCCTGGGCAGGCGCATCAGCCGCAGCGTCCATATGCTTGTTGGACTCAGCCGGGGCTTGGATGGCCGCCACCGGGGCATGGACCTTGGCAAGGTCGTCGGTGGCCCAGACCGGTGCGCTGCCCCAAAGGCCGCACAACAATACCAGCAGGTGATTTCGAAGCCGCCGCGCAGGCGCTAAATACCGTGTGGCGCGCGCGCCTGGTTGAACGGCAGACGATGGGTTTGTGTTTTGGATGTGCATGTAAAAAGGTTCATTTGGCTTTGCCGGTGAAAGGGAAGAGGCACAAAAAAACTGACGACAAGCACGCAAAATGGGTGCGGGTGAAAGGGCCTCGGGCGCATTTTAGCGGTTTCGTCGATGCTGACCGGCGCTTGCCGCATGGGCACCAGGAAAGCCGACCAGATGATGTGGGGCATGCGCTTTGGAACCTTGGCATCATCTTTGGTGTCGCACAATATTTGCCCAAGGAGATTTCAATGAAAAACGAACAACTGCAGTCCGAACTCGATACCCTGATAGCCACCCAGGCCGGCTTGATGGCGATCGTCGGGTCACTCATGGCGACACATCCACATTACGAAAGGTTTCAGCTTCACCTGACGGGCCTGCTGGAAGTGCTGCTGGCCGGTGATGCCGGTAAAACCTTTACCGCAAGCCAGCGTCAGCAGGCGCGCGAGTTTGTCGAAACCCTGCAACATCTCAACAAAGCGCCCGCAAAAATAGAGCCACTGGCATCCATGCCGAACCTGTAGCGCCAGATGCCACAGCCGACGGGTCTGAACCCGGTTAGCACAGCCAAGCCGCTTCAGGTCATCAGTATCAGCCCAGGCGGCAAGGATTCGCCAAGCGCCCGATGCTCGGTGGCCGCGTCCAGTTCGACTCGCTGGCGCACCATTTCGACCCAGATGGCTGGCGCGCCCATGCCGGTCAGTCGCGCCATCACCGACTCGCGCAGGGTCAGCGGCAGGTCGCGCGCACGGTCGTCGGTGACGCGGGCCAGGTGGGTAGCGGCAAAGGCCGCTGGCTCAATGCGCTTCCAGTCAAGTGCCAGCAGCGTCTCGACCCAGGCAGTGGCGGTGTCGGGCGGCACCACATCGTGGCTGTTGCCATAAAACGGCTGGCGCGCTCCGATGCGGCCCAGTGCCCACAGCGTCCGGCTGTCGTCTGCCACATCAGCGCCGTTGCGCCTGGCCGATGCGGTTTGGGACTTTTGCAGTCGGCGCAGCAGCCATTCGCCAATTTCGACCTTGTAGTCCACCGGAATGCGCTCCAGCGAGGCACCCAGGCGCAGCATGTCGTCATCGCTGCCCTTGACCGGCTTGCTGGCACTTTCGTCGCTGCCGATTTCGTTGGTGTGCAGGTTGGCGGCAAAATCGTCGAGCAGGCGCAATTGTTCAGGTGCGGCCAGGCCGCCTGCGACACGCCGCCACAAGGTCCACCATTCGGTGCAAACCTGTTTGTCATGGCTGTGCTGGACACCCGGCTGGAACAGCGTCCAGAGCTGTTGCAAACGCCAATCGTCGAGCGGGTAGCCAAATCCGGGGCGCAGGCAATATCCGGCCAGATTGAGCCAGACCCGCTCGTGCTCGGCCGAGCGGCGTCTGCTGCGGGCCCGCTGCCACAGGGCATCGAACATCTGGCGTAGCTCGGGAGTGGCCCAGCGCTCGCGTTCGCCCAGTACCTGCTCAAGTTGCCCTCGCAACTGCCTGACTTCCTTGGCCAGCACCGGCTGGCTGCCGGTGCCAAACACGCGGTCGATTTTTTTGATGGCATCGGCCAGCCTGGACGCGCCCAGCTCCTGCTGGCCAGACGGCAGGGCGGCTGCAGCCTCTGTTTGCTGGCGCAAATCAAATTCCAGCAACCAGCGTTGGCTGGCATCGCTAAGGCTGACGCAGTGCATCTCCAGCGTGCCCACCTCGGTCAGCGCGGTGACCAGTTGTACCGCCATGTCTTTTGGACCATTTTGGCCTGTAGCCCTTATGCCATCTGCGCTACCAGCTTCCAATACAGTAGCAATCGGGGGCAGTCGAAGAAAGCCCTCAGTGTCCAGGCTGATCCTTTGCCCGAGCTTGAAGGGCTGGTGACCGGGCGCATCGCCAACCGAGCTGAACAGGTGAAACCGCACCGGCTGCCCGAGCCGAAGCGCAAAGGTCTGGCCGCTGAGCAACACCTCCTGACCGGCTTCGCTGCCGCGCGGCAGGATGCAGATGCCGTCGCTGTGTTCCAGCAACAGGAAGTAGCTGCGCGCCGAGCCTCCGCCAATTTTCGGGGCCAGCCCTTGCTGCGCCAGCGCATAGGCCACCGCACCGCGCGCCACCGCCACATCCGGGTTGTCGTTGTGCAGCAGGCGCAGCGGGGCTTTGCGCCATGCTGCCAGCGTTTGTTCAAGCCGTTTGACCAGCGCATCAGCACGAAACACGCCGCCATTGAGCAGCAGCGTGTCGGGCAGGGTTTGCGCATGGGCGCGCAAAAAGTCGGCAATGTGACGGGTGATGGCCGGGTCGCGGGCGTAGGGCAGGCCAAACGCCACAATGCCGCTGCGCCCCTGCCGGGCCTCGTCGCTGACGGCCACCTGCGGAAAAAAACCTTCCACTATGGTTTGTTCGACATCTTCGCGCGTCAGCATCACCGAGCGGCTGCCGCCGATCAGGCGTGCGCCGCCGCCTAGCAGCGTGATGGGCACCTGGGCCGGTGCGTCGCTGGCCAGCAACTGCTCTTTGGCGACGCGGCAGCGGTCCATCAACTGGGCCAACTGGCTGGCTGACAGGCGCGCCGCGCCGGGTGCGTCGGCAGCCGGGGTCAGTCGCGCCTCCAGCAGATGCGCTAACGCCAGGTCCATGTTGTCGCCGCCGAGCATCAGGTGTTTGCCGACCCCGATGCGGGTCAACTGCGGCTCGCCGTCGATCAGTTCAACCTTGATCAGGCTCAGGTCGGTGGTGCCGCCACCCACATCGCACACCAGCACCAGGCGGGTGTCTGTCAATTGCTCGGCCAGTTTGCCCCGGTGTCGCAGCAGCCAGTCGTAAAACACCGCCTGCGGCTCCTCCAGCAAGCGTAACCGGTCCAGCCCGGCCAGCCGTGCGGCGCTCAGGGTCAGGGCGCGCGCTCCTTCATCAAACGAGGCCGGCACAGTCAGCACCAGGTCTTGCTGCTCCAGCGGGGCATCCGGGTGCTGCCAGTTCCAGGCGGCGCGCACATGGCTCAAGTAGCTGGCACTGGCCGCTACCGGCGACACCTTGGCGACCTCGGCCGGCGCGCCCCAGGGCAGAATCGGTGCCAGCCGGTCCACCAGGGTGTGCGACAGCCAGCTTTTGGCACTGGTTACCAGCCGGCCCGGCACCTGCGTTCCCAGCGTGCGGGCGAATTGCCCCAGCACCACCGGTTGGGCAGGCACTTCACCGACTGGTGGCCAGGGCAAGTGCAGCTCGCTGGCCACCAGTTCGTCTGCTGCCGCGTGGTAGCGCACCGACGGCAGCAGTGGCAGCGCGGCCACAGCGCCGCCCGACACCAACTGTGCCACGTCAAACAATGTCACCTTGCCAAACGCGGCGCGACCGCCACGCTGTGTGGTCAGCCGGGCGCAGGCGACAACGGTGTGGGTGGTGCCAAGGTCAATGCCGACGACAAAGTGGGCCATCAGTGCGACGTTAGCCGTTGCTGCGCACGTCGAACTCGACTTTCCAGTGTTCGTCGCTCTGGGTTGCCACGGCGGTCAGCGCCAGGGTGCCGGTTTCGGTGGCGACGGCGCGCAGTGTCACCTGCACCGTTTCGCCCGGTTGTCGGCCTTCGGCGGGCAAGGTGGCGTGGATTTCGCCGAGCTCCTGCAACTCGTCAGGCTGCCAGAAATCCAGCAGGGTGCCGATGTGATCTTGTCGCCGGGTCGATGAACCAAAGAAGCGCAAATGCACCGGCGCACCGACGATCAGGCCAAATTCCTGCGACTGCAAATCTGCTTCGGTGCCTTCTTCCATGCCAAACGGGGCCACGCAAAGGGCTTGTATCGGTGGCTCCATGCCGGGTATGGCTGGCATCGACGATTCGATCGCCACGTAGTAGGCGCGCGCCGTGCCGCCCCGGATGCGCACGCCCTGGCCGCGCCGCACATAGCCGTAATAGGCGGCACCGCGGGCCACCGCCAGGTCAAGGTCGGCACCGGCCAGCATGCGGGCGGCAGCGGCTTGCTCGGCTGCCAGCCAGCCATTGAGCGTGCCCAAGGTGCGCTGTGCCAGGATGTTGGACTTGAACACGCCGCCATTGAACAACACCGCCGTGGGGTGCAAAAAGCTGGCATCGGCACTGGTGTTACCGACAAAACCAGCCAGTTCGGCAGTGGCTGAGACCTGTCGGCCCAGCAAGGCTGCCAGGTGGCGGGTGACACCGGCATCCTGCGCGTAAGGCAGGCCGAGCTGCGTCAAACCGGACCGGGTGCGGCTGACCGGGCGACTGTCAGCGGCCACCTCGGGGAAGAATCCTTCCAGAATCGTGCTTTGCACCTCGGCCTGGGTCAGTTCGGTCTTGATCGAGCCGCCAATCAGCTTGGAGCCGCGACTCGGCACCACGATCGGTTGCGCTTGCAGCGCTGCATCACCCAGCAGGTTTTCCTTGGCGGCGCGGCAGGCGTAGGTCAGCGCGCGCATCTGCCAGGGGTCAAGCTGCTTGCCTTCGGCGGCCAGCTTGCGCGCCACCACATGCGCCAGCGTCAGGTCCATGTTGTCGCCACCGAGCAGGATGTGGTCGCCAACGGCGACCCGGTGCAGTTCCAGCGTGCCCTCGCGCTCAAGCACCGCAATCAACGAAAAGTCGCTGGTGCCGCCACCGACATCGATCACCAGGATGATCTCGCCGGGCTTGACATCCTTGCGCCAGCCCCCTGCGCTGGCCTGAATCCAGTTGTACAGCGCGGCCTGTGGCTCTTCGAGCAAGGTCAGCGCGCCATAGCCCGCAGCCTGTGCCGCCTCCAGGGTGAATTCGCGCGCGGCCGGGTCAAACGAGGCCGGAATGGTCACCGTCACATCCTGCTGGTCAAACGGGGCCTCCGGGTGGGCATGGTCCCAGGCCTGGCGCAAGTGCTTCAAATAACGGGTGGTGGCTTCAAGCGGCGACACCCGCGCCACTTCAGGCGGGGCCTCGCTGGGCAAAATGGCAGCGCGCCGGTCCACCCCGGCATGGCACAGCCAGCTTTTGGCACTCGACACCAGGCGAATCGGGGTCAGCGCGCCACGCGAACGGGCAAACTCGCCAACCGCATCGGTTTGCTGGTCTGACCAAGGCAGGGTCAGGTCACCGGCGGCCAGTTCGTCGGCGTGTGGCAGGTACAGGAACGACGGCAGCAAAGGCGATGCCTCGACCGCACCAGGTGCCGTCAGTTGGGGAATGTCGAGAATGCCGTGGCTGGTTTTTTCGCCGTCGCAGGCGGCAATGTCCACAAAGGCTAGCGCGCAATGGGTGGTGCCAAGGTCAATGCCAATGGAAAATTTTGCTTCGCTCATAGTTCCACCTCGGCTTGCGCCAGTATGCTGCTGTCATGGCTGGCGGCCAGTGTCGGCAGCCGAACCTCGGTGGCTCGCCAGCCACGGTGGCTCAAGCTGCCTTTGAAAGGGGCCTGTCCCAGAACGTTGCCGGTCAGGCGGATGGCGCGGGCATCAAAGCCGACTTCCAGCGTCAGGCGGCTGCCCTCGGCTTCTGCGCGCACCGGGGCGATGCTGAAGTGCTCGCGCAGCACTTTGCAGCAGCCTTCGTGCACCACACGGGCGGCACCGCCAATGTCGGCATCCGAGTAACTGCTTAAATCTTCCTGAGTAAAGTCGATCAGCCGTGCATCGCGCTGCAACAAGCCCAGCAACTGCAGGGCAGCATCGTGGTTGGGCGCTTTGACCGGGGCCGGTGCAGCGGCAACAGGTGCGGTTGCCAGATTGGGCGCGACCTCGTGGCCCTGTTGCAGGCGTTCAACGCGGGCGGCAAATTTCGGGTTCGACAAAATACTGAAAAACGCACCGAAGGCGATCGGAACCCGCCGAAAAAAAGTCGGTTCCTGCGGTGCTGTGTTCAATGGTTGGTTTGGTTGAGTCATGGTTTGATCCGGGTTGTTCTGGGCTGCTTTCGGATTTGGGTGGTCGAAAAGCAACGAAGCGGCACCTTGTGGTGCCCTGGGTCAGTTACTGCCGGGCAGCCATGCAAATCAGGCTGCGTGCGCGGCGCGAATGGCTATTTTTTGACGGCATCAATGCTGTCGTTCTTCGGTATTTCCCTGGTGCAAGGCGAAGCATCGGACCGCACAGCATGCGGTCTAGCGGCCGGAATTATAGGGATAGCCCGCCCAGGCATGCTGTGATCGTAACAATCCCTTGCGAGTGCCGACCAGCGCTGGCTCAGTAGATGGCAAAAACCTGTGGTTGCCGGGGGTGCTTGCCGGGATCGCAGGCAGTACAAAGGCGTTGGGTACGGATCGCTTTTAAGGTAGCCCTAAGCAATCGGGCGCATGCTTGGCAGTCGGTGCTCTGTCGTACCGACCCAATGGTTTTCAACAGACATACTGACTCCTTCACTCCGGGCTGCTGATTCGTGACTGCAACTTTGCTTCTGGCGAATATTCTCGCGGCCATGCTGCTGCAATTGCTTGTGCTGGCAGGTGTTGCAATGTGGCGCAGAGCATCCTCCACACCGGCGACCGGATCGCCTGTGCCGGGCGATCCGGTTGCGGCAACGCGCTCGCTGGCTTGGTCTGGCACGCGCGATTTCCGGGTGGTTCGCCGTGAATATGAAGACCCGGCAGGCAGCCAATGTTCGTTTTACCTGACACCGGTGGATGGGGCTGAGCTGCCACCTTTCAAGCCGGGGCAGTTCTTGACCTTTCAGTTGCAGCCAACCGTTGCTGATGACGTGCCGCAGCGCCAGCGCCCGATCACCCGTTGCTATTCTTTGTCGGACCAGCCAGACCCAAGGCATTACCGCATCACCATCAAGCGTGTGCCACCGCCTGCCAGTCAGCCCGGGCTACCAGCAGGGCTGTCGTCGAACCATTGTCATGACCATGTTCAGGTCGGTGATGTGTTGCAGGTGAAAGCCCCGTCCGGACATTTCCATCTTGATGTGGCCAGCCTGGCCCCGGTGGTGCTGGTCGGTGGCGGTATTGGCATCACACCGATGATGAGCATGCTGCGCTGGTGCCAGGCCGAGCAGCCCGGGCGTACCGTGCATCTTTTTTACGGTCTACGCAACAGCGCGGAACATGCCTTCAAGCAAACCCTGGAGCAGCTTGCCAGCACCCACTCCCAAGTGCATTTGAATGTTGTTTACAGTCAACCTGGTCCGGATGACGTGTTGGGGCGTGACTACCAGCACACCGGCCATATCACGGTGGCCTTGCTGCGCCAGCAATTGCCGCTTGGGGCCTACCAGTTCTATGTTTGCGGCCCGGCCCCGATGATGGAAGCCCTGGTTCCCGAACTGCTGGCCTGGGGCGTGCCGCAGCAGGATGTTCATTTTGAAGCCTTTGGCCCGGCGTCGGTAAGGCTGCCGGTCGCCTCAATGCCGCCTGCCGCAATCCTGACATCAACACCTCTTGAAGTGCGCTTTGCCCGCTCTGGGCGCACTTTGCCGTGGGACGGCCAGCAGTCCAATCTGCTGGACTTTGCCGAGCGTCACGGTGTGGCGGTTGACTCGGGCTGCCGCTCAGGTGGCTGTGGCAGTTGCGAAACCCGCCTGCGCAAAGGCACCGTGAGCTATGCCAGCGCGCCGGATCACGACCCCGCGCCTGGCCACTGCCTGCTGTGCGTGGCGACACCCACTTCCGACCTGGAACTTGAGGCCTGACCCCGATGAAAGCCCGCCTGATTCGCCGTGAAGTGTTGCCGTTTCTGTTGTCTTTTGGCCTGCTGGTGGTGGCGGCCTTGCTGGTCGATGCCGCCTTGCACCTGGCCAACATCATCTGGATTGGCCGCTACCTGGGCATTCCCGGCACGCTGCTGATCTTGAGTTCGTTTGGCTATTCAATGCGTAAACGCAAGCTGATCAAATCAGGCCAGCCGGTGCAGTTGCTGCGCTGGCACGAGCGCCTGGCCTGGCTGGGCTCCTTGCTGGTGCTGGTGCACGCCGGCATTCACTTCAACTCAATTCTGGGTTGGCTGGCGGTGCTGGCCATGCTGGTGAATGTGGCAAGCGGGCTGATTGGCAAATATTTGCTGGACAGCTCGCGCAAACGACTCGAAGCGGCGCGACTGGAAATGCGCCAAAGTGGCCTGCCTGCGGCGGATCTGGAAGACCAGACCTATTGGGACAGCCTGACCTTTGATGCCGTCAAAAACTGGCGCACCATTCACTTTCCGATCAATCTGGCGTTTGGCGTTCTTGGCCTGGGCCACATCATTGCGGTGTTTTTGTTTTGGGGCTGGAAATGAAGCGCAGTTGGCTGATGCTGGTGATCGCCGCCAATCTGCTGGTGCTGGCAGTGCTGGTGTTTATCTACCCGCACCTGATGGTCAGCCCCGGCGCTGTGGTGGTGGCGCACAGCGAGGTCGCCACCGACTGCTTTGCCTGCCACGCGCCGCTGCGTGGGGCCTCGTCCGGGCGCTGCATCAGTTGCCACGCGCTGTCCGACATTGGCGTGCGCACCAGCAAAGGCACGCCGCTACCAAAGAAGAGCGTCAAAACAGCGTTTCACCAGGACCTGACCGAGCAAAACTGCATGGCCTGCCACAGCGACCACCAGGGCCCGAAGCTGACCCAGCGCAGCCGCAAACCGTTCTCGCATGCGCTGCTGAAGGTGGCAGTGCGTGACCAATGCCTAAGCTGCCACAAGGCACCCTCCGACCAGTTGCACCGCCAGGTTGGCGGTAGCTGTACCCAGTGCCACAGCCAGACGGCCTGGAAGCCCGCCACCTTCGAGCATGACAAGTACTTTTTGCTCGACAAGGACCACAGCACCGAGTGTCTCACCTGCCATCTGAAACACGATTACCGGCAATACACCTGTTATGGCTGCCACGAGCATTCGCCTGCCAAAATTCAGGCCGAGCACCAGAAAGAGGGCATACGCGACTTTGAGAACTGTGTCGAATGCCATCGCAGCGCCGACGGCGAGCCAGAGAAAAAAGGCGCAGGCAAAGGCGACGGCAAAGGCAACAAGAAAGAAGACTGAACCAAGGAACCCTATGAAATGCCCCACCTGTGTTACCACTGACTTGCTGATGACCGAGCGCCTCAACATTGAAATTGACTACTGCCCGCAGTGTCGCGGCGTCTGGCTGGACCGCGGCGAACTCGACAAGATCATCGAGCGCAGTTCGGCTGAACCCGTCCAAATGCCAGCACCTGCGCCGCAGCAAATGCAGCGTCCGCCGATGCCGTCCTATGATGTCCAGCATGGCTACCGTGACAGCCACCATGAAAACCGCCACGGCTACCGTGAAAAGAAGTCCATCTGGAAAGAGCTGTTTGACTGATCGGATCACCCCCCCCGGATGGGCAAATCGCCATGAATGCAACTTCCTCTAAAGTGTTCTGTCGCTCACTATCATGATCTCCTACCTGCCGGTTCGTTTTTTGACCCCCAAGCGCTTGTTGTGGGCCTCCATCAGCGTCGCCCTAGCAACTATCACACTCAAGACACTAGCTTGGTACGTGACCGATTCGGTCGGTTTGCTCTCTGATGCGATGGAGTCGTTTGTCAACCTGGCCAGCGCCATTTTTGCGCTGATGATGGTGACCATTGCGCAGCGACCGGCTGACAGCGATCACCCTTACGGTCACCACAAGGCAGAGTATTTTTCCTCGGGTTTTGAGGGCATCCTGATTGTGGGTGTCGCCATCGGCATCATCTGGGCGGCGGCTCCGAGGCTGTTTCAGCCGCAGCCGGTGCAGGAACTGGGCTGGGGCCTAGGCCTGTCGGTGCTGAGTTCGGCACTGAATGGTTTGCTGGCCTGGGTCATGTTCAGTTCGGCCAAAGTGCATCGCTCCATTGCGCTGGAAGCCGATGCCCGGCATCTTGTCACCGATGTCTGGACTTCAGTGGGTGTGGTGGTGGGCCTGGCTGCCATGGCCGTGACCGGCTGGCTCTGGCTTGACGCGGTGGCCG
>ERZ795030.5171-NODE-5171-length-12221-cov-4.593128_pt1 | contig 12221 bp, 6 predicted proteins | sample MGYA00375122_ERZ795030 | MGnify/ENA primary metagenome ERZ795030 (study PRJEB30165, sample SAMN05720146) | activated sludge metagenome | isolation source: anaerobic digester from wastewater treatment plant | place: Japan | collected 2015-04-20 ...
GCTACGGCCCCGCGCTCGGAGACGTGTTCACCCACCTGGACGCCATCCGCGCCCAGGTTGTCGAGCCCATCCGGAGTTGCACTGGGGCTCCGATGATACTTGGGGGGGCGGGTTTCACGATTTTGGCGCCAGAAGTGATGGAGGCGCTCGGGGCGGATTTTGGCGTGGCCGGGGAGGGGGAGGCGGCGTTTCCCGCATTGTTGCGCGCGCTCGACGCGGGCGCGGATGCGGCTTCCATTCCGAGGGTTGTGTCGGGCAGAGGCAGGGGGGCGGCGGCTGGCGCGATCGCGCTGGATCCGGACGCGCTGCCGTTTCCGCGTCTGGATAGCTGGATCGATTTTACGCCGTACCGGGCCAAGGGGGCGTATTCGCTGCAAATGAAGCGGGGCTGTGATCGCGAGTGCGTTTATTGCACGTATCCGGCCATCGAGGGGACCCGTTATCGCGTGCGATCCGTGATGCGCATTGTGGATGAACTGCAAGAAACGCGTGATCGGATCGGCGATGTCATGTTCGAGTTCGTCGACTCGACGTTGAACGCTCCGGCAGGGTTGCTGGAGGATGTGTGCCGCGAGATCGTGCGCCGGGGGTTGCAGGTTCGGCTGCGATCGATGGGCATCAACCCGATGGGCGTCACGGGCGAGACGCTCGATTTGATGAAGGCGGCTGGTTTTGTGCAGATCGATTGCACGCCCGACGCCGCTTCGCCCCGGACGTTGCAGGGGATGCGGAAGGGATTCACGCTCGATGCGTTGCAGCAGACCGCCGCGTTGATTCGGGCGCACGATATGCCGACGATGTGGTTTTTCGTGTTTGGCGGGCCAGGGGAAAATGAAGAAACCATCCAGGAAACGTTTGATTTCATCGACGCGTGCATTGCGCCGGTGGACCTTGTTCATGTCGCGCAGGGGCTTCGGATTTATCCCAACACCCGGCTTCATGCGATTGCCGTCGAGCAGGGCGTGATCCCGTGCGATCAGCCTATGCTCAATCCGTGTTTTTACGCTTCTCCGCTCGTGCCGGGCGATCGAATGACCCATTTCATGGATGAATGTTTGTCGTTGCGCCCTAATTGCTTGCGCGCTTCGGAGATCACGCCGCCCCCCGAGCTTGTCCGCGCCGCCGAGAAGCTTCGCCGCGAGCAGGGGCTTACGGAACCCATGTTCCGGACGCTTCTTCGTTTGCGCGCCGCGCTGTGGGCATAATCGATACGGGAGACGCAGCAATGAAGAAGAAAGATGCTCCGAGCAAGGTCCGCGACGCCTTCCAAGCGCTCGACAAATCGGTTCCCTTTCAGGGGCCGGAGGCCATTGAGACGCGTTGTCTCGAATGTTTTGAGTATGCGTATCGCGGGCGCGCCATCGATGTTGTCACGACGACGGACGAGTTCACTTCGGTATGTCCGTTTTCGGGGCTTCCCGATTTTGCGCGCGTGACCATTACGTATACGCCTCACGCGAAATGCATCGAATTGCGGTCGCTGAAATATTACCTCATGAGTTATCGCAATGTCGGAATCTGGTACGAACATCTTGTCAATCGCATGCTCGAAGACCTTGTGCGTGCGTGTGATCCGGTGCGCATGAGCGTGGTCATCGCGTGCAACCCGCGCGGGGGCTTGGCGAGCTCCGTTTCCGCGGAATACGAACGTTCTCAGGGGCGATAGGGCGTTTGGCGCGGGGCATGGCCGGTTTCTTTGGAAAGCGTTTTCAAGGAGGGCGATTTCGCGCACGCCATGCGACGCATTGTTTCCGAAAGATGCCCTGGAAGGATCGATGGGCTAATCGGATTGGGCGCGGTTTGGAACGAATATCGGGCATCCACGGCGTGTTTCTGAGGTGAGGTCGTTCCAGGTTCGCGTTCCGGAAAAGGGAGACGCGGCCCGTTTTTCGCCGAACGGTAGGGTTGAACGGCAAGGCCGGGAGCCCAAACGAGGAAACCTATGGGTGAACCGTAGTGGAACCTTGGGTGTATGCCATACGCGGCATGGATTGCGCCGAAGAGGTCGCGGCGTTGCGCCGTGAAGTGGGCCGAGTGGTTGGGGGCGATGGTTTTCTGTCTTTTGATCTCCTGAATGGCCACATGACGGTGAAGCGAGGGGGGGGCGCTTTTTCCTCGGAAGACGTCGTTCGCGCCGTGGCGCGCGCGGGGTTGCATGCCGTAGAAACAGAGAAAGGTTGCGGCGCTTGTTTCGCCGAGACGCGTTGGCAGCGGCAGGGGCGTTTTGCCTTTTGTCTGGCGAGCGGCACATTCCTTGTGGCGGGCGTTGTGTTCGATTTGATGCCGGGCGTTCCCCCGATAGTGATTCGCGGGCTGTACCTTCTCGGCGTGCTGCTGGGAGCGTGGTTTGTCCTGCCCAAGGCATGGTCATCGGCCAAGCGGATGCGTCCCGACATGAATCTGCTCATGGTCATCGCCGTGTTTGGAGCGATTGGCATTGGCGAGTGGTCGGAAGCGGCGACCGTCGCGTTTTTGTTTGCGCTTGCGTTGCTGTTGGAATCGCGTAGCGTGGCGCGGGCGCGCCGCGCCATTCGAACGCTCATCGATCAGACTCCGCTCCAGGCGCGCTACATCTGTCCTCATGACGGCGATATCCTCGAAAAACCGGTGCAGGAAGTGCCCGTTGGCGTGACCGTTTTGGTGCGTCCGGGCGAGCGCGTTCCGTTGGATGGCGTCGTTACGGCAGGCGAAACGTCTATTAACCAGGCCCCCATCACCGGCGAATCCAATCCGGTCGCGAAGCGGGCGGGCGATGAGGTGTATGCTGGCACGGTCAACAACGAGGGGGCCTTTGAGTTTCGGGCGACTCGTCCCGCCGCCGACACGACCCTCGCGCGCATTGTGCGCATGGTGGAGGAGGCGCAGGCGCGCCGGGCTCCTTCGGAGCAGTGGGTCGAGCGCTTTGCGCGGTATTACACGCCTGCCATGATGGTTCTTGCCGTGTGCGCAGCCGCAGTTCCGCCGCTTGTGTTCGGGGCTGCTTGGAATGATGCCTTGTACAGAGCGCTGACGTTGCTGGTCATTGCGTGTCCTTGTGCGCTGGTGATTTCGACTCCGGTGAGCATTTTGGCGGGGTTGGCGGCGGCGGCGCACGCGGGGGTGCTCATCAAAGGCGGCGTTTATCTTGAAATGCCTGCGCGCCTGCGCGCCATCGCGATGGACAAGACGGGCACGCTCACGTATGGCAAGCCCACGGTGCAGCGCATAGTCCCGCTCAATGGCCATACGGACAAAGAGCTTCTCGAGCGCGCGGCGGCCATGGAGGCGCACAGCAATCATCCTCTTGCCCGAGCCATCATCCGCAAGGCGCAGGAGGAGGGCATTGCCTATGCGCCCGCGAGCCGGTATGCCGAAATTCATGGGAAGGGAGCGAGCGGCGAGATCGGGGGAAGGCCGTTTTGGGTGGGCAGTCATCGGCTTTTGCACGAGACGGGCTTGGAGCATCCGAATTTTCACGAGCGCGCCAATGCATTCGAGGACGCGGGGCACTCGGTGCTGGCGGTGGGAAACGATGATCATGTGTGCGGGCTCATCAGCGTCGCGGACGGGGTTCGGCCTGAAGCGGCGGAGACGGTGCAGGCGTTGAGGGCGATCGGCATAGCCCATATTGCGTTGCTTACCGGCGACCACGAGGGCACTGCGCGCGGCGTGGCGGAGGCATGCGGCATTGAGTCGTGGCATGCCGAATTATTGCCGCAGGACAAGGTGCGCGTCATCGAGGCGATGCGGCGCCGTCATGGTTTTGTCGCGATGGTGGGCGATGGCGTTAACGACGCCCCTGCCATGGCCGCCTCTTCGTTGGGGATCGCAATGGGGGCTGCGGGAAGCGACGCGGCCATCGAGACGGCGGATATCGCGTTGATGTCGGACGATCTTGCGAAGCTTCCGTGGCTTGTGCGTCATTCGCGCCGCACGCTTGCGACGATTCGCGAGAACGTTGCTTGTTCGATTGGGATCAAAGTCCTTTTCATCGCGCTTGCGTTTGCGGGGGTTGCCACGCTTTGGGGCGCCATTGCCGCCGACATGGGCGCATCGCTGCTGGTGATTTTCAACAGCCTGCGGCTGCTTCGCGGCGACGCGTGACGAGGCGTCGGATGCGGTGGGGCGAAAAGCGGGGCTTGCTTGCCTTTGCCCAGGATGCGGGGAGGACAAATTTACAAAAATCCGCTATGCTGTAGATTGTGGAAAGCAAGCGACCGTTTGATGTGTGCGGCGTCCAAGGCGTTTAACCGACAAGGATAGGCCAATGAAAAAGCTGTCATTTTTTGGGGCATTTTTGTTTCTTTTTGCGTGGGGAAGCATGGCCGGAGCGGCCCAATCATCCATTTCCGCGGATCTGGAGGCGTTGCAGCAAGCGCTGGATCGCATGGGCGAGGGCGTGCCGGCCGATCCGCGCGCACACCGATCTCCGGCGCATCGGGGGGTGTACAATGCCATGGAATTCGGCGCCAAGGGCGATGGGGTCGCCGATGACACCATGGCCATTCAGAAGGCTCTGAATGCGGCCGCTGACGATGGCGGCGGGACGGTTGAGCTGCCTACGGGCGAATTTTTGATCAAAACGCACCTTGTTCTTCCGCCGCATGTTTCTCTTCAGGGGGTGTGGCGGAAGCCGCAGCGGGGGGAGCCTAGGGGAAAGGGCACAGTCCTGCTCGCGGTGGAGGGGAAAGGGAATCCGGATGGCACGCCGTTCATTGTGATGAAGAGCGACACGTGTCTGGCGGGTGTGACCATTTTTTATCCCGAGCAGATTCGCGCGAATCCGCCGCATGCCTATCCGTGGACCATTCAGGGGCAGGGCGATGATTGCGGCATTTTGAATGTGACCATGGTCAGTTCCTTTCAAGCCGTGGATTTTGGCACGTTTGCGTGCGGACGTCACTATGTGGATGGTTTGTATGCGCATGCCCTTAAAATGGGCATTTATGTGGACCAATGCTACGATGTCGGTCGGCTGAACAACATTCACTTTTGGCCGTTCTATGATCTCGATCCCAAGAGTCCTCTGTGGGAATACACCCGAACCAACGGAACGTCGTTCAAATTTGGGCGCACCGACGGCGAGCTCGTTTCGAATTGCTTCAGCATTTTTTACGGTATTGGCATGCATATGATCGGGGGACCCATTCCGCAAACTAAACCCGGCGAGCCGTTGCGGGTCGAATATCAGGGTGGATCGGCGGCGTTCACGAACCTGTATCTCGATGTTTCTCCCTGCGCGCTCAAGGTCGATGATTCCATGGAAAACGCCGGATATAGTTTCACGAACAGTTTTTTCATGTCGAAGGTCGTCGTGGGACCGCGAAACCGGGGCCCCATTCGTTTCAACGGGTGTGGTTTTTGGGCGACGTCCGATCTTGATACGCACGCCGCGATCGAGGGGACGGCGCCTGTTTATTTCGAGGCGTGTCATTTTGCCAATTGGGATCGGGCGGAGACGGGCGCTCCGTGCATCGACGCCAACGCGCGCCGGGTCATCATCACCGGCTGCGATTTTCTGTCGATCCGCCCCAACCTGACGAAAGTGCGGCTTGGCCCCAATGTCCGCGATGCCGTTGTGACGTCCAATCTGATGTCCGGGGGGGTGTCCATTGTCAACGAGGCTCCCCGATATGCCGATGTGCAAATTGGTCTTAATGCGGGGAACAAGATCGACGCCTGCATTCGGCGTTGGACGATCCTTGGGCCGTTTCCGAATCCTGCCGTCACGCCTGCGCCGCAGGGCGACGCGCCTACGCGCGCGGGATACGACACGGATTATTTGGCGTCGCTTGGCGGTGAGGCGGCGGCGGTTATCAAGCCTGGCGCGACGGTGGATTACGAGGACGCGCAGGGCGTCAAGCAGACGGTTGTGGCCGTCAATGTTCCCACCAATGACGCCGCGCGGCTGGATTTTGCGCGGCGTCTGAAGGCGAACGGAAAGGTCGCCTATGCGTATGCCGAGTTCGAGGCCAAAAAGGCCGAGACGATAGATGTGTTGTTTGGGTCGGCGGACAGCGCGAAGGTATGGGTCAACGGCGAACTTGTGCATCGCGTATGGACGCCCGGTCGTTTGTTCGCCCCTGCCCAGGACAAATTTTCGATTCGTGCGCAAAAGGGCGTCAACAGGATTTTGGTCAAGGTTGAGGATGGTTCCGGCACATTCTGGGAGTTCATGGTGGAGGCGCGCGACAAAAAAGGTAATGCGTTGCTGCTGCTCGATCCCAATTCCCCCAGGGCGGGAACGTTCGGTGACAAGAAAAAGAGGAAATAGCGCGTTGCGATGCGGACATGCGTTTAGGGCGGCGTTGATGGCGTGGACGTTTTCGTTCTTGGGCGGAGCGGCGGCGTTGGCGGAGGTCGGCGCCGCGCCTTTGCCCGTGGAGGATGCCGTCGGCAAGCCAGCGCCCCCGGTCATTTCCGCAGGAGAAGTCGTTTCGCCGGCGGCGCGGGCCAATGCGTTGCTTCCGGGGGAATTCACGGTTCATGCGTTTGGCGCCAAGGGCGATGGGATCGCCGACGATACGAGGGCGTTCCAAGAGGCTCTTGACGCCGCCGGAAAGACGGGCGGGGTGGTGAAGGCGGGGGCGGGACGTTTCCTAATCAAAGGCCATCTCAACATTCCGGCGAATGTCACGCTCGAAGGTTTGTGGCGCGCCCCATCGCGCGCCGACGTTCTCGATAGCGGCGCCGTCTTGCTTCCCACAGAGGGGAAGGGCGATCCCGATGGGCCTCCTTTCCTGACGTTGAACAGTAGTTCGGTGTTGAAGGGATTGACGGTTTTCTATCCGGAGCAAACGCCTACGAATCCGCCGGCGGCCTATCCGTGGACGGTGCGAGGCCGGGGCGACAACAACAGCATTTTGAGCGTCACTTTGGTGAATCCGTATCAGGCGGTTGATTTTGGAACCGAGTTTTGCGGGAGGCATTACATCAACGGGCTCTATGCGCAGGCTCTCTATAGGGGATTGTTCATCGATCAATGTTACGATGTGGGCCGCATCGAGAACATCCATTTCTGGCCTTTTTGGAATCCCGATCTTGCCAGTGACGTTTGCCGGTTCACGTACGAGAAGGGGGTCGCTTTTCTCATCGCGCGCACCGATGGCGAGGAAGGCGTGAACCTATTTCAGATCGGCTACAACATCGGATTTCATTTTGTCGATGCGGGGCACGGAGGCGGTTCGGGCATGTACACGAATCTATATTCGGACGTTTCCCCTTGCGCCGTCAACATCGAGGCGAGTCATGCGCATGCTCCGATTTCCATTGTCAACGCCAGCTTGATGAGCGGGCTGGAAGTCTCCGTGACGCGACAGACGCTCGTCAGTCTTGTGGCGGTTGGATTCTGGCCGGGGAAGGGAACGGACTATCATGCAAAGCTTGCGGGGCCCGCGACGGTTCTGTTTTCGGCGTGCCGGTTTCATGATTGGGACAAGAGGCGCAACGGCGCTGCGGCCATCGAGGCGAATTGCGATGCGATCACCCTTACGGGCAGTGATTTTTCCATGAAACGTTCCCGGGCTCTCAAGGTGCGTTTGGGGGCGGCCAGCCAGTCGGCGATCATCGTCGGCAATCGTATGCGGGGAGGCGTTGTCATTGACAGCAGGGCCGCCAAGAAGGCGGACCTGCAAATTGGGCTTAATAGCGGGAAATAGACGAAGTTTGCGTGAGCGACATGCGGTGGCGGGCGTCGCGCGTATCTGCAGGTGATTCCATGATGAGGAGTCCTCAGCATTCTCGCCTGCATTTCCTCAAGCGTCGAGACGCATGGAATAGGGCGATCGCGGTTAGTCCTTTTTTCGCGCCAGGGTTATGGTCAGTGGCTGTTGTATTGGGATCGTGGCGGAGCCGGGGGCGCATGCCGTTAGAACGCTTGCTTCCGATGCGGCAGGCTGTGCGAGCGTCCATGTCTTTTCTGGCCACGTGATCACGATCGGAAAATCGGCGGCGCCGGCGACCGATTCGAGCGTCAGTTCGATCGCGTCATGCATTGCGCGGATGCGCCAGACGCCGTCTGCGATGCGGATGCGGGTCACGGTGAGTTCGGGCCAGTCGCTGGGCAGGTTGGGTTTGATCGCAAATCCTTCCGGCGTTGGGCGCAATCCGAGGAACCCGTCGACGAGAACCTGCGGCACGAGCGCGCTCTCGAAGAATTCCATGTCGAGTCCCAGGCCGCCGGGCGTTCCGGAGCCTTGCATCGTGCCGGGGCGCGATCCATCGTAGTATTTTCGGTAGCCGCCCGCCGCCACGGTTTCGTCAAACCATGCCGTGATCTTTTTCAAGCGCGCGGCGGCGTTGTTTGGTCCGAGCACGTTCAAGCGCGCCATGAGGTCGTGATACGAGAACCCCAGCACGGCGCCGCCATCTTGCACCTGATCGCCCCACGGAATGGTCTCGGGGCCGCTCCACACGAAGGCATAGTAGTCAAGATTTCGTTTGGTCGTAGATCGCGGCCCAAAGCGCCAGTGATAGATGTCTGCGCCTTGGGATGTGTCGCTTTTCACGATCCGGTCTCCGTTGATCCACGACAGGATTGATTTCGCGTGCGCCTCCGTCGCGAAACCGTAGTGCACCGCTTCGAGATTCAGGAAGGTGAAGCCGTAGTCGTGGGTCTTTCCGTCATCATCGATGGCGGCGACAAAACGCCCGGTTTCGCGGTTCCAGAAGAGGCGATTTCCCGTGCGTTTGACGCGGTCGGCGTGACGTTCCAGATCTGCCGAATCGAACGCGAGGGCCCCCACGGGGATGTTCCATTCCGGGTGCGCGGCGATGGCCCGTTCGACCTGAGCCATCCAGCGCACCGCATCGTAGTGTTGCACTGTCGCGTACGCGTCTTTGCCGCCGAACGGAAGCAGGTCCCAGTAGTTTCCGCCGATGCCTTCGCCGGGAAGAATGGTCTTCTGCCCTTTGGCGTCGAGAACCACTCCGCTGCGACCTTCGTGTCCGATCCACGGCGCGTGCACGACGCCTTCTTTTTGTGTCCGGAATTCCGTGAGGTCGTAGCGCAATGCGGTCCGCATGCGGTTGATGTTCTGCCGCAGAAATGCGAGGTCTTTGGTCCAAGAGAAATATTTGGCGCAGCCCCGGATGAAGTTGGATGCGTTGATGGTATGGCGCGTGTCGAACTGGGTGAACAGGGCTTGTATGCCCACGTGCGCGCCGGACGTGGAATTGTCGAAACGAATGCGCAATCGGTTGAACGCGCCTTTCCATGCGGGGTGTTGGTGCATGGGGATCATGGCGTAGACGAATTCATCCGATTCGATGGGGGTAAAATACATGCGCCGTTGCGGCGAGAAGTCGGGGGCGTCTTGGGTGGTCCATTCGAGGTAGGGATTGGCGCTGCCCAAGCCTTTGGCTTTCCAGCGAAATTGGATAAAGGGGCTTTCGAAGGCGTTGGCGTTGGGGATGGGCGGCGTCGTCACCGATGCGTCCGGGGCGGTCAGTTCGATGTTCCAGGCCTCTCCAGCGATGCCCTTGTCTTGGGCGTTGGCGAGCGTCCAGCCTTCCTGCGTGCGTTCCTCGGTTCCGGTCCACATCGGTGAATACCCTTTGAGGGAGAAGTGCCAACCCCACGTGTCGCGACCTTGTCGCCAGAAGGGGAATGGCCAGCCCAGTTGATGAGCGATCGAGCTGTGCTGGTGCGTGGCGAGGTAGCCATCGGAGTCGAGGATGCGTTCGCTCAGGGTCGAGCGCCATTCCTGACGGAATGTGTCGGATTGTCCCTCCACCGCGGGCCATAGCGAGGGATTCGGGAGCCATTCGTCCCACAGCGTGGCTTTGGGCCCTGAGCCGGGATAGTGCAGCCAGAAAAGTCGGCGCAAGGATTGCAGTTCCGTCTCGTTGCCTGGCGCGACAAACTCCGGGAAGGTCGGCGGAATCGTCGTTTCGGTTGCGCTCGCGGCCGATATCCCTAACGTCATGCCCATGATCGCCGTCCAGAGGCTTGTGCGCATTGGGTCGTCCTTTCCGTTGTTTCACGGTTGGCGTTGCTTGATAGTACCGGTTGCGGCGAACTGAATTCACCTATCGATTCGCGCAGGCGATCTTTTATAATGCCGTGTTTCCGAAAACGTTTTTGCATGCACGGAAGGAGTCTGCCATGAACCTGTTTGTACAACGCCATTGCGTCATCGATATCGCCCTTTTGTCCGCGGGCAACGACATTGATCCGTACAACGCCATCGACGTTGACGTCATTTGTTATTCGCCATCGGGCGCATCGTTCTGCATCCCTGCTTTTTGGGCGGGCGACAATGTCTGGCGCTTCCGGTTCGCGGGCGAAGAGATTGGCGCATATCGCTACGAGACGCGTTGTTCGAATCCCCATGATGCCGGCCTGCATGGCTGCACCGGGACGATCGAGGTGAGGCCGTACGAGGGCGCGAATCGCCTGCTCCGACACGGTCGTTTGCGGGTCGCGGTGGATTGTCGCCGTTTCGAGCACGGCGACGGCACGCCGTTTTTCTGGATGGGCGATACCTGGTGGATGGCGTTGTCCACGCGACTTGACTGGCCCCAGGGGTTTCGCGAGCTTGCCGCCGACCGCGTCGCCAAGGGGTTCAATGTCGTGCAGATCGTTGCCGGACCGTATCCCGACATGGACGCCTGGGATTCGCGTGGGCGTGGCGAGGCCGGGTTCCCATTTGCGGAGGGGTTTGCGCGCGTCAATCCCGCCTATTTCGATCATGCCGACCTTAAGATTGGCCATTTGGTCGAGGCTGGGCTGATGCCGTGTATCGTGGGGATGTGGGGGTACTACCTGCCGCAACTCGGCGTCGATCGCATCAAGCGTTTCTGGCGTTATCTTATCGCGCGGTACGGAGCCTACCCGGTTGTCTGGTGCGCATGCGGGGAAGTCGCGATGCCGTACTACCTATCGGAAACCCGCGACGACGACGTTGCGCTGCAGCGTTCTGGTTGGACGGAGGTCATGCGGTTCCTGCGCGAGACGGACGGTTTTGGCAACCTGATCACCGTCCATCCCGTCAACTACGGGCGCGCGGAGGTTGATGATCCCGCCGTGATGGATTTTGAGATGCTCCAGACCGGTCATGGCGACCTCGACAGCATTCCGCCGTTGATTGAGATGGTGCGCGCGTCGGTTTCGCGCGAACCGGCCATGCCTGTCGTGAACGCAGAAGCCAATTACGAGGGCATCCTGGGCAGGAGTTGGCAGAACGTCCAGCGCTTGAACTTCTATCACTCCATTTTTAATGGCGCGGCGGGCTATACCTACGGCGCGAACGGCATTTGGCAGCTCAACACCGAAACGCAAGCGTACGGAGCGTCGCCGCATGGCCGTTCTTGGGGCAATATGCCGTGGCGCGAGGCGGCGCAGTTGCCCGGCGGCCGTCAAGTGGCTCAAGGCGCGCGTTTTCTTGCCGCGTTGCCGTGGCGCGAATGTCGTCCCATGCCTGAATCGCTTGATCCGGGCGCCCAGTCCGCGCAGGTTTATGCGCCGGTTGCGCTGGGCATTCCGCGGCGCATGCGTCTGATCTATGCGCCGTTTTGCTGGGATCCGCCCGCCGTGCATGGAATCGAGTCCGACGTGTTCTACACGGCCCGCTACTTCGACCCATGCAGTGGAAGCGAGATTGCGGTTGGTCGTGTCGAGCCGAATGGGGATGGCGTGTGGACGCCGCCGGTTCCGCCGGAATGCCATGACTGGGTGTTGGCGCTTGTCGCCGAGGAGGGCTAGGCAGGGCGGCTCCTTGGGAGCGGGGCGTTATGCGCCTTGGCTGACGGGGCGCGTCTGTTGTTGGCGTGCGTATTCGGCCAAGGCAATGGCGGCGCTTACGGAGGCGTTCAGCGATGTAATCGGGCCTGAGATCGGAATGCGGAGAAGGTAGTCGCAGGCTTCCGTGACGAGTCGGCGCATACCTTTGCCTTCGCTGCCGACAACCAACACGATTCGTCCGGCCAGGTCCGCTTCCCAGAGGGATTTCTCTCCGGCTCCGTCCAATCCGGCAACCCAGAAGCCGGCTTTTTTGAGTAATTCGAGGCCTCGCACGAGATTGGTTGTCTGCACGAGATCGATGTAGTCCATCGCTCCGGCGGCGCTTTTTTGCGCAACGGCCGAAATCGGCGCGGAACGGTCTTTTGCAAAAAGCGCTCCGCATGCGCCCAGGGCGGCCGCGGATCGTACAATGGCGCCGAAATTCTGCGGGTCTTCCACACTGTCGAGCGCCACGATAACGGCATTTTTCGGGAACGTCTGCCTGGCCCACGTCTCAATC
>ERZ795030.5176-NODE-5176-length-12217-cov-3.966782_pt1 | contig 12217 bp, 8 predicted proteins | sample MGYA00375122_ERZ795030 | MGnify/ENA primary metagenome ERZ795030 (study PRJEB30165, sample SAMN05720146) | activated sludge metagenome | isolation source: anaerobic digester from wastewater treatment plant | place: Japan | collected 2015-04-20 ...
ACTCCACCCCCAGGTTCCGCTTCGCTTCACCTGGGGTTACTCATGGTGTCGCCTCACCGAGGCTACCCTCGCTCCTAACGAATGATGAATTATGAATTATGAATGATAAATGCGCCTCAGTGTTCAGCATTCAGCATTCAGCATTCAGCATTCAGCATTCAGCATTCAGACCCTCGTCCCTAATTTTCAGGGTTCGTACTTCGGGTTTGCGACTACATCATCGCCTAGCACTTCTGCGATCGGGTCGATTTCGGTTGCGGAGAATCCCAGCCAGGAACGTCGACGGAAGCCCTCGGCGTACTGGAATTTTCCGGAGCGCACTCCGAGCTGGCCCATGAAGTCCTGCATGACTTTCTGGTAAGCGTTCATGCCCTGGCTGACATCCAGCCATTCCTTTTGTGAGGTGTGGCAGGTGAGCATGTCCCATTTCTGTTGCATTACCGGGCCGACATTGACGAAGAATTCGGGTTCGATGCGTTTGCGATAGGGATTCATCAGGCCGTGGGGAATAGCGTGGTATACGGTGACGTCTTCCTGGATGGGCGGGCGCGGCGGGTCGCAGATGGCATTGAGCATGCCGCGGCTGAAGGCGGCTGTCACAGCCACTCGGCAGGAATTGATGTGGTCTTCCATATAGTCGTCCGTCGACTGGGTCAGGATGACTCTGGGCTTCACATCGCGGATGACGCTGAGGACTTTGCTGATGATGTCCCAGGTGTGGAACACTTCGAGGTCCTTGCAGACTGCCGGATGCCAGATAGCGCCGACCAGCTTGCAGGCGGCCTGGCACTCAGCCCGGCGCTTTGCGGTGATGGTCGGAATGTCGTCTATCGCCGTGCCGCAGCAGCCGTCTGCGATAGTCATGTAATGCATTTCCCAGCCGTGCTTTTGCAGCATCAGCATGGTCCCGGCCATCATGAATTCAATGTCGTCCGGATGGGCGACGAGGGCAAGAACAGCGGGTTTTTTGCTCATGGTTGTCGTTTCTGATCATGGTTCGCCAAAACGTCCGACCCCCGAGGGAATCGGGGCGTCGGACGTGGCAGGGCTTAGACTGAGGTCACGGCTTAGTGCATTTCAACGGCGCAGGGGCCAATGCCAGGACGATAGAAGTTGAACTGGACGTTCGGGTGGTCGGCCAGCAAGCTCATCGGCACTGCCGAATCCGCGATCTTCTTGGAGATCATCAGGGTAGTCAGGCGCATGCCAAAGGCGTTGTCATGGCAGCCGGCCTGCCAGATGGAGACCTTTTTGGCTTTCCAGGTTTCTTTCGGGCCGACGGTGGCGGCCGTGGTGGGAACCAGGGCGATGTTGCCGCCGCCAGAGGTGCGGGCGTTCTGCATGACGGTCATCGGGTGCAGGTCGACGATGCGCGTGCCCAGCTTGCGGAATTCGGCCGGGGTCGGCGGCTTCTCAGCGTATTTGCCTTCGCGGCGGACCGGGTCGTTGAAGGCCCAGTGCTTGGTGTCGCCCTGGCCGCCTTGCATCACCAGGCAGTTGAACTTGTCGTAAGACTTGCTGTAGTCTTCCAGGCTTCCGGACGGGAAGTGCATGTTTTTCTCTGGCATGCGCAGTTTCGGGTCGATGCGGTCAAAGCACAACTCGCGGACGGCCTTGGAGAAGGACATCGGATGGTCGGGGGACACGGCAACGCCGTTTTCGACCCATTCGTCCATAGCCCAGAAATGGGCGTCGAGCTTAGCCAGGTTGAGGCCGATGGAGTTGACGATGCGGGCGACCAGGGGGAGCTGCTCAGTCGGGCCGATTGGGCCGCAGATGCCGGTCGGGTTGTCAGGAGTCGACTGTTTCCAGGCATCGATGTATTCCAGGGCTTCTGCGAGGTAGAATTCCTCGATGGTGTCATACATCACGACTTTGAAGCCCGGGCGGCTCAGTTGTTCCATGTCCTTGACCGTGAGCTTGGCCACATCTGCCACCAGGTCTTCGCTAATGGTGGTGTAGTCCCACCAATCCGGAGCAACAACACTGCGTTTTCTCATCTGCTTTCTCCATACCGTGAAAGGTTTGAACAAGACGTCATCCGCGCCTGCGGACAACGTGAGGGCATATTTCTATATTAATGGCATTTGTCGTAAATGCAAGCCGGATGGCATGTTTGAACGTCGCACTTAGAGCAATCTTGCGTCCTTGCGCAATGTCAGGGTTTTCACTCGGTGATCCAGACGGTCATTTCGCCGGGGGCGCGGTTGGCCCAGAGGAAATAGGGGATTGCGGTCATTTGGCAGGCAACGTAGGCTGGCCGGTCGGTCGCGTAGAGTTTGCCTGCCCAAGGCGTCAGGTCACGGCGCAGGGCAGGGCCGGTGATGACAGGTGCGCCGTCCAGTTCGGCGGGACCAGGGATGACGGTCAGCTCGGAGGCTGGGGGCAGGCGTAGGTCGGCCAGGTTGGGGCCGTTGTCGGCTTCCTCCAGGCAATAGACGAGCGGCCCGCGTTGGAGAGCGACTTTGCCGGCATTCTGGCGCACGGACGGGTGGGCATAGACCCGTTCCACGGGCATATCCAGGTGCAGGGCGACCAGGTCGCCGTCCTGCCAATTCCGGGAGAGGTGCGCATAGCCGTTGTTCATGAGGTCATCCAGGGCGACTGCTTTGCCATTGACAGCCACCGTGGCTTGGCGGCACCAACCGGGAATACGCAGGGCGAGGGTGAAGTCAGTCGGGGCGTCGAGGCCGATAGTCAGCGTGATGTCGCCTTCCCAGGGATATTTCGTGGTTTGGGTGATGCGGGTTTTTTTGTCGTTGCCTAGGTCGAGTTCGGCCTGGCTGTCGATGTAGAGTTGCGTCCACACGGTCTTGTCGCCAATAGTGTACAAGTACGCCCCCAGGGAAGCCAGCAGCCTGGCGATGTTAGGTGGGCAGCAGGCGCAGGAGTACCATTCCTGGCGCCGGGGCGACTTCTGGTGGCTGAAGGTGTGGTACAGCGGATGGCTGGCCAAGATGTTGTCGTAGAAAAAATGGGTTCCGTCATGCGACACGCCGCTGATAATGCCGTTGTAAAGCGCCCGTTCCATCACATCAGCGTACTTGGCGTCGGCTTCCAGGCATAGCATCCGGTTGGCGAAGAAGACCAGGGCAATGGCAGCGCAGGTTTCAGCGTAGGCTTCTTCGTTCGGGAGGTCATAGTCGAAAGTGAAGCGTTCGCCGAAGCGTGACGAGCCGACGCCGCCGGTGATGTACATGCGTTTCGTGGTGACGCTGTCCCACAAGGTGTGGCAGGCATCGACCAGGGACTGGTCGCCGGTGGCTTTGGCCACGCTGGCCATGCCGGCATAGAGGTAGCAGGCGCGAACGGCGTGGCCATCGGCATTCTGCTGTTCACGCACGGGTGCATGGGCTTGCATGCTGTTGTAGGGCGGCAGGTTGTTCGGGCCAGGGCGTTCCATCCACGAATCCGGCCGATTTTCCCGCGCCTTTTCGATGTCATAGTAATGCGGTTGTTGACCGCGTTCGTCGATGAAGTACTTTGCCAGGTCAAGATAGCGCTTTTCGCCGGTTGCTCGTGCGAGTTTGACCAGCGCTATCTCGATTTCTTCGTGTCCGGGATAGCCGCGCAGCTGATTTTCGCCGCGGCCGAAGACCTTGGCGATGTAGTCGGCATACTTGCACATCACATCCAGGAACAGTCGTTTGCCAGTGCCTTCGAAGTAGGCCACGGCTGCTTCCATCAGGTGTCCGGCGCAGTAGAGTTCGTGGCAATCGCGCAAGTTAGACCAGCGTTTATCCGGCTCCACGACGATATAGTATGTGTTCAGGTATCCATCCGGCTGCTGGGCGGCGGCCATCCAGCCGATGACTTCATCGCAGCGCTTTTCCAATTCCGGGTCAGGATACAATGCCAGGCTATAGCCGGCTGCTTCCAGCCATTTAGCGACATCGGAATCCCAGAAGATATGCGGCCGGTTCGGGGCGCCTGGCTTCCAGGAGAGTTTCCAGGCTTCGAGGTGGCCGGTTTTCTGGTATTGCTCGTATTCGGCTGGCAGCGTGATTTCGCGGTTGACTCGCAGCCGTTCACCCCAGAGACCGCCGGTAACCCGAACTGCTGCCACCGGTGGATTCTCGCCAGCGCCCAGGCCAGATAAACGAATGTTTGAACGCATGGTGTAATTTCCCTTATTTTAACCACGGAACACACTGAATACGCGGAAATTTTTGTCTATGGTTGTTTGCTTGGAGAGATGGGGTTAGGTATGGTTAACAACCTATGGCGCAAAGGTATGCGGCTGCAAACATGATGCGCTGGCGATAATCCAAGGAGTATAAACGAAAAAAATCGATTTGCGTTGCGTATTATACCGTTTCGCATGAATTATCAATAATCTCCCAATGTCCGCTATAGCCACTGCCGATGTATTTCACATTTGGCATTTTTTTCATTTCACGTTCAATAGTCTTTTCACTTATGCCTAGAGTTTCTGCCATCATTTTTTGGGAAATCTTATTGTTTTTCCGGATCATATTGAGAATCGAAAGTTGATATCTTTGGCCGACATCTTGGCCGACATCTTGGCCGACATCTTGGCCGACATCTTGACTGGCACCGTAATTGAGATTCGGCATATTATCAATAATCTCCCAATGTCCGCTATAGCCACTTCCGATGTATTTCACATTTGGCATTTTTTTCATTTCACGTTCAATAGTCTTTTCACTTATGCCTAGAGTTTCTGCCATCATTTTTTGGGAAATCTTATTGTTTTTCCGGATCATATTGAGAATCGAAAGTTGATATCTTTGACCGACATCTTGGCCGACATCTTGGCCGACATCTTGGCCGGCGCCGTAATTGAGATTCGGCATAATGACCGTAAAATGTGCCCTGTCGGAATGGAAAAGTGGCTTTTTCTTTTCCTGGTAGTTGACCTGGAACTCATACGCCCTAATGATTTTTCCGAATCCGCTTCCCCTGCGCTCCATATAGCCGAGACGTTCGAATACATCTGCCAGGAGGGGGTTTCGCCGTGTTGATGGAACAGTTAGAGGGTCGCGGTTCTGTATGGGTATTCCATCTACCATACCCCCTGGTGAGGTTATCTCTATTCTGTCATCAAAGATATCAATATGAACCTCACTGCCATTCATCAGATAATCGCGATGAACGAGGGCATTGATGAGTGCCTCGTGGTAACTGCGTTCGACGTATTCAGGCATTTCCTCACGCGAATTAGGTGTTTTTCGCCACATCATTTTTGCATTCCGCTTAATGAAGGCCTCTCCATTCTCAAGAAGAGAAATGAGGCTTCCAGAATATTCAGCATCATCAAGTGCGTCTACAACGCCGCCACTTTTGTTCAGTCCGTTCCAGCGTGTGCAGAATAGTCTTGACCAGCGTATAGGGCTTTCATCCGTCAAAAGTGCGCCTGCATTGGTTAGATATCCATCTTCATTTGCCAAACCAAAGGAAATCAGGTCTTTCTCTTCAAAGCTTTTCCCCGTCCATTTCTTATACCGCTCGCGTAACTTTGTAAAGGCATAATCAGTAACTTTATAAGAGGAAGACAGAGCGTCATACGTAGAATTTTTCCCCCTTATTACTAGCCGCCTCTGCTCCGTTGCTGGGGCTTTAACGCTTTCATTGCCGACACGGATGTAGGCCTCTAACACGCCATCTGAAGAATAGTAGTATGGAGTATCGTCGCCCTTCAGGACATCCAGAATGAGCAACGTTTTGTCGTCCATCTTTTCAAAGCGAAGTCTGAATTCCGGAATAGGATCCAGATGGGTTTTGATGATCTCGCTGATTTTGTCAGCTGCGTCCTCTGGATTGTCTAAGCCAACGACGACTTCATCATCGGTGACACCGAAAATCAAAGAGCCGCCGTTGCCGTTAGCGAATGCACTGACACTTTTGCACCAGCTCTTGGGCCGTTTTTCCTCAAGAGCCTGCTTCTTATCATATTCAGTTGTCTCGCCAATGAGATTTTCTATGTCCATGCTCCATTTTGCCTCTCTACCCAGCAATCGTTAACGATTACCAGCAAGCATCGTCCACTAAATTCTCGCCCCTCGTCCCTCGCCCCTTGCTCCTATTTTATTTCCCTCCTGACAATATCAAGCACTCTTGCTGCGACTTCCTCCTTAGCGAGCAGCGGCAGGTCTTCTCGTCGTCCATCGGCGAGGAGGATTGTGAGGCGGTTAGTCGGCACGGCAAAGCCGCATCCTGGTTCGGTGATATCGTTGGCGCAGAGCATATCGCAATTTTTTTTACGCAGTTTATCAGTGGCATTGTCGGTCATATTCTGGGTTTCTGCGGCGAATCCGACTAGGAACGGCTTTTTCTCCAGTGCGCCGACCGTGGCTAAGATGTCAGGCGTACGCTTCAACAGCAACGCGAAGGTCGCATCCGTGCCTTTTTTGATTTTTTCGTGGGAATACGCCACTGGCATATAGTCGGCTACAGCGGCGCAGAGAATGGCTATCGTGGCCTTGGGCACTTCCGCCAGGACTGCATTGCACATTTCTTCTGCGCTTCGAACTGCGACGGCGCGAATAGTCGGTGCTTGCGGCGTTGGCCAGGACATCGGCCCGTGCACGAAAATAACCTTAGCGCCGCGGCGGGCAGCGACTTTAGCCAGAGCAGCGCCCATGCGGCCGGTCGAGCGATTGGACACGAAGCGGGCCGGGTCCGCGTCCTCAATCGTCGGCCCGGCGGTCAAAAGCATGGTTTGGCCAGCAAAATCCTGCGGTGTCAGCGCAGTGCAGACAGCTTCTACGCATGCCTCTGGCGATGCTGCCGCGACAGTGCCCATGGCGCCAAGAGCCAGGACGGCGTCGTCTTCCGACAGAAGCTGCGCACTATCCAGAAGCATTGCGGCGTCGCTTTCAGCTTCCAGCCGGGCCACTGCTACTAAGACGCGGCGGCGACCGTTGTCAGTCAGGCGCGTCCAAGCGTCGCCAGACGCTAATCCCGCCAGAAAATGCTCGGAGACTGGCGCGAGCAGGACGACGTCGGCCTGGTGCAAGTCGTCTTCGGTCAGCTCGCAATAGGCCTTGGCTGGAGCGCCAGACAAAGCGGAGAGGGCGAGGAGAGGCAAGAACATTTCGGCTGAGGGCGTCGCCGCAACCGTGACGCGGAAACGTCCAGCCGAACGCAAGCCGGAAAGCAGCGTTGGCGTATGAGCCAGCACGGCAGGGCCATCGATAATCAGGAGGAGTTTGCCGGTAAGCATAGAATTAGGGCGAGGGCCTGAATGCTGAATGCTGAATGTTGAATGTTGAATGTTGAATGTTGAATGCTGAATGCTGAGGCGCATTTGCCATTCATAATTCATAATTCATAATTCATAATTCATAATTCGTCATTCCTTGGGGTCGAGCTTGCGGAAATAGATGATTGCTTCCGCGAATTTCTCTTCCGGTGGCAGTGAGCGGAAATCCTCGACGCTGATGAAGTGACGGTAGTTGTGCTTTTTCATCAGTTTGAAGATGAGCGGGAAGTTGAAAAGACCGTCGCTCATTGGGCAGGCTTCCCATTTCCATTGCACCGTGCCGTTTTCGTCGCGTTCGCCGGGGACGGGGCGGTGTGCGCCAAAATGGCAGTGTGCATGGTAGTCGCCGAGCAGCTGCAAGGCAATCGCCGGCGTTTCATAGCCGTCGCGAACCATGTTCTGCGGGTCATAGATGACGCCGACGTCAGCTGGGGAGAAGTTGCTGACAATGCGGTAGGCCAGCGACGCGCTTGGGTGGATTTGGTAGCCGTGCATTTCCAAGATCAGCTTGACGCCAGTGCCGCGGCTTAATTCGAGGCAACGCGCAAAGCCGGCGACCGTTTCGCCGTAAATCACGTGGTAGTTGTCCTCGCCGGTGCCGCGATAGCTCGCTGCTGCTCCCAGTCGGATGAAGGGCGCGCCAGCCGCGACAGCGCCTTCCAGGGCGTTCTTGAACTGCTCCATGTCCGTGCAGCTCATATTCGTCGCTAAACCGGCAAGGGCAATGCCGTGATCTCCCAGAATCCGCCGAATCTCGCCAGCCTTGTCCTTGAAGTTCTCTGGGGTGACGTCATTGACATGGTAGCCCCAGCTGCTTGGTTCGGCCTTGGCGCGAACATCGTCCGCCACGCGGCGAACACGCAACTCAATGCCGTCATAGCCGAGCCTGGACAAGAAGGCGGCCTGCTCGGCCATGCTCATGGTGGGCAGACAGACGGTGGTGACACTGTACTTCATGGTTTTCCCCTTTTGCTGATACAGACTACGAAGACTTGGGCGCTGACATAGGCTGTCCACGCCAGCGCCGCTGGATACGGCGGCGCATGCTTTTGGAAAAAAGCAGCCTGCCCGACAAGGTGGCGGACAGGCCAATGACTTAAGGATTTTTCTGGATGCCGAGGACGAGGATGAGCGGCAATCGCCAAGCTGGCGGCTTGACGTCCCGACCGGTTACGATGACATCAGCACCTTCCCATTGATTCAGGTCAAGGCGCTGGCTGCGCAGGTAGCAGAGAGGAACCAGACCACGTTTGGTGACTTCGCAGAGCACATGCGTTGCCTCAGCCGTCGCATTGCGTTGCAGGGAGATAACCCGTCCGGTGTGTTGCGCCATTTTAGGCAGCGCGGGTTCGCCAGCAGCCTTGCTTTTGGCAGCGGCTTCCTTGGCTAAGCGCTCTTCCTCGGCCTTGGCCTTGGCCGCTTCTTCTTTGGCCTTTTGCGCTGCCGCTTCGGCCTCGGCACGGGCTTTTTTCTCCTGTTCCAGGCGGGCGGCCTCAGCTTCGGCACGGCGTGCGGCAGCTTCTTCCGCTGCTTTGACCGCCGCGGCTGCCTTAGCCTCTTCTTCTTTGATTTTCTGCTCCGCGGCTAGTCGGCGCGCTTCCGCCTCCTGGGCGGCAGCCTTGAGACGCGCTTCCTCCTCCTTGGCCTTCTGCTCTGCGGCGCGGCGGGCTTCTTCGGCAGCCAAGCGGGCGGCTTCTGCTTCTTTAGCCTTGGCTTCAGCCTTCTCAGCCTCTTCCTTCAATTTTTGTTCGGCGGCGAGACGTCGCGCTTCTTCCTCCTTGGCCTTTTTCTCGGCAGCTAGGCGTGCTTCTTCCGCGGCCTTGGCAACGGCGATGGCCTTAGCCTCTTCCTCCTTGGCCTTTTTCTCGGCAGCTAGGCGTGCTTCTTCCGCGGCTTTGGCAGCCTCTGCTGCTTTGGCCTTCTCATCCTGGAGTTTCTTTTCAGCAGCCAGGCGTGCTTCTTCCGCGGCCTTGGCTGCTTCGGCGGCTTTAGCTTCCTCTTCCTTGAGTTTCTTTTCGGCGGCCAGGCGTTTTTCTTCAGCTGCCTTGGCTGCAGCGACAGCGTCTTCCTTTGCTTTCAATTCAGCAGCCAGGCGTTTTTCTTCGGCTGCTTTCACGATTTCAGCGGCATTAGCGGCCTGCACCGCCTTGGCCGCGGCATTGGCCTGTTCCCGCGCCAAGCGTTCGGCTTCGACGCGCTTCGCCTCCGCTTCCTTGGCTGCTTCTTTAGCCTTGGCCGCGGCATCGGCTTGCATTTTAGCCTGGAGCTCGGCCGCCTGGCGTTTGGTCTCGGCTTCGGCTGCCGCGTGTTTACCCTGGGCGGCGCGCTCTGCTTCGGCTTTGGCCAGAGCGGCCAGTCGGTCGGCCTCAGCCTTAGCCTTAGCCAGCTCTTCTTCCTGGCGGGCCTTCTCCGCCGCCCATTTCGCCGCTTCCGCTGCCGGTTGCTCTGCCGCCGCAGCTGTAACGGTCGGCTCAGCCGGCTGAACCAGCGCGACGTATGCCGCATTCACCCAAGCCGTGGCTTCCGGCGGCGCCTTCACGCGGCGCCAGTTTTCCAGGACTTCGACCACCTCCAGCTTGACCCCTTTGCCAGCCTTGGCAAAAGCGGAAAAGACCAGCCCAGGCCCGGCATACAACCGGCATGGCTCTTTTTGGACGACGTTGTTTTCATCCAGGGTATCAGCCGTCACCCAGCCGTGCACGGTTTCCGGCAGACGCACTTCATACCAGTCCTCCAGCCGACTGATCACCATCAGGCGCGTGCCCTGGTTGAAGTTGCCGAGATTTTCGAAAGAGGTGCCGGGCCGAGCCCGGATGTTGACTTGCGACCCGGTCACCGTTCCCATGCCGGGAAAGGAAGGCTCTGCTTGAGCCGCCAACCTGGGCGCGCTGACTAACCATGCGCTGAGCAGGAACAGATTAATCCATGTTTTCTGCATCGCCTTACTCCTTAAAACTCTGAAAATCATGCGGTGCGGTTTGCACTCGGGCGCCCTTACTCCTTGCCATCCCAGCAATAAGTGCACAGCTTCTCTTTGGGCAGCCCAATCGCCTCAATCAAATCATCCAGCTTTTGATATTTCAAGGATGTCAAATTCAACGTGCGCCTGATTTCTTCCACCATGCGTTGATAACACGGGGTAGCATCGTTACAGTATTCCGACAGCCGGGAATTGCAATCACCTTCTAAAGCGAATATTGCACGCCGACTTATTAAAGCCATATCCTCATGCGCTTGCGAAAAATTCAGAAATTTGCAATTGAACATGATGGGCGGGCAAGCGCAGCGGACATGGATTTCGCGGGCGCCCATGTCCTGCTTGAGGATTTTGAAAGTGTTGCGCAGCTGGTTTCCGCGCACAATGGAGTCTTCGCAGAAGAGCAGGCGCTGACCGCGGATCATGTCCTCAACCGGCAGCAGCTTCATTTTGGCGATTTGGTTGCGTGTGATTTGGTCGCTGGGAATGAAGCTGCGCGGCCAGGTCGGCGTGTATTTGACGAATGCGCGCTTGTACGGCACCGGCGTCCGGCCCGGCTGGCAGCAAGAGGCGTTGGCATAGCCCAGGGCGTGGGCAGTGCCAGAATCTGGCACGCCGGCGACGCCGTCAACGACGAGGTCGCTGTCTCGCTCGGCCAGTTTAGCGCCGCAGCGATAGCGGGTATTTTCGACGTTGATGCCCTCGTAGGACGACGCCGGAAAACCGTAGTAGACCCAGAGGAAGCTGCAGATTTGCATGCAGTCGCGGGGTGACAGGATTTGGGTCATGCCACCGCAGGTCAGCAGCACCGCTTCGCCCGGCCCGAGCCAGTGTTTCACCCGGTAGCCGAGATTGTAGAGGGCGCTGGTTTCGAGGGTGGCCGCGTAGCTGCCTTCTTTTTCGCCGATCACCACCGGCGTTCGCCCCAGCCGATCTCGGACTGCGTAGATGCCGTCTTTGACCAGCAGGAGCATGGAGCAGGAACCTTGAATCTTGTCATGGACCAGCTTGATGCCTTCCGCGAATGACCCGCCTAAACTGATGAGCGACGCCACCATCTCAGTTGGGTTGATGCCGTCGCCGGTCATTTCGCAAAAGTGGGTGCGGGTGCTGCGGAAGGCGTTTCGGCTCAGCTCAGCCAGGTTATTGACCGCCCCAACCATGGTGATGCCATAGGTGCCTAAGTGCGAAAACACGATCAGTGGCTGGTCGCCGGTGTCGCTGATTGAGCCGATGCCGACTTCGCCCCTTAGGCGCTCGACGTCATATTGGAACTTGCTGCGGAATGGCGCATTAGTGATGTCGTGGATTGAGCGTTGCAGACCGCCTTGTCTGCCCCAGACTAGCATGCCGCCGCGCTGGTTGCCCAGGTGCGAGTGGTAGTCAGTGCCGAAAAAAAGGTCGGTGATGCAATTTTCGTTCGAGGCAACGCCAAAAAAGCCGCCCATGTCTTTGTCCTTGTTGATTCAGCCGACTCCGGAGCCGGGGCGGTTCCGCGTGCCTCCAGCTCCGGTGACGGCTCAGAATTCTGCGCTTTGGGGTGTCCTGGGGAAGGGGATGACGTCGCGGATGTTGCCCATGCCGGTGCAGAAGCGCACCATGCGTTCAAAGCCAAGTCCGAAGCCAGCGTGCGGCACCGAGCCAAAGCGCCGCAGATCGCAGTACCACCAATAGTCCTCTGGCTGCATGCCGATTTCCCGGATGCGCGCTTCCAACACGTCAAGGCGGTCTTCGCGCTGGCTGCCGCCGATGATCTCGCCGACCGTTGGCAGCAGCACGTCCATAGCCGCGACCGTCTTGCCATCGTCATTCAGACGCATATAGAACGCCTTGATTTCCTTTGGGTAGTTCATCACGATGACCGGGCCGTGGAACAGCTTTTCAGCTAGGTAGCGTTCGTGTTCAGACTGCAAGTCAGCGCCCCAGTAGGGCTTGAACTCAAAGGACACAGGCGCCTTTTCCAGCAGCTCAATCGCCTCAGTGTAGGTGATGCGGGTGAATTCGGCTGTGGACAG
>ERZ795030.5177-NODE-5177-length-12210-cov-4.573509_pt1 | contig 12210 bp, 9 predicted proteins | sample MGYA00375122_ERZ795030 | MGnify/ENA primary metagenome ERZ795030 (study PRJEB30165, sample SAMN05720146) | activated sludge metagenome | isolation source: anaerobic digester from wastewater treatment plant | place: Japan | collected 2015-04-20 ...
CTGGCACAATTACAGGCAATACAACCGTTTGCCAAGGAGAGACAGCAGTAACATATACCGTTTCTGAAATAGCAAACGCAACCTCTTATGTTTGGACATTGCCGAATGGAGAGACCGGAACAAGCACAACAAATACTATTACAATTAATTTTGAAAATTCGGCAACTTCCGGCGAAATTTCTGTTTGTGGTGTTAACGAATGTGGAGCTGGCGAAAACTCAACTTTAGCAATTACTGTTAATGCGCTACCAAGTGAAGCTGGAGCTATTACAGGTAATACAAATGTTTGCCAAGGCGAAACAGGTGTAACTTACATCGTTTCCGAAATTGCGAACGCAACATCATACGTCTGGACATTACCGACAGGAGCAACAGGCTCAAGTTCAACCAATTCAATTACTGTTGATTTTGGAGTCTCCGCAATATCCGGTAACATCACAGTTAAAGGAGTAAACTCATGCGGTGACGGAGCAATGTCAACTTTAGCAATAAGTATTGACGCACTGCCCGATATAGCAGGAATAATCACTGGAGAAACAACAGTTTGCCAAGGGCAAACAGCTGTAACATACACTGTTCCCGAGATAGCGAACGCAACATCTTACGTCTGGACACTGCCAAGCGGAGCAACCGGAGAAAGTACAACCAACACTATTACAGTTGATTATGGAAACTCGGCAATATCCGGAGATATTTCAGTTTACGGGACAAGTGGTTGTGGAAATGGAACAAGTTCTACTCTATCAATTACTGTTAACTTATTACCAGATATAGCTGGCACAATTACAGGCAATACAACCGTTTGCCAAGGAGAGACAGCAGTAACATACACTGTTCCAGAAATAGCAAACGCCACATCATATATTTGGACATTGCCAAATGGAGCGACCGGAACAAGCACAACAAACACTATTACAGTTAATTTTGAAAATTCAGCAACTTCCGGCGAAATTTCTGTTTGTGGTGTTAACGAATGTGGAACTGGCGAAAACTCAACTTTAGCAATTACTGTTAATTCGCTACCAAGTGAAGCTGGAGCCATTACAGGTAATACAAACGTTTGTCAAGGAGAAACAGGTGTAACTTACACCGTTCCCGAAATTGCGAACGCAACATCATACGTCTGGACATTACCAACAGGCGCAACAGGCGCAAGTTCAACCAATTCAATTATTGTTGATTTTGGAGTATCCGCAATTTCCGGCAACATCACAGTTAAAGGAGTAAACTCATGCGGTGATGGAGCAATGTCAACTTTAGCGATAAGTATTGATGCACTGCCCGATATAGCAGGAACAATCACTGGAGAAACAACAGTTTGTCAAGGGCAAACAGCTGTAGCATACACAGTTCCCGAGATAGCTAATGCAACATCTTACGTCTGGATACTGCCAAACGGAGCAACCGGAGAAAGTATAACCAACACTATTATAGTTGATTATGGAAGCTCGGCAATATCTGGCGAAATTTCTGTTTACGGAGTAAATAATTGTGGCGATGGAGCAGTGTCAACTATAACAATTACTGTAAATCCACTACCAGATATAGCAGGAACAATTTCGGGAGACACAATGATTTGTCAAGGACAAAGCTCCGTAACTTACAGTGTGCCAACAATCGCTAATGCAATTTCATACATTTGGACTCTGCCCGAAGGAGCAACAGGAACAAGCACGACAAATAGCATTGATGTTGATTATGGAACATCAGCCGTTTCTGGCAATATCACAGTAAAAGGAGTAAACGCTTGTGGCGATGGGGAAAGTTCTACTTTGGCAATTACAGTAAATCCTTTGCCTGTAAAACCAATAATAACATCTAACTCTTCGAGCCACGATAATAGTTATTATTGCCAAAACGATACGTTAGTATGCGTAAACTTCGACAATAACCTTTTATACGAATGGTTTAAAGATGGTACTGAGATTGTTACTGAATTTTCAAACAATGCAATTCCGTTACAAACATCAGGAGGTTATTCGGTAAAATGTACAGATGAACAAACTGGTTGTCACATCTCGTCAGATATTTATGAGGTTCAGGTTAATCCTGTTAGTACTCTGATTGTTCACGAGAAACACCAGTCTGAAGTAATATCGTTACTAATTGTGGATAATAAAGAAAATCTTTTTGTTGACTACTTATGGAGTTTAGGAGATGGTTCAGACATCCCTTCCGACATTGTTAATAATAGACAATTTGTTGTTTTACCACCGCAACACATGGGTAAGAACTATATGGTGAAAGTTACAGATATTTATGGTTGTAAAATCAACTCTGATATAATTTCCACTTCTTTAAAAGATTTTTTTATAACGTTATATCCAACAATAACAAATAGTATTTCAAATGTTCTGATAAATCATCCGTATGAAGGGATTATTCAAATGAGGATTATTGATATGAAAGGGACAGTTATTAGCACTATTGATTTGAATAAAGTGAAGAGTGTAGCTACCTTTGAATTGAATTTTTCTCATCTTCCTGCAGGAATATACACAGTTATCTTCCAGCTCGGTAATTATACAGACAGTCATAAATTGTTTAAAGAGTAAATCAATTATGAGTAAACATATTAAAGTACAAGGAAAAAGCGTGCACTTCGCTGTTCAAGGAGCATTGATGTTATTATTTGTTTTGTTTTTTACAATGAAAAGCGAAGTGCTGTTGGCTCAGCAAAATATTCCATCAAAATCATGGGCGTTGAACGTACAATTAACACCAACTCTATCTTTATTAAAAAGCGATGTTTACAATAATGAACGAAAGGTATCATGTGGTTTTGTTGGAGGTTTAAATGCTGCTTATTATTTCAAAACGTTTGATAAGTTTAGTATGGCTTTTTCTGCGGGTCTCAATTTTAGTAACTACAACTCAAATCATAAGCTTAACTATATAGATTCTGTTTGGACGGTAGATGCTGATCAAGACAGGGTTCATGTTTACGAACAGTGCGACAATATGAAAGAAAAACAAACCATTTCTTATATAGATATTCCGTTGCTACTTTATTTTGATTATGTACTTGCCTCAAAGTTGGAAGCATTCGTAAACGTTGGATGCTCCTTTTCTGTAGCGACAATTAAGAACTCTTATTATACAGAATCGATACTTACAAGGAAGGGGTATTATCCTGATTATAACGTGCTAATCTATGATGTTGATGTTCCTAATTCTCAGTATTTTTACCCAACAGACAAGCATATCTCAAACAAAGGTGTTTTAGATGTAAAAAACAATATTAGTTTAATTTCAGCTATTGGTGTTAGATATAGAGTTTCGTCAAAAATTGCACTGTCTCTGGGGCTTAACTCATTTTTCGGAGTGAAGAATATTTCTAACTACAAAAACAACTCAGGTAGTACACTGGTTAATAACGACCACACTGTAAACACGCTGTTTCATAATAGTGAAAAAATTAGAGTCAGTGCACATGGATTATCGGTAGGAATAAGTCTGTTTTTCTGATTGTCAATAAGCCAATCGACTGAATGTCAAGATATTATAGAGACGGAGCATGCTCCGTCTCTTTCTCTTAATATCCCTTAATTGCTTAATGTTCCAAAAACAAAAAAATCCATAAAAATCAAAATAATTAAGAAATTTTCACTTTCATAGTGTTTTTTCGATACGGTTTTGTATCTTTAACCCCTAAAACTCAATTCTACGAATTGTTTGTAAAAATAAATATATTGTTAGAAATCAGAGTAATAAGTAGTTGAATAAACTAACCAAAATTAAGTAAACAACAATTTATCGACACAAGATATGGTAAACCTGTTTTTTAAAAAACTTTTCGGACAGCTACCTGCTACTGAAAAATACGTGAAGCAAAATGAGATGCTTCGTAAAGAGATGAACGAATTTGACGCATTTGCTAAAGGCGAAAAACTAAATCGGTATTACGAATTAGAAAAAATTGTGCAAAGTCGGGAGCATTACGACACTAAGAAAAAGTTGCAAGAACTCAAGTATGAAGGAAGTGAAGAGCATAAAAATGAGCTTGAGTTTAAAAATCTTTGCAAAAACAAAGAGCTAAAATTGTTTTTTAAAGTTAAAGATGAAGAGGCGTTGTCTCGATTTAAAAGGATAGAGGATTCTGACACTCTTGCCGAATACACCAAAATGAAAAGCTTGATTGACTCAAGAGGGATTGAAAAAAACAAAGAACAAAGAAAAACTTTCAAAAAGTTAAAGCGAAACGAAGATATTAAGTTTTACAATAAATATAAAAACACAAAAGAGTACAAAACATATCAAAAGGTTCTTAACGGCTCTGCATTAAATCGTTATAACGAACTAAAATCGTATATTAACTCAGATGAATTTAAAGAGCGAAAAGAATATTTGTTGGATCCCAAAAAATTCGAAAAGTCAGAAGGTTATAGGAACGAACAAGAGCTGAAAGAACTTAAATCAGACAAAGAGATTAATTGGTATTTCAAACTCCTAAAATCTAACAAGTTTGATGCTACAAGAGAGTGGAATCCGATATTCGAGGATACTTTTGAAGGTTTTGATGACAGTAAGTGGATACCTATTCCTTTCCAAGGGATGCTAAATTTGCAAGGCAGAAGCTATGTCCCAGAAGGAAATTTACAGTTCCACACCGATGGTAAAAATTTAAAATTTGAGGATGGTTGCATAAATATCGAAACCAGAAAAGAGAATGTTAGAGGTTTACGTTGGCAGGTATCTTCTGGATTTAAAATGCGCGATTTTGAATACTCTTCGGGAATGATAAATACTGGTCACAGTTTTAGGTTCCAAGAGGGCAAAATAGAGGTTCTTGCTCGAATGACATCATCAAAAGAGGTCATTCATGCTATGTTTTTAAGATCAGAAACAATTACTCCACATATCGAAGTTTTTTGCTCTGGCTCGAAAAAAGGACTGAAAGTCAGACTCTTTTATAAAAATCAAAACAAACCCGATTTTGAGGAAACAATAACCGGAATAAATCTGGCATCAAACTTTTTGTATTCACTTGAATGGGGTCATAATTTTTTAAGGTGGCAAATAAACGGATATACCGTAGCCGAATACTCTGGAATACTTCCAAGACATCCATTATATTTGGGATTATCGAGCGTATTGCTTGAAAAAACCGAAAATTTGCCGGCAAACTTAATAGTTGATACAGTAAGGGTTTACGAAAAGCAAAAATAAATTGTCGATGACAGCGGATAATTTTAAGATAGTGTTCATGGGAACACCCGACTTTGCTGTGGAGTCACTTGAAATATTGCACCAAAATTTTAATATAGTTGCTGTTGTTACCTCTCCCGATAAACCTCGCGGACGCGGACAGAAGCTCACCCCCTCTCCGGTTAAGGAGTTTGCTCAATCGGTAGGTCTTCCGGTTTTGCAGCCTACGAATTTGAAAAGTAGCGATTTTATCGAAGCTTTGTCGCTCTTAAATCCTGATTTAGGAGTAATTGTGGCATTCAGAATGTTACCTGAATCAGTTTGGAGTCTGCCACGCTTAGGCTCTATCAATCTGCATGCGAGCTTGTTACCGCAATACCGTGGAGCTGCGCCTATAAACCACGCTATTATCAACGGTGAAACAAAAACAGGTGTAACAACTTTTTTCCTGAAACACGAAATTGATACAGGAAACATTATAGATTCTAAAGAAGTTCCTATACTTCCCACCGATAACGCTGGTACACTGCACGATAAGTTGATGATTGAGGGTGCTAAGGTTTTATATCACACGGTCGAATCAATTATTAAGGGCAACTATAAGGAGACTCCGCAAAATGTTTTGGATAACGAAAGCCTGAAAGATGCACCAAAATTGAACAAAGAGTTTTGTCGTATTAATTGGAACGCTAAAGGCGAGGTAATTCACAATTTCATTAGAGGATTAAACCCATATCCCGGTGCTTATACAGAAACCGTTTTGGCTGACAAAACAGTTGGAATAAAAATATACGACGGCTTTTATGAAAATTCGGATAACAGTAAGGCAATAGGGACAGTAGTAAGCGACAAAAACAGCATAAAAGTCGCCGTATCAAATGGTTGGTATCATATCACTGAACTACAGCAAGCAGGTAAAAAGCGAATGAGTGTTGTCGACTTTTTAAATGGGTTGAATAATCAGTCGCTTGAGAAGTTTGAAAACTTATCTTAGGTGATAGACAAGTAGAAGGTGCAAGAAAGGTACAAGGTAAAAGGTGCAAGGTACAAGTGGGAGCCGAGCGGTGCACTGGGAAACGGTCACTGATTTTATATTTTGACAGGCTCAATAACCACCGAAACACAGGCTCAAAAACCATCGAAGTGAGGTCGGAATTAGGAATTGTCCGTAGGACAATATGTGATTAACCGTAAGATTTATCTTACGGAAACGGTGTCCCCCCTCGACTTTCGCCCGTAGGGCGACACTATGCGATAAAGCAATGTGCCACCCTACGGGTGGGATTGTGTGCTGTTGCACACCCATAGGCTTGCGCCTATGGTTAATCATATGTTGTCCTACAGACAAAAAAGTCCTGTGTTAATAAAAAATTCTAAATCTTTGTGGATTAAATTTAGCTTAATATTACCTGAAAATTCAAGGTTTGGGATTAAAAAGCCAACTATGTTGTGGGTAGTTGGCTTTTTAGTTAGTTCCTCATTGTTCCTATCCCAAAGCATGCTAGAGGTTGCTCTTTTTTGTTGTTTTGTTTTTGCTATCTGTCAAGTTTATAGGTCCTCTTTTTATGTTGGAAAAAAGCCTTGAATGTGATACTTTAAATCCAAAATTTTCTTTAAAATACTCTTTCAATACTTCTGCATGATACTTCCCAAGTCTAGGGTCTAGATTGCATTCCTCAGTATAACTGGCAATTTCTGTTGGAGTAAGAAATATAGAGGTGTCTTTACTATTTTTTTGGGGTATAACCATTATTCTGACTTCATCTTCATACAGAAATGATGTTCTTTTTTTTAGTAAAAGCTCAATTTGTTGTCTTCCAATCTTATCGTTTTTAATTTCATCTATTAACACTTTTTTGTCAAAAGGTAGGTCGTAAAACTTTTTTGTGAATTGATAACAAACGTTTCCAATATAAACGTCTGCATTATAAATATTGTCGAGAAAATTTGTGAGTAATTTCTCTGTGTTAAAAGTCAAACGTATTCCGTTTCCTTTTGGAGCATAAACCTTCCAAAATGCTTCGCTGTTAATTGTTCCTGAAACACACATTGCAAAAACCTTATCCTTAATTGGAAGATTGAATCTTTCATTATCTATTATGTACTCTCTGTCTAGAAAATATTTTTCAAATGGGTCTTCCCATTCAGAAGGATTTACAAGAGCAATTTTTTTAGTTTTTAATATTTCTACAAATCTGTCAAGTGTCATAAAACGATAAACTCTTTTATGTTCTTCTAAAAAGGATTCTCTGGTAGTGTTTACAAAATTTATTGCCATATAATATTATTTTAAGTTTTTTATTTTGTCAATCATTAGCTTAGTTTTTAGCAAAGAAATCTGAAGCCTTTTTAATTTGCTCCATTACATGTTTTGCATTAAAGCCTGAACGATAAAGATAACCTGCAATAATATCTTGAACCTCATTCAAGCTAATACTATTTTCTTTTGCAAGTTTTCTTAGTTCTTTAGCTCTATTTTCGTCAAGAACGTGGGTGGCGAAAATCTTGTCTTGGTCACCAAAACAGCCACCAATACGAGTTCTTAAAGTTTCTATTACGTCGAATTTTTTAATCTTTTCTTGGTCAGTCATAATTGTCATTTTTACCTCGCCTCCAACGCCACATTTACCACCCAAACCCCACCCACTTACAAGCACAAAACCCGCAAGCCACTTAAAGATCAATTAGTAAATGCAACATCTTCAGCAAATTGTTATTAATTTTATTTTATCAAATCAACATTTTTTTTCAAAAATTAATTTATATTCCTTTGCTCAATTTTATTATCACAAATAGAAATTGAAATATTTTTATCTAGATGCTTTACAATTAGTTTTGTGATTGAACAGTTTGGTTTTGTTGATTCGAAAACCAAGTTCCCTATAATACTGCTGCGAGACTTAACAGATATTGGTTTCTCGCCAAGTGAATTTTGAATTTGTGCCAATGGTGGTACAACTGCAGAATTTCCGTTTACTAGAACACTACTAGGTTTTGACCAAATGTTATCTGTCAACTGATGAGAAGGTTTAGTTTCAAATGTTAAATCGTTTAAATCCGTATTTTTTTTATTAATAATTTTTAGATTTAATACAATGTAGTAGCCATCTTCAAATTTAGTCCAATATGAATGATCATAGTTAATAGATATTTTAATTTTCCGTTTCACTTTTGAAATGGTACAGCCTCCTATTACAAGTACAATTAAAAGAAGTGGTAACCAAAAGTTATCAATCCATGTACTACACTGTAAAACTGTTATTAATGTTGTCATATACTTTGTTTTTTACCTCGCCTCCAACGCCACATTTACCACCCAAACCCCACCCACTTACAAGCACAAAACCCGCAAGCCACGTAAAGTTCAAATAGTAAATGCAACATCTTCAGCAAATTGTTATTATTAATAATTTTATTTTAGCTTTTAAATTTTTATTCGATTAATTTCCTTCTTAATTAATCTTTCACACAGCGGACAGAAAAACCAACACTCATATTACTACTACTGTAGGGACCATGTACATAGCTACTATTGTAGCTCATCCAAAGTCTGTATCCGGAAGCACTCCACCAAAAACCAGAATTTTCAATGAATGTAAAAAAATAACCACCATAGATATAATCAAGGGAACCGCCTGGCAGGGCAGTAAAACCTGTTTCGTTAGTTGCTCCTCTGTTTGGCTCCCACCAGTGTTCAGTTCCTGCTTCTTTAAGTTTACCTCCAGCAACATTTTCTCCGCCTAGGTAATTGATTAATTGGTCCCATTCGGCTGCACTGGGCAAATGCCAACCTGTGGGGCATATACCTTGCACACCGCTGGGGTTTGCATTACTACTGGCTGCTCCGTTCATAGCTGCGGTCCAGTTATACAGTACACCATAGGTGGCATAATTTTCTGTAGTTTTTGCAGCTGCGACATCAGTACCATTATAACCATAAACATAATAATATGGTATTGTGTTTGAAGTTGTATCGTAACCGACTACATTTGGCAGATATTTTAAGTTTTCTGCCATCCATATTTGAGAGCCGATTGCTACTATTTGATACACATTACCATCTCTTGAATCTGTAAATAATGAGTCATTTACATTTACATTTACTGTTATGTAGTCGGTTTTTGTTATGGTAGTATCTGCAACACCATTATCTGCGGATAAACTTACGGTGTAAATACCAGGAACTGTGTATATATGTGTTGGGTGTTGTTCGGTAGAAGTTGCGCCATCTCCAAAATCCCATAGCCATTCGCAGGCTCCAAAATTTGATACACTTGTGAAAATCACCGAATCTCCAAGTACAATATTTGTATTATTAGCTGAAAAATCCACAGATAATTCTTCTACAGTTATGTAATCGGTTTTGGTTTTAGTGGCATCAGCAACACTATTACCTGCTGCTGTTAATCTTACGGTGTAAATACCAGGAGCTGTGTATATATGTGTTGGGTGTTGTTCGGTAGAAGTTGTACCATCACCAAAATCCCATAGCCATTCGCTGGCTACAAAATTTAATACACTTGTAAAAACCACTGAATCTCCAAGTACAATGTTTGTATTATTAGCTGAAAAATCCACAAATAATTCTGTTACTACAAATATTGATTTTCTTTTGGTTTTAGTTTCAACACTGTCTCCTGCAGTTAAACTTACACTGTACACAACACCAGCAGTTGTATATATATGGGTTGGGTTTTGTTCAGTGGAGGTTGCACCATCTCCAAAATCCCATAGCCAATTGTTAACTGATGAGGAAGAGTTATCAAAGAAAGATACTGACTCTCCAACTAAAATATTTTCATTACTGGCTGAAAAATCCACAGAAAATCTTTCTACAGTTATGTAGTTATTTATAGTTTTGGTTATACTAAAAACGCCATCACTTGCGGTTAAACTTACGGTGTAAATACCAGGAACCGTGTATATATGGGTTGGGTGTTGTTCGGTAGAAGTTGTGCCATCGCCGAAATCCCAAAACCATTCACTGACTTCAAACAAACTAGATGGATAACTTGTGAAAAACACAGAATCTCCAATTATAGTATGTATATTACTATAGTATGAATTATTAGCATAAAAATTTACAGCATTAATATTACTATGAAAAAGACTTATTAAATGATCTACATATGCTTTAGTGGCAGCATCTTGGGCATTTATAGGGTTGGCAAGGTTGGTTATATTTTGGTTATTTGCATCAGCACCTATAGCAATAACATCTGCAAGTGACTGTGTCTCTTCGTAAGTTATTAAATTATCAGGTGTTGCCCTTACCCATTTTGTACCATTAAACTGTAATATATCTCCGACTACTGCTCCTGTAAAGTCGAAATTTGCAGATACTGCCGGGTCTGTTTCGGTTATTTCCAAACTGTCTAAATCGCTAATTTGACTTATCGTTATTGAAATGCCTGTTGATTTGTCCCATTCTGTAAAAACAGGGTCTGTTTCAGCTTCAATATAATCGCCTAAGTCACTAATTTGACTTTCGGTAATTGAAATGCCTGTTGATTTGTCCCATTCTGTAAAAACAGGGTCTGTTTCTGTTTCAATATAATTACCTAAATCACTAATTTGACTTTCGGTAATTTCGCCTGTTATTGTTTCAGCTGTTTTGGCATGTAAAGCATAAGGTACGCTTAACAGTTGGCTTGTGCTTATAATAGAGTAACTTGTTCCTCCAGCCGGGTCGGTTTCTGTTTTAATAAAATAGGGTCCGTTTGCCCAGTCAATTGTGGTAAAATTACCACTTAATAGTGTTCCCGTACCAATTTCAACGCTTACCAAGCCATTAGCATTAGTGGTTGGTGTATGAGTTTCCGAATAAACTGCATTACCGTTTGCCGAGTTTTTTAAAATGCTTATTTGCATTCTTACTTGTTGGTTTGCAACTAACACACCTTCGGTGTTGCGTATAACTGCCTGATAACTAATTTTTTCAGGACTCTGCGCCAAGGCAGGTAAAAGGTACAAGGCTAAAGTTGCAAGTACCGTGACTGATTTTTTGATAATTGTATTCATATTGTTATGTTTTAGTGATTTATTGTTAATTGTTAATTAATTTTGTGAATAGTGAATGGTGAATAGTGAATGGTGAATAGTGAATGGTGGTTGGTGATGGGTGAATGGTGATTGCCCGCCAAATCTGCGTGATTCGTAATTGTCAACGTAGGTGACGTGTTCAACGTAGAGACGCCACAATGTGACGTCTCTACAACGCCCTGACATTCAATTGATTTATTATTAATTCGCAATCCGTAATTCATAATTGATTATTACTTTTTGATAATTTTAAATGTTTTTAATTCTCCGTTTCCTTGCGTTACTTTTACAAAGTAGGTTGCGGAAGCATAACTACTAATATCTATTTGAGTTTCTGTGCTTACTAACTCCTTTGTTTGTAAAAGTTTACCATTAATATCGTAAAGTTGATACGATAAATCTTTAAGGCTTTCATACTCAACCCTTAGCAGCAAATAGTTGGTTGTAGGGTTTGGGTAAGCTATAGCCAAAAGATTTATCTCTGTCGCTTCAATTCCAGTTTCAACTGAAATTTCATAAGGTTGTTGTACACCGTGTGCCACAGAACCTGTAGTTCCTGTGTCAGTAGTATAAACAACCTGTCCAACGGAGTAGCTTACAGAGCCTCCGTTACCCGAAGCGTCTCCGCCTGCGGCGTTAACGCTTGTTTGTGCCGATACCGATGGGGTTAAAAGATAAAAGGTAAAAGTTAAAAGTGTTGCCACCTTAAAAACTTGCAACTTTTTCTTTTTTCCTTTTCTCTCTTTTTTACTTTGTACATTGCTCCTTGTACCTTTCTTGTTTCTCATATTATTATCCTTTGTTAATGGTTATTATTAGTTCATGTATATATAAAAAAAACAGCGTGGCACTTTGCTCACACTGCACCTTAGGTCCGACCAAGAACCCCATGAATAGTATTGCAACGGCCACGCATTAGCGTGGCGTTTTTGCTTTTTTCCTATCCATGCTTAAAATTTGGTCGGTTTTAGGTGCAGGATTTAGCTAAACGCTATATTATATTTTCTTTATTTCTACATA
>ERZ795030.5187-NODE-5187-length-12197-cov-11.699802_pt1 | contig 12197 bp, 14 predicted proteins | sample MGYA00375122_ERZ795030 | MGnify/ENA primary metagenome ERZ795030 (study PRJEB30165, sample SAMN05720146) | activated sludge metagenome | isolation source: anaerobic digester from wastewater treatment plant | place: Japan | collected 2015-04-20 ...
CTTGAGATGCTCTGCGGCATCCCACAAGCGTGTTTTTGTCTTCATGTTTCGCTCCCAGAATGCAGCAAAATCGTATCACACAGGATACACGACTGGCAAGTCACAAAATTGACAACTAAAGCCGCACGTCTAATTACCTGTCCCTTAGTTGTCATTACTCAACACCATACTGCTTCTTGTTCTTTTTCCACCACTTTTGCCATTTCTTGACATCGTCATCTGTATAGAACTTCTTGTCCTCTCCAATCGGCGGGACGGGCGGATTCTCGATCAACTCTGAAAGCTTCAGTGCCGCTGTCATCCTTGGTGCCATAACGGCATGATCGCTTGATCTGATCACAGTCCCATCCGGAGCTACGGTCGTGACACGACCGCCAGGGGACGGATCGTTCAACATTTCAGCAAGATGATAGATCGCCTCCTCGTCGCCGAGAAGAGCCGCGTCTTCCAGAGCATCGGATTGTTCGACAAGATTCTCGCTACGCATAGAGGCAAAAATTCTCTCTCGCTCCGTCTTATCCCCGCGCTTTGCAAGCTCGACGCGAAGTTTTCGCATCATCCCGCGGTTTTCCTGTCCCGATCCAATCAACGCTTTGTTTCTTTCCAGTTCGCTACGGAGATCGGTATCGCTTCGATTGTTGAGCATGACACTTTGGGGAGGACGTTTCACCTTCACGACTTCATTGCTCTCAGGCCTTGATGCGACAACAGAAGGACAGGCTGCCGACACGGCGACGATTAGATAGATTCTCAGTTTCATAGTAAACTCCTATGGGTTGACGGCGTCCCAATCGAACTTGAGAACGCGGCAAGGATTTGACGGCAATCCCGCCTGACACATGACATCCAGAACGTCGGTACTTTCTCCGCTGCGGCCAAGTATGACCCTGCTAAATACCCGTCCCTTAGTTGTCGCCCTGCATAGCGGTACCTCAGTTGCCTTGCCACAGCCACACCTTATCACACCGTAAAAACGCTCCGCAACTTTCGAATGTCTAATGTCGGTTGCGCTGGAAAAGTCGGGCGGCAGACGGCATAGCCGAAAGCCGCCCTTCGTCATTTCCGTTTCCTCGCCCTGGGCGGCGGCGGGGCCGTGCGCACAAGGTGGAGTTCCTTGCGGTCTAGCAACTCCCAAGTCACCTCCTCGCCGCCCTCCACCCCCAGCGCCGCCGCGAGCGGCATGGGGATGTAGACGAAGAACCTCACGTTCTGCCCCTTGGTCCTGATGGCCTGTATCCGCAGCGGGTAGGCCGCGGCGGACGCTTTTTCCCGTTTGTTTGGCATCGTGCCTCCTTTCGGCTTGCTAATATAGCCTATAGGCTATATCATTGCAACCATGAACGCCATCACCGTCACGATCGACGGCGGCGCCCCCGCCGCCAGGCCGTTCGCCCTCATGCGCGATCGCGTGCTTCCGGCCCTGGAGAGGAGGAGGGCCGATCTGGAAAAGATGTACGACCCCGTCATGGGGCGCCCCGAGACGGCCCCGGTCCTTCTCGCGGCCGTGAGCGCCCCCGCGCTGCTCAAGGCCGGGGCGGACGGATACGCGCTCACGGGGCCGGTGTCCGCCCCGCCGCACAGCGCGTCGCGATTCGGGTCCGACGCCTTCGCCGTCGACATCCCCGGGCGCGCCGCCGTCTGCCCCGCCGGCAGCGCCAGCGAAGTGTTCGCGTTCGGGCGCGGCAATGGAGGGCGAGTGTCCCCACGAGCCGCCTTCCGCTATGCGGAAGGATGGTTTTTGCCAGTCACCAACTAACCGACTACCGCGCAGGGGAAATCGTCGCGCTGATGATCGCGTCGGCGGCGCGCGTTGAGGCGTCACCGGTGCCCAGCAGAGCGTTCGTCTCATCGAGCGCGGTCAGGGTCTGAGCACGCGCGTCGGCGTCTGTCAGATAACGCTGGAGCTGGTCGGCAAGGCGCTGCGGCGTGAAGGCGTCCTGCAGGAGTTCCGGCATCACCTCGCAACCGGCAATGATGTTGGCGAGCCCCAGATGCTTCACGCCCTTGATGAACCAGCGCGCAGCCCAGTAGGTCACGCGGCTGGCCGCGTAGACCAGCACGGTGGGACAGCGCATCAGGCAGGCCTCCAGCGTGGCGGTACCTGAGGCAACCGCCGCAGCGTGCGCCTGAAGCATGACATGGCGCGCCTGGCCATCGATAAAGGTGAGGCGCGCAGGCCGGACGCGGACGCGGGCGGCGACCGCCTCGCCGATTTCGCGCATGGCCGGAGTGGGTGCGGGGATGATGAACGAACAATCGCCCCCCAAACGCTCGTCGAGCAGGGCGGCGGCAGCCAGCAGACGCGGCAGGATGCGCGTGATCTCGCCGGCGCGACTGCCCGGCAACAGCGCGATGCGGTGTGTGCCGTTCCACGGGAGCGCGACGGGGGGCGCGGCGCGCGTTTCGGCGGCGCGGTCGACCAGCGGATGCCCCGTGAAACGCGCATCAAGCGATGTCCGCTTGAAGAGCGCGGGCTCAAAGGGCAGGATGCAGAGCAGCAGATCGAGTATACGCGCGAGCTTCGGGATGCGGCCGCGACGCCAAGCCCAGACCTGCGGGCAAATGTAGTGAACCGCTTTGATACCGCAGTCGTGCGCGAAACGGGCGAGGCGCAGGTTCATGCCGGGATAATCCACCGTGAGCACGATATCGGGCTGCCAAACGCGAATCTCGCGCTTCATGTGTTTGATCATACCCAGCAGGAACGGCAGGTTGAGCAACACCGGAGTGAGGCCGATAAGCGCGATGCGGTCGGTGTGATAGAGCAACTCCGCCCCCTCGGCACGCATGGCATCGCCGCCGAAGCCGCGGAAGACCAGCGGTCGATCCACGGCGGCTCGCAAGGCGCGCATCAGGGCGGCGGCATGCATGTCGCCGCTCACCTCACCGGCGCAGATCATGATTTTCAGAGGGGTGTTCATACGGGCCTGAGCGGTGCGGGTGGCAGGCCGGAATCAAGGCCAATGATCGCGATGTTCATACGGTCGGCGGCGGCGATCACAGCCGAGCGGTCAAGCAATACCAGGCGGCCGGCCTGATAGGCGAGTGCCGAGACACCGGCGCGGCGCAACACGGGAATGGTCTTTGCACCGATCACAGGAATGTCGAAACGCATGTCGTGTCCATTCTTGGCGACCTTGACCACCACGGCACCACGTCCGCCCAGCTTACCACCGCGGCGGATTGCACGGTCGGTGCCCTCGAATGCCTCGACGGCCAGTACCATGCCGTCCTTCACGAGCAACGTCTGGCCGATGTCCATGCCGCAGATGTCGCACGCGACCTGATGTCCGAAGGCGATGTCGCGTGTTTCGCGCTCGTCCGGCGCGCGGCGGGTGAGCACACCCACGCCGGGAATGTGCTCGTCCATGTAACAGGAGGCCGGCAGCATGCGGATGCCGATGCGCTCCATCTCGACAGCGATCCGTCCGAAGATCGTATGCGCATTTTTAACGGACAGTTCCTTGAGCCAGGTACGCGCGAGCGTATCAAAGCGCGTACGAAAGAGGGCGATCGGGGTGATGCCGCCAGCCATGATGCCGTGGGAAAAGTTCATGCTCGCGCCCCATTCAAAGATGCGTTGGACCTCGCCCACGCCGAACCAGACACAGGTGTCTGCCAGCGCGGCGGTGGCGCGGGCGGTCGAGCCACGCAGCGCCAGTATGGTGATACGCGGGACACCGGCTTTGCGCGCGCCGACGGCAATACAGGCGGGGTAGGTGCCGTCACCCGCGACGATCAAGAGATGGCGGATGGGTTCAGAATTCATGCGTACGGAGTATAACGGATGCGGAAAGGATGAGGGAAGGGAGAAATTTGGCATTCTGGTAATCGGTTAGCCCGCCGCCCGCGCTTCGCACGGGAATGTAAATGAGGATAACTTTGATGTGAGCTATAGGCAAGTGACGGGGATGTGCGAAGATCATGCGTTTCTGGTGAAAAGGGGAATAGCTCCCGAACTTAGCACATCACAAAACACGCGCTTGATTCGAATGCCCCCTGTCACCCGCCGATTTTTAACAAATCTTTGCCTTTGACATTGGGCGCAGATTCGTTAATCTATGCGCCTGTTCAATTCAGCCCTTGCTGTCTTCCACGTCGGAGCGTAGCGCAGCCTGGTAGCGCGTTTGGTTCGGGACCAAAAGGTCGAGGGTTCAACTCCCTCCGCTCCGACCATTTCTTCGGTCGGCCATGATGGGCTTGTGACCCGACCCCGTTGTTTGTTACTCTGAGGGCCATGCGATATTTCTGGCCTATTTATCTGACGGCGTTTGTGGCTGGTACGGTGGTTGTCTTTATGGCGGCACCCCTGGCTCGGCCGTACGTTCCTGAATGGATGATAGCCTCGACACCGTCGGCGACGACGAATGTTGTACGGCCTGTTACTGCCGCGCGCATCCAAGGCATCGGCCGCACGGCATCCGCAGATCCGGTCGCTGGGCAAGCGCCTGCCGCCATCCAAGAAACGCAGCTCGATGAGCTGCCGCCGGCCTTACATGGCATCTATCTGGCACAGCGCGGCGAACGACCAGGCTGGGGCATCACGCACCAGCGTGCGACCTATTACACGCCTGGCGGCTCGCGCGTCGGCCATGTGGAGGGCGGTGTGCTGTTCGACTTCCAAGGCGTGCGCACCTCCACCAAAGGCAGTATGATTGAGTGTATCCTGCATGAGGATAATGTCCCGGCCACTCCCATGCTGGTCAGCGCGTCTGACGCCTACCTCTTCACCGGCGACCACAAGAAGCTTTCGCAGCGGCAACGTGATGACCTGAAGGCTTATTACACGTTGACCGGAAAAATAGCGAACCGCAAGAAGGAACTGCTCCAACAGGCGGCCGACAAGAACCCCTTTTTCCCAGAATACCAAGCCGCCTACAAGACGCTTATGGCCCACGTCGAAAAGGCCAAGCAACTTTCGGAAAAACGCGACAAGGCTACCGATCTGGAGAAGATGCGGATCGAAGACTCCCTGCGGCAAATGAAGACAACCGAAGCACAACTCCGTAAAACGTATGACGCGATCCACCTGAAGTTCCGCACCTGGAAGGAGCAGCACGCCGACGAGATCGCCAAGCCGGAGGACGATGTGCAGATCCAGCAGTGGACCCAACAGCGGCTCGCCCTAATCCCGCGCGTACCGGGTCTGGCCTACTAATGCATATCACTCACCGTGATGCGGTGTGTGCATCGCTGGCGTCGGATCAAGCACATGGCAGTCGGCCCCGTGGCGGATCGCCGTCAGGCTGCCGCCGAATGCCTCGGTGAAGGTCGCCGAGGCCACTTCGCCCAAGGCGTGCATGCCCGCCGTGCCGTTGATGCAAAGCACATGGGTCGCATGTCCAGTCACCACGCTCAAATTGTGTGAGACCATCATCACCGTGACCTCTTGCGTAAGTGCCTTGAAGAGCTCATACAGACGGCTGGCATGCTCTGGATCGACATTCGCCACCGGTTCGTCCAGCAACAGCAACTCGGAGCCGCCCGCCAACGCCTGCGCGATCAGTACGCGCTGACGTTCGCCACCGGACAACTCGGCAAACGCACGCCGCCCGAAACCGGATAGCCCCACCCGCTCCAACGCCAACTGGGCCGCCGCGCGGTCGGCCCGGCCGTAGTACCCGAAACGGCTCTTGGCCACACGCCCCATCAGCACCGCCTCATTCACCGAAACCGGAAAAGCCGGATCGAACGGCGCGGCCTGCGGCACGTAGCCGACACGCATGCGCACCGCCGCAGGCTCGGCACCCAACACGCGGATCGTGCCGTAACGCGGCGCGTACTCACCCAGCAGCAGCTTGAGCAACGTGGTCTTGCCGCCGCCGTTTGGTCCCACCACCGCCACCAACGCATGCGGCGCCACGCTGAAGGTGACATTATGCAATACCTCATGCCCATTGTAAGAGAAGCAGACGTCGCGCACATCAATGACCGGCTCGGCGATAGTTCTCATGGCGCATCTCCCGCCACCAGTTTCGCTGCCACGTCGTGCATCAGTTCTGGCCATGCTTCAGCCAGCGGATCGATAACCTCAACACGTGCGCCGACCTGCCGGGCCAACGTCACCACCGGCCGCTGATCATACTGCGGCTCGGCGAATACAGTCCGCACGCCAGCCTCTCGCGCTTGCCGGATGACCGACGCCAAATGCCGTGCGGAGGGCGTTCTGCCTTCCTCTTCAACCGCCAGCAACACGAGCCCGTAGCTCTCCGCAAAATATGACCACGATGGATGGTAGACCACCCATGTGCGCGTCCGCAACCCCGTCAACCGTTCACGCACCGTAACATCGGTCGCCTGAATCTCGGCCACCGTCGTCGTCAGCCGCTCCGCCAACCCCGGCTGCGACGTTGACAATGTTCGCTCCAGGGCCGTCACAGTGTTCGAGGCCATGACACACATCAGATGCGGTGCCAGCCAGATATGCGGATCGCCTCCCGCCGTGCAGCAGGCATGCCCCGGCGCACCGTGATCGTGGCCTTCATGGTGACCGTGCGCGTGTGAGCCGCGCTTAGCGATACCGGCATCCATCGCCGCCACCGCCAGCGACGGATTGAGCGCTGCGGCGCGCGTGATCAGCGGCGTCTCGAACGGCATGCCGACCGTCAAGTAGAGCGAGGCCTCCGACAGCTTGCGGAGTTGGCGCGAATCGGGCTCGTACGTATGCGGGTTCGCTCCTGCGGCCAGTAGCGTCTGCACCTCGGCTGCATCGCCGGCCAACCGCTTGACCAGCCACGCCTGCGGCGGGATCGACACGAACACCACAGGCCGTGCCTGCACACCGAGCACCGCGAGCAACAGGAAGAGCGCACAGAACCTCATCCGCGCTCCTTGGCCAGCGCGGACTTCACCGACACCCCGGCGATCTTGCCGAGACGTCCGGAGAGCGACCCCAGTTCATCGGTCGTGGTCTCCACCACCAACGTGATCACTGAGATGCCCTTATCTTGGCGCGGTAGCCCCACGCGCGCCAAGATGATCTCCGCGTGTTCAGACAACACGCGATTGACCGCCTCGACGCTTTCGCGGTTCTCCAGGATGATGCCGACAAAACCGATGCGCCGCCCCATTCCGCGCCCCCTACGCCTTGCTCAGTTCGCGGCTGCGCGCGGCGGCCGCCGCCAGCGTCTGATCGATGACCGCGCTCACGTCCGAAGCTTCCAGCACCGCCAGGCCCGCTGCAGTCGTGCCCTTCGGCGAGGCAACCGCCTGAATGAACTCGCCGATGTCATCTCCCGTGGTCTGCAGATGGACGGCGGTGCCAATCAGCGTCTGCTCCGCCAACAGGCGCGCGTCCTCCTCCGGCAGCCCAAGCGCCACCGCCGCCTTGATCATCGCCTGCAGCACGTACGCCACAAACGCCGGTCCTGAGCCGCTCAACGCGGTAACGGCGTCAAAGTGCTGTTCCGGCAGTTCCAGTACGGCCCCCGCCGCACCGAAAAGCTGCATCACCGCTTCCTTATCGTCAGGCGTGACATTCTCGGCTGCGCAGAAGACGCTCATGCCCTCTCCCACGCTCAACGCGAGATTGGGCATCACGCGCACCAAGCGCGGCTCGGTTCCGATGACCCCCTGCAACGCCGCGAGCGTCTTGCCCGCCGCGATCGAAACCACCAGATGCTCCTCATCCAACCGGTCTTTGATCCCGGCCAGCAGCGCGTTGATATCCTGCGGCTTTACCGCGACCACCAACACATCGCACTCCTCAACGACCTCCGCCGCATCGTCCGTGACCGCCACCTCGTACTGCTCGGCCATCCGGTCGCGCCGCTCCTTCGAGATATCGCAAACGATAATCTCCCACGGCTCGCACAGTTCATCCAGCACCAGCGAAGACAAAAGCGCCTCCGCCATCTTGCCCGCACCCAGAAATCCGATTGCCATTGTTTGCTCCTATCGTTACCGTTTTTCTCTTGTGAGGCTCTTGCAAAATCCCTCGCTTACAGGTGTGGCACGGGCATCTTGCCCGTGTTTCATGGGCGGGACGCCCATGCCACGAGGGACCTTACAAGAGCCTCTCATTTTTCACCCTCACGCATAACCGTGACGACGCAACTCCGCACGCAGTTCAAGCTGGAAGGCCCGCATGTCGGCAGGTGCTGGTTGGTAACCCGGCGTTTCCGGATCCAGACCGAAGCGCCCATACTGGTCAATCAGCCAACTCGCCTTTGCGCCGTCCGAAAAGGTCACGGTGCCGCTTATCACCGCGCCGGGACGCATTACACGGTCCAACGACAGCGACACCTTTGCCGCCTGCTCACCATCGGGCGTCGTTTCGTCGCCGAACGACTCATCGGCGTAGGGATCGTCAGCGTAAGGATCATCGTCATCCATCGACGGCGGCGGTGGTGGTTTCGGTTTGGCCTCTTCCGGATCGGGCTTGTCCTTCACGGCGGCACCGATCTCCAACACCAGCAGGCGGACATCCATATAAGTCAGGGCGATCCCGAACTCGCTTTTCAGGTTCCCCTGGACATCGGCGAGCGAGGCCCCTGCGGCCAGCCATTCTTTCACGCTCTGACGCTGTTGTTCAGTTAACTCCATCGTTCAAAATCTCCTATCTAAGATAAACGCACATCGGCGTGCGATCCAACGCAGTCGAATCCACGCCCGAGGGAAAGGCCGGGAGTTGCGACATCCCGAACCGGCAACTACCCCGCCCCCAAAATTGCTCGAAATGATAACACTAAAGGTTACGATGGTGGAAGCCGTTTCTAGCTTCTCTGCGTGGGCGCGTTCTTGCTTACGAATGTGGCACGGGCATCTTGCCCACTTATTACCTCTTACCTATTACATCTTACTTACTACTTCCGTCCTTGCCGCTATTTCGTTATTCACTGTTCACCCCCTCAGGTTTTTTGCTAAAGTTCGGGCATGTTCGCTGTGCTTCCAACTTCTTTCCGGGCGGTATCCGGGGTGGCGGTGTGCGCGTTGACGGCCTGTGTGTCGTTTGCGTCGCTAACGCAAGCCGACGACAGCCCTTACCGGCTGCCGCCTTTTGAGCATTATCAGCCGATCTTGGATCGCATGCCCTTCGGTGCGATGCCTGCGATCGCGCCTCCGGTGTCGCCGGAGCAGGCAGCCGCTGCCGTCACTGAGGCCGAAGCCGCTGCCGAACAGCAAGCCCTCGCCAAGCAGGTCACGGTGTCCGCCGTGAATATCACACCCAAAGGACATACCACCGTCGGCTTCACTGACCGCTCGGTGAACCCGCCCTCCAATTACTACCTGCGCGTCGGCGAGAGTGCAGACGGATGGACGGTGAAGGACGCCGATTTCGACGACGAGATCGCGACGCTCGAAAAAGACGGCGTGGCCATCACCCTCAAATTAGGCGAGGGCCTTGTCGAAACTCCCGTCGCATCCTCTCAGCCTGCCGCTCCTGCCGCTGGCGCACCCTCCGCGACCGTTGCTGCTGCTCCCGCCACCGCCGCGCCTGCCCCCGCGCCCACCGCAACTGCCGCCCGGCACCCGCCGGGCCTTCTCTCCGCGTCCCGTAGACAGCTCTTGACCGCCAATGCTTCGGAGCCCTCTTTCGCCGATCGGCTACGTGAACGTACCGTGCAGAAAACTCAGGCCCAAAAGGAGACCGAGGCGCGGATGCGTGAACAGTTCGAGCGTCTCGCCCGTGAGACCGCCGCCCGCGAAATCCAGCGCCGCCAAGAGGAGGAAGCTCTCGCTGCCGAGGAGAGCGCGTTGCTGGAACAACAGGTACAATAATGCCCTTGGAGAGCGTCTGTGCATACGCGCACCGAACAGTTGCTGGGGAGTGACGCCGTTGAGCGTCTCTGCGCCAGCCGTGTCGCGCTTTTCGGTCTCGGTGGCGTCGGCTCCTTCACCGCCGAAGCGCTGGCGCGCGCCGGTATCGGCCACCTCATGCTGGTGGATGGCGATGTCGTCGCACCCGCCAATCTCAACCGCCAGCTTGTCGCGCTGCACAGCACGCTGGGCCGCCCCAAGGCCGAAGTGATGGCGACACGCATCCGCGACATCTCGCCCGCTATCCAAGTTGATGCGCGTCACGCTTTCTATTTGCCGGAAAACGCCGACGCCTTTGACCTCGCTGACTTTGACTATGTGATCGATGCCGTCGATACCGTCGCGGCCAAAGTTGAACTCGCAGTCCGCGCACACGCCGCCGGCGTCCCGCTCGTAAGCTGCATGGGGACCGGCAACAAACTCGACCCCACACGCTTTGAGGTGGCCGATCTCTTCGCGACCTCCGTCTGCCCGCTCTGCAAGGCGATGCGCAAGGCGTTGAAAGCGCGCGGCGTCGACGCGCTCACCGTGGTCTATTCGCGTGAAACGCCCGCAACCACCTGCCATCCGCCGGGCAGTGTTTCGTTTGTACCGTCCGTCGCCGGCTTGATCCTGGCCGGCGTCGTCATCCGCGCCCTCGCCGCCGGGTGTGGCACGGAGCAGCGTGGCACGGGCATCCTGCCCGTGTCCCATGGGCGGGACGCCCATGCCACGAGGCGTGTGGGGCACGGGCATCCTGCCCGTGCTCCAGATTCTATTTTTTGACATGATTGACGTGATTAACATGATTGTTGTGCCGTGCATGGAGTGGCGGCGAAATTTGGAGTGCGGTGACAAGAGCCGCGCTGTGCGCGGGTCGCGGCACCGCTTTCTCTCCGCGCTGTGCGCGGAGACACGCTGCACACTTGCTCAAAAAGCGGCGTCGCGCGGAATACCGCTTGCCGCCGCACTCCAAATTCTTCCGTCACGCTTGCGCTCACGCCGCCATCCCGTAAAAATCTCTGCGCCTCTGCGTCTCTGCGTTAAAAAACTTTCAACGCTCAACGCCCAACTTTCAACGCTCAAGTTATAGGCAAGGTTACCCCGTATGCTGCGCACACGTACCGCCTGGTTGTTGTTTGGACTGCTGACCGCCGTGTTCGGCCTACTGCTGATCTGGCCGGTGCTCACGGTGGTCGGTGGCGGATTTTGGGTCAACGGCCGCTTCACGGTGCGTTATCTGGCGGGTGTCTTCCGCAACCCGATCTACGCTGAGGGACTGGCCAACAGCTTGCGCCTAGCAGTAAGTGCGACGGGCCTCGCGGCGTTGCTGGCCATTCCATTGGCGTGGCTCGCGCACGTCTACACTTTTCGCGGTCAGCGTACACTCACCGCACTGCTGCTGGTGCCGATGGTGCTGCCGCCCTTCGTAGGTGCGATCGGCGTGATGCAGATGCTCGGGCCTTACGGTTCTCTGAATGCGCTACTCGGCTGCGGACCGATCGACTGGCTCGGTCGCGCGCGCATGGCGGGCGTCGTACTCTTACAGGCGCTCGCCTTTTATCCGATCATCTACCTGAATGTCGCGGCGGCGCTGGCCAACATCGACCCGGCGCTCGACGAAGCCGCGCAGAATCTCGGCGCGGGTGCTTGGACGCGCTTCCGCCGCATCACCCTGCCACTGGTGATGCCGGGTCTCTTCGCCGGTTGCACGCTGGTCTTCATCGCGGCCTTCACCGAACTGGGCACGCCGCTGATCCTCAACTACTCGCGCTGCGCGGCGGTGCAGGTCTACGATGAACTCAAGGAGATCAGCGCCAGTCCTTTCCCCTATGCGCTGGTGACGGTGGTGCTCACGGCGAGTGTCACGCTCTACGCCGTCACACGTCTGCTTTTCGGCGGACGCGCCTACGCCATGCAGGCCAAAGCTGTGATTCCCCACGCGCCGCGTCCGCTGCGCGGCGGTGCCGCTCTACTGGCCGCGCTGCCGTTCGTGGTCGTTATCCTGTTGGCGCTGATGCCGCACATCGGCGTGGTGCTGACGAGTATCTCGGTGCCCGGCACCTGGTACCGCACGGTGTTGCCTGGCGCGTTCACCACCGACCATTACGCTGCGGCACTGGGTCATGACATGACCCTCAGTGCGATCCGCAACAGCTTGCTCTTCTCCTCGCTCGCTGTCGCCGTCAATCTCACGCTCGGCATCGCCGTGGCATGGGTCGTGACGCGCTCGCGCTTACGTGTGCGCCATGCGCTCGACGCAATGGCGATGATCCCGCTCGCCGTACCGGGTTTGGTGATGGCCTTCGGCTTTCTCGCGGTCAGTGCGTCGCTCGCTGAACACCCCGCCATCAAGGCGCATCCCGCCCTCGCCACACTGCTCGACGTGCGCGAAAATCCGACACTCTTCCTCGTGCTGGCCTATGCCGTGCGCCGTCTGCCATTCATGGTGCGCGCCG
>ERZ795030.5199-NODE-5199-length-12179-cov-4.935417_pt1 | contig 12179 bp, 9 predicted proteins | sample MGYA00375122_ERZ795030 | MGnify/ENA primary metagenome ERZ795030 (study PRJEB30165, sample SAMN05720146) | activated sludge metagenome | isolation source: anaerobic digester from wastewater treatment plant | place: Japan | collected 2015-04-20 ...
GACCTGTTTTGCCAGATCGAACGCCCCTTCCCCCGAATGGATGGTCATGACCTGATGCCCTTCGGCGGCCAGCTTTGTCTTGACCAGTTCGGCTAAATCCACGTCGTCATCCACAAGCAGAATCTTACTCATGCGCGATAATCCTTATGATGGCATCCCAGCGTCCAGCGCCATTATACACAAACCCTTGCCGAGAAAGCCCACGCCGTTGCAGGTTCACCGGACAGGATCGAGGCTCTCTCGTATCCGGAGGTACGAGGCATAGCGTAACCGAGAGAGCTCGCCGCTTTCCAGCGCTTCGAGAACCGAGCAGCCGGGTTCGTGCACATGGGAGCAATTCCGGAAGCGGCAGTTTCCGGCCAAGCGTTCCATCTCGGGGAAATAGTGGTGCAATTCTTCCTTGGAGACGCCCCAAAGGCCCAGTTGACGGATGCCGGGCGTGTCGATGACCTGGATGCCGCCCGGCAAGGAATAAATGCGGGATTGGGTGGTGGTGTGTTTTCCTTTTTCGTTGCTGTTGCTGATGGTCTGGGTGGCGATTGCGAGTTCGGGGGCGTAGGCGTTGATGAGCGATGACTTTCCTACGCCGCTGTGACCGGCGAATACGGCCCGTTTGCCGCGGAGACTGCGCCATAGGTCCGGAACGCCTTCCCGGGTCGTGCAGGATGTCAAATAGACTGGCAAGCCGGCTTCTTGGTAAGTTCGAGCGGCCTCGGGGATGACGCCGCCGGTGAGATCAATCTTGTTGATGCACAGCGCCGGCTCGACGCCTCCATGCTGGGCGGCAATCAGAAATCGGTCCACGAGTCCGCGTTTGAACGCGGGCTGCGCGGCGGCGGTGACGATGAGCAGGACGTCGACGTTGGCCGCAATGACTTGTTCTTGCACGCGGCCTATGGCGAGCCGGCTCAGCCATGTGCGGCGCGTCGCAACGCCGCGCACGAAGGGCTTGTCGCCTTCGAACGCGACCTGCACGGCGTCTCCGGGAGCCAATACGGAATTCTTGCCCACGACCAGCGCGTCGTCAACGCCGCACAGCCGCTCTACGGCGCCGATTTTCACGAAAGCCAACACGCCGTACGGGGAGACGACCACGCCGTTCGTTTGGATATTCGTCCCGAAGCATGCCTGCGCGGCCTCGGCGAAGCCTTCCTCGGGGCGCATGCTGCGTTCCCGGCGACGCTCTCCGCTGAAGGTCGCATCGGCGGCGTGCCACCGGCGTTGACGGGTGGGCGGCTGGGTCTTTCGAGTCTTCTTCGGGCTCACCGTCTTTCACCCCTCAATGCGAAAATGCAAACCGGACTATACCTCGCGCTTTTCGATTGCGGTCATGTCGGCCACGGTTCGGATGGCATCGAGCGTCATTTGGAGCAGCGAGTGACGATTGCGACGCAGCGTGTCGTCCTGGGCGTTCACCATGACGTCTTCAAAATACTTCGCGATGACCGGCGCCCACACGTTGAGTTCGTCGAAGGCCTGCGTGAACTCTCGGCGCGCGACCCATTGCTGGAGGGCCTGACTACGCTCGCTGCACTTGGCATAGAGGGCTTTTTCGGCATCTTCGAGGAGCGCGGGATCGACGCGGTCGGTTTTTTCCTTGATGATGCGCACGAGGCGTTTTGCCTGCTCGGCGATCATTTGGACCTTTTCCTCGTCCAACGCCGTGAGGACATCCAGGCAGGCGCGGAATCGCAAGGGGCGTTGTCCATGCGATGCCAAGGCTGCCGCGACGCGGTCGTACACCACGCCTTCGTCGCGCGTCATGGCGCTGAGGCGATCCATGAAAAACGTGGCGATGTCCGACGCGGTCTGCGCGGGATCGGCGACGAGCGCGCCGTATTGTTCGATGGCCGTGCCGATTAGCTGGTCCAATTCCGCGTCGATGTGGTGTTCGCGAATGACGGACAGGACAGCCAGCGCGTTGCGGCGCAGGCCGAAGGGGTCGCTCGTGCCTTTCACGCGCACGCCGATGCCGAAATAGCCCGCGAGCGTGTCGAGGCGATCGAGGAGACCCGCCACCGCGCCAAGCTTGTCGCCGGGCAGTGCGTCGCCGCTGTAGCGCGGCAGGCGATGCTCGAAGATCGCGCGCGCGATATGCTCAGGCAGCCCTTCCTTGCGGGCGTACAGCATGCCGACGATGCCTTCGAGCGAGGAGAATTCGAACACCATTTGCGTGGCAAGATCGGCCTTCATCAGCGCGATCGCCTGTGCCATCTCGGCGTCGTTCACCTTGGGGAGATACGGCTTCAACGCCGCATACAGATTCTTGATGCGGGCGACCTTGTCGGCAAGCGTGCCGAGTTTTTGGTGGAACATCACCGTAGTCAATTTTTCCGCGAAGAACGCAAGCGAGTGTTTGGTGTCGGTGTCCCAGAAATAGCGGGCGTCGCGCAGACGCGCGTTGAGGACGCGTTCGTTGCCTTGGCGGATAATGGCGCGGCCTTCTTCGGTGTGCTCGCCGTTCGCGACCGCGAGGAAGTTGCGGCTTAGCTTGCCGTCGGGGGTGCGCAATGGGATGTAGCGCTGATGCACTTTCATCGGCGTGATGATGATTTCTTCGGGCAGCACGAGGGCTTCTTCCGGGATTTCGCAGAGGATCGGCTCGGGCCATTCGGTGATGTCGCAAATTTCGTCCATCACGTCTTCATCTTCCTCCGAAGCGTGCAGGCCGAGTTCCGTGCAGACCTTCTGCACGCGTTCGCGGAGGAAGGCCATGCGCGCATCGCGGTCGGCCAACACGTAGTGTTCGCGCAGCAGCCGTGTATAGTCGCTCACGTTGGGAATTTCAATGGCGCCCGCGGCAAGGCGGCGATGGCCATAGGTCACGCGCCCGGAATCGAGGTAACGCTCCGCGCCGATCTCATTGCCTTCGCGCAATTTCCATGCGACCGGCACAGCGCTGGCTCCGTGCAGCGCCACCAGCCAACGCACCGGGCGCGAGAAGGTCACGGTGGTGCCTTCCCAGCCCATCGATTTGCCGAAGCGCAGGCCCTTGATAAGACCCATCGCCACCTGCGGCAGCAAGTCGCTGATGTGACGGCCCTTCTGGTGCATCTTCACGAAGCAATACTCGACGCCGCTGACGTCGTTGAAGTAGATGTCCTCCGTCGTGGCGCCGTTCGCCTGTGCAAACTTGCTCGCCGCGACCGCCCATTCGCCGTCGGGCGTTTTTGCGGCAGCGCGCTTGGGGCCGCGCATTTCGCGCAGGACGTCTTGTTGCCGCGCGGGCACGTCCTTCACGATGACAGCGATGCGGCGCGGCGATACGTGCACCGTGACGTCGCCGTGGGGCAGGCCCGCGTCATCGAGGAGCTTTTCCGCAAGGGCGGGCGTTTGGGCGAGGGCCTCTTTCACGTCGTTGTGCGGCAATTCTTCGACGCCGATCTCGATAAGGACGTCGTCCATTTCCTTGAAGGCGTTTGGGTCGGGCGCGGGCGCCGCATGGACGGGCTCCTGCGTCGTCTCGTTTGCCAGACGGCGCAGCGGAAAGCCCATGTTTGTGCGCTGCTCGAAGTATCCCTTGGCGCATCGTTCGGCGATGGCGCGGCAGCGCAACAGAAAGCGGCCGCGTTCGGACACCGACAGCGCGCTGCGCGCATCGAGCACGTTGAACAGGTGCGACAGGCGCAGACAGTGGTCGTACGCGGGAAAGACAAGGCCTTGATCAAGCAGGCGGCGGCCTTCGCTTTCCCAGATGTCAAAGACGTTGAAGAGCTTGGCGGTGTCCGCCGCTTCGAAGTTGTAGTGGCAGTATTCGACCTCGGACGCGTGGTAGATGTCGCCGTAGGTGATGCCGGAGGGCGCCCACACGAGGTCATAGACGTTCTCGACGCCTTGCAGATACATTGCGATACGTTCGACGCCGTAGGTTAGTTCGCAGGCACGCACGTCGAGTTTGACGCCGCCGCATTCTTGGAAGTAGGTGAACTGCAAGACTTCCATGCCGTCCAGCCATGCTTCCCAGCCCAGACCCCACGCGCCCAGCGACGGGCTTTCCCAGTTGTCTTCGACGAAGCGGAAATCATGCTTGGTGAGGTCGAGGCCGAGCGCTTCGAAGGATTGCAGGAAAAGGTCCTGCACGTTCGGCGGCGATGGCTTCAAGATAACCTGGTACTGGTAGTAGTGCTGCAGGCGGTTCGGGTTCTCGCCGTAACGGCCATCCGCAGGGCGCGTGCTCGGCTCGGCATAGGCCACGTTCCACGGTTCAGGGCCCAACACCCGCAGGAAAGTCGCCGGATTTGAGGTGCCCGCGCCGACTTCGGTGTGATAGGGCTGCCAGAGGATACAGCCCTGTTTAAGCCAAAACGCGTTCAACGTTTGCAGAACATCCTGGAAGTACATGCGGATTACCTTCCTGTTTTGTGCGCCGATGACCTCCCAATGGGTCATAAAGGCGTTCCTGCGTTCCCCCGTCGGCATTTTACAAACCCGTTGGAAATCGCCGGAAAGAGGTACAGGATTCTACCCGTCCGCAGAGGTGAAATCAAAGCGCAGGTTTGATTTCATGGGGCGCTCGATGGCTTGCCTGTGGCAGGATCGATCCGGGCGAGTTCTTGTTGGATGGAGTGGCGCGCGCTTGGGGCGAGGCCGGGCGAAAGCAGGACGGACTGGTATTCCTGGCGGGCTTTGGGGGTCTGGCCGGTGAGGGAATAGGATCGGGCAAGCAGCAGACGCGCCGAGGCATTGGCGGGGGCGCGTTTCAGGGCTTCGGTCAGAATGGGGATCGCTTCCTGGGGGCGCTGCAATGACAACAGGGCCTTTCCAAGGCGTTCGGCGCAGACGCTGTAGTCGGCGGGCGAGAGATAGGGCAGCGCGGCGCGCAGGAGACGTTCCGCTTTGTCGAATTGCTGGAGCGCGGCGGAGGCCGTTCCGAGACTCAGCGCGATCTGCCCAATGGCTGCGGCGGATGGGCCTCCTTTTTCGCCTTCTCCGGCGAGGATGTCTATGGTCCATGCGAGGGTTGCGGGGTCGCCGGGCGCTTTGTTCTCCATCAAGTCGTCAATTCGTTGCGTCAACGTTCGCGCCGCATCGGGAACGGCGCCGGGGCCTTTTTCGAGCACGAACGCGATGATGTCGGATCCGGGCGGGCGCTGCGTTCGGGCGTGTGCGTCGTGAAAAAGCGTCGGGAACAGCAACGGTTGGTCGATCGCATGCCCCGCCCGATACAGCATGCCCCATGCATCGCCGCAGGCGGGAGCTGTCTCGATGGCGTGCAGGATGGCCGTGAGAGCGTCGTCTTGGCGATCGAAGCCCTCCGACAAGGCGCGCGCTTTCCGCACATATAGGCCTGCGATTGACGCGGCATCGGGTTGAGGGACGTCGGAGAGTTCCTGAATGCGCCGTTCTGCCGCAATGCAGATGTCTTCGTAACGGTTGAACTGTTGCGCAAAGCGGAAAAACATGGTCCATGTTTGTTCGTCGTCAGGCGCAGCGGCGGTGGCGCGCCCAAAGACGTCGGCAGCTTCGTCTAGTTTGTTCTGGGCGATGCAGGTCTGTGCGAGCAGGCGAAGCAGTTCGGCGCGGTTCAATGCGCCCACCAAGGCCTTGCGCAGATGCTCCTCGGCTTCTTGCCAGAGGGGGGCGGTCATTTCCCGCGGGGAGGAATTGTTTTGTGCGAGGCGACTGGCGCGGAGCATCAATGCTCGCGCGAGGACGTCCTCGGCTCCGGGGTAGGCGGGCGCGATGGAAGCCGCCCGGCGTGCGTGATTCATGGCCTCGGTTTCCAGCCGCGCCGCTTCTTCGCCTGTTGCCGTCGCGCTATCGTTGACGAGTTGCTGTGCGATGCGGATGTGCGCATCGATGTACGTGGGATTGAGCGCGAGCGTCCGTTCGAAATGCGATATTGCCTCCGCTTTGCGATCGAGCAATAGGCAGACCCTTCCGAGGTGATACCAGGTTGTCCAATACTGAGGCATGAGGGTTGCCGCGATCTTCAGGGGGCCTTGCGCGGCCTTGGGATCCTTCCAGTGCAATGCGGCCATTCCGCGTCGCAGCGATATTTGATGGGCGAAATCGAGCGCGCCGAACACGGACAACGAGAGGGCGGTTCCGGCGGCTCCCCATCGCAAGAGGTTGTTCCTGAGCGATGCAGAAAAACGCGGAGGGGTCCGCGGTTCGATCCCCATCCAGGTTCCGGCCAAGGCTCCGGCGGTCAGATAGACAATCGACGCCGATACGGGCAGGTGAAGGTTGAAACCGAACTGGCCGTCGATAAGTGCGGCCGTGAACAACGCGGCGGACGCGTACCCGAGTCCCCGTCGATCGCGGTCCTGTGCGGTGAACGCGCTGTAAAGCCCATACCCTATCCCGCACACGAGAAATCCCAGATAGAGGGCCGCTCCTCCGAGTCCGCTCTCGACGGCGGCTTCGAGGGTTTCGTTATGGACGTGATCGTTCATGGCGCGGGCGCTATCGAAACGCGCTTGCTCGAAGGGGGTCCAGTACAAGGGGCTTTCGAGGTAGTAGCCTCCTGGTCCGCGGCCCGTGAAGGGCTTGTCCGCGATCATGCGCACGCTCCCGAAAAACGAGTGCGCCCGCAGCAGAATCGATTCATCAAGCGGATAGGGACGTCCGGTGCGCGCGTAACATGCCGTCATTCCGACGGCAACGGCGGCGATGCCGAGTGCAGCCATGGCTAGGAATGCCCCCAGCACGGCTCGGGAAGGGCGTTGTATGCGCTGCCGAAGCCAGGCCGCCACGACAATCATGGCGACTGCCGCCGCCAAGGCGAGGAATGTGCCGCGTGTGCGAGTGAGGCCTAGGTGCGCGAAGTAGATCGCCACAAAGGCCAAGGGCCATGCCGATCGGCGGGCCCACGCCATTCCCGCGGCCAATATTCCCGCGAGCAACAGGGCGTGCGATGCGTAGTTCGGGTTGCCGAATGTAGCGGGAGCGGACCGGAGCATCCCCGTCTCGTCCTCCCAGGGGAAAGGGTCCAGCCCTGCATATTGCAGGAAGCCATACAGAGATGCCGCTGCCATCGAGACGCATAGGGCGGTGACGACGGTCCAGATGCGCCGCGGTTCCGTCAGGGTCCACGCACAGGCGAGATACAGGGCAAACAGACTGAGCGGCAAAGTCCAACTGGACAACGCATAGCCTTTGTTCGCGGAGAACAGAACGCTGAAGAGCCCCATCAGGAGTCCCGCCGACAGAACGACGAGGAAAACTGGGGGCGCGTGGAGCGTGCGGCCGGCCTGTTGCGGTCGGAACGCCAGCCATGCGACGAGAGTCGCCGGCATGATCTGCAGGACCAGTGATTTTGGCGCGGTAATATCCTGCGCCAGCGGCAGCACCGCAAGTACGATGACGGCGATTGCTGTGCCCAGCACGATCGTCCCGAGGCGCCCATCCGCCGCAGTGATGCTGGCAATGGGAGGAGAAGGCGGATGGTTTTCGCGCAATTTTCGGGGGGCGCGCTTCATGGCGTAACCGGTCCTCGCACTATACGGGCGCACTATGCACGCGTGTTCGCGTATGGTAACCATCCGCATGCGCGGTATCAACCGATCGATCGATGAAGCGATACGTCATGTTTATGCGTGAGGCGCGGCGCGGGTCAGTCGCGGATGACAAAGCCGCGTTTCGAGGCGGCATCGATTGCTTGCCACTCCGCCTCGACTCTCGATACGTGCGCGGACGCCGGGCCTATCCAGCACCAGCCCAGCATTTGCTCAAGGGCGTCGCGCGGCCCTTCGAATTCCGCCTCGACGCGTCCGTCGTTCAAATTGCGCACCCATCCCCCGATTTTCAGCGCCGCCGCCTGATAATAGGTTGCGTAGCGAAATCCCACTCCCTGAACACGCCCCTCTATCGTCACATGCAAACGTTCGCACGTCATGGCAGTCGCCTCGGCGCCTCCCCAGCCTTTGGAGTTCCATTTTGGCCAATATCCATTATACAGGTCGTGCCTTTTGATGGCTCTCCTGACGGTATGATGAGGGCGAATTGGATGGGCTTGGAGCGATCAAATGGGGATTTGACAAACCTGGAGTGTCTAGGCATGCTCCTTTCAAGAGCGGCAGCGCTGTATGCCGTTGGCCGCTTACGCCTGCATTTCACGCAAAAACCGGGTCGTATCAATGAATGCACATTCTGTCAACGGACAAGACGCTCCCGTCGACATGAGGCGTGACCCCATTGTCATCACGACGGGCTGCCGCCCCTCCAGCCATTCCAACGGCTATGTGCTGGTGGACCGGGACGGCGTGCTGAACGTGGCCGTTGCCAACGGCTACGTCACCGACCCGTCGATGCTTCACATCCTGCCTGGCGCGGCGGTGGCGGTTGCGGAGCTCAATCGCGCTGGGTATGGCGTGATCGTGATTTCCAATCAGCAATGCGTGGGCAAGGGGTTGCTCTCGCGCGATGGGTTGCGGCAGATAACGGAAAGGTTGCGCGATTGCATTCGTGATGCATCCGGCGGGGACATCGATGCGTTTTATTACTGTCCTCATCTGCGCGAAGAGCGGTGCGCATGCCGGAAGCCATCGCCGGGCATGATTTTCGCCGCGCAAGACAGGTTTGGGTTTGACCTTGCGGAGACCCCGTTTATCGGCGACAGTTACACGGATCTTGAAACCGCCAAGGCGGCGGGAACTCCCGCGATCTTTACGCTATGCGGCCTGGAAGCGGAACGGTATCACGCAGGCGATCCGCTTCCGGTTGCGTCGACGCCGGTCGTTGCGGACCTGGCTGAGGCTGTGGGGCATTGGCTTCGGCGGCGTTGACGATCGGAACGCATTTTTCGCCGGGTGTTGGGAGCCGTTACGCTGCGTTGCGGGGGGCCAGCAGCAGTCCTCCCGCCAGCACGACGTCCTCGCCCAATTCGCTAGGCAGTATTTTGTAGCGATCACGATAGGGTCCAAACACGTAGCGCGCCACGGCATCGCGCAAGGGCGTGAACAGCACGTCGCCCACCAGGCTCAGCCCGCCGCCTACGACAATGTTTTCGGGATGGAACAACGCCAGCACGTTGGAGATGGCAATCGCGATGCTCTCTGCGATGCGTCCCATCTCGGCCGCTGCGCGCGGATCGCCGCGACGGGCCGCCTCGGCCAGGATGGCGCAGGTGATGCGTTGTTGATTTCGACTCCACAACTTGTGCAACGGCGTGCCCTCAACGGGCGGAGCGCTTCTCCGGGCGCGGCGTTCGATGGACCATCCACTGCACAGGTCCTCAAGCTTCGCGATCGCTCCGGGCAGCGGAGCCGTCCAATCCGGCACGTAGGTGTGCCCAATCTCGGCAGCGCCCCGCCCCTGTCCGTCGTACAGCTTGCCGTCGATCACCAACGCGCCGCCAATGCCGCTGCCGACGTTCATGTAGAAAAACTGACGCGCGCCACGGCCGGCGCCCAGGCAATACTCGGCCCATCCCGCCGCGTTGCTGTCGTTTGAGATTGTCACGGGCAGACTGAAGCGATCCTCGAACCAAGCCTTGAGAGCGATGTTTTCCCACCCGTTCACCTGGTGCGATACGAGGACGCGTCCCGTTGCGGATTCGACCGGGCCGCCGAACCCGACGCCCATGCCGACAACGCACGCGCCCGCCGCCCCGGCGCGACGCAGCAGGTGTGGAATTTGTTCGTTGAACCAAGCGAGCACGGCGTCCGCGCCTTCGGAGGCGGGCGACTGGCCTTTGATGCGTTCGACAATCGCGCCTTGTGGCGTTCCGAGCGCGATTTGCAGTTTTGTTCCGCCGATCTCGGCGGCAAGCATTAATTCTTTCATGCAGGCGACACCTTCTTGAGGAGACGTTTCCGAAAGCGCTCTATCGTCCAACATGCTACCATACGCGTAGGCCAAATCAGGAGAACGACGATGCGCTATTCATTTTTGGGCAAGACGGGTTTGCACGTTTCGGAAATTTGTTTGGGCACGATGACGTTCGGCAATGAGGCGGATGAAACGACGGCAAACGCGATCATGGCGCGCGCCGCGGACGCCGGCATCAATTTCTTCGATACCGCCAATGTCTACAATCAAGGCCGCACCGAAGAGATCGTAGGCCGTTGGCTCTCGGAACGGCGCGAATCCATCGTTGTTGCCACGAAGTGCCACTTTCCTTTTGGCGACGGAGTGAATGATCGGGGCAGTTCGCGCCGGAATATTGTGTTGTCCGTTGAAAAAAGCCTGCGCCGTCTGCGGACAGACTGGATCGATATTCTGTATTTGCATCATTGGGACGATCATGCCGCAGTCGAGGAATCGCTCGCCGCTCTCGATACGCTGGTGCGGCAGGGCAAGGTCCTGTATCCCGCCGTATCCAATTTTGCGGCGTGGCAGACCATGAAAGCGCTTGCCCATTGCCGTTCCTGCGGCCTGGCCCCGATTGCCGCCATTCAGCCCATGTACAACCTGCTCAAGCGCCAAGCGGAAGTCGAGATTCTACCCATGGCGTTGGCGGAAGGCGTCGCCGTATGTCCCTATAACCCAATGGCCGCAGGCCTGCTCACCGGCAAATACCTGCGCGGCGAAGGAGGGCGTCTCGACGTCAACAAGGCATATCAAAAACGTTATGGCAACGAGCATTATCGGGAGACCGTCGCGGCGTTTGTGGCGTACGCCCGGCAGCGTAGCGTTTCGCCCGCCGCGCTGGCCGTCGCATGGGTTGTGACTCACCCCGCCGTCACGTCGGCCATTGTCGGCGCGCGCAACCTTGACCAGTTCCACGACACCCTTGGCTGCGTTGACATCCACCTTGCTGCGGATGAGCGCGCCGAAATCGCCGCCTTCTCCCCCGCGCCGCCTTTGGCGACGGATCGGGAAGGATGAAGCGTTCTCGTAATCCTATGAAGAAACGGACGCCGTTTCGACATTTCGGAGGAAGCGATGGTGCTTTTGATTCGTCAAGTTGTCATGACCGCGGGTTTATGCGATAATCCTGAGCTTTGTGTTGGGTGACTTTTGTAGGGAAAGAGGATGGTTCCGATGAAGATCATGGCGCTGTGTTTGGTCGTTGCGGCAGGAATTTCCGGTCAGAAATTGCTCGTCTATCCTGGCGATTTGGCCTCGATGGAGAATGTTTTGTTTGTGGATGTACGCCCCAAGGAGTTGTTCACGAAGGGGCACATCAAGGGGGCTGCGCATCTTGACGGAACGACGCTTGCCACAGGAGCCGGTCCATACGCCGGGCCCATGAAGCCTGCGGATGCGTTGCGCGCTTCCGTGGCGGCGGCTGGGTTGGATCCAACTCGGCGGATTGTCATCTATGGATCGGCGGCGCGTCCCGAGGATGTGCGCACGGCGACGAGCCTGTTTTGGGCGCTCGAATATCTTGGCTACGATGACGTCTCTCTTCTTGATGGCGGATACGAGGGCTGGGTTCAGGGCAGTCAAGAGGTCGAGACGGGCGAGTCGCGTGTGGAACCGGTGCAGGCTCCTGCGCTTACGATGCGCCGAGAAGCCTTGGCGACGGTCAAGGACGTGCATGATCGCATGGCGGATCAGATCGGCTCTCCGGTTGATTTCCGCCCTACCGCGATGTATGCGGGCGTTTCCAACGATCCGGCTTCCAGCCGCCTGGGGCATATTCCGCGCGCCAAGAATGTCCCCGAGGAGGAACTGTTTGTTTCCGGGGCCCTGAGCGCGTTCAAGCCGGCGTATCAATTGGAAAGCGTTTTGACGGATCGGGGCGTTGAGACCAATACGCCGACCATTGCCTACAGCAACTCCGGTCCGGCGGGCAGCATAGGATATTTTGTGCTGCGTCTGACAGGGCGCGCGCAGGTGAGTCTGTACGATGCCTCGATGGCCGAATGGGGCAATGACAGTCAGCTTCCCCTGGAGATGCCGGTTCAGCCGCCCGCGTCCACGGAATGACGGGGCGGTTCCGCGCCGGGAAACAGAATGACGTAGGAGCCGACTTCTTGGCGATTGGAGGCGTGCAAGGGGCTCGGCAACGGGAACAGTCCGGCGCGATCGATGATGACGGCATCGTACGGAAATATCGCTTCGTTCGGTTCGCTCAGGCGAGTCACGGCGCGGCCCGCCAGGAAATTCATCGCTCCTTCCAGCGGCCAGACGGTCGTGCCGATATGCGTTTTCTCCGGCATGGAAGCCAGAATCCGCGCCAATTCGCGATCGTCACGCATTTCGTCCCGAGCAAAGACGCGCACCCCTTGTTCCTGGAGTCGTCCAGCGGCAGGTACGGCGCGGTAGAGGTCAGGTCCTTGATGACC
>ERZ795030.5201-NODE-5201-length-12168-cov-4.222323_pt1 | contig 12168 bp, 12 predicted proteins | sample MGYA00375122_ERZ795030 | MGnify/ENA primary metagenome ERZ795030 (study PRJEB30165, sample SAMN05720146) | activated sludge metagenome | isolation source: anaerobic digester from wastewater treatment plant | place: Japan | collected 2015-04-20 ...
CGGCCGCTCCAACGCCACCGCCATTCAGAACGCCATCGGCGTCGCCGCCCGCGCCGCGCGGGGACATCTCGCCGCCCGCCCCCCGTCGCTGCCCTGCGGCGCCCAATCATAACACGCGCACCACCCGCGCCGCGCGCGGAGAAACGGTCACACGCATGGATACTCTCGTCTCCGTCGGCATCACCGGCGTCGGCGGCTACGCGCCGCCGGGCGTCCTCACCAACCACGACCTCGAACAGATGGTGGAGACCTCCGACGAATGGATTCGCACGCGCAGCGGCATCAGCAACCGCCACATCGCGGACGCCGCCACCGCCACCTCGGACATCGCGCTGCCCGCCGCCCGCCAGGCGCTGGAACGCGCCGGGCTGGCGCCGGACGCGCTGGACATCGTGGTGATGGCCACCTTCACCCCGGATTACCTGCTGCCGGCCACCGCCTGCACCATTCAGCACGCGCTGGGCGCGACGCGCGCCGCCGCCTTCGACCTGGCCGCCGCCTGCAGCGGCTTCATTTACGCCATCAACGTCATCGCGCCGTCCATCGCCACCGGGCAGTTCCGCAACGCGCTGGTCATCGGCGCTGATACGCTGTCCAAGGTGACGGACTACACCGATCGCAGCACCTGCGTGCTCTTCGGCGACGGCGCCGGCGCGGCGGTGCTGCAGCCGGTGCCCGCCGGCCGCGGCCTCCTCGCCAGCTATCTGCGCGCGGACGGCGGCGGCTGCGAGATGCTCTACATCCCCGGCGGCATGACGCGCAAGCCCGCCTCTCATGAGACGGTTGACGCCCGCGACCACTACGTCAAGATGAGCGGCAACGAGGTGTTCCGCTTCGCCGTGCGCGCGCTGGAGGAAGCGGTGCTGGAAGCGCTCAGCCGCGCCGGCCTCACCGCCGCCGACGTGGACCTGATCGTGCCGCATCAGGCGAATATCCGCATCATTGACGGCGCCGCCAAGCGCCTAGGCATCCCGGAGGACCGCTGGGTCATCAACCTGCACGAATACGGCAATACCAGCGGCGGCTCCATCCCCCTCGCCCTCAACGACGCCTACGAGCAGGGCCGCCTGCATGAAGGCGACGTGGTGGTCTTCGTCGCCTTCGGCGGCGGCCTCACCTGGGGCGCGTCGGTGCTGCGCTGGTAACTCCTGGGCCCGCCGGTGTCCTCCGCGCGCCCCTCGGACCGCCGGTGTCCTCACCACCGGCACGTCGCGCTCGCGCAGCGCGCGTTCCCGCCCGGCAAAATCGGGTATAATAGCCTCGTCACGCACCCCGAATGCATCACGCCGAGCACAGGAAACACGGAAAAGCATGTTACTCTACGCCCGACCCTTACAACGCTTGATTGATGCCCTCGCCGCGCTGCCCGGCATCGGGCCGAAATCCGCCCAGCGGCTGGCGCTGCACCTGCTGCGGCTGCCCGGCGAGGAGGCGGAGCGGCTGGTGACCGCCATCGTGGAGGCGCGCGACGCCGTGCGGCAGTGCGACCACTGTTTCAACCTCGCCGAGGAGGCGCGCTGCCCCGTCTGCGACGATCCCACCCGCGACCATGGCCTTCTCACCGTGGTCGCCGACGTGCGCGACCTGATGGCGCTGGAGAACGCCGGCGAGTACCGCGGCGTCTACCACGTCCTCGGCGGGCTGATTTCGCCGATGGACGGCATCGGGCCGGACAGCCTGCGCGTGCGCGAGCTGCTGGCGCGGCTGGCGGAGGACGGCGTGCGCGAGGTAGTGCTGGCGACGAACCCCACCGTGGAAGGCGACGCCACCGCGCTGTACCTCGCGCGCCTCCTGAAGCCGCTGGGTCTGGCCGTCAGCCGCATCGCCCTCGGCCTGCCCGTCGGCGGCGACCTCGACTACGCCGACCAGATGACGATTCTGCGCGCGATGGAGGGGCGCACGGCGATGTAGCGGGCGTCCGGTCGCGGCCATCGGATCGCAAACCGGGGCCGCCGCCGGGACCTCCTGGCGGGCGAGACCCCGTTGACCGCCGCACGGACGATGACGATTACAGGGCCACGTCCGTCAGGTCGTCGCGCCACCAGGGGTTGGTGAGGTAGCGCTGGATGGTGGTGTAATCGGTGACGCTGCGGGCACCTTCCATCTGTTGCCAGGTGACATCGGCGAGGAGAGCGGTGGTCACCGCGCGGTTATCGGCGAGATAGGCGGAGCCGCGCAGAGTGAAGGTGCGCGGATGCGTGCTCACGCGCAGGCTGGCCCAGATGAGCTGGAAGCCGGCGTAGAGCAGCCCCTTCTTCGTCTCCGCGGGATTGACCATGCGCGGAATGGTGTAGTCAATGCGCAGGTCGCCGGTACGCGGGTCGAGCAGCACGGCGGTGACGGTGATCTGCAGCTTGGCGGTGGTGGAAACCGCGTCGAGCACCGTCTTGAGCTGCTGCGTCTGTTGCTCCAGCGCCTCCGAGGAGAGCGCGGGCGCCGCCGGCGGCGCCGCCATTTCGGTGGCCGGCGGGGTGATGGCGCCAGGAGGGGTGACGGGCGTCGTGGCGGGTGGCGTGGGTGTGGGCGCGGGGCGCGGGCGGGGCGCCGGTTCCGTCTCCTCGTTCGCTTCCACGCGGTCGGGCGGCGGGGTCATCACCGGCGGATTCGTCGAGGGCGGCATCACCACCGCGCTGCCGGTTTCGCTCGTCTCCGTCGCCGGGGGCGTGGGCCGCGGCGGCGGAGCGGCGGAGCGGCCGGCGCCGGCGATCATCACGATGCCCATCCCCAGCATCGCCAGCACGGCGAACGCGATGACCACGTGGATGGGCTGCAGCCGCGCCAGCAGGCGTACCAGGCCGTCGCGCGACGCGCCGGGGCGGCGCGCGGGCCGTCCCGACGGCGCCAGCGGCAGCGGCGCGCCCCCCCCCGTGCCGGGGAAGACGCGCTCGATCATTTCGTCAAGCCGCCGCTGCATCGCCGGACGATCCGGGCTGTGCTGCACGGCCAGTTGACCAGCCCAGCGCCTCGCGGTAGTTGCCCAGCTCGCGGTAGATGTCGCCCAGCAGCGCCAGCGCGTCCGGGTTTTCCGGGTCGTGGCGCAGCACGCGGGTACAGAGGGTGATCGCCTCGTCATACTCCCCGCGCCGCCGCTGCGCGTGCGCCTCGGCGAGGAAGGGTTGAATCTGATCTGCTGACTCGGATAACTCGTGTGCCGTCACCGCGCTCCACTATCGCGGCCGCGCCCGCGGCCGGCTCCCTGCCTCTTCAATTCCGCCTCAAACGAGATACCCCTGCTTCCGCCGGTTCAAACGGGACGCGATTGCCGAAGAGGGGCGGCGCATGGTCGGGTTGTCGGACGCCGCGCCCATCAGCGCACCCCGACATGCCACGTCGGGCCGAAATACGGGGCGCAGACCAGCGCCGTCACCACCGCCACGCGCAGCGCGCCCGCCAGCAGCAGATCCGCCCAGCTCCGAGTGCAGAGAAACAGCGTCCAGCCGAAGATGAGCGGCAGCGCCACCAGCGCAGCCAGCCACGGGCGCGCCGACCCCGCCACCGCGTAGGCGAGGGCGTTCGCCGCCATGCCCCCCAGCCAGAGCGCGCCGATCCACGTCAGCAGCAGCGCGTCGAACTCGAAGAAACGGTTGAGCGACTTCAGCGTGAGGGTGAGGGCGGCGGCGTAGACCAGGAGGTAGGCGGCGGAGTGCATGAGCGTCTTCACCACCTGGGCGACGGTGGCGTAGACGTTCGGGTAGCCAAGGTCGTCCTCCTGCCCCCACGCCAGGCGCGGCAGCAGCGCCAGCGCCGCCAGCAGCAGCGGCACCGTGGCGGGCAAGAGCGACTTGACAACGCGGACCGCGTGGCGTATACTGTTCATAGCTGATTCACCAGACCGGTATAATAGGGATTCGCGAGCGCGACCGGTTTCCCTGTCACGATACCCGCGCGGAGCGGCCGGGCAAACGGCGTCCCGCGCGGCGGACGCCCACGATAGGAGGCGAGAGCATGAAACTTTCCACCCGTTCGACATACGGGATGCGGGCGATGCTGGAGCTGGCGCTGGCCGTCGGCCAGGGGCCGGTGATGGTGCGCGAGATCGCCGACCGCCAGCACCTGCCCGCCACCTACCTGGAGCAGTTGATGGTGCTGCTCCGCAAGGCGGGGCTGGTGAGCGCCACCCGCGGCGCGCATGGCGGGTACGCCCTCGCGCGCGAGCCGCGGGACATCACCGTCGCCGAAATCATCGCGGTGCTGGAAGGGCCGCTCGAGCTGGTAGACTGTCCATCGGGCGCAGGCTGCTGCGGGCAACCCGAGGTCTGCGCCCTGTGCGACGTGTGGGATGACGCCGGCAAGACGCTGACGGCCTTTTTCCAGAGCATGACGCTCGCGAGCCTGGCCGAGCGCCAGCGCGCGAAATGCGCGGCGCCGGTATTGATGTATGCGATTTGACGGCCCGGCCGAGATGATCGGCGCCGGGATGAAGGAGATGACGATGAATTACGCGCTCGATGCCACGCAACTGATCGGCCGCACCCCGCTGGTGCGCCTGAACCGCGTCGCCGGCGACACCGCGCTGGTGCTGGCAAAACTGGAGATGTATCACCCCGCCAACAGCGTGAAAGACCGCATCGGCGTGGCGATGATTGACGCCGCCGAACGGGCGGGCGCCATCACGCCCGAGACCATCCTCATCGAGCCGACCAGCGGCAACACCGGCATCGCGCTGGCCTGGGTGGCGGCGGCGCGCGGGTATCGGCTGACGCTGGTGATGCCGGAGTCCATGAGTCTGGAGCGCCGGCAGGTGCTGAAGCTGCTGGGCGCCGAGCTGATCCTCACGCCGGCGGCCGAGGGCATGCCCGGCGCGGTGGCGCGGGCGGCGGCGCTGGCGGCGGCGGACGTGCGCTACCTGCTGCTACAGCAGTTCGCCAATCCCGCCAACCCGGCGATTCACCGCCTCACCACCGGCGCCGAAATCTGGCGCGATACCGACGGCACGGTGGATCTCTTCGTCGCCGGCGTGGGCACCGGCGGCACCATCACCGGCGCCGGCGGCCTGTTGAAGGAGTTGAAGCCGGCCGTGCGGCTGGTGGCGGTGGAGCCGGCGGCCTCGCCGATGCTCTCCGAAGGGCGCAAAGGCCCGCATCCCATCCAGGGGATCGGGGCGGGCTTCGTGCCGGAGGTGCTGGACCGCGCGCTGCTCGACGAGGTGATCGCCGTGCCGAACGAGGCCGCCATCGAGACCACGCTGCGGCTGGCGCGCGAGGAAGGCCTCTTCGTCGGGCTGTCGTCCGGCGCCGCCGCCTGGGCCGCCGCGCAGCTCGCGGCGCGCCCGGAGCATGCCGGCCAGACCATCGTCGTCGTCTTCCCGGACAGCGGCGACCGCTACCTCTCCACGGCGGCCTTTCAGAGCGTGCTGGCGGAATAACCGCATGCGTGTACAGCAGCACACGTATGCCGAAAACTGGGCGGGCGATCCCGATGGCATCGGGATCGCCCGCCCGGATGCTGCGCGATGACCGCGCGCCTGCTTACCGCGCGGCGGGCGATGCCGCCGGCGGGGTGCTGGGGGTGACGTTCAGGTATTCCAGCGCGTAACGCGCCACTTCGCGGAAGACGGGGCCGGCGACGGTCCCGCCGTAGTGGCCGGCGGTCGGCTCGTCAATGACCACCACGATGGCCAGCCGGGGATTGTCCGCCGGCGCGAAGCCGACGAAGGAGCCGACGTAGCCGCTGTAGCCGCGGCGGCCGCCGCCCAGCGCTTTTTGCGCGGTGCCCGTTTTGCCGGCCACGCGATAGCCGGGAATCTCCGCCCGGCCGCCGGTGCCGTGCTCGCCGGCCACCACGCGCTCCAGGTAGCCGCGCAGCAGCGCCGCCGTCTCCGCCGAGCAGACCCGCCGGCGCGGCACGGTGTGTTCAACCACCTGCCCGGTGGCGTCCACCGTGCCTTTCACCAGGTGCGGTTGGATCCACTCGCCGCCGTTCGCCACCGCGGCGTAGGCGGTGACCATCTGCAGCGGGGTGACGTTCAGGCTCTGTCCAAACCCCATGCGCGCCAGCGTGGGCCGTGTATGCAGCTCTTCCGCGTTCAGGCGGCCGCGGGCTTCGCCGGCGAGCTCGATGCCGGTGCGCGTGCTGAAGCCGAGCGCCTTGCACCATTTGAGGAAATCATCCGCGCCCAGGCGCAGCGCCAACGTGGCGGCGGCGATATTGCAGGAGACTTCCAGCAAGCGGCCCGGATCGGTGGGGCCATGGGCGTTGTGCGCCTCGCCGATGGGCCGGCCTGGTCCGACATTCAGGCTGCCGGTGCAGCGCGTGATGATCTGCTTATCCGCCGCTTTGCCGTCTTCCAGCGCGCCCAGCGTCGCCACCAGTTTGAAGGTGGAGCCCGGCTCGTACACGTTGCTGATGGCGTGGTTCACCAGCTCCATGCGGCTGGCGCCGGGCGCGTTGGCGTCCCAGGAGGGGGTGACGGCCAGCGCCAGCACCTCGCCGGTGGCGGGATCGGTGACGATGCAGGTGCCGCCTTTCGCCCGATGGGTCGCGACCGCTTTCGCCAGCTCGCGCTCCGCCGCCTGTTGAATGGCGAGGTCGAGGGTGAGCATGACATCGCGGCCGTGCTGCGGCTCTCGCCGCCAGCGGCGCTCGGGAATGGTCACCTGGCGGGCATCAATCTCCTTCTCTTCCTCGCCGTCCGTGCCGCGCAGCACCGCGTCCTGGGTGGCTTCCAGGCCAAAGACGCCGTAGGCGCCCGTCGGGCCGTACTTCACCAGCCCCAGCGAGGCGGAGGCCAGCGCGCCATAGGGATAGTAGCGGCGGCGTTCCTGCTGCACGTTGATGCCGGGCAGCCCATACATCACCCCGGGGATGGGCTTGTAAAACATGTAGCGCGCCACCTTCACCGAGGCATTGCCCCGGTACAGGGCGCCGGCGGGGGCATCGGGCCGCAGCGCCGCGCGTACCGCGTCGCCGGTAATCACCCGCGGCTTGCCTTTGCCAAACTGCACCGTGTTGAGCACGTACTCGAGCTGCTCCACCGCGCTGCGCATCGCCTTGTCCGGCGTGGAATGCTCCGGATAGTCGGCGAGTACGCGGCCCGGCTCCACCACCCACATGGTGCCCTGCAGGCGCTTGACGCCTTCCAGCATCTCCTCCGGCATGCCGCGCTTGAGCCAGACGAAGCGCGGGCGATAGCGCAGCCGCGCCAGCACGTTGTCCGACGACATGTCCAGCACGGGCGCCAGCGCGTCGGCGACGAAGCGGGGCGACACCGGCGGTTTCGCGGCCAGGTAGATGCGCGGGTCCACGCCCACCGAGTAATTCGCCGTCTGGCGCGTGAAGGTGATGCCGTCGAAGCGCAGCTCCGCCACCGCGCGGCGGCGGCCCTCGGGGAACAGGCCCGGCAGGCGGCGCGGCGTGGGGTGCGTCGTCGTCACGGTCGCGCTGGCCGCCGCCGGCGCCGCGGCTTCCAGGTCGCCGATGATCGCGATCAACGCCGCCGACTCCATCCCCAGCGCCTGCGCGAGCTGTTCGGTGACGCCGCTGCTCTGCGGCAGTTTCGCGGGCGCGATGCTGACGGCATAGCGCCAGCCGTCCTGTTGCACCGCCACGCCGGGGTACGGGGTGGCCTTGACCGCGTGCGCTTCGGCACCCGTCAGGTCGCGCTTGACCCAGACGAAGGGGAGCAGGCGGTTGAAGGCGGCGAGAATGTCCGCCTCGGGCACGCCGATGACCGGCGCGAGCAGGCGCGCGGTGTAGGCGGGATGCTCGACGAGGGTGGGATCGGCGTAGAGCGACAGCCGGCGGTCGTCCAGCGCGAGCACCGCCAGGCTGCGGTCGAGGAGGCGGCCGCGAGTGGCGAAAAGGGGCACCGTGCGCTCGTGATACTCGCGCGCGCGCTCCCGCAGCATGCCGTGCTGCAGGACCTGCAGGACAAAGAAGCGGCCGAGGACGAAGACCAGGGCGGCCACGAACAGCATGCACCAGACCAGCGCGTTTTGCCGGATAGTGCGAAGCTGTTTGCTGATCCCCGACAGTGCGGTCGCCATGCGCCTATTCTCCTCCACGCCAGGTGCCGGCGTCCGCCGTGCCCCGCGGGGACCGGGGATGGGGGCGGGGCGCCGCGTGCCGCGCGCTGTGCCGCAACGGCGACATCCCCCGCGCGCGCAGGGGATGTCCGATTGGGATCGCGGAGTTGCACCCTGGGAGCGCCGGTGTCCTCACCGGCACGAGCCGTTGCACTCCGCACAGACCCCGGCCTCCCGCGGCCGGGTCAATCCTGCGCGTACGCCGCCGGAGTGGGCACGAGTTTACGCCAGAACTCCTGCAGGCCCGCCACCATCACCTGGCCGGAGCGCGCCGGCGCGGGGCGCCCTGCCTGGGCGACCGCCGTCTCCGGCGCCACGCCCTTCACCGTCGCATAGTGCGTCCGCGCCGGGGTGGGCAGCACCAGCTTGTGCTGCGCGGTGATGCGGGAGAGCTGGGGCTCGGCCGCCATGCGGTACAGCTCCAGGTGCAACTGGACGCACTCGCGGTCAAGCTGCGCGAGCTCCTGGCGCAGGCTCTGCGCCCGCAGGTCGTGTTGGGCGATGCAGTCGCTGCAGCGGATGAACAGCATCAGCACGCCGACCACCACCAGAATCAGGCCGGTCAGCGGCAGCGGTTTCCGCCAGCCCGTCGGGGCCGGCCGCGCGGCGCGGCGATAGCGCGGCTCCGCGGCGCGGGACTCCGACGGCTCTTCAGTTTTCAGACGTAGCGCGTGTGCCATAACGGTCACCTCGGACGAGAACAAATCGTGCTGCGATCACAACGACGGGGCGGACGAATCCGCCGGCGACCTCGGGGACTTACGTTCGGTGCGGTGGGCCGAGGTGACCCTCTGGCTCCCGCGGCATAACGCCACGACCGGGAAAACCGGCCAAAAAATAGTCCGGTGCGGGAGGAGTTTCGCCTCCGCGGCGCGAAGGAATACTTTTCATAATAGTGCCAGCTCTGCCGGGCTGGCGGACGAAACGTGACCTTCGCGTGATTACAGGCGCTCCACGGCGCGCAGCTTCGCGCTGCGGCTCCGCGGATTCCGCCGCACTTCCTCCGGGGAGGGGGACAGCGGCTTGGGTGTCAGGATGGACACCAGAGTCGGCGGCGCCGGGGGTTCCGGCGCATACGGATCAGACGGGGGCGGACGCTTGCCGGACATCTGACGGAAGGTGCGTTTGCAGATCCCGTCTTCGAGCGAGTGGTACGACAAGGTGACGATGCGTGCGGCGACGTTGCTGTGATGGATGGCTGCGATCAGGGCGCCGGTCAGCGCGGTGACTTCATCATTGACGGCGATACGCAGGGCCTGGAAGGCCAGCGTGGCTGGATGGTGGCTGCGTGTGCTGACCGGGATGGTAGCGGCGACGAGTTCGGCGAATTGGCGTGTGGTGGTGATGGGTGTGTGCTGCCGTGTTGCGACGATCGTCCGGGCGAGGCGTCTCGCCCACCGTCTGTCGTAACCGGATTGCTGGAACAGCTCCATGATTTCCTGCTCCGGCATCCGGTTAACCAGGTCCGCGGCGGTGACGGGGTTGCGCGCATCCATGCGCAGGTCAAGCGGCGCGTCCGTGCGGAAACTAAACCCGCGCTCCGGCGTCTCCAGCTGAAAGCTCGACACGCCGAGATCGAACAGGTACCCGTCCGCCCCGCGGAGCGAAAGGTCTGATATTATCTTCTCAAGGTGCGCAAACGAATCGTGTACGAACGTAACCGGATAACCCCGCAAACGCCGGCGGGCGTAGGCCAGCGCGGATGCGTCCTGGTCTATCCCGATCAAGCGGCCGGTGGGCCCCAGCCGCTGGCAGATCGCCAGCGCGTGGCCGCCGCCGCCCAGCGTGCAGTCCACCATCGTCTCGCCGGGCTGGGGGTCCAGGTAGGCCAGCACCTCCTCCAGCATCACCGGCTCGTGCCGCAGCGTCTCGGCGTATCCCGCCTCCCCGTCGGCCATCGGCTCACCTCCCGGGAGCATTACCCGGCCGGCGCCGCGGCAACCCGGCGCGGGCTGATGGCGGCAGCCACCTCGCGCAGCCGAGACTGGGTGAACCGCTCCCGATCATATTCTTTCCACAGCGCGGTGTCCCAGATTTCAATGCGGTCGCCCATGGCGATCATCGTGATTTCTTTTGCCAACTGCGCGCGTTCTCTCAAGCGAGCGGATACCGATAAGCGGCCCTGGTTATCAAGCCGGGCTTCCGTGCCGCACCCGAGGAAGCGGCGTGCATCCTCGCCGTCCAACTCGGTGAAATCCAACTCGTCGAGCTTGCTCTCGACCTGCAGCCAGGCCTCGTGGGCGAAGAAGATGAGCGACACCCCATTGAAGGCGCGCGTGAGCATGCCTCCGTGCGCGAATAGGGCGTGCAGCTTCCGCGGCACGTTTATACGTCCGTTCGCGTCTATCTGGGCTTCATATTCGCCAAAGATCGTCGCACGCATCAAGGAGTTTGCCTGAATAACCAGATTTCGCCAGAATCAACCGTCAATGGCCATTCTACTCCGGAATTTTCCAGGGGTCAAGGCCTTCGTCGCCCGGCAAGTAAGCTTTTTTCGATTTTTCGCGCCATTTTTCGCCAGCTAATACATCTGTTATTTAACGCATGTTCGCTATTATTCCCCTTTCACTCTCACGCACACCTTTTTCGCCATTTTGCTCCCGGTTTTCGGCGCTGAACTGGTGAAAAATGGGGCAGGATGGCGGCGGAATGGTTTGTTGGTGGAAAATGGCGCGCGGCGGGGGGGGAAGAGGTGAAGAGGTGACAAGGTGAAGGGGTGAAGGGGTGAAGGGGGACTCCGACCCTGCCGCGAAACCAAGACCCGTTGTGATGGGCGGCGCGCCCCGCTTGCCCGCCCAGGCCCGCGGACCACGGAGTTGCACGCCGCACACACCGGGATATTGGTAGTCACCGTCTGGAACAGGGCGAGAGCCCGGCCGCATTCAGGTATGCTTACCTATAATCGGCCGGGCTCTCGCCCTGTTCCAGACGGTGACCATGTTCTATAGCCGAGTGCCTGCGCTCCGTCGAGCCGCGCGCGGAGAAGCCGCCGTCGCATTTCCACACACCCCCCGCGCGTCACCTCACCCCTTCACCCCTTCACCTCTTCATCTCCCCGGTCCGCGCTATGCGGCGCTCACCGCCGCTTTCAGCTTCGCCAATCCGGTTTGCGCCGCCTCGCGCGCGTCCATCGCCCAGTAGGCGGGGTTGAAAAGCTCCAGCGAGAGCATGCCGGTGAAGCCGGCGCGGGCCAGGTCGCCAAAAATCGTCCCCAGCGGGGCGATGCCGTCGCCGGGGAAGACGCGGGCGGCGTCGGTGATGGCGTCGCGCGGCGGATCGGCGGGGTAGTCGTTCACGTGGAAGAGGCCGAGCGTCTCCGGCCCCAGCAGGCGCAGCGCGGCGAAGCTGCCGCTTCCTTTATAGATATGGAAGACATCGGCCAGCAGGCAGGCGTCGCGGCGGCCCGTTTCGGCGGCGACATACAGCGCCTCGCTCAGCCGCCCCAGGCTTTTGGACATCCCCCAGAACTCCAGCATCGGCGTCACGCCGGAGTCTTCGCCGATGGCGAGCAGCGCCGCGTAGCGCTCGGCGAGGGCGTCCAGGCGCACCCCGCCGCCGGTGATGCCCATCGGCGGCGCCGCCAGCCGCCGCGCGCCGATGCGCCGCGCCAGCTCCAGGTTGCGCCGCGCCTCCCGCAGCCCTTGCTCCCGGCGGGCGTCGTCATCCACCGCCCACTCGAAGAAGCCGATGAGGTTCGGCACGGTCAACCCCGCGTCGGCGATGCGCCGGCGTACGTCATCCAGGTCGCCGCCGCCTTCGACATACGCGTCCAGCTCGCTCACCCACGGCTCGATGCCGTCATACCCCGCCTCCACGGTGACGGCGATCTCCTCCGGCAGCGACAGCGTGTGCCCCTTGATGGTGCTCGTATTCAAACAGTACCCGAACGGCATGGTCACCTCCCAAGATCTGACGGGGTGTTTCTTCGCCGTTGTGGGAGGCGTTCCTGCGCGCGGCCCCCGGCATGTGCAACGATGAGGAAACCGGGTATGATAAGCCCGTATCCCGCCAAACACTGGCGACAGGAGCGACGCGGATGGCTTTTCTCCTTGCACGTCTCGAACAACCACTCATGCAGGTCGCGGGCAAGCTCGGCCAGCAAAAACACCTGAACGCGGTGCGCGACGGCGTGGTGGGCGCGCTG